>Ga0181577_10003421_pt1 | contig 12296 bp, 8 predicted proteins | sample 101ome_21_FD_132468 | JGI IMG/M metagenome (GOLD analysis project Ga0181577, IMG submission 132468) | Coastal salt marsh microbial communities from the Groves Creek Marsh, Skidaway Island, Georgia - 101413BT metaG (megahit assembly) | ecosystem: Environmental > Aquatic > Marine > Intertidal zone...
AAATCGACAACTGTATCCGAGTTGGTTAATTCACTTAATTCATATGGGTCGCGCAATTCAAAACTGTCATTGCGCCATGCGATAAACGGTTCCTTCCAGTGGCTGCCACTGTAGAACCAACCTCTGAGTGTGTCGTCAATCATTTCGGCCTCAAACAAAAATGCGTGTGAACCGTCAAAGGCAGATAATTTTAAGCTGTCAGAGGCAAATCCTCCATCCAAAAATCGATAGTCTCCTGTTTCTGTTAAGAATGTTCCCTGCATGCTATGCTGTTCTGTCTTAAATAAACCAAGTGCTGGGTAGCTCTCCTCCGTTTCTGGGCTGAAGTGCACCTCCCAAATACCATCTGCCTCGGTTGAGGGAAAGTCGCTAAACTTAAAACGTTGGTTTAAGTTGTATTTGCCAGACAACGGCAACACATATTGATTGCCTCTGCTATAGTCCCCCCAATAGCCGGTAAGTGCGTTCTGGTTGTGCTTAAGGTGCATTTCTGTATTGAACACGGGGCTTTTAATGTGCACACTGTCATCGTTAATGCGAACTTCCGAATGAATAATACATTCATCTCCATTCCAAACCGCTGCAATTAAGGAGTCGTTCCTGGAAATAAACTCTAGGAAAAATGGTATGTCTTTGTTCTCACCTTCTATACGGAGTTCCATGCGCCACAAACCCACAAATTCATTGGGGTTCTCGGTCGTTTCGGTGCACCCCAAAAAAAGAGTGACACATGTGAGTATAAGCCAGAATTGTCTTCTCATGAATCAAAATTATAACAATGTGTAATCTTGACACTTCCTAATTTCCCGAAAAATGATTTTTGGTGTAATTTCCCCGTTATGCAATTTCATCGGAAGATTATTCTCGGCCTGTTGTTATTTGTGCAACTACCTGTTTGGGGTCAAACCATTAGTGGTGTGGTTACAGACGAGCAAAATGAGCCACTTATCGCGGCTGATGTTTTAGTTGTGGGAGAGCAAAATGGTTCCACCACTGATGAAGATGGCCGGTTTACGATAAAGCTTAAGAAACTTCCTGCGACTCTCAAAGTTTCATATCAAGGGTTCAAGGAATCTAATTACGTGGTAAGCTCAGCAAGTCAAAACATTAAGATTCAGTTGAAAGCCGATCGCGCCAGTTTAAAAACAACGGTGGTAAAAGTGGATCGTGTCTCTGAGAAACAGAAAGAAACACCTTTAACCGTAGAGTCTTTGGGACTTAAGGCCATAAAGGAGGCTCCTGCAGCCTCGTTTTACGAGAGTCTTGGGAACTTGAAAGGCGTAGATATCACAGCCGCTAGTTTAGGGTTTCGAGTCGTGAATACGAGGGGTTTTAATAGTACGAGTCCTGTGCGAAGCTTACAACTCATTGATGGGGTTGACAACCAAAGTCCCGGACTAAATTTTGCCTTGGGTAACTTCTTGGGAGCAAACGACTTAGATATTAAGCGAGTAGATATTATCGCAGGGGCCAGTAGTGCGTTTTATGGGCCAAACGCGTTTAACGGCGTAATTAGCATGGAAACTAAAAATCCATTTGACTACCAAGGTTTGATGGTTGAAGCCAAGGGTGGTGAGCGCCAAATGGGTCAGATAGCCTTCCGCTGGGCGGACGCCCTTAAAGACAAAAAGGGCAAAGAGCGATTTGCTTATAAGATTGGTGCGCTGTACCTGAATGCGCAAGACTGGGTGGCGGACAACTACTCTCCAACAATTGACAGTGAATATGGTGAAGGAAATCCGGGTGGATATGATGCAGTAAACGTATATGGAGACGAAAGCTTCGAAACAAACAACAATTACACGTCGTCGTTTTCAAAACTTGAAAACCCGGGACTTGGATACTTCTATCGCACAGGATATCGAGAGGTTGATTTGGTTGACTACAGCACCGAAAACCTGAAATTAAACGCTGCTGCACACTACCGCACAAAAGACACTACTGAGTTTATCTACGCTTTTAACTTTGGGGGAGGTTCAACCGTGTATCAAGGCGATAACCGATATCGCCTACAAGACATTAAGTTTTGGCAGCACAAAATCGAATGGCGAAAAGAAGACAACTTCTTTATCCGACTGTACTCAACTTCGGAAGATGCTGGGAACACGTACGACATTGTATCCACGGCGTTTCGGTTAAATGAACTCAGTAAATCAAACTCTTCATGGAACAATGCGTACAAAACCAACTGGCGTTTGCTACGCTACAAAAGACAAGTAGAAGCACTACCAAACTACCCGTTCTTCAACCCGAACACACATGGAACGGTTGACAGCTGGGCAACGAATGTTTTAGATCCCTTCCTCGCTCAATATCAAGACTCCCTTACGAAGTGGCATGGGCAAAATAGACAATTTGTGGACGGAGCCGGTGGTGGTGGTACACTGCCTCGCTTTGGCGAAACAGACGAGAATTTCGACAGTATTTTCAGCGACGTAACCAGCAGGTTATTTACCGATAATGGAACACGGTTTTACGACAAATCCTCTTTGTATCATTTGCATGGTGAAAAGCAGTTCCACAAAAAGTATGGTGAAATCATAGTTGGAGGTAACGGCAGATTATATCGTCCGGACTCGAAAGGAACGATCTTGAATGATACCGGCGATGTTGTTATTACAAACTATGAATTCGGTTTGTACGGAGGTTTTAAGAGGTCGATGAAAGATGACCGACTAAAACTAAATGTTACAACACGTTTAGACAAAAATCAGAATTTTAATTTCCTATTATCACCGGCCGCATCAGTAATTTGGCTTCCAACGAAACAGCACACATATCGTGTCTCTTTTTCTTCCGCGATTCGAAACCCTACACTTGCCGACCAGTACTTGTTCTATGACGTAGGTAGGGCAACACTTATTGGTAACTTAGAAGGATATGATTCGCTCATAACAATTGGCTCATTTAATGATTACAGAAATAATGGATTGAACTTAGATCAACTCAGTTATTTCAATGTTGACCCTATTCGCCCAGAAAAAGCCCGTACAGTAGAAGTGGGTTACAAAGGTTCGTTGTTAGAGAATTCTTTATTCGTTGATATCGGCTACTATTTCACATTATACCGTGACTTTATTGGGTACAATATTGGATTGGATGCCAACTTTGACCAGCAAACAGGATTCCCCCTTGGTGGCATCGAAGTATATCGCGTTGCTGCAAACGCTCAATCAGCCGTAACGACACAGGGCGCATCGATTGGCGCGAATTACTATTTTGATAAAATGGCTTTGGGTGGCAACTACTCTTGGAACGTTCTGAACAAACAGGGTGCGGATGACCCAATTATTCCCGCCTTCAACACGCCAGAACATAAGTTTAACCTGTCGTTAACCGGTAGAAAAATTAAGCTGCCTAGGATAAAGGGGGAGAACTTTGGCTTTGGAATTAACTACAAGTGGATAGACGGTTTTGTGTTTGAGGGTTCGCCACAATTCACCGGCTTTATACCCCGCTACGATATGGTTGATGCTCAAGTGAATTATGAATGGGAGAAACGCAACACCACGTTCAAGCTTGGTGCCTCAAATATCATGGGGATATTACCTCTGTTCGATGCTGAAGGCAGTCACCGCAGAACAGTGTTTAACAATGTAAACTACCAAGTTTACGGAGGTCCTTACGTTGGTCGGTTAGCCTATTTCTCTGTGTTAGTCGATATTGATGGAAAGTAAGTCTTAACATTGATAACCTTTTATTAAATTTGATGAAAGTATGAATAATAGTTATATGAAAAGAGTTTACGCTTTATTGTGTGTTCTAGGCTTAACGGTTGCTAGCCTGAACGTTTCAGCACAGAACAGGTACATCGACGAAGTATTCGGCGATAGTGACATCGAGGTTACTTCTGATGTTACGTATGCAACCAATATTGATTTCTTGAGATCAACTCGATTATCAGGTGCTTCTCAAGCGAAAATTGGATCAGAGTTGGTGGCAATTAAAACCGCACTAGCAACTGGTAAACCCATTCCTGCAACACACTACAACCTTGCAGATACAACTTCGGTTATCAAGGTTCAAGACGTTAAGATGGATGTTTACGCACCAAAAATGTCAGTGGACACTGTAACTGAGCGTCCTGTTATCATTTATCTACACACAGGTAACTTCCTGCCTAGTCCACTAAATGGTAGTCCGGTTGGAACGAAAGTAGACAGTTCAGCACTCGTATTGTGTCAAGGATGGGCGAAGCGTGGTTATGTAGCAATATCTGCGGATTACCGCCTTGGGTGGAATCCATTAGCTTCCGGCCCTACTGGTGAGTTTGAAAGACGTGGAACTTTGTTAAACGCGGTTTACCGTTCTATCCAAGATATCAAGCAATGTGTAATGGGCTTGAGACTTGATGCCGGTGGTTCTAACACTTACGGTATTGATGCGGACAAAATCGTGTTGTACGGTGAAGGAACCGGTGGTTACATCGCATTAGCATACAACACGCTTGATAAGTACGAGGAAATGAACCTAACTAGGTTCCAAAACCCTTTAACACAAAAGTCTTTTATTGACACAGCTGTTGTTGGACGAATTGATGGCTCTGGCCACCCTGCTGCACTAACGCTATACGGGCCACCACGTGCGAGCATGGACATCTCTGCTGCAGTTGCTGCCGGGGGTGCGCTTGCAGACACCTCGTGGTTAGAAGCCGGCGACGCACCAATCATTGCACTTCAAGCAATTCGCGACCCATTTGCTCCATTTGGCGAAGGAACAGTTATCGTACCAACAACACAAGAAGACGTTGTTGATGTACAAGGTTCGAATGTTTACATGGTGAAAGCCAATGCGCTTGGGTTGAATGACGCCTTTAAAGACATGGGGGATGACCCATACACGAAAATGGCTCGTAGCCGTTATGGAAAAGAGTATGATTACATCTACCCTGCTCCACGTGATAAAATTACCGTTAGCACAAAACTTGAGGGCTTGTTCCCAATTGACTTGGCTGCAGGAGCTTCTGTATTCCAAAACCAAGCAGGTCCTTGGCAGTGGTGGGATCCAAACTCTCCAAATGCGAAGTTTGAGGTTCAACCTGGTGTTACAGCCCACATGGCATCGCTGCAATCTAACCCGGACATGTCACCAGAAAAAGGACGTACCTGGGTGGATACTATCCAAGGTTATGTTTGTCCAAGACTTGCTTTAACCATGGGTTACTATACAACAGCAGAGTTGAGCGCACAATCTATTTCAAGTTTAGGAGGTAAGGTTTACCCAAACCCGGTTTCTGACGTTGTGAACGTTGAAATGCCTTCTAACGTTGTTGTAAACCGCTACTCAGTTCTTGACTTGCAAGGACGCGAAGTAGCCGCTTCAAACGGTTTGAATGGCAATACAATACGTATTAACGTTTCTGACCTAGCAAAAGGTAATTACATCTTGAAGCTAGATACAGATACCGGAGTGAGCACACAGAAAATTATGGTAATGCACTAGTTATCTCGGTTTATAAAATGAAAAAGGCTCGGATTTCTCCGAGCCTTTTTTATCGTAGCGTTTTATGAATTAGTCCTTCAGTACATCGCGAGAAATTACAACTCGCTGAATCTCTGATGTTCCTTCGTAAATCTGTGTGATTTTCGCATCTCTCATGAGTCGCTCAACATGATATTCTTTTACGTATCCGTAACCACCATGAACTTGAACAGCCTCTACAGTTGTCTTCATTGCTGTCTCCGAAGAAACCAACTTAGCCATACTGCTCATTTTGGCGTAGTCTTTTCCTTGGTCCTTCAACCAAGCAGCCTTTAGGCACAACAAACGAGACATTTCAATCTCCGTAGCCATATCTGCCAACTTGAATGCGATAGCTTGGTGGTTCTTAATTTCAGTACCGAAAGCTTTGCGCTCTTTCGAATAAGCCAATGCTCTTTCGTATGCTCCACTCGCAATTCCCAGAGCTTGTGCAGCAATACCAATTCGCCCACCGGCAAGAACCTTCATAGCGAATTTGAAACCAAACCCGTCTTCTCCGATTCTATTTTCTTTTGGAACCTTTACGTCTTGGAACATAAGTGAGTGCGTGTCTGACCCACGGATACCCAACTTGTCTTCTTTCTTTCCAACTGTAAAACCAGGCATGTCCTTGGTAACAATCAATGCGTTGATGCCTCGGTGACCCTTTTCAACATCAGTCTGTGCAATAACCAAGAAAGTGTCTGCTGTTCCACCATTGGTAATCCAGTTCTTAGTACCGTTCAACAAGTAGTGGTCGCCCATATCGATTGCTGTGGTTTTTTGCGACGTAGCGTCACTTCCTGCCTCAGGCTCGGACAAACAGAAACCACCGTGAATCTTTCCTTGCGCTAATGGCACCAAAAACTTTTGCTTCTGCTCTTCCGTGCCGTAGGTTTCAAGTCCCCAACAAACCAAGCTGTTGTTTACCGACATAACCACAGAGGCTGATGCATCAATCTTTGAGATTTCCTCCATTGCCAAAACATACGAAATGGTATCCATGCCGGCCCCTCCGTATTTGGGTTCTACCATTAGTCCCATGAAGCCAAGCTCTCCCATTTTTCGTACTTGAGCCATTGGGAATTCTTGTTTATCATCACGCTCAATAACTCCAGGTAGCAACTCTGTTTCAGCGAAATCTCTTGCCGCCTGTTGGATCATTAAGTGTTCTTCTGTCAATTCAAAGTTCATACTGTATTACCTTTAAAATTGCCGCGAAATTACGTTTTTAAATCCGCTTGTTTCCTTATTCTGTTTGAGTTTCTTTGTTCTAATGAAAACAACAAAGTTTCTATCCAAGGGTTCGGTTGTTCGAATCATTTCTACTGCTAGAAAGATTAGCCCTTCGGAAGTTGAACCCGCGATTAAGGTCCTCAAGTCATGGGGGCTAGAGGTACAGCTTGGCAGAAACCTGTATGCGGAACACAACCAATTTGCCGGCACAGACGATCAGCGACTGCAAGATTTGCAATCCGCGCTAGACGACCCAACAGTGGAAATGATTTGGTGTGCGCGAGGTGGTTATGGCACGGTTCGATTGCTTGACCGTATTGATTGGACCTCGTTTTTACGGAAGCCAAAGCTCGTTGTGGGGTATAGTGATGTGACCATCTTGCTCAATCATATCTCTGAGGTACTCCATGTAGAATGCCTTCATGCAACGATGCCAATCAACATCAAAAACCTACTAACTGCAGAGGACCAACAGTCAATTACATCGCTCAAACAATACATTTTTGGTATTGAATCTCAACATAAGTCGTTACAACACCCGTTTACACGAAAGGGTGATTTTACGGGACGAGTAATTGGGGGTAATTTGTCTATGGTTTATAGTTTCTTAGGGTCGAATACGCAGGTTGACCCAAAGGGTAAAGTTCTGTTGATTGAAGACCTCGATGAGTATTTGTATCACATAGACCGCATGATGATGAATCTGCGACGCAACGAGCTTTTCGACGGACTAGCAGGGGTTCTCGTGGGAGGTTTAACCGACATGAACGACAATACCATTCCTTTTGGAGAAAGTGCTGAGGAAATTGTTCGTCGTCATTTCGAAGACTATGATTACCCGGTATACTTTGGTGTTCAGATTGGGCACTGTTCCCCTAACTTAGCTATACCAATTGGTGGTAAAGTCGAGGTGTGTAACAACACACTCATTGTGCCGCGCTAGCTTCTCGGGTGATACTGCTTGAGTACATCCTTAAGATACGTGCGATCCAGGTGAGTATATATTTCGGTTGTCGTAATTGACTTGTGCCCAAGCATTTGTTGGACAGCTCTTAAATCTGCGCCAGCCTCAACCAAACTTGTTGCAAATGAGTGTCTTAATGTGTGTGGGCTTACATTTTTTCTAATCCCGGCTTCTGCGGCAAGTCGTTTTATCAACTTAAAAACATAGACTCGAGATAGGGCACCCCCCCTGTTGTTTAAAAACAAAATCCCAGCGCCGCTCTTAGATTCCGCTTGTTGGTTTCTTATGTGATTTAGGTAAAGTTGAGTGTGCTTCAGTGCTTCTGACCCAATAGGAATCAGTCTTTGCTTATTCCCTTTTCCAGTAACCAAAACCAACTGCTCCAGATAATCTATGTCGTTGATTTTTAGTCCAATCAACTCTGAAACTCTTAGACCGCAACTGTAGATTACCTCTATTATGGCTCGATTGCGTTGTGCCGATGGTCTAGACATGTCCATGGTTTCAAGCATTGACTCAATTTCGTTGTGCTCCAAAACCTCGGGCAACTTTCGTGTGAGTTTGGGAACTTCAAGCAACTCCGCGGGACTTGCATCAATGAGGCGCTCCAGAACCAAATAGTTGTAGTAGGCCTTAACCCCGGATACAATGCGTGCCTGACTTCTCTCGGCCAATCCAAGCTCGGTTAGCCACTTCATAAACGAGAATAGGTCTTCTAGACTAAGTTGGTTTAAGTCTTTGGAAACTTCTGTTGCAAACGAACTAAGCTTTGCTACATCATTCAAGTACGCTTCAATTGAATTTTCTGAAAGGCCAAGCTCAAGCTTTAAATATGCTTTAAACCCTGCGGAAGACATGCTTATTGGGTCACTGGTGTTTCAGTACACTGAATGACTTCTGTGTTCGCTCCATCAGCATAGTGGAGAAGCACAACAATAGCTGTGTTTTCCGGTACATATTTGTCCTTCAACTCCACCTCAAAACCCTTCTCAAATACACGACCTGTTTCAAAATCACTGCCCAAAGGAATGCCTTGGATTGTTGTCACAGCCTCACGAAGGATGTCGTGGTGGATGTAGTCCTTATTCTTGTTGTTGTCCGGCATTTTTTGTGTTGATTTAATATAGCTTTCAATCACAAAAATGGACATGTTAACCGGGGTTGATACTTTGTCTAGGAAGGTGGTCTTCACATTTACCGCATACTTCAAACCTTCTGTGTTGATAGCGTCTACCTCAACTTGGGCGAGTGCTTCTTCCTGCAAAATTTCACTCACTCTTGACCTCCAAGAGGTATAGGGCAGAAAGGTCTGAGTCTCCCCTTCAAACACTTTGCGGTTTACAGCTCCCGTTGGTAAACCACCTAGCGACCCAGTGTAGAGTTGTTCGTAAATATTGGTTGCTATTTCTGTATTGAAGGTGTCTTTGCTGTCGTCATATGGGTTGGTTAGTGTTCCATTGGTATTTGGGTGAAGTGTCATCACAACTACGCGGTCTTTTCCAAAATCCAGCTGTGTGCTGTGTGCTGCGTCTGCCGCCTTGGGGCAGTTGTTGCACCGTACGCCACTAATATCCTCAATCAACGCGTTCCGCTTTACATTTTTAGGCAAGTCAGTTGTGACATAGGTCGTGTCGTTGAATAGCACAATGGGCTCAGAGAAGTCTATGACCGGTGGAATTTCGGAACAACCCGTTAACACGGCCAAAGCGATGAGTATGTATGACAGCTTTTTCATAGACTAAAATTTGTAACCAAATTTATCGAATTCTGGAGACGCGCTGGAGTTGGGTTATTTCTTTTTCTGTCAAATTTCTCCAGGTTCCACGTGCAACACCTTGCTTGTCGAGACCGCCATAAATCACTCGGTCAAGCTTTTCAACCTCGTATCCTAGTGCCTCGAACATCCGTCGAACAATTCTATTTCGTCCGATGTGAATTTCGACGCCGATCTTTCTTGGGTCTTCGGGATCAACCATTGCAATCTTGTCTGGTTTCATCCAGCCATCAAACAACTTAATTCCGTTTTTCAGTTTGTAAAAGTGTTTTTGCTCGATTGGTTTATTCAACTCTACACTGTAAATCTTGGTGACCTGACCTCGTGGGTGCATCAACCGTTGGGCAAGCTCACCATCATTTGTGAAGATCAGAATACCCGTTGTGTTTCGGTCAAGTCTACCAACGGGGTATACCCGCTCCGCATCAACATCTTGAACCAAATCCATAACCGTCTTGCGGTTTTGTGGGTCGTGCGTTGTTGTGATATAGTCCTTGGGTTTGTTGAGTAGAATGTAGGTCTTCTTGGTTGGCGATATTTCTTTGTCGTCCACCTTTACTGTTTGGCCAGGCTGAACTTTATGCCCCAGAATTGTAACTACTTCATCTTCAACCTTTACTCTTCCGTTTTCAATGAGCTTGTCTGCCTCCCTCCTACTGCAGACGCCGCTGTTACTGATGTACTTGTTGAGTCGAACCTCGCTTGGTTTAACCTCTTTGGGTCGTGGTCTCTCCTGAGTTATTTTTCTTACTTCCCCTGTCTTCGGAATCCTTTTTCTTCTTCTTTTCTGTGGTCCGTGATTACGCTCACCATAAGGTCTCCGATTCTCACCTGAACCGGCATTCCCATGCCTTGTTCCATTCTCGTTGTTGTTCATACTACAAAGTTAGTCTTACATCTATAAACGATGGTGCATTTGATTTTGTGTTTTGCCAAGAGTATAAAATTCTGTTCACCCTGTGTAAACTGTTTATCATATCAACGGTGCTGCGTTGTGTTCACGCTAGTAATCACAACATATGAGGCCTAACTTCGTTGTTTTGTTGTCGTGATCCGAGTTATCATTATATCGTTGTTAACGTTGCTGCCAACGTGCAGCTGGGCACTGGTTTCTGCTCCAAACCTTGTCCGCGCTTGTTTGAACCCGGGCGACAGTATGGTAACTCTTGACTTTGGGGCCACTCTTGATGTTTGTGGTTCCTTTGACCACCACACGGTATATGCTTCTGAAAATGGTGTAGCGTACTTTGCTTTCGCGTCCATTACCAATATATCAGCCACTCAAGTTCAGTTTAAACTTCCAAATGCCAACCCAACTTGGTCCTTCTATTTAATGTCTGCATACCTATGCAATGATGTTGATTCCACTAGTTCTGATACGCTGTCACTAGACATTTCGGAACCCCCAATTAGTTCTATAGACTCTGTTTCGATAGATGTGTCAAGTCAGAACGTCTTGGTTGGCTGGGCACGCAATTCTGCACCCGACACAAAGGGCTATCGACTTTATACTTTGAGTAACGCTATTAATAGTCGCCTTGGAGACACGTCAGAAAACGCATATATCGTTGTTAATCAAAATGTTACCTCGAAAACCAGGTACACTTTAGCGGCTTTTGACAGCTGCAACCTGTTTTCTCCAATTTCCAACCCGCACAGTCCCATAACGCTTTCCACATCCCTAGACACCTGCTCCAGAAGCGCACAGTTGTCTTGGACTCCTTATGAAGGTTGGTCCACTGATAGGCAAGTTGTTTACGCTTCTTTGAATGGGTCGACCTTCCAACCACTCAAAGCATCGGTTGCTGCGAATGGAACCAAGTTCCAATACACAGACATTAGAACCGGCGACAGTTTGTGTTATTTTGTCCGAGCCTATTCCCCCTCCCCACAAAACTTCTCATCCAGTTCCAATGTGTCTTGCATTAAAATGGAAGAATATCGGTTACCGGAAATAGTTTATCTAAGTCAGGTAACCGTAGAATCAAAAGACGAAATAAAAATTGAGTGTTTTGTAGAAAACAACGGTCCGTCCGACAGCTTGGTACTCTATCGTTGGGATGGATCAGAAACACAACTATCATCAGCTAAACTACTGAAGGGTAGCAACTTTTACGAGTTCACCGACAACGGTGTTTCAACGGACTACCAAACCTATGAATACCGGGTTCGCACCTTCGCCCCATGTTTGGGAGCAACCAATGCTTCTGCCATTGGCACATCCATACACTTACAAATTGATGGTGAGATGATCCGTTGGAATGAATATGAGAACTGGGACGTTGGGGTTCAAGAATACCAAGTTTTAGGGTTAAGTTCCACGTGGAACACACTAACTACTGCCAACAATTTGTCATTCGAAAACACCGATACCAATGTACAGTGCTTTCAAATTCTCGCCACTGAAGACCCCAACCAATATGGCTTTGTGAGAGAATCATACAGTAACATCGTTTGCGCAGACAGGGAGCCTAAGTTCTTTATTCCCAACGCATTAAACCCGATTTCTCGAAATAATACGCTCACGGTAAAAGGAACATCTATTGATCCGAACTCATTTGACATGGTTGTATTCAATCGGTGGGGAGAGCAAATATTCAAAACATATGATATAAAAGAAGGGTGGAAGGTTGACGACAGTGGCCCATACATCCCACTAGGTGTGTACTTCTACGATATATCTTTGAAAGACTTAAAGGGTAACAGACACAGGTTAAACGGCAGTATCCGAATTATTCGATGACAAACATCACTTTCAATTTCGCAGACATAGAAAACCAACCAAGTATCAATAAACACTACAATTGGCTTGTGTCTGCATCAGAATTGTTGTTCTCTGATATCTATGAACTATCCTACGTT
>Ga0181577_10003432_pt1 | contig 12273 bp, 9 predicted proteins | sample 101ome_21_FD_132468 | JGI IMG/M metagenome (GOLD analysis project Ga0181577, IMG submission 132468) | Coastal salt marsh microbial communities from the Groves Creek Marsh, Skidaway Island, Georgia - 101413BT metaG (megahit assembly) | ecosystem: Environmental > Aquatic > Marine > Intertidal zone...
GACATCAATCCACGCGAGTACATTGGCAAATTCTGGGTAGACAGCATTACCCACGATGCCAAGGCCCTTCAATTCATCCTCGATTACCAAGGATCCAAGAAGGTCTGTCTCGGCTCCGATTACCCCTTTCCACTCGGCGATCTAGAGATCGGTAAGTTCATCACGGAAATGGGCCTACCGCAGGAAACGGTGGAGGATATCTTTTGTAATTCGACGCTTGAGTGGCTGAACTTGGATCGAGCACAGTTCGAATAAAGCTTACCGGTCTATCATCTAGATTCGTCTAGAATTCCATTTGGAGTTTATTTTCATGGCCAATTTCATTTAAGGCCTCTGCGATCTCTGCGCCTTCTTTGTGCACTCTGCGGTTAGAATAATTTGTCACGCAAAGACGCAAAGCTGGAGGCCCCAGGAATGCACGTCTTCGATAAAACAACAAACTGTGTTTAACAATCAATTTTCTACACTTACAGTCGGCTCTCTCCTTTTGACACTTGCGTTTCCATGGGTCACGATGGCTCAACAATCGTACTGGCAACAATCGGTATACTACCAAATGGACATCGCCTTCGACGACACCAAGCATCAATTCTCGGGTGAGCAGCTGATCGAGTATACCAACAACTCACCGGATACACTGGACAAGGTCTTCTACCACCTCTACTTCAATGCATTCCAACCGGGAAGCATGATGGACGTGCGCTCGCGCACCATTGAGGACCCAGACCCTAGAATCCAGGATCGCATTTCGAAGCTCAAGCCTGAAGAGGTCGGCTATCACAAAGTGACATCGCTCAAGCAAGATGGAAAAAAGCTGGACTTTGAATATGCCGGAACCGTTCTCGAAGTCCCCCTCGCCAGGCCATTGCTTCCTGGAAAGAGCACTAAGCTCGAAATGAAATTCAACAGCCAAGTACCGGTGCAGATCCGTCGAAGCGGGCGCGACAATCAGGAGGGAGTGGACTATACCATGACCCAGTGGTACCCCAAGTTGGCTGAGTACGACTACGACGGCTGGCATACCGCCCCTTATGTGGCCCGTGAGTTTCATGGTGTGTTCGGCACCTTCGAGGTCAACATTGACATGCCTTCCGACTATACTCTGGCCGGAACTGGTGTCGTTCAGAACCCTGAGGAGGTCGGACACGGTTATGCAAGAACCCAGCCCAATGGCGATCGCGTGACGTGGAGGTTCAAGGCGGAGAATGTCCACGACTTTGCCTGGGCAGCCGATAAAGAATATCGCCACCTCACTATTCAATTGGACAATGGTACCACGCTTCATTTCTTCCACCGAGAAGACTCCGTGTTGAATGCCTCTTGGGACAAATTAGTGCCCTTCACCAAGCAGCTTTTCGAGATCATGAACGCTCGTTTTGGAGAGTATCCATATCCTCAATTCAGCGTGATCCAAGGAGGCGACGGCGGGATGGAATACCCGATGTGCACGATGATCACGAGCGGAGGCACTTTTGGCGGATTGGTCAGCGTGACCGTACACGAAGCGATTCACAATTGGTACTATGGGGTATTAGCGTCGAACGAAACGAAGTATCCGTGGATGGATGAAGGATTCACCACCTATGCGCAAAACATCGTGTTGGACTCTCTCTTCAAGCGAGGAAGGGTCAACCCTCATCAGCGTAGCTATGCCAGCTACATCCGCAACGCGAAAGGCGGCACAGAAGAACCGATGTCGACCGAAGCCGACCTCTACGAAACGAATCACGACTATGGAGTGAATGCCTATTCGAAAGGCTGTGTCTTCCTAGCTCAGCTTGAGTACATTCTCGGAGAAGAGGTCTTCGCAAAAGGAATGAAGCGCTACTTCAATACTTGGAAATTCAAGCATCCTGATCCTGCGGATTTCAAGCGCGTCATGGAAAAGACCTCAGGCCTGGATCTGGACTGGTACTTTGACACATGGATCGGCACGACCAAGACGATCGACTACCACATTCATCAGGTGCGCTGCGATGGAAACAAGACCACGATCGAGATCGAGCGCAAAGGATCCATGCCTATGCCGTTAGAAGTGCTGATCACCACGGTCGAAGGACAGAAACAATACCACTACATTCCTTTGCAGGTCATGCGGGGCACGAAACCACAACCACAGACCTTGGACGGAACATGGACACAGCACGCGGATTGGCCTTGGGCGTACCCGTACTATGCACTGGACATACCTATCGACATCGTAGAGATCGAGTCGATCGTCATTGATCCCGAAGGTCGCGTGGCCGACACGGACATGAGAAACAACTCCTCCCCTCAACATGACATCATTTTCAAGAGTTCGGATGGTCAATAAGGCTCTCTTGATCGGACTGGTTTCGACCTTGCTTTTTTCGTTCGACGCAATCAGTCAGGTCGTGCCTCAAAACGTCATGATCTTTGAGGAAAGTGAAGGTTCCTATCCTCCATGCGAACCCAGTATCTGGATCGACCCATCCGATCCCTCCAAAGTAGTGGCGGCTGCGGTGTTGGACCACGTTGCTGTATCCAGTGACTCCGGAAAAACTTGGGAACGATCCAATTTGACTTCACGCTTCGGTGTCTATGGAGATCCGTGCATCATCAGTGATGAGAAAGGTCGCTTCTATTATTTCCACCTCAGTGACCCTGAGGGTAAAGGGTGGGCGAGCAATGCCTTACTCGATCGTATTGTGGTTCAGCGCATGAAGCGTTTCGGAAAGCGATGGAACAAGGGCTGGAGTATCGGCTTGGAAGCGCCGAAGGATCAGGACAAGGAATGGGCGGTATGGGACCCGATCAACCAACGATTGATCGTGACTTGGACCCAGTTTGATGCTTACGGAAGCAAGGCGGAGAACTGCGAATCGAACATTTTGTATTCCACTTCCAAGAACGGAAAACGCTGGACGGATCCGGTGGACATCAGTACCATCCCCGGCAACTGCATTGACAACAGTGGGACGAATGAAGGCGCCGTTCCGTCAGTACTGATCAATGGTGATGCGTGTGTAGCGTGGAGTTTGGATGGTAACATTCATTTTGCTTCGATCGCTGACCGAGACCCCAAGAATCCTATCGTAACAGAAACGATCGCTGTAAAAGGAGAGGCCAACTGGACATTTGATATCCCGGGATTGGGTCGTGCCAACGGCATGCCTATCACCGTAGTAGACCACAGCGACGGACCTCATCGAGGCTCCATTTACATCAACTGGGCGGATCAGCGCAACGGGGAAGACGACACGGATGTCTGGGTGGTTCGATCCGAAGACAACGGTCAGACCTGGTCAGCGCCAATTCGGGTCAACGACGACAGCCAGGGATCCCATCAATTCTTCACCTGGATGGCGATCGATCAAAGCACTGGATACTTGTACACGGTTTTCTACGATCGGCGACACTACAACAACGAGCAGACCGACGTGGTACTAGCGACATCAAAAGACGAAGGGTTAACGTGGGAGAATCGCGTGATCAGCGAATCTCCTTTTACCCCGGAAGAAGGAATATTCTTCGGTGACTATAACAACATATCCGCTGCGAATGGGGTGATCCGTCCGATCTGGACACGCTATGAAAACGGGAAGTTAAGCGTCTGGACCGCCCTCATCCAAGAATGAGGCGCTTGTCGTATCTTTTCCACGACCAAACTCAAACACCATGCACCCGATCTTAAGAAATGTACTGGCGGTGATCGCAGGTCTCCTAGTGGGAGGCTCAGTAAACATGGCCATCGTCACCTTAGGACCAATGATCATTCCCCCACCTGAGGGAGCCGACGTCACCACGATGGAGGGCCTTCCGGAATCCATTCATTTGTTTGAACCTCAGCATTTCATCAGTCCTTTCTTAGCGCACGCATTGGGCACGCTAGTAGGAGCATGGTTGGCCGTCATGATTGCCATTTCCCATAGATCCAAGTTGGCCATTGGAGTCGGAGCCTTCTTCCTGATCGGTGGTGTGATGAACGTGATGATGCTCCCCTCACCCATGTGGTTCAATGCGCTGGATCTGATCGTCGCTTACATCCCGATGGGATGGCTGGGAGGGAAGATGGCGGCGAGGAGGAAATAAAAAAAGCGAGTGCTCTTCGCTTTCGCTCTGCTCACTCGCTCTCGCTTGTACCCGGGGCGGGAATCGAACCCGCACTCTGTTGCCAGAACTGGATTTTGAATCCAGCGCGTCTACCAGTTCCGCCACCCGGGCAAAGGGTTTTTAGGAATTGGGGCGGCGAAAATAGCTAATCTTTTGATTCCAATATCCGTTCTGCGAAAAGCAAGTTCTAAATCTTCCTTCTCAAGGATTGACAAGCGCCTGATGTTGGTTGAGGTCAAACCAACTGATTTTCTAGGTTTTCCACTCGTTTTCAACAGGGTATTGCTTACATTTGCCGCCCTTAAAAGGGAAGGATATGTCACGAGAAGTTAAAATATGCGCAGGTACAGCTTCCATGGAGCTTGGCCAGAAGATTGCCGACAGTTATGGGCTGCAGCTTGCCAACGTTAATATTTTACACTTCAGCGACGGTGAATTTCAGCCTTCTTTCGAGGAGACCGTGCGTGGTGCGGATGTGTTCATCGTGCAGAGCACCATACCTCCGGCAGACAACCTGATGGAACTCCTTCAAATGGTGGATGCGGCGAAGCGAGCTTCAGCGAAGAACATCATCGCCGTGCTTCCCTACTATGGATATGCCCGTCAGGACAGAAAGGATAAGCCGCGCGTTTCTATCGGATCTAAGTTGGTAGCCAACCTTTTGAGTGCTGCGGGTGTGACCCGTGTGATGACCATGGACCTTCACGCCGATCAGATCCAAGGGTTCTTTGAAGTTCCGGTTGATCACTTGTTTGCCTCTTCGATCTTCCTTCCTTACGTGAAGAGCTTGAACCTCGACAACCTGATCATGGCTGCTCCGGATACAGGAGGTACGAAGCGCGCCAATGCTTACGCTAAGTTCCTGAACTGCGACCTCGCGATCTGCTACAAGCAACGAAAGGTGGCCAACCACATCGAATCCATGACCGTGATCGGTGACGTCGAAGGAAAGGACGTTGTCTTGGTAGACGACTTAATCGATACAGCAGGGACGTTGACCAAGTCAGCCGAGATGATGCTGGAGCACGGCGCAAAGACCGTGCGCGCTTTGATCACGCACCCAGTCTTAAGTGGACCTGCGTATGAGCGCATCAACAACTCGAAATTGACAGAATTGGTAGTTACGGACACTATTCCTCTCAAGGAGAAGTCCGACAAGATAAAGGTGCTGAGTGTGGCAGATCTATTTGCGAACACCATGCGCAGCATCGTTAGTCACGAATCAATTAGTTCGCAATTTTTAATCTAATCCGTTTTATTCATTTAATTACGCAATGAAAACGATTGAAGTAAATGGGCATTTGCGAGAGGCTGTAGGCGGTTCATCCGCGAAGCAGTTGCGCAGAGAAGGCCACGTTCCATGTGTAGTATATGGTGGAGAAGAGATCCTCCATTTCTATGCTGACGAACGCGATTTGAACAAGCTGGTGTACACACCAGACGTGTTCCTGATCACCATCAAAGCTGGTGGTAAAGAAGTTAAAGCCGTTCTTCGGGACGTGCAGTATCACGCCGTGCAGGATAGCATCATGCACATGGACTTTGTAGAGGTTCTACCAGGCAAGCCAGTATCACTGAAGCTTCCTGTAGTACTCGAAGGTTCAGCTTTAGGTGTGAGAAATGGTGGTGTACTTCGCCGTAATGCCAAGGTGTTGTATGTGCGTGGTATGGTAGATTCCCTGCCTGATGCCATCACCATCGACATCTCTAAGATGCGTATCGGTCACTCTAAGAAGGTGGGCGATCTAGATATTCCTGGTGTAGAAATGCTCGAAGCAGCTAACCGTGTTGTAGTAGCCATCAAGACTTCTCGTCGTGCAATCGCAGATGACGCAGAGGAAGAGAGTGAAGAAGGCGATGGAGCTGAAGGAGAAGAGTCAACCGCAGCTGAGGGTGGTTCTGAAGCAGCAGCTGAAGCACCAGCAGAGGGATAAACATTCCCATGAAGAATTTACTCGTTGGACTCGGGAATCCTGGCGTGGAGTACGCGGAGACCCGACACAACATAGGATTCAAAGCATTGGACGCTCTTGCCGGAGCGTCCAATGTTGTTTTTAGCCCTGGTCGTTACGCGGATGTGGCTGAGGTGAAGCACAAGGGTCGCACGTTGATCTTGATCAAACCGCAGACCTTCATGAACCTCAGCGGAAGAGCGGTAAACTACTGGCTGCAACAAGAAAAGATCCCAATAGAGCGATGCATGGTCATCACCGACGACATCGCCCTTCCCTTTGGAAAGATCCGTATCCGAGCCAAAGGCAGCCACGGCGGCCACAACGGTTTGAGGCATATCCAAGAGGTGCTCGGCACCCCCAATTATCCGCGACTGAGATTTGGCGTGGGGAATGACTTCCACCCCGGCGAACAAGTCAAATACGTTCTCGCCCCTTGGAGCGATGAAGAACAGTCCGCCATGAGCGAGCGACTCGACGTAGTCAAAGAGGCCCTGCTTTCCTTTACTTCCATCGGTTTGGAGCGCACGATGAACTTCTTCAACAACAAGTAAGATAAAAGCCGACCTGGTTTAGAAAAGCACCCGTACCGAGGCCTGAAAATTGCGCCCTGCCGCCGCGATTCCCGAAGAGTAAGGCCTGTAACGCTGATCCAGTAAGTTCTCGACCCCACCGGTAAGTTGGATGTATTCATTCACCGAATACATGGCACGGACACTGAATATGTACCACGCGGGCGAGTATGGAATACCGTTGTCATCCAAGGCATAGATGAAGTCCTTCTCCAATTCTGATGGAGGCATATCGGCTGAAGCGATCGCTGCATTGTATTCCGAGCTCATTTGTATACTCAACCGCTCACGCTCGTAGGTCAATCGTGTCAAACCGAAGGTCGGTGCTGCGTGACGAAGCGGTGCTTTTGATCCATCGTCTAACTCTTCCACCCCTTCTTGGATATTGATCCTACTCGCCAAGCTGAATCCGGCGACTAGCTTCCACTCAAAGCCAGCTTGGACTCCATACACTGTAGCTTGAGCTGCATTCTGAATGGCTTGAACCCGACTCAACTCACCGTCATACAAAATGCTGTCTTGTCCCCCAAGGCTGAAGTCTCTCCTAACCATAGCATTATCCAGGAGGGTATAAAAACCCGTTACATCCACCTTCAGCACCTCACCAAACACCTTGGTAACACCGAGGTCCGCATTGTAGGCGTACTCTGGATTCAAGTCGGGATTGGGCACCACCACGGACCCGGGCTCGGAGTCGAACACCTTGCCGATGTCGTCAATGTTAGGCGCGCGGAATCCTGTAGAGAGGTTGAGGTTGAACTGCCACTTTTCGGTTGGGCGATAGGTCATACCGGCGCTTCCGTTCAATGCCCCCATGGTGAGGTCGAGAGAGGTCGTAGGCAGATCATAGAATGTGGTATCAAAGTCTGCTTGCACTAGCACCAAGTTGTACCGAGCGCTCGCCAAGAGCGTGATCTTCTCCGTCAAGCGGAAACGATCCGAAACATAGACACCTGCGCTCTGCCAAGCGGCTTCGTTCGGGTAGCGCGATGGTGCCGCAAAGGTTTGTTCAGTGAAAATGTTCTTATCCATACCATTCGACCCCACCTGATTCAAGACCCACTCCGTGCCATAGAAGATCTCGTGACGAGCCCCAATGTCTTGTTCCAAGTCGACATTGAGCGAATAGGCATTCACACGCTCCACACGGTTGGTGCGAATGGCCGAACCAAAATCTCTATCGTGACGACTTTCTTCAAAATACTGGTAGGCCATGGTCACCCGCATGCGATCATAGAAGAAGTTGCGATCCTTATTCTCGATGCGCAGGGAGTGCATCATCCACTCTTGAGGGCCGTAGTACCATTCTGCTGAACGAAGTCGATCTCGTCGATAGCGTACCAAGCGATCGTAGCGGGGATAATCCGAGGTGGTGGAGTATAGGAAGCTGTAATTCAACTCCGTGTTCTCTTTTGGCTTCCATTTCAACTTTTGTAGTAGGTTGATCTGCTCGTACCCTGTCGGAGTTTGAACCTGTGGGTTAGGGTAAGGAACAACGGTATCACGATCATTCACGGAGGTGACATATTCCGGCCTGAGGTAGTCATCCGGTCCTGCCGAACCCATCCGTAGATCGTCGAAATCCGAATAAGAAATACTGGTCACGGAAGCCCATTTCTTTCCGCCGAAGTTGACGTCAAAATGCCCGGTCTTCTCAAAGTTGGCCGAAGCTGTTCGCACAAATGCACTCCCCTTCACAAGGACTTCATCCTTCTGTGAAAGCCGAGGCTCCAACGTGTGAAAGCTCATGACCCCGCCGAGAGCATCGCTCCCATAGATCACCGATCCCGGACCATATACGACTTCCGTGCGCTCGATGGACAGCGGGTCGATGGAGATGACGTTCTGAAGATTCCCTCCTCGGAAGATCGCGTTGTTCATGCGGACTCCGTCTACCGTCAGCATGACCCGATTCGTGGCAAAACCACGTATTATGGGACTTCCTCCTCCGAGCTGCGACTTCTGCACATAAACCTCACCCGATCTGGCAAGGAGATCTGCTGCCGTTTGGGGAGCTTGCATCTGCACGTCTTCGGGCGTGATGGAAAGGATCTTGACTGGAATATCGTTCTTCGCTTGCTCCCACCGAGCAGCGCTTACTACTACCTCATTCAGGGCAAAAGGACTACGCTCGAGGTAAACGGTGAAGTGGTCATTCTCCCCTAACGATTCAAATGCGAAGTACTTGGTTTGGTAGCCTACTAAGCTGAAGGAAATACTGTCGGCATGATTTGTACGAAGAGCCTCAAGATCGCCTTCACCGCGTGCATCTGTAGATACTACTTGATTCGAGCCATAACTAGCAATGTTGACCATCTCTATAGGTCGATGGGTGATCTGGTCTTTCACCACCACCTTTTGCCCCTTCACGAATCCATTCCAACCAAGCGTAACTAGCGCCAGTAAGAGCATTTGCTTTCCCACGTATCTCTCGTTTTGATTGGCCGCAAACTCAACAAGGATTGAGCCAAGCGATGTTAAATCGAAAACTACTTCAAGCCTTTGCGCACGATGTCCGCAATTTCAGCAATAGCCACCCGCTGCTGCTCCATGCTGTCTCGCTCTCGGATCGTCACGGTGTTGTCTTCCAAAGATTGGTGATCAATGGTGATGGCGAATGGGCTGCCGATCGCATCTTGACGACGGTAGCGTCGACCTATTGCATCTTTCTCATCGTATTGACACATGAACTCGTGCTTGAGTCCATCGATCACCTCGCGCGCCTTTTCTGGGAGACCATCCTTCTTGAGAAGCGGAAGTACCGCCACTTTGTACGGAGCGAGCTTGGCCGGAATGCGGAGTACGGTTCTTTCGGACCCATCCTCGAGTTGCTCTTCCTGATAGGCGTATGAAAGGATCGCCAAGAACATACGGTCGAGGCCGATGCTCGTTTCTACCACGTATGGAACGTAATTCTTGTTCTCTTCAGGGTCGAAGTATTGAAGCTTCTTGCCGCTATGCTCCTCGTGCTGCTTGAGGTCAAAGTCAGTTCGTGAGTGAATCCCTTCTAGTTCCTTGAATCCAAATGGGAAGTTGAATTCGATGTCGGCGGCCGCGTTAGCGTAGTGCGCCAATTTGATGTGGTCGTGGAAGCGATACATCTCTTGCGCCATACCCAGATCGAGATGCCATTGCATGCGCTCCTGCTTCCAGTGTTCGTACCACTCCATTTCGTTACCAGGCTTGACGAAGAACTGCATCTCCATCTGCTCGAACTCGCGCATACGAAAGATGAACTGACGCGCTACGATCTCATTTCTGAAGGCTTTTCCGGTCTGTGCGATACCAAAGGGAATCTTCATACGACCGGTCTTCTGCACATTCAGGTAGTTCACAAAAATGCCTTGGGCTGTCTCAGGCCGGAGGTAGATGGTGCTAGCTCCCTCGGCGGTCGAACCCATCTCGGTGCTGAACATCAGATTGAACTGACGAACATCCGTCCAGTTTCTTGAACCACTGATCGGATCCACGATCTCTTCATCGATGATCAATTGCTTCAGGTCCTCTAAGTCACCATTATCCAGACATCGCTTCATGCGCGCTTCGATCGCTTCGATCTTATCGAGATACCCTTTTACCCGCGGATTGGTCTGCTTATACATTACCTCATCGAAGTCGTCGCCGAAACGTTTAGCCGCCTTGGTGATCTCCTTGTCGATCTTCCCTTCGATCTTGGCAATATGGTCCTCAATAAGAACGTCGGCGCGGTAACGCTTCTTTGAGTCCTTGTTGTCGATCAGGGGGTCGTTGAAGGCGTCCACGTGCCCGGAAGCCTTCCAAGTGCTTGGATGCATGAAGATGGCGGCATCGATGCCGACGATGTTCTCGTGCATCTGCACCATGCTCTTCCACCAGTGGTCGCGGATGTTCTTCTTGAGTTCAGCGCCTAGCTGACCATAGTCATACACCGCGCTCAACCCATCGTAGATCTCACTTGACTGAAATACAAAGCCATACTCCTTGGCGTGGGAGATGACGTTCTTGAATTTATCCTCCTGATTCATGGGTGCAAAAGTATGTGTCTCAAGGGATGAAAAGTCCTAAAAAAAGCAAGCCCCGACCGATGGGTCGAGGCTTGTTCTAACCAAACTTCTGATGAAGTTAGTTCACGTCCCAAAATACTTTGTCCATGACGTTGTCAGAACCACCATTAGCAGCTCCAACGTTTGATCCATTAACAGAGTACTCATCTACAGTGTAGTTGTATCGCGTTGGAGGAGTTGTTCCTGCCTCGGCCGCGACGTTCATGGTTGGTGCGTCATACAACCTCAACCAAGCCTTTGTTTTTCTCGATTACACCTCCTGATTCGGATTAAAATTGGGAGCTTTGAAGCTGTTTTCATCTAACGCTTCGTCATGATCCAAATCAACGATCAACTTGTCTCCTTATCAGTATTTGAAGAGCATTTCGTCTGTGACCTAAAAGCATGCAAAGGCGCCTGCTGTGTGGAAGGAGATTCCGGTGCTCCCTTGAGTGAAGATGAGATGGCCATTCTTGAGCAGGACTATATGAAGATCAAACCCTTCTTGCGCGAAGAGGGGATTCAAGCGATCGAAGAGCAAGGCGCCGCGATCAAAGATCAAGACGACGAGTGGGTCACTCCATTAGTAGGAGGAAAGGAATGCGCCTTCACCCTATTTGATGAAGACGGGACAGCCAAATGTGGCATCGAGAAGGCCTGGCAAGAAGGAGCCACCGACTTCCGTAAACCCGTATCCTGCCATCTATATCCTATCCGGGTGAAGAAATACCACCAATTCGAGGCGGTGAATTATGAGAAATGGAACATCTGTGCCGCTGCCTGCACGCTTGGAAAGTCTCTGAAAGTGCCTGTTTATCAGTTCACCAAAGATGCTTTGATCCGAAAGTATGGGGAGGATTGGTATGCCAAGTTGGAAGAGGCCGATGAGGAGCTCTTGAAAATGGGTAAGATTGGCCGAACGACCAAATGAGTTCGGACAAATCCGACTCAATTAACAGGCACATTTTTGGCAAACCTGCGTTAACACTGAGGTAAGATTGAAGAAATTTTGTTTTGAACAAAATCACTTCACATCGGGTGTTAAAAACCTAGGCCGATTGTCAATAAAAATGGTTTGACTCGGGCGCCATTTTTCTCAAGTTTTGTTGAGCAGAAAAAACGAAGGGGGTGCAATGCCCCCTTCAACGCCTAAAGGAAGTTCTTCCTTTTACCTTCTGAAAACCAACTAGTTAAGCAAAAATCGCACATGTGCGAACATGGCTTTTTTGCCCCTAACTGAACTGATAATGAACGATTAAGAGTCTGAACCATGGCAGAAATTCAAAAGACGAAAAAAGAGGCAAACATTGATGAGGTGCTGCCTGAAAAGACAACCCTGGAAAACCAAAACGAGATGCAAGAAGAACCCATTTTAAGAGAAGACCCCAACCGCTTTGTTCTGTTCCCTATCAAACACGACGACATCTGGTCTTTCTATAAAAAGTCAGAGGCGAGTTTTTGGACAGCAGAAGAAATCGACCTGGGTCCGGACCTCCACGATTGGGAGCACAAGTTGAACGACGACGAGCGCTACTTCATCAAGCACGTTTTGGCCTTCTTCGCCGCGAGTGATGGAATCGTCAATGAGAACTTGGCCGAGAACTTTGTGGCTGAAGTTCAGTACACAGAAGCAAAGTTCTTCTACGGTTTTCA
>Ga0181577_10003435_pt1 | contig 12270 bp, 8 predicted proteins | sample 101ome_21_FD_132468 | JGI IMG/M metagenome (GOLD analysis project Ga0181577, IMG submission 132468) | Coastal salt marsh microbial communities from the Groves Creek Marsh, Skidaway Island, Georgia - 101413BT metaG (megahit assembly) | ecosystem: Environmental > Aquatic > Marine > Intertidal zone...
CTTCGCTGCGCTAGGCGAAGAGACTATTAACGCATTACTAGCTGACACTGATAGTCTAAGCAATATTCTACTCTATCACGCTGTAGGCGCTGATATAGACTCAACAGCCGCCGTTGCTGCAGCGGGAACCACTGTTGAAATGGCCAATGGCGATACAGTCGGTGTGAGTGTTGTCGATGGCGCAGTTTATATTAACAACGCCATGGTTACGGTTGTGGACATTGAAGCGGTAAATGGCGTTGTCCACGTTATCGATACCGTCTTGTTACCCCCAACACCTGACACTGACAACAGCGCCTTGAGCATTGCAGAAATTGCAGTTGCCGCTGAGGGTTTTGAAACATTAGTGGCGGCCTTAACTGCCGCTAATCTAGTAGATACTTTGGCAGATACCAGTGCAACCTTTACTGTTTTTGCTCCCACTGATGAGGCCTTTGCCGCTATACCCAGCGCAACCTTAGAAGCAATTCTTGCAGATGCCGATACGTTGAGTGCGATATTATTACAGCACGTCATTTCAGGTGCTGCCGTTGACTCTAGTACTGCGTACTCACTGAATGGTCAACAAGCCACAATGGCCAGCGATGCGATGCTCGATATTGCACTTGTTGATGGAAAACTCACCATTGGTGGAGCTAACATCACAGTGACCGACGTTGTAGCTTCGAATGGCATTATTCATGTGATCGACGCCGTTATTGTCGGTGATGTTACACTTCCTTAACTCATTATAGAGTTTAAACATTGGGCGCGACATGCGCCCTTTTTTATGCAAAAAAAAAGGCTGCAAAAGCAGCCTTTAACAACATGATGCGGCTATTCGCTGACGGTAGCGTCGATCAACTCTTGCAGCTCGCCACTTTCATGCATTTCAGTGATAATATCGCAGCCACCCACCAACTCACCAGCCACCCACAATTGTGGAAAGGTTGGCCAATTAGCATATTTGGGCAGTTCCGAACGAATATCGGGGCTAGATAGAATATCTACGTACGCAAATCGCTTACCACATGCCATCAAAGCTTGTGAAGCGCGTTGAGAAAAACCACATTGAGGTTGATTCGGAGAACCTTTCATGTAGATAAGTACCGGGTTTTCAGCTAGTTGCTGCTTGATGGTATCGAGTGTTTCCATAGTGTAAAACCTATCATTCGTTCAAGTTGGCGCTATCATATACGTTTCAAAATAAAATTTCGCTGCTATCCGTAAATAATTGAGTAATATCTACCACATTTCCATTTTGCTTTAAGGGCGATTATACTCAGATTTCGTTGGGCAGCACTCGCTGCCCTTTTGCGTTTTTTAGCGCCTACCAATGGTGATGGGTTAGGCGAATTTAAGGTAGAAAACATTTATGGCCACTCGACACTTTTTATCGTTATTGGACACCTCACCCGCCGAGCTTGAAAACATTATTGCTCGTGCTATTGAACTCAAGTCCATGCAAAAGCAACGCATCGATCATGCAATTTTCCCACAGCACGTACTGGGGATGATCTTTGAAAAGTCGTCAACTAGAACGAGAGTATCGTTTGAAGCGGGCTTTGCGCAGTTCGGCGGTCACGCGATGTTCCTGTCACCACGAGATACACAACTCGGTCGTGGCGAACCTATTTCTGACTCGGCGAAAGTCATCTCGTCGATGGTCGATATTGTCATGATTCGCACATTTGCCCACAGCACCGTAGAAGAATTTGCTCAATACTCAAAAGTACCCGTCATCAACGCTCTGACAGATCGCTTCCATCCATGCCAACTGCTGGCTGACATGCAGACCTTCGTTGAACATCGCGGCAGTATTCAAGGCAAGCGCGTCGCCTGGGTCGGTGACGGCAATAACATGTGCCACTCCTATATCAATGCGGCTCGCCAGTTTGATTTTGAATTAGCCATTGCTTGCCCTGATAACTACCAACCCGAGGCTGAATTGGTCAATGCCAATAGCGGTAGAATTCAAATGACCAATGATCCTCGCACCGCTGTTAGTGGAGCAGATCTCGTCGTCACGGATACCTGGGCTTCAATGGGTCAGGAAGATGAGAAAAAAGAAAGAATGGCCGCCTTCGAAGGCTATCAGGTGAATGACGAGTTAATGTCACTGGCTCATCAAGATGCGTTATTTATGCATTGCCTGCCGGCATACCGCGGTATGGAAATCGACCACAACACCCTCGATGCCCCCTACTCCGTTGTGTGGGATGAAGCTGAAAATCGTCTCCATGCTCAAAAAGCACTGATGGAATTTTTATTGCAGGCCTAATCCAATCACAAGCGCTGTGTTATTAACACAGCGCACTTCATTTCTCTAGACATATCTGTCATACAAAAAATCCACATATACTATCTATAGATTTTTTAGAAAAGAAAAACACTATATTTAGTGTTTTTTATGGTGGACATCAATATAACAAATTAGTTTATCAAATAAAAAATCAGCTTATTTTTTAATATATCGCTACCATCAAGGCTATCGTGTTAGTACTCACACACTTTGTGACTTATCCACAGTTTTTCCACCTTTTTCACTCAGACTTACTCTATTGCATTCACATGAAAACCGCATTATCTTGTACTTCGATTTTGATAAAACCCTATATATTGGGGTTTGTTACAAAAAAGAATAACAATTTGCGAACGCACTTAAACGGCATAAGCAAACCAGTTTAGATTAACCGCCAACTCGATAGGAACTGACATTATGTACACCGAAATGGAATCGACTGCCTCTGCAGGTGGTACTGCCGCATCAGGGCAAGCACCACAACAAGATGTTTCACTAACTGCCCCCGGTTTAATGCGCGTTATCAAGCGCAACGGTACTGTAGTTCCTTTTGATGAATCAAAAATCACCGTCGCCATGACTAAAGCTTTTTTAGCAGTTGAAGGTGGAACGGCGGCAGCGTCATCTCGTGTACACGACACAGTTAAAACCCTTGCCCAGCAGGTATTCGCGACCTTTAAGCGCCGCATGCCTTCAGGCGGCACAGTACATATTGAAGAAATCCAAGACCAAGTTGAGCTCGCTCTCATGCGCGCAGGCGAGCACAAAGTAGCTCGCGACTACGTCATCTATCGTGAGTCACGTCGTCAACAGCGAGGCACTGGATCAGCCTCTGAAAATCTTCACCCCTCCATTAATATGACATTGCCGGATGGTTCGCGTCAGCCCCTCGATTTAGGTCGTATGGAAACGTTGGTAACCGAAGCGTGCCGCGATCTAGAAAATGTTTCTATCGAAAAAATCTTGGCTGAAGCACAAAAGAATTTGTATGACGGTATTACCAGTGAAGAAGTGAACACCTCACTCGTTATTACTGCTCGTACTCTGGTCGAACAAGAACCAAATTATAGCTATGTAACAGCACGTTTGTTGGCGGACAAACTGCGTTCAGAAGCACTAACATTTTTGGGTGTTGCAGAAGCCGCTACACACTCAGAAATGCATGCCTATTACCCATTGGCTTTAAAGGCTTACATTGCCAAAGGTATCGAACTGGAATTACTCGCTGACAACCTCGCTAGCTACGACTTAGATTTGTTGGGTGCCGCCATTCAGGCCGATCGCGATAACCAGTTTGCCTATCTCGGTTTCCAAACGTTGTACGATCGTTATTTCATCCACACTAGCGAAGAAATTCGAATTGAATTGCCACAGATTTTCTTCATGCGCGTGGCGATGGGCTTAGCCATTGAAGAACCCAATCGCAACGAGCGCGCCATCGAGTTCTACAATTTGCTGTCATCATTCGACTACATGTGCTCAACGCCAACACTTTTCAACGCTGGCACTAAGCGCCCACAACTTTCTTCATGCTATTTGACGACCGTACCTGATGACCTACACGGAATTTATGGTGCGATTCAAGATAACGCTATGTTGTCAAAATGGGCTGGCGGTCTTGGTAATGACTGGACACCCGTTCGTTCATTGGGCGCTTACATCAAAGGCACCAACGGTCGTTCACAAGGTGTTGTTCCCTTCTTGAAAGTTGCCAACGATACTGCTGTTGCAGTCAACCAAGGTGGTAAGCGCAAAGGCGCAGTTTGTGCCTACCTTGAAACCTGGCACATGGACATCGAAGAATTCTTGGAACTTCGCAAAAACACTGGTGATGATCGCCGCCGCACCCACGACATGAATACGGCCAACTGGGTTCCAGACCTGTTCATGAAGCGCGTTTTCCAGAATCAAGAGTGGACCCTGTTCTCTCCCAGTGACACTCCCGATCTGCACGATTTGACTGGCTTAGCGTTTGAAAAACGTTACGAAGAATACGAGCGCATGTGTGACGCGGGCCAGATCGATGTCTTCAAGCGCATCAATGCGGCCGACTTGTGGCGTAAAATGTTGGGGATGTTATTTGAAACTGGTCACCCCTGGATCACCTTCAAAGACAGCTGCAACCTACGCAGCCCTCAACAACACGTTGGCGTCGTCCACTCATCCAACTTGTGCACTGAGATCACACTGAACACGACTGCAGGTGACGAGATTGCTGTGTGCAACCTTGGTTCTGTTAACCTAGCACAACACGTTGTAGACGGTCAGCTTGACCCAGATAAACTTCGTAAAACTGTCGATACCGCAGTTCGTATGTTGGACAACGTTAACGACATTAACTATTACGCTGTTGAAGCTGCTCGCTAGTCGAATATGCGCCACCGCCCCGTTGGCCTTGGCTTGATGGGCTTTCAAGATGCACTGTATAAAATGGATATCGCTTATAGCAGCGCAGACGCGGTTGAGTTCGCTGATCGTTCTATGGAAGCAATTAGCTACTATGCCATCAACGCGTCGAGCGATCTTGCTGCAGAGCGTGGTCGCTACTCAAGCTACGATGGATCGTTGTGGAGTCAAGGTATTTTACCTTTAGATTCACTGCGTATTTTGCGTGACAATCGCGGAGCAGACTTCCTACAAATCGACGAGTCGTTCACCTTAGATTGGGAAACACTCCGCCAAAAAGTTAAGTCGCAGGGCATGCGCAACTCGAATGTCATGGCAATTGCTCCAACAGCAACCATCGCTAACATCACTGGCGTCTCTCAATCGATTGAGCCCACTTACCAAAATTTGTATGTTAAATCGAACCTTTCTGGTGAGTTTACCGTAGTTAACCCATACCTAGTGCGCGACTTAAAAGCTCGTGGCCTCTGGGATAACGTCATGGTTAATGATCTTAAGTACTACGAAGGTAGTGTTCAAGAAATCGACCGCATTCCGGCAGATTTGAAAGCACAATACTCGACGGCGTTTGAAATTGAACCACGTTGGATAGTAGAAGCCGCAAGCCGTCGCCAAAAATGGATCGACCAAGCGCAGTCTTTGAACCTTTACATCGCGGGCGCTAACGGTAAGAAACTCGATATTACTTATCGCATGGCTTGGCTAAGTGGTTTGAAAACAACTTATTACCTCCGCGCGCTTGCAGCAACGTCGACTGAAAAATCGACTGTCAGCAGTAATAAGCTGAATGCAGTATCAAGCGGTGCCGCGCCAGCAACGGAAGCCGCTGGTCCGGCAGAAGTACCTAAGGCTTGTTCAATCGATGACCCCGATTGTGAAGCTTGCCAATAAAACCACATCGGGCGGCTACTAGCCGCCCAATAAAATACGATAAAGAGGGAAATACATATGTTGAGCTGGGACGATTACGATACCGATACCGTCGAAACACCCGCCCCTGTGGTGAAAAAGGCTGCTGAAAAAGTTGCTGAGCCCGCCCCTGTTGCAGAACAACCCACTGCTGTTGCCGAAGTTGCACCACAAGCTGCTGCACCAGCTGCCAGCGTGGCGACAAGCAAGTCTGATAATGTTGCTCGCGCCATTGCTGCCACCCAAAACATGGATGTAAGCACCGGCCTTGAAGAGTTGGAAATGGGTGCTGAACGTATCCAAGTCGATCAAAAGCGCATGATCAACTGCCGTGCAGATCTCAATCAGTTGGTACCTTTCAAGTATGATTGGGCTTGGCAAAAATACATCGATGGTTGTGCCAACCACTGGATGCCACAAGAAATTAATATGTCCAAAGATGTGGCGCTATGGAAATCGAAAGATGGCCTCACCGAAGACGAACGCAAAATTGTGATGCGTTCTTTAGGGTATTTCTCAACCGCCGATAGTTTGGTTGCTAATAACCTAGTACTCGCGATTTATCGCTTGATCACTAACCCAGAGTGCCGCCAGTACATTTTACGCCAAGCCTTTGAGGAAGCCATTCATACACATGCCTACCAATACTGTGTGGAATCATTGGGTATGGATGAAGGCGAAGTCTTCAACATGTACCGTGAAGTACCGGCTATTGCCAAAAAAGCCACTTGGTCAATTTCACATACAAAAGCACTATCTGACCCTAACTTCCAAACCGGCACACCCGAAGCTGACCAAGAAATGCTTCGTAACCTAATTGGTTTCTATTGTGTCACAGAAGGTATCTTCTTCTATTGCGGCTTCACCCAGATTCTTTCTATGGGACGCCGTAATAAAATGACTGGCGTTGCGGAACAATTCCAATATATTTTGCGTGACGAATCCATGCACCTGAATTTCGGTATTGACGTTATCAACCAAATCAAATTGGAAAACCCTCATCTTTGGACGCCAGAGTTTAAGGAAGAAGTCACCCAAATGATCTTGGAAGGCGCGCAGCTTGAAATTGAATATGCCCGCGATACTATGCCTCGAGGCGTACTCGGAATGAATGCCGCCATGATGGAAGAGTACTTACAGTTCATTGCCAATCGTCGTCTAAACCAAGTTGGCTTGCCTGAGCAATTTGTTGGTGTTCAAAACCCATTCCCTTGGATGTCAGAAATCATGGATTTACGTAAAGAGAAGAATTTCTTTGAAACGCGAGTCCTTGAGTATCAAACAGGTGGCGCTCTCAGCTGGGATTAATCCACAACACCATTTGATGGCCTAGTCACATCATCAATAGTAAAAAACCGATCTTTTTAAAGGTCGGTTTTTTTTTGGGGGTTTTAATAAGTAAAAGCTGAGTTTTTTACTATATTAGGTAAAGATAAATTTAATATAACAACACTTTTGGGCATCTACCACTATGACTATGACGCAGTCATCAATACCTAGTCTTGATATTAGCAGTTGTGATCATCAGGAAATAAGGTTTCCTGGGGCAATAATGCCGCACGGAACAATCCTAGTCATTAGTAGGCGTTCTCTGGAAATTGCGGCATATGCCGCTAATGTCTTTGACTACCTCAATGTTCCTGAGGCAACAAGCGATGATTTACCATCACTTTTTCCTGAAGAGCTCTGGCTCAGGATACGCCTTCATACGGGTGGATACCTAGATCGCTTTACATTACAAAATAACCAAGTTATCGATGTCACTGCCAATACTGACCATGACTATATTATAGTTGATATTGAGCGTGTTAATACTCCAGTAGAAGATGCCCACGACAATCCAATTTCAGTCATTGAAGACACAAGAAAATTGCAGCTTCGTTTGAAAACCTTCCACTCAGAAGAAGATATACGACAAGTCAGCGTCAATGCGATTCGAGAAATTATCGAATTTGACCATGTACAATTTTTAATCATGAACATCGATGGTACCATGGAGACTGTCGCCGAATCGGGTAACGGTCATTACCCATCATTTTTAGGTAAGCGTTTTCCACGCTCGGATATGCCTACCCCCGCACGAAAAAATGCTCATCGTCACGACACCATATATGCACCAGAAATCGACTATAGCCCCATAGATTTGATCAGCTGTGTACCCGAGTTAGCGGCCAATAAAATAGATCTCACAGCATCTAAACTTCGAAGTTTAGCGCCTCAGTGCAACCAGTTTTATCTCAATGTGGGTGTCCATGCTAAGCTAGTATTGAATTTAATCGACAATGATAAGATTTGGGGGTTGGTAATAGCGTGGAACCACCAACCTAAGCCTATCAGCCTCAAACAAAGAATGCTTTGCCGCGACTTTCTCAATAGCGCGGGGACAAAGATTATTAATGAACGTGAAAACCGCGACAGAAACCAATACATTTTTAACAGTAACTATATCGATGATTTCTTAGATGAACAAAGAAAAAGTTCAGACCCCACCAAAAATTTCAGCCATTTAGTTCACTTAATTAGCAGGCTAATACCCTGCTGCGGTGCAGCCGTGGTAACTAAAGATAAAATATACACTGACGGCACATGTCCTGAAAATGCACAATTAAGAGGCCAATTAGACTCTATATATGCACTTAACGTGCAGCACGACAATGCCGCATTTTATATTCAAGAACCCTACAGTATTGTTCGGCTCAGCGGTTTTATGGCGCTACCCCTAATCAATAAAAAGGGCTACGTTGCGCTTTTTCGAAAAGAAGAGATTGCCACAGTCAAGTGGGCTGGCAACCCACAAAAGCCAGTCGAAATTGATGAAATCAGCGGTATCAAAAGACTGACGCCTCGCGGCTCTTTTCAAACTTGGCGGCAAGAGATTCAGCAAAACGCTGCACCCTGGGAGCGCTCCGAGATTGATATTTTTCAAAAATTAGTGAATGGCTTAAATACTATACTTGGGAGTATTCAAGTACCCAAGTCCTCTCTGGAATCGACCCACCCTGTAGAAGAGAAGCCGCGAGCAATTGAATCAACTAGCAAGGCCGTCCCTGCGACCAGTATTAGTGGCTTACAATTGGTTGAAAGAACACTCAAAAACACGATAAAGATGATGCCCGTTGCGCCAAGAGCACTGATATTAGAATCTGATTTTCTCAGTACGGCCCATCTGGGAGGTTTACTTGATGACGCAAGTATAGAAACACATTGGCCAGAAAATCTGTCCAACCTCTCTGAATATTTATCAAGTCACCATTTCGATATCATCTTCTTAGCCACTGACCATGCAACATTAGCATGGAAACAACTGGTAGATAATGTACATGGCGCCCATCCAGAGACTAAGATTGTTGCTATCGATAATAAAAAACTGGTCGACGATGAGGAACAAAACAAAATAAGTGCCTTCATCGCTAGGCCCATATTAGCCAGTGATCTTTATCAAACGATCATCAATTGCCTGACTGAATGAGCAAGTAAATCAAGAGCCGCCATGAATATAGCTACGACGACCAAACTTTCATTAAAACGTGTCGCTATTGATACCTATCATGAAAACGTGGCTTACCTAAATCGTCGCTGCGAGGCATATCGGGCAGAGGGCTTTCAAGCGCTCAGCAAAGTGGAAATCAGGCTTGATGGCAAACGAATTCTTGCCGTTTTAAATATCGTAGACGACGACACTATAGTCACTCCCGGTGAAGTAGGATTATCAGAACAAACTTTTCAACAGTTTGCGGTCCAAGAAGGACAAGAGGTAGGACTAAGCCATGCTAGCCCACCCAATTCTATGCACTATGTACGCCTAAAAATGAAAGGACAACGGCTCGATCAGGCTCAACTTACGTCAATCGTGCAAGACATAGCCGACAACCGCTATTCCAAAACAGAAATTGCTGCGTTTTTGGTTAGCTCCGCTGATGCTGGACTGGATCGCGATGAAATTTTATCGCTCACGCGCGCTATGATTGAATCTGGTCACCGACTCGACTGGGAAGAACCCATGGTAGTCGATAAACACTGCATTGGAGGTATTCCAGGAAACCGAACCACCATGATAGTGGTACCTATTGTGGCTGCCCACGGGCTGCTATTTCCCAAGACTTCCAGTCGCGCCATCACCTCCCCTGCGGGCACAGCCGATACCATGGAAGTCTTGGCCACTGTGGATTTAGAACCGAATGCCCTTCACTCTATCGTGCATACTCATCGCGGTTGCTTAGCATGGGGTGGCAAAGCGAAGCTTGCTCCGGTTGATGATATTTTAATTTCTGTAGAACGACCTCTCGAAATTGACTCCCCTGGCCAAATGATAGCGTCAATACTGTCTAAAAAAATTGCTTGTGGTGCGAGCCATCTATTATTAGACATACCCATCGGCGCAACCGCAAAGGTAACAACCGCTAGCGAAGCCATGAAATTGCGCAAACTTTTTGAATACGTTGGCGATCAGCTCGGCCTTGATTTACAAGTCGTCATCACCGATGGAAGTCAGCCTATCGGGAGAGGAATAGGCCCAGTATTAGAGGCTAGAGATGTTATGCAAGTGCTAACTAATGCTCCAGAAGCCCCCCGAGATCTTCGAGAAAAATCGCTCAAGCTGGCAGGACTTATTTTAGAACTTGATCCCGATATCCGAGGCGGCAAGGGTTATGATATCGCCCGCGATATACTTGAAAGCGGTAGGGCACTATCTAAATTTAACGCTATTATTGATGCACAAGGGCGTCGCGAAGAATCCCTTACTCCCGGCAAACTTACCTTCGATGTCAAAGCTACAAGTCGTGGTATCGTCACAGAAATCGATAATTTTTGCCTCGCCAAAATTGCACGGCTCGCTGGCGCCCCTATCGACAAAGGTGCCGGTGTCGACTTATTCAAAAAAGTGGGCGATAGTGTCGAAATCGATGAGGTGATGTATCGAATACACGCCGAATTCCAAGCCGATTTTGGTTTTGCCGTGAACTGGGCAGAACAAAATAATGGCTTTGTTATTAGCGCAGAGAGACGCCATGCAGATTTTATATTTTGATGATTATGCCACTCCGTCGCAAGCTTTAGCCAAAGCACTAGGCTGTTCTGCCACCAAAATTGAGAGGCACGTTTTCCCAGACGGCGAAAGCAGTCTAACCCTTCCCACCCCACTTCATGGCGACGTTTTAATCAGCCAAACACTTAACCAACCCAATGGTAAGCTGGTCGAATTAATATTAGCCGCAAGTACTGCTAAACGACTGGGTGCAGATCGTGTCTTTTTGGTCGCGCCCTATTTGTGCTATATGCGCCAAGATATGGAATTTGTGCCGGGTCAAGCAGTAAGCCAAGGGATTATTGGTGAATTACTCGGATCAATTTTTGAGGGGGTATTTACTGTCGATGCCCATTTACACCGTATTAACCATCTTAACGAAGCGATCAGACAGGGAATTGCCTGTAATATTGTTGCCTCATCCACCATTGCCCATTTTGTTGCCCAGCAATATCCCACAGCCGTATTAATTGGCCCCGATAGTGAATCAGAGCAATGGGTAGCTCAAGCAGCCGCCGCTACTGGGTTAGATTTTACTATTGCCAGTAAGACTCGTCATGGTGATAGAAATGTTGATGTAGAGCTGCCGTTGTTTGATCTTCAAGATAGAGACGTCGTGATTGTTGATGATATTGTCAGTAGCGCTCATACGGCTATTGAAGCCGCTAAAGTGGCCCAGAAACGGGGCGCTAAGCGTGTTGTCATAGCATGCACTCACTCACTTTTAGCACAGGGAGCAATAGAATTAATCAAAGCACAGAGCATCGATGCCTTTTGGAGCTGCGATAGCGTGTTAGACAGCAGCAATGCTATCTCACTGGCTAGCGCCTTAGCTTCTGCGATAAAAGAACAACTCTAACGCTCTATATGGCGGGTAAAAGGTGGCAATGAATCTAAGATACTTCGACCATAGCGCCTTGTCACAACACGCTTATCTAGCAAACTAATCGTACCGCTATCACTTTCTGTACGAAGTAAACGCCCTGCCGCCTGCACGAGCTTGAGCGCCGCATCTGGAACCGAAATTTCCATAAATGCGTTACCACCTCTGGCCTCAACCCACTCCGCCAAACTCGCTTCCACTGGGTCATCGGGAACCGCAAAAGGAATCTTTGCAATAACTACGTGGCAGCAGTAATCACCCGGTAGATCAACGCCTTCTGCAAAGCTTGCCAAACCAAAAAGCACACTGCGATCTCCCTGATCGATTTTTTCACGATGGCGACGCAAAATTTCGTGTTTGGCATAATCACCCTGCATAGTGACATCTCGACGCCACTCACTTTCAAGGCCTTGATATACGTCTTGCATCTGTCGCCATGAAGAAAACAGCACTAATATACCTTTTTCTTCTATTGGCAAGGCCTCCAAAAACTCTACGATCGCCTGATTATGGCCCTCATTGTCTTGGGGCTCACAGGTCAGTGACGGCACACGCAACACCGCCGAACTGTAATTAAACGGACTCGGCACGGCACTGTACGAGGCATCGCTCGGTGTACCGGCGCGCATCATAAAGCGATCAAAGCGCCCCAATGCAGTGAGCGTCGCTGAGGTAAGCACTGCGCCAAAACACCGCGACCACAAATTAGCCATCAAGTTCTCAGACGCCAAAATGGGGCTACATGCCAACTCAAAATCAATACCA
>Ga0181577_10003437_pt1 | contig 12268 bp, 20 predicted proteins | sample 101ome_21_FD_132468 | JGI IMG/M metagenome (GOLD analysis project Ga0181577, IMG submission 132468) | Coastal salt marsh microbial communities from the Groves Creek Marsh, Skidaway Island, Georgia - 101413BT metaG (megahit assembly) | ecosystem: Environmental > Aquatic > Marine > Intertidal...
GAATCGTCTCTCGGCCAACACCAGAGTGACTATTAACCTTTCTTTGAAATCCAGCGTTCTGCGCCTTCACATACTCTTCGTAATTATCGTACTGTAAAATACTGTCTTTGTGCATCTTTGGTTCCCACTAATTCCTATGTATCTATCGCATCCGTTATATCAGGAAATTCAGATTTGATAATCTCCCAACACTGTTCGGCAACTTCGCGATGTTCCTTTTGTGTTTCAACTCCCATACGCAACTGACAGTAGTGTATCCAACTGCGAAGACTTCCTGCCATGTACAGAGTAGTTTCTGTGAGACCTTCAGGTAACAACGCACGTGCTTGTTCCTTTGCGATCCCGTGATTGAGTGCAGATCGATACACACGTTCTGCGATGTCCATTAGTTCTGACTGTGAGTTTGAAAAGATTTCTTTTATCATATCGTCTGTGGCTTCTAGAGAGTTCTGACGATTCTTTTCGTCTTGCATACGCGCCTCGCGTTCTACAAACGTTTCACTTTCTGCGTAACGTTGACTGAACTCTTGAAACGCAAAAGATCGATGACGTAGGATCTGTCGACTAATATCACGTGTAGTCTTGATCTCTAACGTCAAGTGCACCATCTCAAATGGTGACCAGTGTTGATGTTTAATTAGATAACGAACTAATTTTGATGCGGTCTTATTGTTGTTCTGGTTGGTAGGATTAGAGACACGGGCAGTATACGCAACCAATTCGTTTGCGGTCGTTGTACCTGTGTTTCCTTCGATTGGTTGAGTGCGACCAATCAATCTTACCTCGCATTTACTTTCTTTCATTACTTCTCCTTGAGGAAATATTCTAAGTCTTCGGGTGTACCTAGTCCCCACATTGATCTTACATTGTGGGCGAGGATCTCTTTTCCATCGGCAATCGCTTCGTTGAACACGGGACAAATGTAGAACTCATTATTGACTCGAATGTCTTTCTCTATCATCTGTTCTGCATACTTGACAAACTCAGATCCGTGTTTCCAGTAGTAGTATCCTACAGTCGCGTTTTCACTGATAGGGTTTTTCTCTGCGACCTCCGTAACTCTTCCATAGACATCTATTTTCGCAAATGACCACTTAGGGTGAGTTGACTTGAACGTAACGATACCACCGTCTGCCTCTGTTTCCTGCATCTCGTACATGAACCCTACGGGATTCCAGTCAACCCATTGGTCACTGTTTGCGAAGAACAATGGTGCGTCGTTGTCGATATATTCTTTTGCCAGAAGTGCAGTACATGCGGCACCTTCTGTAATCCCATCCACCTCAACAATCTTACAGTTGGGAGCGATGAGGGGTAACATGTTTTCTAAATGAAACTTCTCGCGGTGTTCTTTCTGCACCACGAAGATAAAGTTCGCATCGAGTCCAAGGTTCTCCACGACCACCTGAATCATGGGTTTGCCGTTAACATCGATAAGAGGTTTGGGAAATGTATATCCTGCCTGTTGAAAACGAGAACCCGCTCCTGCCATGGGGATGAGAACATTTAACTTTTCGTCTTTCCATTTGTTCACAAGCATTGATGACTCCTTGATTCGTGGTAGTAAAGACACATCAACTTCGTCCGGAGATGATACACGTATGTAGGGTGCACGAGAACGTTCCGCCGCCAGTAAGCCAGGCGGGGAGTCTTCAACAATCAACGTTTCTTCAGGAAGACACCCCATCATTGACATTGCTTTCCAGTAAATCTCCGGATGTGGTTTCGAGTTCTTGACATCTTCGTTAGACAGTATCACCGAACAATACTCGATCAGTCCACTCTTGGACAGTGCGGTGAGTACGGTACGACGAATACTGTTTGAACAGACACCAATTGTGTACCCATCGTCTTCTAGTCTTTGAAACAATTCGAGAGCACATGTGTTGATCGGTAACTCATGCATCATCTGCACAGTGATCGACTGTTTCTTGTCGAAGATCTCTTCGTGTAGTTCGACCGGTAACTTTTTCATCGCGGTCAACATTTCTAACTTCTCACGGGTCTTACGTCCATCAAATATATTACGGTGTTCGTCCGGTGTGATGGCGAAGTGTTTTCCCAACGCACGATTTAGTGCTTGGTAGTGAATGTCCTTTGCGTCTACTAGAACACCATCAAGATCGAATAGAATCAGTTTCAACATAATCAGTGCAGATCGCTTGGAAGTTAGTTGTGTCGGAGTTATATATCTCTGGCATAACACAGACAGATTTTACATTATATGCTGCATCGGGGTTTGGTGGTGGTACGGGTTTGTTTGGGTACGCCCATATCCAACCGTGTGATGTAATAGTATAGTCGTCCTCTTGATGCCAGAACCAATGAAGGTGTGGGGCATACTGTCTTAGATAATAAACCGCTTCAATGTTTTTACAATGAATCCACAGGTTTCGACTTCGGTAAATCAACCACTCTCTAGTAACTGTGTACTGAGGATAGTCGTGTCCTAACCACAGACCGTCTCCTGCCCACAGGTCAATCTCTACATCATATCCTTTTTCAATACAGGTATCCACTTGACGTAAAGTGTTTTCTGTAATAGGGTTTGGTCCCTTGAGATTACCCCTGTGTGCAATCTTGATCATAGTGAGATAGCAAGTCCCGCGAAGACTCCATCTGATGAATAAATTGTAGGAAGATTCATACTCAAAACGATATACCCGTTATACTCCATCTTTTCGATCCACTGTTCTGCGGTCCACCGAATCTGGTGCGTCGGATCTTTTCGAGAACATTCTAGAACGTAGTCTTCACCTTCGTTTGCACATACGGGTACACGGAAAACAATTGCATCACTTATGAGTTGATCGAGAAACTCATCCACTTCTTCCTCAGACATATGTTCTAGTACATCAAGACAGAATGTCAATCCCCAGTGTTCATTATAGTCTACTTTTTGTGAACAGTCAAGTCCTTTCTGTTTACATTGGTCAATTGCCCACTCACTAATATCTACACCACGAACATCTTCGTATCCACGGTCCTCCATTGCTTCAACGACGAAACCAACCGCACAACCAAAGTCAAGAACGGGTCCATTGTTGAGGTGAAGTTTCTGTAACAGTCCGTCGATATCTTCTGCAAGTTTTACGTAACGATCCTTTCGTTGCAGAAAGTCGATGTAGTTTACCGTCTTATAATATGATTCATCAAAAGCGTTCAATAATAATGCGTCATGTGTCATGCGAAGTTCCTGTCATCCTCATGCATTTGTTGAGACACCGTGTGTAACAGTTTATTGTTGTTGAAGTAGAAACAGCTTGGACATGCTGCTTTCCAACCCCCATCACCTGCACCACGGATTGTGTATGGTACCCCAGTTTTAGCGTATTGTAAGTTACAATTATCCCATATTTCAAGGATGTTGTCAATACTTCCTAGCGAAAAATCTAGATCATATGTCCTGTTTTCTAACACATGACTCGTGCACACGTACACCTGATAGTCTCCACCATCGGGGTGGGGTGCGATGTACGGACGTGTTAGACCCACGTAACACCCTTCATCGTAGGGTTCGCAGTTGTCCCAGATCTCTTTGATAAAGAACTTGTCAAACGCATCCAAACGTTGTATAGTCTCTCGCCATTTCTTCTGCACCTGTATCTGTGCGTTCTTGATCAGTGCGTTTCCTGCGAGGCGACAAAACTTGATCTCTGGATTCAACTTGATGATCTCTACGATCTTCTCGATTGTTTCCGGTGTTGTGCCTTCATAGATTTTGTTGGTGCGGGACAGTTCGTCTGGTGCGTCACCTGTACCATCATAGATGATATAACTCAGTCCGATCTTCTCGCGAGGGAATGAACCAAAGTCATAATCTGTCGCTTCTTTACCTTCGTCTAGTTTGATCAGACTGACTCGTAACCAGTTAACGTACTTGTGCATCTCTGGTCTCAAGTGACGTTCGATCTTCTCTGTGTTGGTAATGATACCAATATCGAACCCAAGACCAGCCGCAAACTTAACAACATCATTGATGTCTTTCTTTGCCTCTTTGTCACGATACAACATTGGATTACCACCACCGGTAATCTCAACTGCCTTTGCGCCCAGTTTCCAGAAGTCTAGTAGTAACTTCTGAACCTTCTCAAAGGGTATGTAACTCTTGAGTGGTCTACCTGCAACAGAACAAAACGGACAGTCGCTGTCACAAATCTCGCACAAGCAAAGTTGTACGTTGATTGGTTTGAACGTATCTTCGTATTGTATTGAGTACAACACATCGGTGTGTTGCAGATACTTGTCTCCCCACGTGGCGTATTTTTGTGTTTTTTCTTCGTAATTCATGCCAGTCCTGTTGCAGTTAAGTGATATACCTCGCACTCACAGTCAAACGGTTCTTCCCTCTGGTATGTATCAATATCCTCACCGGACCAATCTTTATATACTGTCCAAGAATCTGACAGTTTTCCTGCGTCCGGATAGTTGTTATATGAGTGCCACTTCGGTCTGAGGAGAGTGTTCTCTGTCCCCAAACGAGTCATCGTTCGATAACTAGGAATCGCATCATAGGTTGTAAAAAAGACCTTCTTTTGTGTAGATCTCTTGAATCCCTCTTCGGGTGTTTCTACAAATGCGAATTCGTATTTCGGATCACCACTATACTTTGCGATTAACGGCAACCAGTAATTCTTCAATAGAGAATCACCGGTGACAACTATGGTTACCATGGCTTAGATGCCTCCACAACGGTTGAATGCATTGCGCGAATCTGACTTGGATTGTCAACCCCATTGAACTCAGGTATGGGTGACACACCGTATTCGCGTTCAGTTACATTATTATACCCTAAACTTTTCAAGGTGTCAATCATTTCTTGCTTACCCCAAAGATAGACGTGTTCTCCTTTCTGGTGAAGCAGTCCCAACGCACACTGTTCTTGAATACGTTTCTTTCGGTTTGCCTTCGGTCTAGGTTGGAAGGGTTCTTGAACACAATATCGTGGGTAGTAGTATTTGACAAAGGGGTGTTCAGACATGTCCTCATCACTCACGAGACGTTCCACAAAGTCATAAGCGGGCCATGTCGTCCTAACTGTCCCGCCAGGTTTTAGAATACGAAGGAGTTCTTCAAAAAGTTTAATACCTTGATACTTGTAAATGTGCTCGATAAAGTGATCTGAGAACACTCCGTCATAGTAGTTGTCGGGAAATCTCAAAGGGAATTGTGAGAGGTCGACTGTCTGGATACTAGGATCACCCTGATTATTATCTCTAACTGCATCCCAGTTTAGTCCGCGTTTGCGTTGTGCGGCGAGTTCTAAAAACTGCATGATGTTTGCTCCAATAGTCTCTTTCCTGCGGGACCAATCCAGTGATTGATATATCCATCCGGTCGATTGAATACCCACATACTTGGTAGTCGATTCCACATTGTGTCGAGTTCCGTGACTTCGAACATGGGTTGTGATAGTTGCAGATTGACATACATCTGTTCGGTGTACCGTGTATGTATCACATAGTCGTGCACATCCGTGAAGTGTTTCCTTGCCTTGTCACGCCCTGTCTTCGACCACAACTGAAGACCACCGTTCATGTATCGATACGATTCTAGTGGATACTGTGTTGACTTGGGGAACATCCAATCATCACCAAAGAGTTTCTTACCATATGCAATGATACCCCTTTGTTCTAGAGGCACATTCATGACACCCTTCAACCAACCAGCCTGATACTGAAAGATACCGTTTTCGTGAACCATCGCGACATCTTTGATAGGGATGTTGAATATGTTCATTCGGGTGTCGACAGTCATGTCAACGTCGAGTGCAAGAACCTTGTCATACTTTTCGAAGTAAGGATCGTGATGGATTCGTAGTGTTTCGAGGCGAGGGTCTAGTTCTGGGAAGTACTTGTCATGAACCATGAGATAATCTGCACCGACTGCCTTTGCATACTTCTGTGCGGACTCCATACCCTTTACCGCCCACTTGGGCATACTCTGACCACCTAGTCGACTGTCATTGCCCTCATAGGGAATATAATATTGGAAAATTAAGTTCTTCATTTTTTACGGTGCTCAATTGTTGTTCCGATCTTTCGGTTTTGAACTTGATACACGTATTCCTTTTCAAACGTCCCATGCTTCTGACAGTAACTATGTATAGACCCGTCTGAGTTCCATGTGATAGAATCAGTGTTCTTTACACCCTTGACCATTTCGGTCGCAATCTCTGGAGTCAAGTAATACGCAAGACCCGGCAGTGCCATTTTATTTTTGCCGGTGTGACCAAAACATATCATCTTATGTTCTGAAAATAAACTATCGGGGATGTCTTTTAGTAACAATGCATCATGCTCAATAATCAATATGGGACGATTACGTGCTTTCGCCCACAGTTCAACGTGACTATACCATACGGATATTTCGGTATCAGTGAACTCTATTGTATCACGTTTTTTACCAAAGGTCAAGTACTTGTGTTTCGATGGGTTCGCGGGTGTAATCGCATTAAAGAATTTGAGATCATACCCGTTCCAAGACTCCTCGACGCGTCCTCGATAATACATCGAACGCGGGTTGCTTGGTATTTGAATCATCCATACTTCAGGTTTTTGTGACATCGCGATAATCGTCCAGATCAAATTCTGTGCCGTACATCTTGTAATTATCGCGTCCAAAGTTAGAGTACACCAACACTTCGGGATCGTCGAGTAGGAAATCACACCCCTTACAGAAGTCGGGGTAATCGCCCGTTCTGTGTTGATCTCTCAGTCTTTCGTAGTGTTCTCCGTACCAGATCTCCTCAATGGTGTTTTCGCTTGTATGTCCAAGAACAGCTTCTTCGTCTCTTCCAAGGACTTGACAACATGGCGCAACTGCGCCTGTACGACCATCCAGACCACCAGCCCGTATAACGACATCGGGACTGAAAGGGCGACCACAAGTTTTAACAATTCCGCTTCTGTCATCTTTCGGTTTGTATACTCCGCTCCAGTTGTGCATCTTCCAGATCTCAGTCGCAACACCAAGATCCTCAACGATTGCTTTGTATTCGTCAAGTTCTGTTTCTAAATTATCGTTGTCTGTTATGAGGTGGTACGTGGCCACTGTGCAACTAGAATTAGTTTCGTCCACGTATTTTTTCATTTCGCGAATATTATTTATGATCTTATCGTAGTTACTTCCGATACGATTGTACATCCATTTGTCATATTGTTCACGATTTGACCCAATGAATGAGAACCGATAGAAGTCAAGACCCGCATCAACGCAGTCTCGCATAAACTGTCCTTCCATTCGGAAACCATTTGAGAAGATTACTGCCTTCGCACCGTAACGCTTGACAATCTTAATATAGTCTGGTAAGTTACGGTTTAGAGTCGCCTCCCCACTACCGTCAAGGTTGACTACGTTGAGACCGTGTTTTGCACAGTCCGCGACGTTTGCCTCAAACTCAATAAGAGTCATCTTACGCAAAAAGTCTTTGTGTCTACCTCCAGTACGCATGTCCTGTGGACACATACTACACGAGAAGTTACATCCCCCATTGATTTCTATCACTGCACGATCAATTTGAAACATCTATCTTATCCATTAATTGTTTTTTGTATTGGTTTGCACGTCTGTTAAGGTGCTTTACATTGTTTGGTAACTTATATAGGTAATCCCAAAAGTGGTTTTTCTCTTCGTGTGGTTCAGAGAAGTGCACTCCCTGCGGACTGTGAACCTTTGCAATCGAACTACCACCCAAAGTGATCACAGGTTTTGCGAGGTTTCGTGCGAGGTACTGCCACATTCCATCGTAAAAGATGCAGAACGAACATGTCCTAATGTGATACAGTGCTTCAGACACCGGTGTCCTGTATCCTAGTTCAACAAGATTGTACCCCTTGAGTTCGAGAAACATAATGATGCGTTCCCACTCTCCAACCGTAAAGGTCATCTTCCATTTCTTACCACCGGATGGGATCTCACGGTTGAACGTGGGTCTCCAGAATACTACCTTGTTGGGTATACCATCATGGAACAGTTCTTTTCGAAACATCCAGTGACCGAAAGACAACACACGTTGAGGATCGTCTTTGTGACCGAATCCTTTCCATCGCAGTTTCTCGATTTCGTGATCAGTGGGTGAGTTATAGATGTGATTGATTGTCACACTACTCTGATCGTGGTACAGATTGTGTAGGTAGTGTGTTCGTTCGATGATCGTTTCAGGGTCTTCAAAATGATACAGGTAGTCGGGACCATGCGTCCAGTACACATTCATTTTGATTGGATGGTTGTGAAGGTGCGCCAATGCGTGAGCACTGTTCAAACCATACAGTATGTCGCCAACCCCGAAAGTTCCGCGCCAATCTATTTCATAGTTCTCATTGACGAAAATTGGTTGTTTAGAGATTGGTTCGCGGAACCAATTATTCATTTACTTTGATACTCGAAACGACTCGTAATACCGTTGCAAATCTAAGTCATCTTGATCGGGTTCCCGTTTTACTGGTTTACTTGACCTATCAAGGTAACGATTTTTGTGACGATTTTTCTTTTTGTTACGTGGATCAAAGCGGCTATACTTCGCCATAATTTACTACTCTTCCTTTTCCATAAAACAATTTGTATGATCAGTCTCACCCACCATCATGTTTGCCCAATCAAGTTCCTGAATGATGCGGTTGTACCACTCTGCATCTATCGGAGAATTGTGTGGGTTGTCCCGTTCGACCTTCAGTTGTTCCATACGTACTTGTATGTATTCAGATCGACGGGACTGTCTTCTACTAGACATTGTCCATTCTTTCCATCAATCGTTCAGCACGATTGGTGACCTGACGATACCATAAACTGTCGCGACCTTCAACCCCTGCGGTTTTCCAATCACCCTCTATAAGTGCTGCATTGAAGTTCTTAAACTTGGACAACCGTGTGCGACCCATGTTGAACATCATGTTAACCAGAATCTCCTGCACCTCGCCGGGGAATCCTTCCCAGATGTCCGGTCCATAGAGTGCAACACACTCACTTATAGCCAAGTCGAGATCGCGGTCAAAACACTCACGTACTCTGTCTTCAGAAACTGCGGTTCCGACTTCCCATCCGTACTCTGGATCGGTCTCGATAACGAGGTGTCCGACTCCGAATGTCGCGTACCCAAGATGGTCCAAATAAATTTCATTGACTACTCCTTCGTCAATCTTCAGTTGATCAAAAACTGCTTCTCTGTTCATTGAGAATCTCCTGTGTAAATCTCTAGTAGTAGATCTTCAAACTGTTCTACTTTTTCAAGACGATTTGGCCAGAGAATATATTCCTTCTCCGGATTCTTTTTTAGATTATTTAACAACGGGGTGATCGCGTTGTATAATTTATCCAGTCGGTCTTGTGTTTCACCAGACGACTCCTCAGTTGCGGCAACCTGCTGTCTTGCGGTTTGTACTGTTTCGAGTTCGTCCTCCGTTACGGCGGTGAACCCAAAGTCAAATAAGTCTGTCATAATCCCATCCACTCCTTTGTCATTATGTAGTCTCTTACGAGACCACTGCGGACGATATCCTCCCACGAGAACTCCACTACCGAAAAATGCTTGAGTTGTTCAAGTATCTCAAGGAAGGTGTTGATTCCATTCTTCTCAGACTGTTGTTTAAAATCTGACTGCTTGTAGTCTCCACAGAAAATGATTTTAGAACAATGTCCGATCCGTGTCATCACAGAGTCCAGTTCGTGGAAGTTAAGATTCTGCATCTCGTCCACCAGAACAATACTATTATCAAACGTTACACCCCGAATATACGAGGTAGATTCGAACTGTATGTATTTATTATGAACTAACTTGTCGTATGCGCGATCATCTTCAAAAAGATCTGCCGCCGCAGCACGATAGGGTCCAGTAAACGCATTGAGTTTTTCCTCAATCGTGCCGGGCAGAAACCCTACCTCGCGTGTAGGAACTGCTGAACGAATGATACGTAGGGTCTCAAACGGAGAACTCTTGTCCATAATCTCTTCAAGTGCAAGGTACATTGCTATAAAAGTCTTACCTGTACCTGCGGTGCCGATCATTGCAAGATTGTCACCCTCACGCCATGACTGCCACGCATATTTTTGTGCACCAGTAATAGGTTCAACGGTACGTAGATCATCTAAACGAATGTTCATAGATTCGATGGTTTGTAGTTTAGTCTTCATTAGTTATGTATCGAATTGTCTACAAACCCATACTTGCGTTTTTTATCTGAGGACAAACCGGTGTTACCACCCGCCTGTTTTTTGATCTGATCGAGTTTATTTTTCCAGTCACCCGATGTCTTTGATAACATCGAACCTGAGTGAGTCACAAGGTTTGGTACAGATGTGTGTACTTGTTCCCAGTCACCAGATTCGACCATCTCCTCTTTCTTGGAGATTGAGAGGATCATCTCTTTGACCTCTCCTGTTTGTTTGTTTCTTAAATCGTATGTAGGCATATGTAAATTTCCAAATGAAAAAGGCCCCTACTTACGGGGCCAGTTCCAGATAAGGATCACCCCCTTAGTCGAGTTTCGGCTTGTGATATCGCGGTGTCAAGAAACGTCTGTCGTTTCGCCACTTTATACGCGATCTCCGCCTTCCCCCTTTTATGCAATTTATGAATGTAATGTCCCAACTCTCGCGAGTCTTTTCTAAGTCTTTCTAGTTGATTCGTTTCAACCATACTCTCTCCTTATTTTTCTTAGGGAATTATTCAACGATTAAATCTGGAAATGCCTCCTTTACCAGTGTCTTAGTGATGCCCTTCATGGGCGGTTTCTTGTTGATCATTGTAACGATCACTTCAGCATCACGAGGGTGTATCGACTCACACATGTCGAGAAACATTTTCTCCCGCCGGACAGCGTTTAATCTTTCAGAATCGCGTAGACCCTTCACAAAGTATTTGAAGTCCATGTGTCTTTTTAGAAGGGTATTGGGGGGTGACTCTTCTGAGGCGGGGGTGTATGGAACGTTGCCTGCTGGTAGGTTCCATTGTATAACTTCATCAAACGTTCCGCGTAGCACGTCTCTCAGCGCCATAGTCTCGTTTTCACGTAACGTAGATATCTTGTCTTTCTTTGCACGTTTAGTTGAAGCCTGTTCTAGAATCTCATAAATTTGTAAACGGGTTTTGTTAACTGGCATATACTATATTTCCTTATCGCATAAAACTCATTATACAGATACTTATAAGTGTTGTCAAGTGTTATTTGCTCTTTTTACGACCCGCTTGTCGGATCGCAGCACGTTCAGTATCAATCCATTTCTGTGCCTTTTTGGTCACAGGTTTATCAGTAAACTTCCTTACGTTACGATATGCACGTAAGGTTTCTTTCTCGTAGTTCTTACCTTCGGAGTTATCTACGACTAAGAAATTCTCTTGACCAAACATCCGTTGAAACTTACCAACATTGCGTTGTACTTGTTTCCAATATGATTCGACTTCTTTATCGGGGAGAGATCTCGCTCTCATGCGATTGCGCTTGAGGGCAGTATCGAGATCTGTATTGACAAAAATCATTGCAGCTTGGTATCCTAGTTTCTGGACCTCTCGTGCTTGGTTGGCAATCTTCTCTGGGTCTTTACCCGTCCCATCAACGACCAAACCCAATCTACCCTTTATGTAACGCGCCTGTTTCGTCCCTGTGAGACGTTTTGCTCTACCCCTTAGTTCCTGACCCTTTGGAGAAAAGATGTTGTCTGGCGACATTTCCATGTCTGCTTTCTTCATTGCGGCTTCGAATGCGTCGTCAGAGTTTACGACTTTGTATCCCATAGACGTGAGACCGGTCTTACCTACGATGAATGACTTACCACTGCCGGGACCACCCGCCAAGAATACTGCCTTAAAAATTGCGGGATCGTTGACACCCTCTTCGAGATACTGTTGGAAACGTAACATCATGCGTCCTGTAGATTAAATAATTTCATAGAGTTATTTATCATTTTTCATCCTTCAAAAGATGACTCGATGAAATTCTTACCTGAATAATTCCGTTATAATATCTATCGTCTCGCAAAACATCACGACGTACTTGTTCTAATAACTCTTCGTAGGACAGGTCACCCTTTGACTTACAAAGTTTCAGGATTTCCCTTTCGTATCTTTCTGGACCTTTCTCTTCGACAAGGAGTTTGAGAGTCTCATTTGACCCAAAGTATTCACGCCAGTCGGATTGTCTCCTAACAGTACGCTTGCGCTTTTGTCCCTTGAGAGGTGGGAGTTTTCTTGTGGACCAGAAGTTTTTCTTTCCGACATACATTTTTCCTGTATCCAAGTCTGTGATAAGGTAAACGAACCCAACGAACTGTTCGA
>Ga0181577_10003438_pt1 | contig 12267 bp, 10 predicted proteins | sample 101ome_21_FD_132468 | JGI IMG/M metagenome (GOLD analysis project Ga0181577, IMG submission 132468) | Coastal salt marsh microbial communities from the Groves Creek Marsh, Skidaway Island, Georgia - 101413BT metaG (megahit assembly) | ecosystem: Environmental > Aquatic > Marine > Intertidal...
AATCTCCTTCAGCATCTTGGCCGGCGTTGATCCAAGGGTTGGACTATTCGCAAGTTTTGTGATGGCCGTGACAACGGCGATTCTTGGCGGCAGGCCAGCGATGATTTCAGCCGCCACCGGTGCCGTTGCGTTGGTGATTGCACCGGTAGCTAGGGATTACGGACTCGATTACTTTTTTGCCACAGTGATTCTTGCCGGAATATTTCAGCTTGCGCTTGGTGCGGTGGGGGCAGCAAAGCTAATGCGGTTCATTCCGCGCAGCGTGATGATCGGCTTCGTAAACTCCCTGGCCATTTTGATTTTTATGGCCCAGATCCCGCACCTGATTGATGTGCCGATGGCGGTCTATGTGTTGGTTGCTGCCGGCTTGGTCATATTGGTCTTCATGCCCAAAATAACAAAGGTTGTTCCGGCTCCACTGGTGGCGATTGTGGCCATCACCGGTGCCGTTCTGATGGCAGGTATATCTGTGCCCACTGTTGGCGATGAGGGCGAGTTGCCCCGATCCTTGCCCGAGATGTTTGTGCCTGATGTGCCGCTAACGATGGATACATTCAACATCATCGCCCCCTTTGCTCTCGCAATGGCACTCGTTGGATTGCTGGAGTCCTTGATGACGGCGAAGCTGGTCGATGAAATAACCGACACTCACTCCCAGAAGACTCGAGAGTCTTTGGCGCAGGGAGTTGGAAATGTAATTTCGGGCTTTTTTGGCGGTATGGGTGGCTGCGCCATGATTGGCCAGACCATGATCAACGTTCGAGTTTCGGGGGCACGAACCCGGATATCGACTTTCTTGGCCGGCGCCTTCCTTCTTGTCTTGGTGGTGGCCCTTGGCGATATAGTGGGCCAGATCCCAATGGCTGCCTTGGTTGCCGTGATGATCATGGTTTCCGTTGCCACCTTCAATTGGCACAGCATCCAGCCCGCGAGCCTGAGGCGCATGCCCAAGAGTGAGACCACGGTGATGCTAACCACCGTTGCTGTCGTTGTTTGGTCTCACAACCTAGCAATTGGTGTGATTGCCGGCGTGATCGTGGCCATGGTGGCCTTTGCCAGGCGAGTTGCCCACTTCGCCAATGTCACTCGCGTAATTGGTGGTGATGATGAGATCGAAGCTGCGCTCTACACGGTTGAGGGTGAATTGTTTTTCGCCTCATCGAATGACCTCACCACGCTCTTTGAATATGCAGACGATCCCGAGAACATCATCATTGACTTGAGTGGATCTCATATTTGGGACGCCTCCACCGTAGCTGCACTAGACAGCATCCAAACCAAGTATGAGTCGATGGGCAAAACCGTTTACATCAAGGGTATGAATGAAGCCAGCGAGCTACTACACACCAAGCTCGCCGGGAACTTAGGAGCCGACGCTTAGCAATATCGGAAACCTGCTTGTAATAGGCGGGTCGGTAAAATTGAGGGATGTTGGAGAGCTCCTTTGTTTCGGTCGCCCTGATTTTGGCGCTCGCCGTTGGCGCTGGCATGATTGCCAAGTTTTTGCGTCAGCCAATCATCGTCTCCTACATAATCGTTGGGATCTTGGCTGGGCCTACGGCCTTTGATCTAGTTTCCAACGCCGAGGAAATCATTCTCTTTGCCAAGTTCGGCATCGCAATTTTGTTGTTCTTGGTGGGGCTAAAGCTTGATTTCCACATGATCCAATCAACCGGCAAGGTGGCCGCAATAGGCGGACTGGCTCAAGTCATATTCACCGCCGCCGTGGGATATGGCATCGCCCTACTGTTTGGCTTTGATGCAACGACTTCCTTCTACATCGCCGTTGCCCTTACCTTCTCCTCGACAATCATCATCATCAAGCTGCTCGGTGATAAGAGGGAGCTGGACCGTCTCTATGGCCGAATTGCCGTCGGCATCTTGATCATTCAGGACATCCTGGTAGTGATCGCCATGGTGGTCATTGTCACCATCGGAACACCAGGTACCAATGCCGTCGAAAGCCTTACCCAGACTTTTGTGGGAAGCCTCATTTTCTTAGGTGCAGTTGCACTCTTCACGCGCTTTGCCTTGGTGAGGATCCTGGACTGGATCGCGAAGAGCCCAGAGCTCACCCTGTTGTTTGGTGTGTCTTGGGCGATTGTGCTGGCTGCGGCTAGCTCAGTAATTGGGCTCAGTATGGAGATTGGCGCTTTTGTGGCCGGTGTCTCCCTTGCCTCAACCGCCTATCGGGAGAGCATGAGTGCCCGGATGGCAAGCCTGCGAGATGTGATGCTGCTGTTCTTCTTCATTGAGCTAGGGGCGTCATTGACATTCGCTGACGCAATTTCCCAGCTAGTCCCAGCTATTGTGCTTTCGCTATTTGTGCTCGTTGGAAAGCCGCTGATTATTTTTGTGATCATGGGACGCATGGGCTACCGCTCGCAAACCACCTTCAAGGCCGGTGTCGCACTCGCCCAGATATCTGAGTTCTCTTTGATTCTGATAGCGCTCGGATATTCACTTGGCCAGGTCAACAGTTCTGTGCTCTCGCTGGTAACGCTGGTTGGCTTATTCACGATCACCATCTCCAGCTACTTCATTCTCTATTCAGATCAGCTGTTTAGCCGCCTTCAAAAGGCCATGCTTGTTTTCGAGCGCTCTGAAAAGCCGAGCATCGATGAAGAGCAGGCAGAGAAGAACTTCGACGCGATCATCGTTGGAGCAGGCCGATTTGGCAGTGAGGTCATATCCGGACTCGTTCAAAATGGTTCAAGCGTGCTGGTGGTGGAGCAGGATCCGGAGGCGCTGGCGAAGGCAGCAGAACTGGGGGCCGAAACACTATTCGGCGACGCAGGCGACCCTGATTTCGGAAAGATGCTACCGATTCACCAAACAGCGACAATCATTTGCACTGCACCAGATCGCAGCACTAATACGCTGCTTTTGGAGAACACAAAGGCCTTGGGGTATGAGGGTGAGCTGTATTTGACCGCTTTGGATAATGCAACCGCTGAGCTGTTTGAGAAGAGCCCCAGGGTGAATACCATCCGTCCGCTGAAGATGGCAGCGAACAAAATCGTGAAAAACATGAAGCGAGGCGACTAGTGGAAGATTTGGCCCGTGCCGTTGCTGGCATTCTGGCATTCTTCGTTTTCTTTGGCGTCGTGGACATTCTGCTTGCCACCTTGGCAAGACGCGGAAAAATAAAAATCTGGATCGGGCACATTTTCAACACCCTGACCGGGCTCCTTGCCATTTTCGGCATTAGCGTGGCGTGGGCACTCGGCATGATCCCGCTGCTAGCGGTGATCGCCAGCTCTGTGATCCTGACGTGGCCACGGCGGGCCAAGTAGCACGAGCGTCTAGCACCCCTAGACAAATATTGCGATAGCCTGAGCAAATGGAAATCAAGGCGGAGTGCGAACGCAAGGAAGGTCAGTGGTGGGTGCGGGTGCCCGAACTGGACAACCTGTTAATCTCCTCCAAGCGCCTAGACGTTGCTACCGAGCAGATTAAGGACCTAATTCACGAGTCTCAGGGAATTGAGCGATGTGACATCGTCGTCCGGGTGGAGACGTCCATGCCCGGCATAATGTGTGACCTTGAAGCGGCCCAGCACAAAATGCGAGAGGCCTTGCGAATGCAAGAAGAGGCTTCCCGGGAAATTCGCGATGTTGTTGCCAGACTCAGAAGCGAGGGGCTGAGCATGCGTGATATTGGAGTTTTGCTCCAAATCTCCCCTCAGCGGGTGGCGCAGCTCACCGAGACCCTTTAGCCTTTTTTCGTGTCAACGAAGATCACCACCGAGCAAGTCGGCCACATTTACAAGATCGGCTTGAACCGCCCAGAGAAAATGAACGCTGCCGATGAGCAGATGCTTCATGAACTGTCTCTCGCTTATGGCGAGCTTGATCGCAATCAAGATTTGTGGGTAGGAGTCGTTTTTGCCCACGGCGACCATTTCACAGCCGGGCTTGATCTTTTTGATGTTGGGCCGAAGATGCAAAAAGGCAAGCTGCAACTGGTGCCGGAGGGTGGTCTTGATCCCTGGGGAATCCAGACTCGCCAGGTGAAGAAGCCAGTTGTCATGGCCACACGCGGCACCTGCTACACCCTTGGAGTCGAGCTGGCTCTTGCCAGTGAGATTGTCGTGGCTGCTAGCGACAGCAAGTTTGGTCAGCTCGAGGTGTCTCGGGCGATTCTGCCTTTTGGTGGGGGCACCATAAGGCTTCCTCGGGTTGCTGGCCACGCAAAGGCCATGCAGTTTCTGCTAACCGGCGATCGCTGGGGCGCTCAGGAGGCGCTTGAGATGGGAATGATTAACGAGGTCGTCGAGCCGGGCCAGGAGCTCTCTCGAGCGATGGAGTTCGCCGAAAAGATTGCCGCCCAGGCGCCTTTGGCGGTGCAGGCAACCCTGGAATCCGCGCGAAACTCAGATGTGGAGGCAGAAAAGAAGCTCTTGATGGGCAGGCTTGGTCAGTTGATGCAGACCAAAGACGTGGCCCGTGGCATGAAGGCCTTCGTAACTAAGAAGGCCGCCAAGTTTAAAGGCAACTAGTCCTCGATAACCTGCGGGGTTGGGCTAACCCTTGCCAGCAACAGGATTCCTGCAACCAGCACCACCATCAATCCAAGAATTCCCCAAACCGTGGCCTCAGCGTTTGAAACCCCAAGGGTGAGGGCCAATGAGATTGCGCTGGTCCAAAGTAGTGGGCTCAGGAAGCTAACTGCACGCCCGGTTGTCATGTAGAGTCCCATGACCTCGCCGTCACGTCCCTCAGGAGTGAACTTTGCAACAAACGCCCTAGATGAGGCTTGAGCGGGTCCGACAAACAGCGTGAGCGCAAGACCACCTATCCAGTAGGTAATGGGCCCAAGGGAAGCGAAGGCGAACACCCCGGCCCCCGCAATCGTCAGCCCGATAAGCGAAATCATGATGGTGCGCTTGCCGCCGATCTTGTCATCGAAGAAACCACCGACCATGGCGCCTATTCCAGCCATCACGTTGGCAGCAATACCAAACAGGATTACTTCGGCGAGTTCAAACCCGAAGGCCAGCGATCCCAGTGCACCACCGAATGCAAAAACACCGCTCAAGCCATCTCGATAAATCGCACTGGCAATTAGGAACTTCAGGGTCTCTGGTGCCTGGCGATGCAGCGACTTTAGCTGAGCCCAGAGCTTGAAGTAGCTCTCTACAATGTTTTCCTTCTCGCGGTTTTCCTTTGCCTTTACCTCCGGGACCGAGAGAAATAGTGGAATCGAGAAGACCAGGAACCAAACGGCGCTAAACAGGAAAACTGCACGCACGTTCAGCGCATCCTCAGTTGGAATGCCGAACCAAGGAGTTTCGGTCTGCACAAAACCAACCAGGGAAACAAGCAGCAGGAGAATGCCTCCGATGTAGCCCAATCCCCAGGCAAAGCCGGAGACCTTACCGATGTTTGTCGGCTTAGAAACTTGCTTGAGCATCGCGTAGTAGTTGATGAACGCCACCTCTTGGACAAATCCACCGATCGAGAAAATAATCAGCCCGAGCCAGAGCATCTCTGCGGTGGGCTCGATAAAGAACAAGCTCGCCATTACCCCGGAGAGAATCAAGGTGTTGATTACTAGCCAGAATTTGCGCCTACCGGCTTCGTCGGATCGCCTGCCAAATACCGGCGCAACCAGAGCTACTGCGACTCCAGCGAGCGTTACCGCAAGGCCCAGAGCTCTTGAGGTGTCTTCCTCGGGTCCAAATGCTGCGCTGGTGATGTAGATGGGAAAAATAAAGGTTTGGAAAATTGTTGGGAATGGCTGCTCGGCCCAGTCCCATAGGGCCCAGGCAAAGGTGCCCTTGGTTCGCTTCGGTGCAACGTCACTGTTGGTCATGAGGCTCAGATTAGTCCCGTTTCGGGGGCTTTTTATAGCCCAAAAGCTGACTTTTTAGTTAATTCCTGAAAGTTGAGTGTGAATGACTCAAGTTTGGGGGCTTTTGGCTTGACAACTTTGTTTGCATATCTGAAACTTGAGCCCGTGCGACTCAACTTGATCGCAGAGACTTTAGAAATAAGGAGAAATAAATGGGTAGAGCAGTAGGAATCGACCTTGGTACCACCAACAGCGCGGTAACCGTGTTGGAGGCCGGAGAGCCAAAGGTCATTGCAAACGCGGAGGGTTTCCGAACCACTCCTTCGGTGGTGGCGTTCACCAAGGATGGCAACATTCTGGTTGGTGAGACAGCCAAGCGCCAGGCGGTAACCAACGTAGATCGAACCGTCTCATCGGTAAAGCGCCACATGGGAACCGACTGGAAGTTCACTGTTGATGACAAGGCCTACACCCCTCAGGAGATCTCAGCACGCATTCTGATGAAGCTGAAGCGTGATGCCGAGACTTACCTCGGTGAATCTGTGACTGACGCGGTTATTACCGTTCCCGCATACTTCAATGACGCCGAGCGTCAGGCAACCAAAGAAGCTGGAGAGATCGCCGGTCTCAACGTTCTCCGAATCATCAACGAGCCAACCGCAGCTGCGTTGGCCTATGGACTCGACAAGGGCAAGGAAGACGAGCTGATCCTGGTCTTCGACCTTGGTGGTGGAACCTTCGACGTGTCGCTGCTTGAGGTTGGAAAAGACGATGACTTCTCGACCATTCAGGTTCGTGCCACCTCCGGTGACAACCGCCTTGGTGGAGACGACTGGGACCAGCGGGTTGTTGATCACCTAGTTAAGAAGTTCAAGGAGACCTCCGGAGTCGATGTCTCGAGCGACAAGATTGCCCTGCAGCGACTGAAGGAAGCAGCCGAGCAAGCGAAGAAGGAGCTGAGCCAGTCGACCTCCACCCAGATTCAGCTTCCTTACCTGTCGCTAACCGAGTCCGGACCAGCCAACCTGGACGAGACTCTGACCCGTGCGCAGTTTGAGTCCATGACATCAGATCTGCTCGAGCGCACCCGCAAGCCTTTCGAAGATGTAATCAAGGAGGCTGGCGTCAAGGTCAGCGAGGTTGCACACGTAGTTCTAGTTGGTGGCTCCACCCGCATGCCTGCCGTTGCGGAGCTTGTTAAGAGCTTGCTGGGCGGCAAGGATGCAAACAAGGGTGTAAACCCGGATGAGGTTGTATCTGTTGGTGCCGCACTTCAGGCTGGTGTTATCAAGGGTGAGCGTAAGGACGTTCTGCTGATCGATGTGACTCCACTGTCTCTTGGAATTGAGACTAAGGGTGGCATCATGACCAAGTTGATTGAGCGAAACACCGCAATTCCAACCAAGCGAAGTGAGACATTCACCACCGCTGATGACAACCAGCCAAGCGTTTCGATTCAGGTGTTCCAGGGGGAGCGCGAGTTCACTCGCGATAACAAGAGCCTTGGAAACTTTGAGCTGACCGGCATTGCCCCAGCACCACGAGGCATTCCTCAGATTGAGGTCACCTTCGATATCGACGCGAACGGCATCGTGCACGTATCCGCCAAGGACAAGGGCACCGGCAAGGAGCAGTCCATGACCATCACCGGTGGTTCTTCACTTTCTGAGGAAGACATCGAGCGCATGGTGAAGGATGCCGAAGAGCACGCAGCTGAGGACAAGAAGCGTCGCGAAGAGGCAGAAACCCGTAACCAGGCCGAGCAGCTTGCCTACTCAACCGAGAAGTTGATCAAGGACAACGACGACAAGCTTTCTGAAGAGCTCAAGACAGAGGTTCAGGCTGACGTTGATGCGCTAAAGGCCGCACTCGCGGGCGAAGACATCGAGGCTGTCAAGTCTGCTCAGGAGAAGCTAATGGCCTCCTCTCAGAAGATCGGTGAGGCAATCTATTCAGCTCAGCCGGCAGGCGACGAGCCTGCGGCGGAAGAGAATTCCGAGGATGTGGTCGACGCCGAGGTTGTCGATGACGAAGAGCAGGGCGAGGATCAGAAGTAATGACAGACCAGGAGAAGGAGCCAGAAGCGGCAGCCGAAGAGGCTGCTGCAACTGGCGAACCCGAGGAGCAGCTAGCAGCTGAACCGGCTGCGGATCCGACTGAGGACAAGGACGAGATCGATCGTGAACTCGCAATCTTCCAAGATCTACAGCGCCTTCAGGCCGACTTTGTGAACTACCGAACTCGAGTCGAGCGGGACCGAGGGGTGGAGCGACAACTTGCTGTTGTGGAAACCATTCGTGCCTTCCTGCCGGCACTCGATGACCTGACGCGTGCCGAGGCACACGGCGACGTTCAAGAGGGCACGCCGATGGCAGCAATTGCGCAGAAGCTCAAGGCTGCTGGCGAGAAATTCGGGCTCAAGCCATTTGGCGAGAAGGGCGAGAAGTTTGACCCCGAACTGCACGAGGCGCTGGTGCAAAACCCGAGTGCTGAGGTTTCTGAGCCAACAATCGCTGACGTAATTGAACTCGGCTACATGGTTGGAGACCGCATGCTGCGGCCGGCCAAGGTAGCGGTGTTCGCTCCGGCTGAATAAGGGAAGGAGGACGAGATGGCTTCGCAAGACTGGGTTGAAAAGGACTTTTATAAGATCCTTGGTGTTGCCAAGGATGTCTCTGATGCTGACCTAAAGAAGTCCTACCGCAAGCTAGCTAAGGAAAATCACCCCGATCTTCATCCTGGTGATGCAGCGGCCGAGGCAAAGTTCAAGGACATCTCCGAGGCCTACGACGTACTCTCGGATCCGGAACAGCGTCGTGAATACGACGCAATTCGCGCGATGGGTGGCGGCGCTCGCTTCACGGCTGGTGGCCAGGGTGCGGGCTTCGAAGATGTATTTAGCAACCTCTTCGGCGGCGGCGGATTCCAAGGCCAAGGTTTCCCGGGCTTCGGCGGATTTGGGGGTTTTGGCGGACCGCAGCGAGGTCAGGATCTCGTTGCAAACCAGACCATTGATTTCATCGATTCGATTCACGGAACCACTATCAAGCTGGGGGTCCGTGGCGAGAGTGTGAGCGTCAAGGTGCCAGCAGGAATCCAGGATGGCCAGAAGCTGAAGGTCAAGGGCAAAGGACAGCCATCGCCTAACGGTGGACCGGCCGGCGATCTCGTTGTCACTATCAAGGTCAAGTCCCACCAGGTCTTCTCTCGCGATGGCGACAACATAAGGGTTTCCGTTCCAGTCACCTTTGCTGAGGCGGCGCTTGGAGCAACTATTCAAGTCCCAACGCTTGGAGGCGAGCCGGTGAAACTCAAAGTTGCCCCCGGCACGCCAAATGGTCGCACCCTGAGGGTCAAGGGAAAGGGAGTTCAGTTCCCGGGACGACAGGGTGACCTGTTGGCCACCGTTGAGGTGATGGTCCCAGCCCACCTATCTTCAAAGGCCAAGAAGCTGCTGGAGGAATTTGAGGGTGAACTTCCCGATGAAGACCCGAGGGCAGACCTGATTACCAGAGCTGGAACGCTATAGGAGGTGAGCGATGCAACTGGATGAGAACACTCCGCTGTTTGTGATCTCGGTTGCAGCTGAGCTTGCCGGCATGCACCCGCAGACCCTAAGGCAATATGACCGGATGGGGCTGGTGTGCCCAACCAGAACCCAAGGCAAATCTCGCCGCTACACCATGCAAGATGTGGCAAAGCTGCAGGAAATAGCAAGGCTGAGCGGCGAAGGAGTTTCCCTCGAAGGCATTAGGCGAGTGCTTGATTTGGTGAGCGAAAACCAGGAGCTTAGAGCCCGAGTGCGCGATCTTGAAAGAGAGCTTGCGAACCAGGTCATGAATCAGCCAGGCAATCGAGTCTTTGCCGCTGGTGATCAGGGGGTCATCAGACTCAATCCTGGGCAGCGCCCAGAGAAGGGCACGGTCGTGCTCTGGAGGAGAAAGTAAAAATGAACGAGCAACAGGAACAGGTTAAGGCTCTTGAGGCGTTTGGTATTGACCTAACCGCCCAGGCTCGTGCTGGAAAGCTCGACCCGGTTATCGGTCGGGATGCAGAAATTAGGCGAGTCAGCCAGGTGCTTTCCCGAAGAACAAAAAACAACCCGGTTTTGATTGGTGAGCCCGGTGTCGGTAAGACCGCGGTGGTGGAGGGGCTGGCCCAGCGCATTATCGCGGGTGATGTTCCCGAGAGCCTTAAGGGTAAAACACTGATCAGTCTTGATCTTGGGGCGATGGTGGCTGGTTCCAAATTCCGAGGTGAATTTGAGGAGCGCCTGAAGGCGGTTCTGAAAGAGATTCAGGATGCCGAGGGCAGTGTCATTACATTCATTGATGAGCTACACACCCTTGTGGGAGCCGGAGCCGTAGACGGCTCAATGGATGCTTCAAACATGCTCAAGCCAATGCTTGCGCGAGGAGAGCTTCGCCTAATCGGTGCCACCACGTTAGATGAATACCGCGAGCGCATTGAGAAGGACAGCGCTTTGGAGCGCCGCTTCCAACAGGTTTTTGTTGGTGAGCCGAGCGTTGAGGACACCGTAGCGATTTTGCGTGGCCTCAAGGAGCGCTATGAAGCCCACCACAAAGTCACCATTGCAGACAGCGCATTGGTTGCGGCCGCCCATCTCTCCAACCGCTACATAACCGGCCGCCAGCTGCCGGACAAGGCCATTGATCTCGTCGATGAGGCAGCCTCGAGGCTGCGAATGGAAATCGACTCGGCTCCAGTTGAAATAGATGAGCTGCGTCGCCAGGTCGACAGGTTGAAGCTTGAGGAGCTGGCGCTCAAGAAGGAGAAAGACGAGGCCTCAAAGCAGCGCCTCGAGAAGCTTCGAGAAGATCTGAGCGAGAAGCAGGACCGACTGACTGTTTTGAACGCGAAGTGGGAGGCCGAGCGGAGTGAGCTAAACAAGATCGGCGAGCTTAAGACCAAGATCGACTCGCTTCGCGTTGAGGCAGAGCGGGCGCAACGTGAGGCCAACCTTGAGCTGGCATCCAAACTCCTTTACGGCGAAATTCCCCAGCTCGAGAAACAACTGCAAGAAGCTGAAAGCCAGAATGGCGAAAGCAAAGAGCGAATGGTTGGAGAGCAGGTTTCCGAGGATGAGATTGCATCTGTTGTCTCTGCCTGGACCGGCATTCCAACCGGCAGGTTGCTTGCGGGTGAAAGCCAGAAGCTGCTTGGTTTAGAGCAGGAACTAGGCAAGCGCCTAATTGGACAGAAGAAGGCCGTCAAGGCAGTGAGCGATGCGGTACGCAGGTCAAAGGCGGGAATATCAGATCCGGATAGGCCAACCGGTTCGTTCATGTTCCTTGGCCCGACCGGTGTTGGTAAGACCGAGCTAGCAAAGAGCCTGGCTGAGTTCCTCTTCGATGATGAAAAGAGCATGGTCAGAATTGACATGAGCGAGTACTCGGAGAAGCACTCCGTTTCAAGGTTGATTGGCGCCCCACCGGGATACGTTGGTTATGACGAGGGTGGTCAGCTCACAGAAGCAATCAGGCGTCGTCCATATTCGGTCGTTCTCTTGGATGAAATCGAGAAGGCACACCCTGAGGTTTTCGATATCTTGCTGCAAGTTCTCGATGATGGTCGCCTCACAGATGGCCAGGGCAGAACAGTTGATTTCCGGAACGTGATACTGATCATGACCTCGAACCTCGGCTCGCAATTCTTGATTGCCGATGAACTAACCGAGGTTCAGAAGCGGGAAGCTGTGTTGGAGCTGGTTCGCCAGTCTTTCAAGCCGGAATTTCTAAATCGCTTGGATGACATCGTGCTATTCGACGCGCTTTCGATGGATGAACTCGGATCAATTGTTGATCTGCAGGTAGATAGGCTCACCGCCAGACTGGAGCAGCGCAGGCTCACGCTCGGCGTCACCCCGGCTGCCAGGTTGTGGCTTGCCCAGCACGGCTATGATCCGGTCTATGGAGCAAGGCCGCTGCGCAGATTGATGCAGCGCGAGATTGACGATCGGCTAGCAAACCTATTGCTGGCGGGCGAGGTTGCTGACGGAAGCTTTGTGACCGTTGATGTCTCACCAGATCGTGAAACCTTGGTAGTGACCTCGGCAGATGTCGACGGCTAATCATGTGGCCAAGCGGTTGGCCGCGATGGCCAATGCGAACGCCGCCCAAAATCTCCAGTGGTTTTTCAAGACTGGGCCAGGCGAATATGGCGAGGGCGATAAGTTCCACGGCATAAAGGTGCCGGAAGTGAGGGCGGTAGCAAAAGAGTTCCAGGATCTTTCGCTCGAACAAATTCAGTTGCTCAGCCAGAGCGGTTATCACGAAGAACGTTTTGCTGCCCTTGCGATTCTGACCAATCGCTTTAAGAGGTCGAAATCTCAGCCAGAGCGGGCGGAGCTTTTCGATTTCTATTTGAAGCTGCTTGATTTAGGCGTTGTCAACAATTGGGATCTGATCGACAGCACCGCTCCGTATTTGGGTAGGCAGCTGCTTGGGTCTA
>Ga0181577_10003439_pt1 | contig 12265 bp, 9 predicted proteins | sample 101ome_21_FD_132468 | JGI IMG/M metagenome (GOLD analysis project Ga0181577, IMG submission 132468) | Coastal salt marsh microbial communities from the Groves Creek Marsh, Skidaway Island, Georgia - 101413BT metaG (megahit assembly) | ecosystem: Environmental > Aquatic > Marine > Intertidal zone...
GAGATTATACCGGTTGACTCACTCTCGGACCGGAGCTCGTGAAAGGCACATTGAAAAGCATCTGCCAAGTCCAGCCAATCTTGTTTTGTGTGATCAACGAATGAACTCACCCTCACAAGTCTCAGGCTTTGTCGTTCATCCAAGTCGATTGCTCCAGCCAAAGAGGAAGGCTGCTCTCGGGCAGTGGAACAGGCAGATCCTGTGGACACCTTGTGCCCAAGTTTATCAAGCCTACTCACCCAGCTTAAGTTATCGAAATCGGGAAGGCATAAAAGGGATGTGTTCCACAACCGTGGTGAATCTCCACCAATAACCATGGATCCAGGCAACTTCTCCAGCAAGCAGTCCTCAAACTTCATTTTCCACTTTTGATGATCTGCCGATGTCGGATGGAAGGGGCAATGCTTTACCCAGGCAGACCGCATGCCTTCAATTCCAGGAAAATTTTCCGTTCCTCCCCTTGTCTCCTTTTCCTGCCCGCCTCCTTTGATCAAACTCATGGGAACCGAAGCAACCAAAGCACCCACCCCTTTGGGACCTCCAAATTTATGGGCAGAAAAACAAAAGCTCGAACATTGGCTCAATCCCTTGTGGTCCATTTTTCCTATCCATTGAGTTGCATCACAATGGAACCAAATTCCATTCTGCTTGCATAGACGAGCGACCTGCTCCCATGGCTGAATTACTCCGGTTTCATTGTGAGCGGCAAGTAGGCTAACCAAAACCGGTTGGGATTGATTGATTAACTTCTCAACTTCAGCAAATTTAACCAAGCCATTGTGGTCGACGGGTATCTGCTCAACCTTATTAGGAAAATAATACTTGGCTGCTTCCAATACACTTGGATGCTCGATACTGGAGATCAATATCTTGGAAGAGTTCCGCTCCAAGTTCGCAGCGGCCCATGAAAGGACAGTATTATTCGATTCGGTTGAGCCGGAATTGAAAGTCAGCTGTTTGGGCAGGACTCCCAAAGATTGGGCAATTTCTTCCCTCGCTTTTTCAACCAGTACTCGGACTCGAGTGCCGGAGCGGTGAGGAGCAGATGGGTTTCCCCAATGCTCTTGCAATGCATTGGCTACTGCTTCAACAACCTCAGGGCTTGGACGAGTGGTGGAATTGTTGTCAAAATACGCCATTGCATATGCTCAACCGAAGCGGTGCATCGCCTCAGCGAGACGGAGGCAAGCGAAGGGTTTGTCCAACCTTTAGGCTGTTTTTGCTTTTCAAGGTGTCCCGGTTGGCCAAGTAAATGGAATCAATGTAGGAAGCATTCCCGTAGACCTTTTTACTGATTGCGTACAAACTGTCGCCTGCCCGAACAACATAGGATGCAGGAATGGCGGGTTTCGCATTGGCTGGTCGAGCCGCCTGGACAGGCTGGGAGGATTTGGTTTGGGGTGTCTCGTCTTCAGGAAGACCTACAGCGGGGAGGAGCGGAGAGCCCAAGCGTGCTTTCAGGTCTGAAACTTCTCGACGCAATCGGTCGTTTTCATCTTTTAGCTCAATACTTTCCAAATAATTATTGTAGGGTTCACCAGGTAATTTTCTTATGATCTCACGCTCTGCCGAGACTATCAATTGCTCCACCATGGGAGATTCCCGCGAATCAGGCTCGAGCAACAAATACCTCCGAAAATGGTAGATAGCAGCGACGGGGTCTTTTCGGTCGGACAAGGAAAGTAAAAGCCGCCCTGCCTCAAGGTGAGACTTGGGTGCCTGGGTCACCCGCCTAGTGACCGAAAGAAACTCATCCAATGCCTCCACATCTCTCCCCACCCTAAGGTAGGATTTTCCTCTTTCAAAGGCCGGATCATCCCCCTCCTCGATAACACTTCCTACAGGAGCACATCCCCATTGGCACAACAACCCAATGGAAACAACCAAAACAACAAGAATACGCTCTTTCATTCTCCAATCAAAGTGAAGACAAGCCTGCGGTTGTGGGGTGCCGCCCGGTGCTCCCACAAGAAGAGCCCCTGCCAGGTACCAAGTTGCAACCTTCCCCGTGCAAAGGGAATCTGTTCACTCGTGCGGCTTAGTGCCATTTTCACATGGGATGGCATATCATCGGGGCCCTCGTGAGTATGTATAAAATATGGATAATCTTCAGGAACCAGTTCTTCCATAAACCTCTCCAGATCAACGCGGGCGGAAGGATCAGCATTTTCCATAATCACCAGACTGCAACTGGTGTGCTGCACAAATACACTGACAAGGCCGTCCGAAAACCCTGATTCGGCCAACCCCTCCTCCACTAAATTGGTAACCTCATAGGTTCCCTTGCCCTGGGTGTGGACTTCAGAAATCTTTTTAAAAACTCCCATACTTGAAACCTCCTATTTAATTCAAATAAAGCAGCCTTGGCAAGGGTTGAGAAATATCTGATGAGAACTCCTTATACCTGCAACTCGGTTTCCGCATTCATCCACATCTGTATGCTTAGCAAAATTTGGTTAATCCTTTCAGGTTCCACCCGTATCTGATCCACATGCTGTTTCAGAATAAGCAACGCACTTTCTCCCCTATCCTCAGGCAACCCAGCCAACCAGGATTCCCGAACAGGCAACCCCTCGTTGCGGGCAAAGCAAAAATAGAGCTTTATCAGAACAACTTTAGGTACTGATGCCCGCCCCAAGGCCTCGAGAGAGGTACGCAATAATTTCAATTGGGGGGCTGGGTCGAGCAGATGGGAACCGTTCGTCAAATAAAAACGGGCCATCTCCCCAGCTGTTAGAAAAAGAGATGGTTGGGTCGCTAAATTACGAAAAGTATGAATTTTTTCAAAGTCCCGGACAAAGGGGATCGAGTTGGCGGAAGGCTGTTGATGCAAAAGGCATTGAATATCATCAAAGAGATCGGGCGGTGGTGCCTTTGCTGCTTTCTTAAGAGGTCGCGGAAATAATGCCACTCGCAGCCCAGAAGTTTGGTCAAAAATATGGATTCGTAAAAAACGCTCTCCTGCAGGTTCTCTCGACAGAACAACCCCCGCCAATTCTTCCGAGTCGGTCAAGTTGAAGATTCAGGAAACCGGAGGAACCACTGCTCCCCCGGATATCAACATTTTCATTCCATCCCCAACCGACACATCAATTCGATGAATTTCTTCTTCTTTAACCAAAAGCAGAAACCCACTGGTTGGGTTGGGGGTTGTCGGTACAAAAACATAGGTTGATCCATGTCCTATCTTACTGGACACATGTTCGGAAGAATCTGCAGTTATAAAGCCCAGAGCGTAACAGCCTTTCCGAGGATATTCCACGAGGCAGACTTCTTTAAATACAGCTCGGTTTTCACGACCAAATGTGTCGACAATCTGTTTTACAGATCGGTACACAGTATTGATAAATGGCAGTTTATCTAAGACCTTCTCGGTAAGATTAATGAAGAAACGCCCAAGCAAATATTTAGAAAAGTAGCCAAGGGATGTAAGTAAAATGACCCCGATGACTAAACCAGCCACTGCTAAAAGAGTTTCCAAGCCAAAAAAAGCATTCTCCTCACGAAGGCCCATTTGGTAAGCAAATTTCAGGGCTGGTTCTTTAAATAAATCGAGTAAAAAATCGATGACAAAAATGGTTGTCCCCAAGGGAAGAAAAACCAAAAGACCCGTAAGAAAGGCATTTCGGAACCGCCTGGATAAGCTTCTTGTTGGTGCAGTCACAGTAGAAAACTGATATTAATCAACCTGATTTGGGGCGAGCCGAAAATCAGGCCAAAGCGAAAGCTTTTTGATGTGATCAATAACTCGTTGTTCTTCCAATCGCATGATTTCCCGGTCTACATTTTCGAGATCATCAAAACCTACAATATGCAACCAACCATGGATTAAATACAGGCCAAGCTCTTCAGAAAAAGAAATGCATCTACTTTCTGACTCTTCAATTGCCTGATCTACAGACACACAAATCTCGCCTGCCAGGTCATTTTCCTGATCGGCAGGAAAGGTGATCACATCCGTCGGCCTAAAATCCCGCAAATATTTACCATGCAGCTGGTTGTGGGAATCTCTCCCCATGAAAACAATCGACAACTCCCCGGACAAGTTATGTTGATGCAGGGAAAAAACTGCTTGAAAAAAACTTCTTAATAGAGACGGGTCAAATTCAAGCTGGTGGTAATGGTTCGATACCTCAATTTCTGGCCCCAAATACTTTGCTGTATCAGGTGGCATTGTGTGGGAAAGGACTTCGTGAATCTTTCTCTTCATCCGGATATTCTATTCTTGAATGAAGCATATTTAATGTGGTCTTAAGAAAGCTTTTCTTAATGGTGGCGACTTCTTCTAGGGTAAGCGGACATTCGTCCAACTGACCATCTTCGAGACGATCCTGAAAGATCGAATCGAGAAGTTCCTCCACGCTGTGATGGGTGACTTTAGGAAGGGACCTAGCCGCCGCTTCCACGGAGTCTGCAAAGAAAATAATTGCACTCTCTTTAAAACGCGGGCGCGGTCCATCGTACCGGTAGGTGGATTCATCGGGCTCCTGCAAGTCCGAGTCTCCGTATGGTAGCTTCGCTTGTTTTGATTTTTGTTTTGCTTGAAAGTAAAAGTATTTCACCAGGGTGGTGCCATGGTGCTGGCGAATTACATCCCGAATAACTTTTGGAAGCCGGTTCTCGCGGGCAATTTCCAAGCCCTCCTTCACATGGCTTTTGATGATCAACGCACTCATGGCTGGGTTTTGGCGGTTGTGCGGGTTACCAAAATCTCCCTGGTTTTCGGTGAAATAGTTCGGTTGTACCATCTTTCCAACATCATGAAACAATGCACAGGCCCGGCAAAGGGTCGGGTTCGCTTTCACTTCTAATGCTGCATCCTCGGCTAAGTTAGCAACCATCAGGCTATGGTGGTAGGTACCGGGTGCCTCTACCTGCATCCTGCGCAACAAGGGATGATTATAATCCGTAAGTTCAAAGAGCGTGGCATCGGTGGCTACCTTAAAGGCATTTTCGATCAGGGGCATCGCCCCCAAGACAAGAGCCCCGGTAAAAACAGACACCACGAAAGAGGCTAAGGCATGGTTGAGAGGAACCATCCATCCACTGCCAGAAGCAAAACCAACTCCCAGGGCAACCACCCCACCAGTAAGTCCCGCCATTGTTCCGGCTTTAAGCACACTTCCGCGCAGCCTTACCTCCCGGCAAAAATAGACCCCAACCAATGCGGTGCACAAAGAACCTACGAGCATTTCTATCCCGATCTCCTGCATCGCTGCATGAAACACACAGGTCATGATCGCAGTTAATGTGGCCATTCTGGGACCCACCGTGATCATCACAATCATGGGTGCAAATGCGATGGGCAGAAGGTAAGGAAGTAAACCGATGAGGATTGGGCTGGAACCAAAGAGCTCTGTCTCTCCCAATTCCATAATGAACCGGGAAAAGGCCAGGTTAAAAACAATCGCAAGCGCAACAATAGTCGAACGCGGACCGTCTGACCAAAAATTCGGCAGGACCAATCGGATGTATACAACCCCAAACAACAGGGTAACAAAAGTGACAAAGATTCGCTTGGGCAAAAGCACACTGTCTTCCAGTGCCAAGTCTAAAAACTCCTGATATTTTTCCAGGTCTGATGCAGTCACTTTTTCCCCCCGACGAAGAATCACATCTCCTTCCTGAACCGAGATTACAGTAGGTTCCATGTCAGAAATTGCCCGCTCCTGAGCAGCAGTTGTGGCTTGGCGATCAATCGAACGAAGCCGTAACCCCTTGGTTAAAAAACCCCCAAGCTCCGAGGCAATGTCGTTGCGCAACTCCTGGGCGGCAAAAGACTCATTTTCATCGGCAAACTCAATGATATCTCGGAGTTGCACAACCCCTTGTTTTTGTAAGGATTCAGCAACATCGGAAAGCTCCTTCTTCTCCAGGTCTGCCAGGAAACCTGAAAGGACAGGATAACGATAATCCAAGTCATCGATTGTGCTCATATTCTTTTCCAGATTGTGAAGAACCAACCGGTTCGAGAAATCGATCATTTGTGCTTTGATACGGTCCGTGGCATTGGACTCTGCTAAAAACTTTTGGTCCAGGGATGGAAACTTAACCACTCCGGTCAAATGAAGTTGAGAGAGTAACTTGTTCCCAAGAGTAAAAAAGTCTCCCCCTTGCATTGCTACGGTGTTCAGTATGGTGCGGGCTTCTTGTTCCGTTAAAACAACTTGAAATTTTACTTTTAACTCTTCGATTAAGGATTGGAGGGCCAAGTTTTGGGATTCCATTGGCATATCCACCACCGCAAGAATTCCTTCCCGTAAACGAACCACTGCTTTGGCAAAGCTTTCCTCCCCCACAAAATCTCGGGTAAACTCTCGAGGGGTACTACTTCTGATCCACTCCTCAGCTTCTTTTTTGCGAACCTCGCTCAGGTAACTAAAGCTTCGGTCACTGTATACATTTTCCGGTGCGACCTCACCGAGCGTTCGCAACCCGGGGGGTTCCTGTCCGACAAAACAGATAAGTACAATGGTTACTCCGAAAAGAATTGTTTGGAAAAGGTTTTTCCCGAACTTGCGCCAAAACCCGGATATACCCTCCAGGTTTTCTTTTTGGGAATCTTCCTCCTGCAAAACCCGACGCCTTCTTCCACCACGCATATTTTTGCGAATTAAATCTTTTCTGTCATCACTCACCGGTTTTGTTCTAAATCTTAAGCAAAGGGTTAAGTTTCCTTGTCCTCGTATGCGGCAATGATTCGGCTGACCAGAGGGTGTCGTACCACATCGCCATGATCAAACTCATGAAAATGTAAACCATTCACCGAATGAAGAATTCGTTTCGCTTCCTTTAAACCAGATTCCTGCTTGTGAGGAAGGTCCACCTGGGTGAGGTCTCCGGTCACCACCATCTTACTGCCCTCTCCCAATCTCGTGAGAAACATCATCATCTGAGAACGGGTGGTATTTTGAGCCTCATCGAGCAATGCAAAACATTTACTTAATGTCCTGCCCCTCATGTAAGCAAGCGGAGCAATCTCAACCACTCCGGTCTCCACCAGCTTTCTCGCCTCAACTGGACCCAGAACTTCGTCCATTGCATCATAAAGAGGACGCAGATAAGGGAGCAGTTTCTCCTCCAGATCTCCAGGCAGAAAACCAAGGGCTTCCCCCGCTTCAACAGCTGGTCTGGCCAGCACAATTCTCTCGACTTCGCCTTCCAGCAAAGCATGCAGGGCAACAATCATTGCCAGAAATGTTTTGCCCGTTCCTGCCGGTCCTATTCCAAAAACAAGATCATTTTTTAAAATAAGATCTAAAAACTTTCTCTGGCTTAGGTTGCGCGGAACCACAGACTTTTTTCGGATTTGAATTCTAAGGGGACGGTCGAGCAGTGCTTTTAGCTCCTTGCTGTCTTTTTCTTGAAATTGATGAAGAAACCTAAAAAGGTCGTATTTCCCATGCACCAATCCTTGCTCCTTGGCAACTTGCAGCAAAGTGAAAAACTCTTCGGCACGATCCAGCGGAACTTTATCCCCTTCCAATTGTAAAAGACTTCCCCTGGCAATGACCTTTATTCCCAATGACTTTTCTATGGAAAGTAAGTGCTCTGGATTTTCGCAGTAGAGCTTATGGAATTGTCGCTCCGATTCAAATTCGATGGACCGGCTAGGCATAATTACACCGATGAACTAAGTTGGGGGTAGAGTGTAATGAATCAAGCAAACCTGCGTTTCCTGGCAGTTTTACCTTCTGATCGTAAGAGAATGATTGAATAATTCACAATCCCCTAAAATATCTCCTTGGCTAGGGGTTTCGCAAGCATTGAATAAGTGAATCCTGATTCTCTTTTCCCGTTGCCAATTTACTCCAATCAGGCATCAACATTCTTCCTTTACCAAAGCAATGAAAGTTTTATTTGTTAGCCCAGAGGTCAACCCACTTGTACGGACAGGAGGGTTGGGTGATGTTGTCGGAAGCCTGCCTATTTCCCTGAAGAAACTTGGGGTTGATGTGCGAGTCATTTGCCCCCTCCACCGGGAATGCAAAAATATCGAGTCCCGAGTTCTCGGCAAGCAACTCTCTGTGAAATTAAAAAATAAAGCGGTCAATGGATACATTCGTGAGGCCAAACTGGGAAACACTGATATCCCGGCCTACCTCATAGATCTTCCCGAACTTTTTGACCGGGCGGGGATTTATTCAGATGAAAACGGGGATTTCCCCGACAATGCCCAACGAGCTTTCGCCCTTTGCCAGGCCGCATTACAGCTCGAAGATATTTCCGGCTGGCGGCCCCAGGTGGTCCATGCACACGATTGGATGGCAGCTCCCGTATGCGGCTATCTGAATGCAATGCAAATAGACAAACCGGATGCCTCTAAAATTCGGTCTGTCCTGACGATTCATAATTTACAGCACCAAGGTGTGTTTTCTTACGACGACTTTCTTGGTTCAGGCTTACCTGATTCAAGTTGGGGCATGGACGGGTTCGAAAAAGATGGCTCCCTCAACCTGCTCAAGGGCGGGATCCAAAATGCAGATAAAATCACCACCGTTAGCCCAACTTATGCCCAAGAGATCAGGACATCCGATTATGGATGCGGTTTGGAAACGAGCCTAAGATACCGGGGTGCAGATTTAATTGGTATTCTCAACGGGATTGACCAGCATAGCTGGAACCCTCAAAAGGACCCTTCGATCGCCCATGCAATCAGCCCCAGTAGGCCCAAGGCAGGCAAGCAGGCTTGTAAGAAAGATCTTCTGAATCAATTTAAGCTCAACAAAAACCTGGATACCCCCCTCTTTGGCGTGGTTTCAAGGTTATACGAGCAAAAAGGGTTGGACCTACTGATCGAAATTCTTCCGCAATTAATGGCAGAAACCCAATCAACCTTTGTTATTCTTGGAAGTGGTGCACCCCATGAAGAAGAGGCCATTCGCGATTTATCTTTATCCTACCCAAACCAAATTGCATCCTACATAGGTTTTGATGATACATTGGCCCGTAAAATTTTTGCTGGTTCTGACTTTTTTATCATGCCCAGCCGTTTCGAACCCTGCGGCCTAGCTCAACAATATGCCATGAGATACGGGGCCTTGCCCATTGCCAGGAAAACAGGCGGGCTGGCGGACACAATCCAAACCCAAGAAGGCGGAGCACTCCACCCAAATGGGTTTCTCTTTACTGAACCTACGCCCAAAGCTCTTTGGCTGACCATTCAAGAAGCAACAGGGATTTATGCCAACAGTAGGAAGTTTACCCAAATGCGAAAAAATGCACTTTTCAAAAAATGTGACTGGGAAGAAGCCGCAAAAGAATACATCAAAACCTACGACTGGGCATTAGCACTCGGCTAAACCTGTTTCTTTAGTTAAATACTTCGCGAAAGTCATTCACATCACGGCTGAATTTGTGGATAACTTTACGGCTAATTAAGAGCTTTCCCCTTGCCCTCAATAATTTCGAACTACTAGCCTAGTTGCCATAATTTTCATGGTAATTTTATGATATCCAACGGACCTTCAAGAACCTTCACCCAAGAGGCTGTTGAGGCTTGGTTCGCAAGGTTGTGCACCTCCGACTGGGAATCCCACTTTTCTCCCAAACAATTAAAGAGTGCTCAGAAATTCTACCGAGAGGGTTACCTAAGTACGATTGACATTCAGGAAAACCAAGCGGTGGTTACCAAAAAAATAAACCGCGAAGAAACCTATTCTGTGGTTGAGTGGAATGGAAAAGGTCCAGAAATACGTACATCTTTGGATGAGGAGGAACTGGGCATTGCTCTGGCAACCGCCGGGTTATACGAAATTGAGGAATTAATTTCTGAACTCCACGAAGATGATCCACTGTTGGGTGAAGGGTTGCTCGAGGAAAAACCGAAAGAGGATGACGAATGCCCTGAGGATGCAGAAAACCAGGCGGATGTGAATGCTGAGGAAGCATCCACGATTAAACTTCTTGTTTGCATGGAAGTTTCTGCCCAAAAAGGACTCAGGGTCACACCATCCTGGCAGACTGACTCTGCTACCCCCACCCCAGTATATTCAGAGAAGGCATCCACCCTCGAGGCTTGCGATCGTCCTGCATTGATGCGCTTCGTTGCAGAGGCGGGCAAATTTGGGTTTCAATTTCAAAAAAGTGTGGGTGAGTTCTGGTTAAATGATTGGCAACAGGTAGCCAAATTTGCTGAGGAATACCTCTCCGGTTGGGAAAATTCATTTGAAATCCAGTACGGGGGGGATGCTCATCTATTAAAACAGGGACAAAGAACTTTAAGCTGGGAGATTGAAGCGAGAAGCCGGGATGAAAAGAATATGATTCTTCGGGAAAACTTTCACATAGGAAACCGAAGATTGGGCACCCAGCATATTCGCAGGGTTACCAAAGCATCCCAAGGTGCCACCTTTATACGCGGATACGGATTGGTTAAGCTTGATCAGGACCAAGTGGAGGATTTTGAGTGGTGGCAAAGAAACCGGGGCGATGCCAAGCGGGCAAATTGGCCAAGATACATGCTTTTTTCTCTGTTCGCACGGAAGTACCTTCGTACGCGGGCCGATGGGCAGTTGGAGCACTGGCGGGACTCGATCAAAAAACTTGAGACTAATGGGGTAGGAAAGAAGTTTGCTTTCCTGCGCCCTTACCAAATGCAGGGGGTTGCCCACTTGCATGCACTGCACCAGCTTGGGTGCCACCCCTTATTGGCGGATGAAATGGGCCTGGGGAAAACAGTACAGACCCTTGCCCTTATTAGCTCTGACCTTACCCAAGACCTGCCCGATTTAGTCACCTGTCCCGCTTCGGTGGTTCCAGTGTGGGTTAAAGAAGCTGCCAAGCATTTTCCCAAGCTCAAGGTACGGGTGTTGTGCAAAGAAGAAAATTTTGAAGCTGCGGATGAACCCTGTCTTTGGATCGCCAGTTATACCCAACTTCGAAGGCATCGGCATTTATTAGACAAGGTAAACTTTAGGTATGCTGTGCTGGATGAGGCCCAACTTATCAAAAACCCAAAAGCGAAAGTCACCCAAGCTTGCCTTTCAATCGATGCCAATCACAGACTTGCACTTTCTGGCACCCCCATTGAGAATTCTGCATTGGATCTGTGGACCATTTTCCGCTTTCTGATGCCAGGTTTATTGGGAGCACGCAAAGAAATGGAAAAATCTCTCATAGAAGATTCAGCAAAAACCCTGCTGCTCTTACGAAGACAAGTGACCCCTTTCGTTCTTCGAAGGATGAAAAACGAAGTGGCATCTGAGCTCCCACCGAAACTGGAAACAGAACTCCCCTGCCCCTTAAATGACGAACAAAAAAAAGCTTACAAAGCCTTGGCCGAAGGAGGCATTTTGGAGCACGGGAACAATTTAAAGGAAGCGATTCGCACCTCTTCGATGCATGTATTTTCTCTCCTTACCCGTTTGCGACAGGCATGTTGCGACCTTGGACTTCTTCCCGGAAGGGAACACCTGCCTGCATCAGGATCCAAAAGTGATATGTTGATCGAGAAATTGCACGATCTATCGAACTCTGGTGCAAAAGTCTTGGTTTTTAGTCAGTTCACCACCTTTCTTAACCTTCTTAAAAAACGAATTAAATTAGAACTACCAAGCCTAGAGGTGCTTGAGCTTACTGGTTCCACCCGGGACCGATCCAAACCGGTCGATCGTTTTGAATCGAGCGATCAACCTGCAGTTATGCTGGCATCGCTCAAAGCTGCCGGATTGGGGGTAACTTTAAAAACTGCAGATTATGTATTCCTTATGGACCCATGGTGGAACCCAGCAGTGGAAGAGCAAGCGATTGACCGAGCTCACCGATTGGGCCGGGAAAAACCAACCTTTATTTATCGCATGGTTACCCAGGGAACGATCGAGGAAAGAGTCCGCGAATTACAATTGGAGAAAAAAGAAACTTTCAGGCAGGTCATTGGGGATCTTGAAAAACCAAGCGGTTTGGCCGAGCATTTTTCATCCCTTGAGGAATTGATTGAACTCAGGGAATAATCCTTTTGGAGAATTTTCTCACCCTCCCATAATTTGGCTTCAGCAATGAAAATAAACCATCTCCAATGGCTCTATCCCACAATCCAAAAAAAGAATATTGCTTAGAGGGATGATTCTGTAATTTCAGAATCTTTTTTTCTCTTTAACCTACGCACATAGGACATTCCAGGAACCATCAATAGTCCAGTGATCATCATGTAGGTGGAAGGTTCAGGTACTGCAGAGTACTGCAGGTAAAACGCACCACTACCATCGTACCATACTGCCCAATTATGCATGTGCTGGTTGTTGTAATGAGCCCAGTTATTACTAAC
>Ga0181577_10003440_pt1 | contig 12261 bp, 2 predicted proteins | sample 101ome_21_FD_132468 | JGI IMG/M metagenome (GOLD analysis project Ga0181577, IMG submission 132468) | Coastal salt marsh microbial communities from the Groves Creek Marsh, Skidaway Island, Georgia - 101413BT metaG (megahit assembly) | ecosystem: Environmental > Aquatic > Marine > Intertidal zone...
CCAAAAGTTGTTGCAGTTGTTAATGCTGTAGTTCCAATACTTCCTATATGTACAGCCCCTGTAAAATACCAATTCTTATCAACATACATATATCCATTATTGTCTGGGTGAATTTGATAGGTGTCTGTTCCGTCAGAAGAAACCATACGCAAACCACCTTCCCAGCCGTTTGTATGAGATGTAATCTGAACATAACCAGATCCATCAATACGCATTCTTTCATTTGATTTGCTCTTTGAAGCTGCTGTTTTGGTAAGAAATCTTATAGAAGCGGCATTGTTATTATACGTAGTACCAATCATGGCATCGCCTACACTATTGTCATACCATATCTGTAAACCTTCACCAGTTATACTGCTTTGGTCTGATCTAAGATTAAGTACTGCATCATAGGAACCATTACCCACAATGTCCAAGAGAGCATCCACACCTGTATCATATATTTGGAATCCTCCAGGAGCTTCAGCTCTTAAAATATTATCATTTGCATCGTCTACGCAATATAAGTAAGGTCCTCCAGAAGAGTTAAATTCTATTCCCTCTCCTGGGTCACTCATAATTAAAGAATTAACACCAGTAATATTAAAATTATTACCACTTATACCGTTACTAAGATCTAAACTTGTAATACCTGCAGAAGCTTGAATTGTTCCACTACTGTTAATAATTGTTGCGGAGTTTACTTTGTAACCATTATTGGCCTGCATAACTCCTGTAATTGTAACATTTGCTGAATTAGAATCTTCTGCTCTAATAACTCTTTGACCTGAATCATATAAGCCGCCACCTCTAAAATAAAGTCTATCGGTAATTGTATCTTGATCTAATGAAGTGGTAGATGATACACCAGTACTATTATTACCAGGATCATAAGCTGAAAGCTGAACAGTAGGTATCGGTACACCATGAGTATTTACATGATAAATAGCACCACCACCTCTTAACCAAACTGCAAAACCTCTATTATTACCAAAATGAGCAATTTTTGCAACTATTGTGGAGTATGTTTCGGTAAATTCATTGACTTTGATGTCGTAGTTTACACCACCCCAACCACCCCAGTTGGCCTCAAAGTCAAGTAATAATCCACCTTTATGTGTAGATGTATTCCAAGTATCAGGAGCAGTTTCATTATAATTTCTATAAATTTGTACTTTATTAAAGAATGCTTGGTTAGATGAACCCCAAAAAGTTACAGGATAATATGTATCGGCATCACCATTAACGGTAATAGTATCATCAAAAAACTCTATATTGGAATCACCATAGATCATTCCTGCATTATTAATATCTAGGTTTCCACTGGTTGTTATAGCACCACTATTGATCGTTCCTATATTAGTTAGGTTCAGTGAAGTATCCATCACGGGTGTTCCACCCATTTTTAAAGTAGGAGTACCAGAGCCAGATGCACCATTTAAATTAATATTAGTACCAGATAGTTCTAATGTATTTGCAGATGTTCCAATATATTCTGCACCAGTTCCGACACCACCATATAGTCCAATCTTTGTTTTACTATGTGATGCTGGTAGGTTGATGGTACCCGAAACTACATTTAGGTCAGTTGATTTATTGTTATACCCAAAATTAAAATCTCCGCTAGAGCCGTCTACATGTAATAACCCAACATTCTTTCCATCTCCGATTCTAAAATCTCTAAAGTAAGTTGTGCCATCTTGATAACCACGATAGTTAATCCATATATCTGATGTATCTCCTGTTTGAGAGTATCCAGCATTTAAAGTATTTGCATTAGTTGGAGAAGCATAAAAAGAAACATTATTATCTCTAAATTTTGTTATATTAACATTATTAAGATTTTGTGAGCTATCTATAACAGTCGTACCACCCACCGTTAAACTGCCATCTATTGATAGATTTCCCCCACTGCTTAATGTCATTCTTTCTACTGCATCTTCGTACCACTTATATTGAACATCAGACTGAAACCACATAGTGCTATCTTCAATACCAATTGCATAAAAGGCTGTAGCACTTGAATCATAAAGCTTAATTCTTGTACCTACTGTATGATCTGAAGTACTTGGTGCCGCGACATTACCGTTATCTCGTGTGGCGTCAAGTATACCTTCAAGGTCTAAATCACCATTAATTCGAGCATTACCATTAACATCAAGGGAATTACCAGAAGTGATACTGTATTGATTAATACCTACAGAGCCACCAAAATATGTTTCTCGACTTGTTCGAGCAAAACGGACTCTAGGTGTAGCATCGGCTTCTCCTGAAGCACCAGCAGACTGAATATGCAGTGCCGCATCATTTGCATTGTCTTTATAAAAGTACCATAGAGGTGAATCATTATAATCAAAACGTATTCCAGCCTCTTCTGTTGTATTAGCCGCACCCGAGCTCTCCAGTTCGATCCAATTAGTAGCTTTAATTCTGCCACTGGAATCAATAGCACCACTATTAATAGTTCCAACTGTAATGTTTGGTGTGCCTGATAATCCTCCAGATGTTCCAGTAATGTTATCACTACTTGTAATTTTAGTATTTAACTGTGCTTGAATATTACTTGTTACACCATCTGTATAGTTTAATTCTGTAACATTTGCTGTTATACCATCTAAGACATTTAGTTCGTTTTTTGTCGCTGTAATTCCGAGATTCGTAATTGCGTTTGCTTGTTGCGTTCCAGTTAAACCTTGGTTATTAATATCTACTCGTAGGCGATTTCCTAATGCAGTTGAAGTTGTAGTACTAAAATTCGCATCGTCTCCTAAAGCTGCTGCTAATTCGTTGAGTGTATTTAATGCGGCTGGAGCTGTGTCTACGACTCCTGCAACTTGTGCATCTACATATGCTTTGATTGATTGTTGAGTTGGTACTCTTGTTGCACTATTAGTTGCAAATGAATCTTCATCAATAAATGTGACTCCAGAAATTGTTCCATCACTAAATGAAGCAGCTTGTATTGCTCCTGTGCTTGTTATAGTTCCACTTACAGAAAGATTACCAGAATTATCTAGTGTCATAGGATTAGTTCCTATACTTCCACTAGTTGTTCCTGGATCATTAAAAACTAATTTTTGATTTGTTGTATCTAATTTAATATCTCCATAAACATTACTTGAACCATTATTACCTTGTAATCTAATAAAGGGATTGTGTTGTATTGAGATTGAGCCAACTCTTAACTGTATATCACCAGACTGAGAAATTATTGATGAATCACCTGATGTATTTGTGCCAACTTGTAATCTGCCTTCTACCTCTGCATCGGCAATATTTGTGAGGTTTCCTGAGGAGTCTATTACTGTTGTTGAGCTAATATTTAATGAACCCACTCTAACATTGGCAAATCCACTATCAGTTTGGTTGTAAATATCTAACCCACCAGCAGTGTTGGCGTTCATTCTTACAATATCGTGTGATGAAGAATATTGAGTGGCATACCATTTATTATTTTGTAGATAAACACCAAAACTTGAGTTTGTTGATGTTCCTCCAACTCCTATTACACCTGAGAAAGTAGAGTTACCTGTACTTGTAATAGCACCACTATCTATAGTTCCAACTGTTATATTTGGTGTACCTGATAGTCCTGCTGCTGTTCCAGAAGTATTCTGATTACCTGCAGTGTTTACCCCCGGTAAATTAATGTTTGCTGAACCATCAAACGATACACCACCTATTGTTCTTGCTGTTGTAAGTGTATCTGCTTCTGGGTGATAGTCTTGATGATATAATTTTTTCCATGCTTGTAGTCCTACACCTGCAGGTGAATTACTATTATCTGATCTGTTTCTCATATAGAACTGACCAGCACTTGATCCATAAGCAGAAGCTATTTGAATACCATGAGTTGAAGATGTACTTAAATTAATAATATCTAAATAAGATGTTGGAACATCTGATTGTCCTGTACTAAATTGTGAAATCCATAATCTATCTGGAGTTGTTGTAGTTCCGTAATTAGTTCCAACATTAATGTCTAAATTAGCACCTGCTTCAATATGACCATCAAATTCTGTAGCATTGAGTGTACCAAAAGTTGATGTTCCCGTACTAGTAATAGCGCCACTAGAGATAGTTCCTGATACAGATACATTGCCAGTAAAAGTAGGACTTTCTTCATAATTTGCTGTAAGTACGCCTGTGCTTGAGTTATAACTTAGCGCGTTGCCACTTACAGAGATTGCTCCTCTTGCTCTTGCATTTGTGAAGTATAAATTAGTTGAACCTTCACTAATATCGTCTGAATCAAGTGTTACTTCTCCAGTTGCTGAGTTTACACTTGTAACTCCTCCTGTTACTGTAATAACACCTGTACTTGAATTATAAGAACCTGAACCTGTTACAGAGATTGCTCCTCTTGCTCTTGCATTTGTGAAGTATAAATTAGTTGAACCTTCAGATAAATCATCTGTATCAGCAGCAGCCATTTTTGTATCCCAACGAGCAGTTGTATAATAAAGATTAGTTGAACCTTCTGATAAATCATCTGTGGTATTATTTGAAAGATTATCTTCCGTTGCTGAGATTGTAAGTGTACCATTTGTATCATTATAAGATAAAGATATATTTGATCCAGCGGTTAAGAGAGCAGCAACTCGATCATCTACTCTCTCATCGGTATAATACTTGTAATCAGTATGCTCTGTAATATCAGCTGTGTCAAGGGATACAGATCCGCCCAAAGCAACACTGTGGCCAGCAATAGAAATACTAGAATTTTCTAATTTAGCATTAGTAATGGTAGGTAAAACATCAAGATCAATAACCTCATCAGCACCTGCTAATGCAGATTTTTCTCTTTTTACTAAACCACTACTATTTAATAATTCTGCTAAATATCTACCTTGGGATTTTGCCATTTATTTTTTCCTTTATTCAGCCCAAACTGCATTACATACTGTTTGAACAAGCGCATCTTCACCAGAAATATCTGTTGGACTTGAAACTGGATTATCTGGATCAGAATTATCCCAAGTCAATTTTTCTAAGTGAACTATCTTTGAAGAAGTTACTGGAAGCTCATCATCATCTGCATCGTCCATAACAATATTATAAAATACTGTTACTCTTACAGGATCATCTCCTCCATATACTTCAATTCTTCCAACGGTTCTTGTTTTTGTAATTGCCATTTTATTTTTCTCCTTTTAGGTTATTTATCTCTGTTTTGAGATCATCTATTTGTTTTTGTTGTTCTTTAATTGCTTCAATTAATAAAGGAACAATTTTATCATACTGAACTGTTAAGTATTCCTCATCAGTATTAAATCTATTATTTACTGGGGAAGCTTTTACAACTTCTGGTAAAACTTTTTGAACCTCTTGTGCTTTAACACCAACATGTCGTTCTCCGGCCTCGTAACCTTGACCAAATTCATTTGCAATTTTATTCCATTCAAAATAATATCCACTTAATTTAGATAATTTTTCTAATGGATTATCAATTACGCCGTGAATATTTTTTAATCTTTCATCAGATGAATATGCTGTAACATTACCTGTTGCACTTAAATTACCTGTAACTTTAATACCGCCGTCGGAATCAGCTTCTAATACTGTAACATTATTATAAATGATTTCAACTCCGCCAGTACCATCATAGAAATTTAAACCATTATTCTGTTGAGTATTTCTAAGAGAATAATCACCTGTACCAATACTTCGCATAGCCATAGAGTCACTATCACCGTGCCAAGTTTGAATCCAAGTATTTGTACCACTATCACCATAAACTTCTAATGACGCATTAGAAGTGCTTGGTTGACCAAAAATTGCACGAGTTGCATTTCCTGTTCCGGTATTAATTTTTAGCTCTAACTCAATATCAGAATCAGTTGAGATGTATGGGACATTAGTTGAATCGACACCCATTCTTAATCTTTCTGTAGCGCCGTCCATTTTGAATGATAAAAATGGAACATCCGTTTCGGTGACATTATCTGTATCAGCATTAATAGTTAAACCAACACTTCCTGTACTTTCTATAAGTACATCTCCTTCAACCTCTAGTTTTGCATCAGGAGTACTTGTACCTATACCGACATATCCACGATAATCAACTCTAAATCTTTCTGCCATGCCACTTTGTCCACCAGCAACAGAATCAGTTGCATTATTTGTGTAAACTACAAAAGCACCTGAACCTTCTTTTATTACACTATCGGCATCAGCATTTTGTCCAACCTGTGCACCTATTTTTACTTGTGGATAATTATTGGCATTTGCATCTATAAATGTAAAATCTATGAAACTTTCTTGTGTACTAAGATCTGAAGATGTATCTATTTGAGTAATGGTAAGTGCTGTTTGATCATTAGCTAAACCTTGTACAAAAGTTACAGGACCATTTACATCTAAACCTGCAGCTGGGTGTGTGGTATCTGATTCGCCATAACCAACTCTAATACCGTTTGCAACTGTTAAATAACCATCTGTAGTAAGAGCCATTGCTCCTTGAGCATTCGTGTGTGAACTATCACCCCACCAAAATCCTCTATCACTTGTATCGCTCATTTGGAAACTCATTACATAGTTATTAGCAATACCACCAAAGGTATAACCAGATTCCAACCCAATGCCATAAGTATTTACAGACCAAACTGAATATTTGACTCTTGCCTGCGTATTAGTCATTTGCATATTATTGCCGGTACATGTAATAGTTCCAGAAAAAGCACCTGATGATGCACTTAAACCCGTGCCTTCTTGATATGGTGTGTAACCAAGTGCTGTTGTAACCTGTGAGCTTGTAATTCCTGTTAAATATCCACTATCATTGGTAAACTCAGAGATGTTTCCTCCGCCCACCCAGTTACCACTTGAGTTAATAACTTGGGTTGAACCAGCATAGTATCCATTTACAGATGAAATTGTTCCGTTTACATTAAGACCATAGGCATTTACTGGAGTATATCCTGTGCCTAAACTGTTATAACCAATTGTTGTGTGGCCATTTGCAAAAACTGCAAATGTAGTATCTGCAGAACTCATAGTAGTAGATAAATCTACTGAACTCCCAGTTGAATTTCCTCTAATTTCAAAAGCTAGATCGTCTTCAGAGTCTGCGTCAGATGCAATAACAAGTGCTGCTGGTTCATCAGGAGAATCTAATGCCTTTGTTATAAAAACACCCGTACCGTCACCTGGTGCTTGAATTGTTAATGTTCCACCACTAAAAGTATCAGAAGTGTCGCTTCTTAAGTATTTGGTTTGGGTAGAAGCGTCAGTTAAGTAACCTTCAGTTGAATGGTCTCCCCAGCCGTATGCTGTATTCCAGTTACCAGAATTACCTCCTGAAGCTGTTACTGTTCCTGTTACGGTTAAGTTGCCTGAATTATCTAAAGATAACCTATCAACAACACTAGAATCAGCAACATGGAAAAGTTGGCTAGAATTATGACCTAATAAAGCACCATAAGTTCCGCTATTAGAATCATGTAAATCTATCCATACTTGGCTATCACCGCTTTCAAATCTTCCAACGACATTCGTTGTTGCATGATACGAATGAAAAGCAAATGCAGGTGAAATTCCTACACCAAGACTGTCAAACTGTGAAGTGCCTGTACTTGTTATAGCCCCACTAGAGATAGTTCCTGCATTAATAATATTTTCTGTATTTAAGTCTAAAGTGGATCTTAATGTAGCTACTGCGTTACTAGTTCCTAAATATAACTTAGAAGCAGACCAATCTCTCCATATGAAGTTTGTGATACTATCTGTTGTATCAGAAACAACAAAATCAGAATCATTAGCAAGTAGTTCCAAAGTGCCAGTAGAATAAATTACATGACCCGCTAACATTTGTAGACCAGTTTCATTTACAGACATGATATGGTCTAAGCTTACTGCGGTACCACTCGTTACATTTGATTTAACTTCGAAGTCCATTGTAGCTCCAGAAGTTGAGTCAGTATTCACTTCAATACGAGCAGCATTACCATTTTGTTCAGGTACACCGCTTAAATGATTCCAAGTGATGTTAGCATTTCCATAACCATCATTAATAGTTAAAGCAACACCACCACTACCATCACCTGATTGGACATGGCTATCTGTTGAAATTAAACCAGTTGCAGTTACAACTCCAATATTGACTAAATTATTACCACTGCTTTGAATTACATTTGTACCGTTAATGGATAAATTACCACTTAAATCGATAGTTCCTAAAGATACATTGTCTCCGCTTTCGTATTTTGTATCTAAAGCAGTTTGTAAACCATCTACATTTGAAATAACATGATTGTGACTATCATCGGCAACTGTTAATACAAGAGCATCATATGTACCACTTACCGTAACATCTCCGCCTGAATTAGAAAATGTATCATCGTCTTTGAGCATTCTAACCCAGTCAGACCAACCACCTGTACCACTGCCCCCAGCAGTAGTATCATATCGGTATCTGTTGTAAATTAAATTATTACCCGTGCCAGCATTGTTATAGGCATAATAGGTTTGTGAAGTGTGGTAGTTGTTTCCAGGGTCTTGTTTAACTTCTAAGATACCCGCAGTCGTTGTAGGGTAATTTGTTGCTGTAGTTGCTTGGCTATTAGAATTTTGGGCAAATAATCCAGTATTAATAATAGTATCTAAATCAACCGTACCCATTTCATACCCAACATCAGCTCGTTTATCATTTAGCTGTGTTTGAATATTACTTGTTACGCCGTCTAAGTAATCAAATTCCGTTGTTGTTACGCCTGTATCATATAAGCCTACAAAATAGTCAATGTGTGCTTTTTTGAAGTGACCTGTATGCCATACTTTAACAAGACCGCTTCCTAAAGTTGTTGTTGAACCTGCACCATCACCAGTGAAATAAATACCAAAAGGATAGCCACCAGTAAAATCTCCATGAGTAGCAACATCACTATCACTATCATTTGCATCAACAAGCATTTGATAAGCACCAGTAAAATCAGTTAATTCTTCATTTTCAAATTGTAAATACTTTATGTTAGTAATATCATTACCATTCATATTAATATCGCCAGTCATGGTTCCACCAGCTAAAGGCAATTTAGCATCTAATGCTGTTTGTAATCCATCTACATTTGAAATTACATGATTATGTGAATCATCGGCAACTGTAAGAGTTAAAGTGTCTGAGGACTGGGTATAACTAGCAGAAACATCTCCAGTAATTGTAGTGCCTTCTCCATAAAAATGAGTCCAATCATAGTAGGTGCCACTATCTGCTCTTCTTACCGCAAGACGACCTGCACCAGAACCACCAAAAACTAGTTGAATATTTTGATTAGTATCTTGTAAAGTCCATGCTATCCCATAGTTCCATCCTGGTGAACCTGTGCTTGCTTGAACGGAACCCCAATAATATAAACCTCGACCGGCGGTATCTAAATTACCTGAGGCTATGCTTTCTCCTCTTAAATTTAATTGAGTTGTTGTAGTAGTTCCTATGCTATTAATATTATTTGAGTTTAAATCAAGATTTGCATTAGAAATATCAATATCTTGCGTTCCCGAACCTGCTTTCAGTGTAATTCTTGCTGTTTCACCGCCTCCAGTACCATTGTTGGACATAAGAACTAAATCACCCGAAGTGTGTCTATTCGTCACATAATGATGATCTGATGCTTCGTAAGCAAAGTTTCTATAGTTAGCATCACTTCCAGTTCCCATAAACGAAATTGGATTTGCAGAACCTCCTGCCATTGTTAGGAGACCTCCAACATTAATATCGCCGTCTGCGGTATAACTACCGTCTCGTTCAAAAGTATGTTTTGCTACATCTCCTTCGATTTCAAGTGTAATGGTCGCTGGAGAAGTTCTATAGAACATGCTGAAACTTGAAGTTCCATCATCATCATAAAATATCAATCCATGAGGTCCGCCAAGTGTGTTGCCGCCAAACCTGATTTTTGCTGCTTCAATAGGTAAATCAACATCATGTGAAAATTCAAATCTATCGTTAGTAGCGTTCCAAAGAATCGTTGCATCAGTAGTTGAGTTAACTGCATCTTGAATGGTGATACCTGCACCATTTGCAGAACCTGAAGTATCTCCTGAACCATAATTCAGAGTTATATTCTTATCTTCTACATTCAGTGTTGCAGTTTCAAGTGTAGTAGTAGTTCCTTGTACTGTGAGGTCGCCTGTAACTGTTAGATTGGCAACTTGAGAAGAACCAGAAGAAGTAATAGCTCCACTATTGATAGTGCCAATATTTACTAAGTTTCCTGAAGCATCTATTTTTGTTGAGCCATTCATACGAATAGTTTTGCCTGATGACATATTTAAACCAGTTGTATCAAAAGTTGCAGTAGAACTAGTATTATGTGAGCTACCATTCCCTATTTGGACACCACCACCACCGTTTGTGATATAAAATGTTCCTCTATTACCTAAAATTCCGTAACCACTTACTCTTATTTCATCAGTAGACGCAGATGGATTTCCAGTATCAAGGCCTTGTACTGAAACAAAGTTATCTAGAGTTACTGTCCCTGCAAAGGTGGCACTTTGATCTGTATTTGATAATGTAAGTGCGGTAGTACTTGCTGTTCTTAATTGCAAATCTTCATTATAAGAACCAATAAGACCAGTATCTACTTTTAAAGACGAATTAATATAAACACCTGAAGTAAAATGATTAGTTGGGTTTATATAAAGAAATTCGTTTGAATACCCAATTGCATTTTCACCATTAAAACGAATTAACCCACTTTGTGATCCACCATCAAAGTTTAAATAACCTGATACAGTAGCATTACCATTAATGTCTAGGGATGTGCCGGTAATTGATGTACCTTCGATAGTTCCTGCTGTAACATTTCTTGATGCGTCTGCAAATTCTGTTCCTGCAATTGAAATAGTTCCATTTTGTACATCTATTCCACTATCTAATATTTGAAGTTTTGTAGTATTGTTATAAAGAAGTTGAACACCAGCTGTCCCGTCATAGATAACAAGACCGTTGCTTTGTTGTGAGTTTTTAATAGACCAATCGCCTGAAGCTACAGTAAAGGTTAAATCATCGTCAGTATCTCCTGTAAGAACTAAATCTTCAAAGGTACCTCGATCTGATCCTGTTATAGTTGTTCCAGAAATAGATCCACTGGAATTTACTAAATTACCAGAGCTATCTATTACTTCGGTGTCGCCTATAGAAAGGCCATTTTTGATTTTAAAATTTGAATCTGTTGCCATAGTTCCGTTTCACTCTCCACGGGAATATTATATAGTCTATTTATACAGATTAAACAGTGATACTGTGGGAAACTACTTTAAATTCCATACTATCTGTTGATGCCGGAGTGGCAAGAAGTCTTACATTACCAGAAGATATATCTGCATCAAAGGTTGCCTCTGCTGCAGAACCAGTAAAGATTGTACCATATTCTGTAATTGAAGGTGTTGTTCCATCATGTATTAAAAGTATTTCTGTAAGATGATAAGTTGAATCTGTAGAATTTGTAACCTGAACAGTAAATCTTGCTGATCGGAATGTAGCAGCTGCAAAGGTGTGTATTGCAACCTGTGTTGTTGCAGTTGTAGAAGTTTCTGTTGTATCAATGCCGTATTCTTCAACTTGGAGTTTAACACTTGGAGAAGTCGTACCAATACCAAAATTGCCATCAGTATCAAATGCACCTACATCTGTTAATGACCCGCCTGAAGGCCTAGTAGTAAATACTAATTTACCTGAATCAGTTTTTATTAACGCTGCTGAAGTTCCATTTTCTCTAAATCTTATTAAAGGAGTGTTACTTGTATCATTAATACTTATTTCTGCATCTGCGCCTGAAACAGTTAAAAGTTTGTCTGGGTTAGCAGTTCCTATACCAACATTACCGGCATTATCGATACGCATTCTTTCTAAAAGCGAACCGCCCGTAGTATCAGTATGGAAAGTTAATCTTCCACCTCCACCAGTATCATAATTTGATGAAATTCTACTTCTTTCATTATCATTTATAAATTTTATAGAGGCAGTATTACCTGAACCATTTGCATCAATTGCAATTGAACCATTTGTAGCTTTTACGTGCAATATCTCAGTTGGAGTAGTAGTACCGATTCCAACATTAACGCCAGAACTGGTTCCATATAATGTCATTCCAGTCAATACATTTCCACTTGTTGATTTTACAGAAAAATCTAATGAGCCTCTAACTCCACTAAGATCATTGGAATATGACTTTATTCCTCCATATTGAATAGGAGAAGAATTATAATCTGCATAAAAATCAAGAGAACCTATATCAGTACTTGTTGATAAATTAGTTCCTCCTCTTGAAATTCTTATTA
>Ga0181577_10003449_pt1 | contig 12250 bp, 13 predicted proteins | sample 101ome_21_FD_132468 | JGI IMG/M metagenome (GOLD analysis project Ga0181577, IMG submission 132468) | Coastal salt marsh microbial communities from the Groves Creek Marsh, Skidaway Island, Georgia - 101413BT metaG (megahit assembly) | ecosystem: Environmental > Aquatic > Marine > Intertidal...
GGGCGTGATGGGAACCGTTTCTTCTGCGGAGAGCTTGAAGTTGGTTGTCTGGATGCAGTTTACATGAGGATCATTTGCATGCTCGCCTTTGCCCAATTTCGTGAAGAGTTGGAGGAGCTTGCTTCGAGACGATCCCTTAATTTAAAGCAGATCCAGTTTGCCATCGTCTTTGGGAGCTTTCGGAGCGATTTTCATTCCCTCTCCGGTATGAATTGTATTACAGAGTGCGGCGAATGTGAAATTATCTTCGAGATTTCCGTCGTCCCACTCCATTGCCGCATTGTATTTTCTATTTCTGATAAGCTTGAAGACGGTAGCAATATCGTAGCGGCGACGTCCCAGCATGCGCAGTGATTTTGCAAGAACGTTGGCGGACGATGCCATTCCCCAAGCGATAATGTTGAAGCCATGGCGCTTCTTTCCTTCCACGGTGATTTCGAAAAGATCAATCGATCGTATTTCGTCATCGATTAAGCGATTCAGCACGGCTTCTGTCGTACAACAATCGAGGTCGTGGAGAAAGGAGTTTCCGGTTCCCCCAGGGAGAAGTGCCTGCGGGACGCGTATTTCCAAGGTATGGTTCATCATTCCATTCACCAGTTCGTGCATAGTGCCATCACTCCCGATCCCGCATACGGCCTCTTTCTAATCAAATTCAAGTTGCGTCACAATCTCGGGTTCATGTCAGGCTTGTTCGGTCAGGCGAGTTTCCCTTTTGATTCCCTTATCTCCGAGGAAACTTATGGCGGTGGATGAAATCTGAACATTATCCCCGACTCAGGCATTGGGATTTACGATCAGGTGTATTTTTTGAATTATCAGGGAACAAGGTGTGAAATCAGTCCACGATGGACAAGCCCTCTCTAACGGGACTCCATGACAATACATATTCTGATGAGGTGACTAAGCAGCTTTGGATTGTCGAGATTCACCCAAACAATCCCTTGAAATTTATGAATATTATCGAATATTTTATAAAACTTAACTAATTTCGGGAATCTGCCCCGGTTGTTACATGAAAACCTTTTTCTCCGTCCTCCTACCTGTGGGGAGCATTCAGTCGGCGATGCAAGAGCCGGCGCTTCCGGGCAAGCTGGTGATCTGGGTGCTTTTCGTTCTTTCGATCGTGAGCTGGGTAATGATCATTTCGAAATCGATTCAGCTGCGTCGTATGAAAAAGGCGGACCGTCGATTCGCTTCGCGGCTGCGGCAGTCAAAGACGACGCTGGAGGTTTTTGAGGCAGGATGGCGTGATGAAAACTCGCTGCAGTTGTTGATTTACCAAGCGGGAGCAAGAGAAACGGCGTTTCAATTGTTGGGTTCTCGAAATCCTGCCGTTGGAGTGGCTGAGGACATTCGTGATGCAGGCGTTCTCACGACAGGGCAGCAGGGTTTTCTCGAAGCGGCGTTTCGATCCGGTTTCCGGACAGCGGAAGCAAAGTTGTCTGCTGGTGTTCGTGGACTGCGTGTCATTGGATTAGCGGCCATCCTGCTGGGATCGCTGGGTTGTATCTGGACACTGATGGTGGGGTTTGATGCCGCTAGTGAGGAAGGTATTTCGGCAGCGGTGATTGGCAGTGCGCTTGGCTTTATCGTCATCGCTCTGCAGGTTGCGATACCGGCGTTCGTTGGTCGCTTGGCTTTGGCATTGGCTATCGAAAAACGCCAAGCAGAGATCACTCGATTTCGGGATGACATTTCGCGCTTATTCGAGCGGAAGTTCACGAACTTGGAGTCCTCAGGTGCCCAGGCCCGGTTTGTCCGGGAAGAGCGTCCCGACAGTGACCTTCAGGAAGAATCCGGTTCGGCGGAATCTGACGAGACGGAGGGCAGTTCGGATGAAGTGGGCACTTCCACAAAGAAGAAAAAGTATCATTCGATCCGCGATCGCTTGCTCAATCTGCCCGAAGAAAGCGATGACATCAATGAACTCAACGTCAACCCGATTGCTCGGCAGGCTGCGACTTTGAAGCCGCGAACCTAACGTTTCTGAACACTCCAATTTCTGTCACTGACCATGCGCATTTCTTTCCAAACCTTCTGCCTTTTCATCATCGTAATTCTCATCCATTTCGCCATCGTGGCGGGTGTGACTCGCCTTGGTGAAGGGCCAGCCGAATTTCTCTCCACCGTCGATAGCGAAGCGATCCTCGAAAATTGGCTTTCTCCAGAGATGGAGCAGCCTTCCGATCCAGAACTTCAAATGGTGGAGTCGATCGAAGAAGCAAAAAGCGAAGGTGAATCATCCCCGGATTTTCCTGTTTTGTCCCGGACTGAGGTGGCACGGGCGCAAGAGCAGCCAGAGGAGGATTCAGCCGTTGAGTCTGAATCTGCTCCCGAGTTTGGGAAGAAAACAGCCGAGTCCGAAGAATACTCAGCGATCGTCGATGCGCGACTTCTGGCTGGGAGGGTCGAGTCACCCAATCCGAGTGACTACTTTAGAAACGCAGCTGCCCGTCATCCGAAAAAAATCGAGGACCCAATTCAAGCCGAGCCAATTCAAGCCGAGCCAATTCAGGCCGAGCCAATTCAGGCCCATCCAAATCAGGCCGAGCCAAAGGCACAAAAACGCCCGGCTCCACCTGTGAGGGTAGAAAAAAAAGAGCCAAAGGCTGCACTCCGGACTGGCGGGCCTCACAAGATTCGGCCCATCAGTGGCTAACGAAATAGTTCCTTTCCAGAGTTTGCTCTCGGGGCCTCTCGCGGTATCGTCAGGGAGTTCCCCTTCATGAATCTGCCCAATCAGCTGACTGTCGCCCGTCTGATTCTGACGTTCGTATTCGTCGCCCTCCTTTCGCTGGAGGATCTTTCGTGGTCGAAGACTGCTGCGCTCTTTGTGTTTGCGATCGCTGCGATCACGGACTTTCTCGATGGGTACATTGCCCGGAAGCACAATCTGGTCACTAATTTTGGCAAGCTGATGGATCCGCTCGCCGACAAGGTGTTGATGTGTGCTGGTTTTGTCCTGCTGACGAGGCTGGAGCTGATTCCAGCCTGGATCGTGGTTGTGATCCTATCGCGGGAATTCATGGTCACGGGGCTGCGACTGCTGGCATCTGCAGAAGGCGTTGTTCTGGCTGCGGAAAATCTTGGAAAGTACAAGACGATATTTCAGATCGTCACGGTGATTTACTTTCTACTCTTCCTCGCTGCGAAAGAGTCTCTGATTGGTTTTCTGCAACCGCTCTTCAACGCCTTTTACCTCGGGCCGGATCATCTCGGGATGGCTTTGATCTGGACTAGCCTGATTCTGACAGCCTGGTCGGGATGGAGCTACCTCTGGAAAAATCGGAAGCTTTTTGGCGAAATGTAACTCTCGTGCCTATCGCTGCTGGATCAGCGAGGCAAGGAGATCGTGAAATTCTTTTCGCTCAAGAGCTTTCCAAAACTAGAGGGCATGGTCGAGATGGCGTTTACCTCGTCTGCATTCCCATCGCCGTCGGTGCCTTCGAGGATCTTGTTCGCGTCACGGCTGTCGCGAACTCGAGTACCGAGTTCGTCGGCCCACCTCTCAGGAGCAGTGGCGTGAGGATATTCGACGGTGGAGGAAACCCAGACTCGTTCCTTTTCATCAATAGCCAGATTGATTGGCTTGTTGATGATTGGCTCAGCCGCGAATAACTTTATTCGGGAGCTGTCGGCAATCTTCAGTACTGGGAGCTATTCTTCTGGCGAAAGTGGATCCGTTTCCCGCACCAGTCGGTCATTCGCTTGAAGAACAATAGCGAACGAAGCAGGCAGAAATGGAATCAGGAATCTCACAGGGCGGTCTGGCAGAAGTGTTGCTCCGCTTTGGCCAGAATCGGAATCTGTTTCAAGACACGGGAGTTGGCCGGTATCTTGCCCTATTCAGTTTGCCATCTGCAGGGTTCCAAACGGATCCTTTCCGATGAGAGGGGAAGGCGGCTTGTATTGCTTTTCGAATTCCGGCCTCTGCCGTTTGGTCAGGGTTTCTTCTGGTATTGGTGGTGGCGGGAATTCGAAAGGAGGAAGGTCGAACAGTTTTTCCGCAACAGGTCGGGCGTAGAGATTTCCGAAGGCTCGTGGCGCGATGGAACTGAATCGATCGCGTCCGATCCAGATACCCCAGATGCAGGTGTCGTTGAATCCAAAATGCCAGGCGTCGGTGTAGCCTGCGGTAGTTCCACTCTTTTCGTAAAAGACACTTTCCCTGTTTTCTTTGCGAAGCGAATCCTGAATGGTTTGGATCGTGGAATCAGCGAGTAGGGGGACACTCCCAGTGTCATGAGGGGCTTCGAAAACTGCCGCACCCGTGTGATCAACGATTTGGCGAACCGCGTTATCCTCTGCCGGGATGATTCTGTTCTCAGCGAGTAAAGCGTAGGCGTGAGTCAGCTCAGAGAGGCTCATTTCGCTGGCACCGAGAAAGGCTCCCGATCGATCCCGAAGATCTGATTTGATTCCGATTTGCCTAATAAAGTTGGTTAGTGAGTTCAGGCCAAGGGTAAAGCCAAGTCGAGCAGAGGCTGCATTTTTTGACTTTGTCAGGGCATCTGCGGCGCGGATTGGTCCTTCCCATGTATTCTCTGGATTTTCCGTGCTCCATTCTCCGAGGACTCCTTCGGTTCCACCGAGCATCACGAGTCTATTATCGAGCGGCCCGTCGAGCAGCTGGGTGTCAGGAGTGGCAATTTCTTTCTCGTAGGCTGCGGCATAGAGGAGAGGAAGGAAGGCGGAACCGGCGGGGCGTTTCATCCCAATCGTGCGGTCATATTCAGTTTTCAGGTAGTCGCGGCTGCCAACGCTGGCGAGTGGAAGGCCCGTTTTTCGCGAGAGGATGATGACAGCACCCTGCAGGGTTTCGGATTTTTCTTTGGTGCTGTTTTTTGAGATCTGCGTGAGATGTTCATCGAGCAGATTGGCGGCTTTTTGCTGCAGTCTCAGGTCGTAGCTCACGTGAATGGTCGAGCCGTCAGTCGGAACATCTGGAAATCGAGATTCGACTTCCTTATGAACACGATCGAGCAAGCTGTCCCTTTGCCCGCGCGAGACGTGGACGGATCGGGTTTCGACGGGCTTGGTTTTTGCGGCGAGTGCCTCTTTCCGTTCTTGTGATGTCAGCGCCCCTGATGCGTGCATGCGATCGAGCGTGCGATTTCGCGCATTCATAGCCAATTCCTGGCTGGCGAAAGGGGAAGATTTACTGGGAGATCGGATCAGACCACAGATCATCGCCGATTCTTCAAGGGTGAGTTCGTTGACACTCTTGTCGAAATATCCCTTTGCGGCACTACCAAGGCCGTAGAAGCCACTGCCGAAGTAAATGCGATTGAGGTAGTGCTCAAGAATTTCGTCTTTGGTATAGCGCAGCTCGATGCGGAGTGCTACGGCCATCTCGATGAGTTTTCGCTCCATGTGCCGCCCCTCGAGTTCGAAAACGTTGCGTGCCAGTTGTTGTGTCAGGGTGGATCCTCCTTCCTCGATTCCAGAGGCGCGATAGTTTCTCCAGGCAGCGCGCAGGCTTCCTTTGGGGTCGACACCGGGATGGAAGAAATAGAGTTGGTCTTCCGCCGCAATGAGCGCGTCCACGAAGTGATCGGGAAGGTCACTTCGCTGGATGAAAATTCGGTTTTCATTCCCGATTCGACCGACCACCAATCCCTGAGAGTCAGTCACGGCAGCACCGAGATCCTGATCCTCTACCTTGCTGATATCAAAGTGGTCGGTTGCATCGAGATAGTGCCAGGCAACACCAGCTCCGAGACCGGCTATGACGACGGCCACGTAAAAAACAAAGCTGATGAGAAAGAGAGAGGTGGAAACCAGAAAGGGGCGCTTTTTCCGTGCTTTGGGAGGAGTTTTGGCTTCGCTCCTGATCTCTCCCCGATCCTCGTCGACCTTTTCCTTTTCCGGATCGGTTCTGTCCTTGTCTCTACTCATTCAATGGCTTCGGTAATTGGTTCGGTAATTGGTTCGGTAATTGGTTCGGTAATGGGTTCGGTAATGGGTTCGGTAATGGGTTCGGGGTTCTGTTTTTTTCCAAAGAGACCGCGGAAAAATCTACCGATGAGGTTGTTCCCTCGGACCGGAGTAATGTCGATGGGCTCTTCGATGGGTTCGGCCATCGCAATATTCGGAATCGAACGTGACGATTTTTCAGGAGGAGTGACGGCATAGAGGTCAGGTTGGGCGTAGGCTTCCCGGAGAAACCCTGCGGCAATGGGCGCCGCGCTGCGCCCTCCGCTGAGGGAGTCCCATTTTCTCCCGTGTGTCACTGCTGCGAAGGCAATTCGCGGTTCCTCCGCATCGACCCATCCGGTAAACCAGGCGAGGGATCGTTTTTCGCCGTCCTCGGCCCATTCAGAAGTCCCTGTTTTCCCGTAGACAACGGGACGCCGCATGGAAGCACGTCCGGCTGTTCCAGAACGATGATTTACGACACCCCACATTCCGTCGCGGACGAGTTCGATACTCTCGGAATCGAGGTTGAGATAGGAAGCGATTTTCGGGGAAAAGGATTCCAGCGTTTCTCCCGTGACTGGATCCCGGATTTCCTTGATCAGCCGGGGAGCTGGAACGTGTTGGCCGTTGGCAAGGGCTGCCATTGCCATCACCATCTGAACGGGTGAGGCGAGAACCCGCCCCTGTCCGATGGAGTAGTTGGCGAGGCTTGCGTCATCATTATAATTTTCGGGGTCTGGCAGATTCCCCGATGACACAGCAGGGAGGGGGAGGGGCGGTTTACGGCCCAGTCCAAATCTCTCGCTGACATCGGTGATCGCGTGAGCGCCCATGTCCATGCCGACTTGATAGAACCACGTGTTGCAGGACCGCATGAGAGCATAGCGCACATCCATCAGTCCTTCGGGTGTGCTGCTCCAGTTTTTGAAAAAGTGATTACCGATCCTCATCACAGCCGGGCCGGGGAGTTTCGTTTTGATGCCGTCGATCTTCCCCCATTCCATTCCAGCAAGCGCGACGATGGGTTTGAAGGTGGAACCAGGCGGGTATTCTCCGATCACGGCACGGTCAAAGAAGGGAGCATCTTCGTGGTCGGCAAGGGCGCGGTATTTTTCCGACGAAATTCCACCGATGAAAAGGTTCGGATCAAAGGAAGGATAGGATGCTAGGGCCAGGATATCACCGGTATCGGCGTCTACGGCTACGAACGCGCCGGGTCGACCTGTTTTTTCGAGGTATTTGCGGGCGAGACGCTGCATTCCGAGATGGAATGAAAGGACGACTGTTTTCCCAGGAACGGGAGGACGCACTAGCATCTCGTGGATGACATCCCCGTCGTCATTGAGGAGGCGGTTAATTTCACCGGGGTTGCCTTTGAGGATTTTATTCTGCGTTTTTTCCAGGCCAGCTCGACCAATTGTGGGAGGCCAGAGGTTTTCGATTTCTGCGATTGGTCCGTGCTGGTCTGGCAATGAGTCCCCAATGTAACCGATCGTGTGGGCAAAAAGTTCGGCTTCTGGATAGGTGCGAACGTAGATTGGTGCGAGTTGGCAGGTAACGGGCAGCTCGTCGTAGAAAGTCGGATCGAGTTCTTCGGGCAGGGCTCCGGATACAGGAAAGGGCAGCCAGGGGCGGTTTGCGAGATGGCGCTTGATTTCATTTTCTCCTATCGCCAGCCATGGTATTTCTTCCGGTAGAGAAAAGCGGAGGGAATCAAGAAAATCGGCGACCTCCGGAGCGGTTGATCCAATCTGGCTTGGCTGGATGACGATGCGCGATGCGACGCGGCTCTGCGCGAGAGGTTCGCCCGAGGAAGCGACGATCATTCCGCGCGGGGCGGGAATGTGAAATTCGCCTACATGTCGGTCGGACTGGGAATCAATGGGGGCGATGATAGGCTCATTGGCTACCGCCGGCAGAATCAACGCAATGAGAAGACAGAGCGTTGTGTTCCTCCGCAGACGCGGAAGAGAAAGGGAATGTGATGATGGGGGAGGCATTCCATATGGCTGCATGCGCAGCATGAATATTACTTTTGGAATCATATCTACCGCTGGTCACATGTGCGGACTATTTTTTGACAAGCCATTTCTACGTTTCAATTGCGACTTCCAGTTCGCGTATATCTTTTTCGTATTCCTTAATTTCTGTTATCCGTTTGCTTCTTAGTGTTTCGCTTAGCGAATTTGATTCGATCTCAGATTTTGTGACACGTATTCTTTCCTGTATCTCGGAGATCTTTGCTTTTCGCAGAGTGATATACGGGTCTTCGGCTTCTTTTTCTTCCGGGATCTCAAGGGATTCCGGGATTTTTTCGCGTAGTCGACGACAAAGAATTCGATCTTTCAGGCTGAGCTTATACGTTGGGATTTAGAAGCGCTTTCCGTCGGGTGGGCTTTCGATGAACAGGAAACCGCCAGACTTTCCGATGAGTTTTGCTTCGATAATCTTCCCATCGAGATTTTCGATCTCTCTCACAATGGGATATTCTTCCTTGGTGACGAAAAAGTAGTGTGCGCCGCCACCTACTGAGAGAAGTACCAGGAGAATGAAGGGGATGATGGCACGTCCGTCTTTCATGTTTGTTCATCTAACAGTGATCGATCTGAGAAATCAAGATTTCAAACCCTCACAAGTGCATTGAGAGCAGATCATTTTGTGATAGATCGCGCTAGTTCACGACAAACACATCGCCCACATACCAGGCGACCATTCCGAGGGCGAGCAGAACGCGGGCGGCTATTCCGGCGAGCCCTCCGACGACCGTACCAATGGTGGAGTTGCCTGCTTCTTTGACCTCCTTTTTCGCGAAGAGCATTTCGAAAAGAAACACTCCGGCGATAGGGCCGATGATGAGTCCGGGGAGACCAAAGAACATCCCGATGATGCCTCCGGCGATAACTCCAATAATGCCCCATTTGCTGGAGCCGAACCATTTGGCTCCGATTGCTCCACTGATTCCGTCGAGAATCAAGGAGGCTATGTAGAGAACACCTATGAACACAAGGCCTTGCCAGGCAAGTCCGGAGGCTTCCATGCCCATGGTGAAGTAATGAATGACGGCGCCAGCAAAGATCATTGTCGTTCCAGGAATGACGGGAAGAAAAGTGCCAAGAAAACCGACGATGATAAGGCCGATGACTACTGTCCACTTCAAGGCATGGAGAATGCCATCGGTAGGGATTTCTTCGAATAGAATGGCGATGATTTCCATGTGTCGAATGCCTGGGATCAGAAAAAACGGCGGGCCGATGCTTCCGTTTTCGGTTGGCAAATTCGGGTGATGCACTGCTCGAAACTCTCTTCGTTACTGAGGATGCCAATTTCCACTCGAAGATAGTAGATCGGTACATCCATCCGGCCAAGACGGGGAAAACGAACGGCGTCTTTCTCGGTCGTGATGATCATGTCGACGTCGGATTCGACACAGCAGTTGATGAAGGAAATGATTTCCTGCTCTGTGAAGCGGTGGTGATCCATGAAGCGGCAGGTTGCTTCTACGGAGGAACCGAGATTTTTCACTCCCTCCTCGAAGCTTTCGGGAACAGCGATCGCGCTTACAGTGCCGACTTTTTTACCCTTCAGTTCTTCGAGCGGGAGAGTGTCGCGCGTTTCGATGTGCTGGAGATAGCGGGGGCGGTGCTCGCACTCGATGATCTCTGCGGTGCGGTTGTAGTGGCGAATGCGCTCAATTAATTCCTCGTTCGATGAGCCGTTACATTTTGTGATGAATATGTAGGACGCGCGTTTCAGATTTCGATGTGGTTCGCGCAAGGTGCCCCGAGGTAGGAGGCGCTCTGTTCCGAAGGGCTGCCAGCGATCGACGAGGACGATGTCGAGACGATGTTTGAGACGAAGGTATTGTAATCCGTCGTCGAGGATGAGTGTGTCGCAATTCAGTTCGGCGATGGCGTGCTTTCCGCTTTTGACGCGATCTTTGTCCACGACGACGGGAATATCGGGGAGGTTGGCCGCGAGCATGTAGGGTTCATCTCCTGCGGTTCGCGAGTCGAGTAGAAGGGATTTTCCGTCGCTGACGACGCGAGGTGGATCGATCTCGTTTTTTCCCTGAATTTTTCCGGCAAGACGTTTCAAGAAAGGCTGTTTCACCGATTTGTAGCCGCGACTGAGAATGGCAACCCGGCGACCGCCGTCCTGCAGGGAGCGAGCGAATTTCTCCACGACAGGCGTTTTTCCTGTCCCTCCCACAGTAAGATTCCCAATGCTGACGACGAGGCAGCCCAGGTTTCTCTCGCGGAGAACACGATTCCGGTAGAGCCAGAGGCGGCTGCGGACAGCTCCTTCGTAGATCCAGGACAGGCTGCCGAGAAATACGCGAAACACCGAGGCGCGAAAACCGCTTCGGCGGTCCAGAATCACGTCGATGGCAAATTGCTCGAGCTTCTCTGTGGCTTGTCGCATTGCTGATTGGGGGAAGCCGCTTCCTGGTGAAAAATCCGTTCAGAAACCGGGCGCAGGTATCGTCGCGATTTCTGAGATTGAAGCAACTGCGAATCTGAACGGTTGCAAACCGGCATCAATTAGAGCTACTTCGTCGCGATATGAATCGAATCGACGGCCGTGCGCCGGATCAACTACGTGAGCTGAAGTTTCAACTCGATATCGCACCTCATGCGCATGGCAGCGTCCTTGTCAGCTTCGGCGACACACAAGTGATCTGTTCTGCGATGTTGGAAAAGGGTGTTCCACGCTGGATGCTGCAGCAGAATGTTCAAGGTGGTTGGCTCACTGCTGAGTACAGTATGCTTCCATACTCCACCCTGCAGCGGAAGCCGCGCGACATTTCGCGGGGACGGCTCGATGGGAGAAGCTCGGAAATTCAGCGCCTGATTGGACGCAGCCTCCGTGCCGTGGTCGATCTTGGGGGGCTAGGGCAGCGCACTTTGTGGATCGATTGCGATGTTCTTCGCGCTGATGGAGGAACACGGACGGCTTCGATCACCGGAGCCTGTGTTGCGGTTGAAATGGCCTTCCGCCGGTTTATTGCTGCCGGAAAAATGAACGTATCTCCGATGAAAAAGTTTGCCGGGGCGATCAGCGCCGGAATTTGGGAAGGAGAGTGCGTTCTCGATCTGAATTATCCTGAGGACAAAGATGCATCAGTCGATTGCAACTATGCGATGACAGAAGATCTTGAGATGATAGAGGTTCAGTGCTCAGGAGAAGAAGCCACCTTTACCGAGGAGCAAATGGTGGAGATGCTGAGACTCGGGAAAAAGGGCGTTTCCGAAATTTCGGCCCTGCAACATGAAGCTGTCGAGTCCTTCGACCCGGCCGCCAATGTGGAGATCCTGACTCGAATCTCGTAGTTTTCCCTACTCGGAGAGATCGACTGAGTCACGGAGTTTGGCGAGGCCACGTCGGATTCGGGCTTTCACCGTTCCAAGTGGCTCGCCCAACTGGGTCGCGGTTTCTTTCTGAGTCAGCCCTTCAAAGTAAACTTTCTCGATCGCTTCCCGCTGCAGGTCAGTGAGGTTCATTACTGCTGAGCGAACCGCATGGCAGGTCTCGCGCCGTTGAGCTGCCTCGATTCCTCCGGTCCCCTTCGATCCTCGTGGATTGATCTCGATTTCTTCACCGAAAGCTTTCTTCAGTTTAGCTTGTCGCTTTTTCGAGCGGAGCCGATCGATTGCCCGGTTTCGGGCGAGAGAAGACAGCCAGGTCACAGGACGTCCTCTTCCGGAACTGTAGAGATGCGCTTTCCGCCACATTGAGTGAAGTACTTCCTGAAGCACTTCTTCGGAATCTTCTCGATCGTTCAATACGTTGTTGATCGTAGTGAAGAGCAAGCCGTCATAGCGATCATGCAATGCGCGAAAACACTGGCGATCACCGTTGGCAATTCCACGCAGCTTGTGCGCATCTGCCTCATCATCATAAGCGGGCCCATTTTGCGTTGAGTTTTTCATTTATGATCAAAACTTATTTTGGAACAAAATATTAGCAACAAAAACCAAAATAAGAATTACTAATTTTTTAGGTTCGAAGATAAGGAGGTAAAATCCGGGGCTGGAAAAGGGTGGTTCAAACTCTTGCAAAGACATTGAACAAATGATCGCCAAGTCGTGTCTAAATAACTTACCGAAACACGGTGACACGTCACCTTTCCGCCGTTTGCGCCTCGAAAAGCTCTGTGGTAGTGTCTCCCCCAGAAGTTCCGACGTAGTCTCTTCGGTTCCTTGGCTTCGACAAGGCCTTTCAACTCGACTTACACATGCAAGATAAAGATCCGAACGAAGACAAGCGCCAGCAGGGTGGTGACGGAGGTTTTAACTGGAAGGGAATGATTCTTCTTTTCGTTGCGTTA
>Ga0181577_10003454_pt1 | contig 12240 bp, 19 predicted proteins | sample 101ome_21_FD_132468 | JGI IMG/M metagenome (GOLD analysis project Ga0181577, IMG submission 132468) | Coastal salt marsh microbial communities from the Groves Creek Marsh, Skidaway Island, Georgia - 101413BT metaG (megahit assembly) | ecosystem: Environmental > Aquatic > Marine > Intertidal...
CCAATTTCTGATACAGATACACGTAAAGGAAAATCGCCTTCAACATAATTAAAAGGCTCTATATCCTGATCGGATTTTAGCTTTATAGCTATTTGCCAGTGGTCAATTTGCTTTCTGTTTTCAGACAGAGGACGGTTTGTATTCATTACAAAATATAAATCTGCTGCCACAGAAACAGGGAAAGAAGGAGAAGAAATATCTGGCCAACCATAATTTCCTTTTGTTAATTGAAGTGTAGTTGCAAACGTATCTATTGCTTGTTGATATGTAGAATAAGCATCTAAAAGCGTAGAAAGATTTGAAGGATTTACTTCTTGATGAATAGATTTTAAAAAATCTGATAATCCTACATTATTAGAGTAAGCAGTTTTACATTGAGCAGAAAAATTATCAAGTATTTGAGCCCGTAAAGTAGCTGACATTCGTACACTAGCCATTATAGTTCCCTCCATTTGGCGTTTTGTTGTTTCCATTTAGGCACTGGTATTTTGATAGGTTTATTGAAAGCAGAAGCAATTTGTTTTGTTTGAACAGATAAAACTTCATGTTTCATAGTGCCTTTCATGATGAATAGAATAATAGAAGCTACTAAACCACCAAGCATAGCAGCAGCCATACCAGAAAAAGTGCCGTAAAAACAGACCATGAGTGTAAGTGTGATAAGAATATCTACAAAGACATCAGAGCCAATCGTTTTACGGCCACCGAATTTAAGCGCAAGTAACAGAAGCCCTAGCGCGCTGCATATGCCGATTATATACATTACTTCGATCCCTCCATCTTAAATACATTAGCCAAGCAAACTGAATTATTTCGATAAGAATCCAGAGTGCAGTTGTTACAGTTGATACTACGCTTCCCATTTGTTAAGCCTCCAATAATAATAGATTGCAATACCGAGTAGATACAGTACGCAAAGGATTGTAAGAAAATGATGGATTGTAGATGCAAGTCCAATAAGGGCAAGTACAATGCCACCGCTAACGATAAATGTTTTACCAAACTTTTTAATAAGCTTGTTACATTTTGATAACTTCACCATATTTAGCCTCCTCGCTATTTGTGGTTACCCAAAGAACTGGGTAGTGTGGTTTAACTCCAAAAGAGTCACATTCAAGATCCGTCAAGTAAATAAGAGCTGCAGGATTAGGAATATGTTCTTTGATGTAATTAAGAACTGGCGCAAAGTCAGTACCGCCACGACCTTCATAGGTTATTTTGAGTGGCAGTGACTCACGCGTATATTGTTCATGAGTTTGAACTTCTGAATCACATTGTAAAAAATGTATAAGCTCAGGATTGAGATCATGAAGTATATGTGAGGTTTCAGAAGTAAATTGTTGTAACTCTTCATCAGTTATTGAACCAGAAGTGTCAACGGCAATGACAATAGTCTCAAGAGATGGATTGTGCAATGAAGGAAGATACATACCTGAACCAATAAATCGACGATTGGGGCGAGCCCAAGTAAAATCAGATTTATTGTTGGCTCGAAGAAAACGAGCAAGAACTGAACGCCAATCGACTTTAGGGTTTGTTACTTGTTCTACAAGAGTTTGTAAAGAACCTGATAACTTACCAGCTTGTCGAGCTGCTTCAGCTGCTTGATTGATAGCAACTTGTAAAGAAGCTTCAATAGCACCGGCTGACTCAGCTGTTGCGTTCTTCATGTTAGGGTGATCAAGTACGCCACCACAACCACCGAGGTCTAGCACGGCCGTCCATCCTTGAGGAGGTTCAGGGAGCAAATTGTAAACTGCTTCGGTAGACATGTTAGCGTACTGATCATTAACTAGACCGCCGTCTGGAAGAATAAAATTGTTTTCCAGAAGTACGTTATTGATGACATAATCGCCAGCCACGTTCCACTTTTGTGGGTCACGTTCTTGTCTACGAAGCATGTGCATACATACAACATGCATAACCTCGTGTGCTAGAAAGCCTACACGTTGCAATGGTTTTAGCTTGGCAAACCATTTAGGGTTGTAGAAAAGTGAAACACCGTCTGTTGCACCGGTTTCCATATCTTCACGTTCGACAGGACGAAGGCGAAGACACAAAGTGCCAAAGAACGGCTGATCAAGAATAAGTCTTGATCTGGCTTGTACGAATAAGTCATTAGACATTAGTTGTCTCCTAGTAATGAGGATGTAAGTATGGTTTCACGAAGCTCTTTACCTTCATCTTCTGCAAGTTGATGAAGCTCTTTACGTCTACCAGCACGGTCTACTTTTTCGTGAACCTTCGCAATGTCATCAGGATCACAAAGTTTGCTCATCCAAGGCGCAGCAGTAAGTAACTGATTAAGCGTTGGGTAATTATCTAGCAAACTTCCAACTTGACGTTCGTATTGGCGAAACTGGTCTTCTCTATCGTTATTAAACTCAGAAACTTCGTTACAATGTTTAAAAACTGGATGGTTAAAAGATAAAGGGACTTTAAAATGACCATATTCCCAGTTTAAAAAATTGTAGGGTATTACACGTGCTTTGGATAAAGGAATTATAAAAGTTTGAGATTCTTCAGTATCCTTAGTTACAACTTTAATCGAATCAATAGTTTGTTCGTTAACTTTGCAAAGAGAATCAAGAATATTAGAAAGAGATTCTTTTGCCTGTTGTATTTTAGGCAATAGTTCTTCTAATATTTTGTCACCAAAAACGGTAGAAAATTCTTTACGGGGATTATTTTCATCCCAAAGAGCCATAGCTTTACGACGTATTTCGTGAGCACGTGCTCTGCCTAATCTTACTGTTGCCATATGTACCTCCTATAAAACAACGTTAGCATTGTCAACAATCCAAGAACGAACGTCGACGTTAGATTTAAGTTCTTTGTCAACAGCCAAACAACCTTTGACAAGAATGACTTGAAACTCGATTGGAATCTTTTTAGCAAGTTTCATAATGTTTGACATTTTGTCATCGCAAGCTCTAGCTGCAACGGCACCTGTCAATGCATAAAGCAAAGCTGGATTGTCATCTTGTTTGTAAGTGGAAGGCTTGTCGATAAGCGCGTCAATGTCTGGTAGCTTGTCAGCAATTTCCTTAAATGCAACAAACTCACCTGCAGGGCCATCGCCAACAAGCGATGATACACCATAGAAAAATTTGTCAGTAGACGCATTGTCAGGAGTATGTTTGAGCTTTTTGTCTACAAACGCCCAGGCACGCGGTGTTGGAAACGCATACTCGTCAGGGTTGAAGTCATACAAAAGATTTGTACGATAACGTATGAATGAAACAAGCGTTGGGCTTAGATCGTTTGAAATAGCCCATGAACACCAATCGTCGTGGTTGGCTTGTAATTCATAGTGAGCTAAACGGTTACGAACGGGTGATGGCATTTGATAGACGGCTGCCGAGTCAGTAAGACGGTTGCCAGCTGCTACAATGGACCACCCTTGTGGTAACTCATAGTCACCAATGCGTTTTGTAAGAAGCAGTTGTAGAAACGCATTTTGAGTGGCGGGGGGCGCAGTTGGCAACTCGTCAATGAAAAGAATACCGTTTTCACCGTCACGTTGTACGATAGGAAAAACATCAGGCACAGCCCAGCGAGTAAAACGTTTGCCGGTTTCTTTGACTTGTGCAATGTGTGGTACACCACGAACGTCGACGGGGTCGAACAAGTTGGCACGAAAGTCAAGAAGCGTAACGTTTAGTTCGTCTGCGACTTGTTGTGGAATGTCTGACTTACCGATACCGGGGCCACCCCAGATCATGGTATTGATGCCAGCCTTGATATTGAGCTTTATTTCGTTTTTAAGCTCTGTAGGTCGTATTTGATGCATAATAACCTCCTATTAGCATGATTAATTTTCAACAGGCTCAACAAACTTAAGTTTGATGTGCTTGTCGTTGATTTTAGTCAACAAAGCATGAACTGCTAAATCCGTGTAATTCAAAGCTTTGTTGTACTTTGGAGCAAGAAACTCAAATGTGATTTGCATATCTGGACATGCAGAATCAACAAGAGTTGCTCGCCACCAAACTTTTGAGTTGTTTTTTTGTTTTAAAACGTTAATCATCTTTACCTCCTTTTATAACAGTGAGATGTGGCTTCGTTTTAGAGCCGTTGTCGGTAGAAATCTTTTCCGACATGCGAAACCACACCCCTGTATACACTTCTTCTGCTGGGTTTATATGTTTTAACTCACGATAAGTGGTTAACGATTTATGTACCAGAGCTGCTAAAAGTGATACTTCATCCTCAAGTTCAAAAAGATCAGGATATTGATTTCTAGCTTGATCAAGTTGATCAATAACCATGGCATCTCTTGAAAGATTTTCAAAGCTGCAGGTATAAACATCATCAATTGAAGTTGAAATGATGATTGTTAAATGATTGATTAACATATTTCAAAGCCTCCTGATTCTTCACAAAAACGTTGAAAGTTTTGTACATGCTCTATTTCAAATGGATAATGAGCTTCTCGATTTTCTATAGTCCCTTTACCTTTACAGGATTTACAAAGTGTGTTGAAAGGATGTTCACTTGTATCATCTTCAACACCTGAACCTTCGCACATGTAACATGGTTCTTCTTCAAGGTTCTCTAACCACGCTTCACGGTCGTTTTTCCATTTAAGAGTATGGCCAGAATTTATTGCTTCACGAAGGTTTTGTCCAAGCCGTTTAGCTTTAGTTGCAGATATTTTGTGGCCATTGTTGTTGTGACCTTCGGCTCTGTCTTTTAAGGTGAGATAAGACTCACCGATTGTGCAAACGTAGTCCCAGAGCGGTCGCCACCACCAAATATTGCTACGGAAATAAAAGCCTGGATTTTCATCCATCCATTTATCTTTAACTTCCCAAAATGCTTTACGGTCTTCTTGAGATGTCTTTTCGTAGTCAATTGTTGGTTCTGGCGAACGCAATTTAGGATTTAGTCCGTATACATCCATTCCCATTGTTTATACCTCCTCGTAAGTAAATTTGCCTGTTTCTATATTTAGATAACCTTCAAAAAGAAAGTCATAGTGTTTATTACCATCGTAATCAACCTCGTCTAAAGTAGAAATCATGATCTGTACCTCATTTTCCTCAACGCTTACATTAAATTTGAGGTTACTGTCGTCAGTTTCAAATTCGATGTCATCAGAACGTAAAGTGATTAGTTTCATTACGCTACCTCCTCTATATGTTCATAACTATTAACGGATCTTGAAACATCAAAAATGTTTTTTGGATTTAAATCAGCTGTAAGAGCTGCTTGGTAAACATCATCGTCTTCAAAGTCATCAGGAAGTGAAACTGTTGCATAATAAATGCAAGTTTCTGCTACTTGTATTTGATACTGTTTCATTTTGCTTCTTGACCCTCCCACTTTTTAATTTGTTCAAGTAAAGCATTAGCAGACTCAACTCTAGCCTCAATGATAACGTCTGTCTCGTCTTTAGGCCTTAATCCAGCTTCATACTCATCAATAACTTCCTGTCCTTCTGCTTCTTGCTCTAACCAAATTTTTACTTTTTCTAATACTTCATTCATTTTCGTTCTCCTCTAGGCACGCATAGATGCGTAGAAAAAAATTTTAGAAGGAGTACGTAACTCGGTAACAGGTTGAGCTACGTACTCCAGTTGCGGACAGTCTTTTCATCCTGTCATGGGTTTTCCGTTACCATCGTGTATTGCTTTCTCCTACGACCAATACATGTCGTTAGTACCGTCTAGGCCATGTCGTACACAGTCCGTGTGTGAGCATGAGATTGACGGTTCAAGTCCATCGCAACCTTGACGGACTTGTCAGCAACGTTGTCGTAGTTCCATTCAGCGAGTCGTTGCAACCTACGCTCAACCTCGGTACGAACTCGTTTAACGTTGAGGTCTGTATCACGCAAGCCGAAATGGTTATCGACTGCTTTGATAACGTCGCGCAACATACGAGCCTTACGGCCGAGTTGGAACATTTTGTCCTCACGTTCGATCAACCATTGGGGTAGATCTTCGTTTGGATTGGCGTTGTCTGCATCCTCTTTATACTCGAAAGCGATGCTTGCGAACTCAGCCCATGTACGTGTACAGAGCTGAAGGATGTTGATACCCGTTGTCGGAGCATCAACTTCGAGCAATGGCATAAGACCGTCAACAACGGCCTTTACCTGAGTCGAATAAGCGTCGATCTCTTGTTGACGCATGTCATCATCGGTCGACGGTCCAACGAATGGCGTATCTTTCTTGGAAGCAAATACTTCCATGATTTTGTCAACGCGCACTGATTGGAAGGTAGGATTGCCTTGACCATCAAGTGAATACTTCTTGAAGAAGTAGTCAGGTAGTTTGACGGCTTCAGGTTGAGCACGACGCTCAGAACCCTCTGGATCACCGTTTGTGTCTGGTATGTACGCATCTTCGGGCGTATCAGGACCAGCTAATAACTCAGGACCGATTGGTTGATCGGCAGGGTCAAAGATGTCTATGTTTCTGGATCTTCCCATTGTTTACCTCCTTTTGTAACATTTGAGAATTAGTTAATACATAATCAATCACTCGCCATCGGCGATTAACTGACTCTACTTTTTTGAGGACCTCATCAGGTACACTCACTTCTTGCATATACATAAAACCTCCTTATGTATGTTGGTTGCTAAATTATTCATCTTCTATTGCTTGCAATAAAAGTTGAAACTCTTGAAGCTCATTTGGCTTCATATTGGTTAAACTCACTACTGCATAAACAGCAGAGAGTAAAAAACCGACGATAAAACCTATAAATAATTCAATCATTAGAGACCTCCTTACTAATTAAACTTCCTCATTGCTTTACTTTCGACGCGCGCGGAGCGAGCGTCAACCGTAGTTTGTGGTTAAAAAACAACAGAAATGACCATTTGGTTCCACTTGGTTCCACTTGGTTCCAAGTTACGTGGAACACGTTTTGGTCAATAACTGTGCGGGTTGTACAGGGTTTATTGTGCTGGTTCCAAATGTTCCAGTATTTTTAACAGAAAAATTAAGAACCACGATTCACGGTCGATACTAATGTACAACCAGATTTTCGTGGAACCATGGAACCATCGACGTTCGACGGTCCACGAGCCCGCATGGTTGCTAGGTTTTTTGTGTTCCACAATTGTGTTCCATAATGTGCTTTTTTCATGGAACACGTGGAACCAAGTTCCTAGCACGCACGCATGCACGCACGCATCCACATCAGTCAAGCTGATGATAGTAGTGTGATGATAGTAGTTAAGGGGTGAAAGCCCCCAGTCGTGGACCAGGGGCCATGAGTCATGGCTAGTGAGTCTGCCAGACAATCCACTCGATCAGTGGTTCAAGGGCGCCGACTATGATGAAGAACATAGCGACGGGAAATACGAAGTACATTAAGAACTTATACATGTGTCCTCCTTGTTGTTTTCTGCGTCTTGCATCATGTGTTGATATTGACGCTCGAGTTGTTGTTCAGAGAAGTAACCCTCTGTTATTTGTGCTACGAAGTTTTCTTTAGCTTCTTGTACCTTCTTAGATACGTGGTACTCTTCAGCTTTGTCGTAGAGTTTATCTTTGGCTCTTTCTAAATGGTAGAGGCCTTTACCAATAGCTCTAAATATATTCATTGTTTGCTCCTTGTGGAAATGAGGGAGAACCGAAGTCCCCCCTCGTGGTTGATGTTAACTAGTCTTGTGGTAAGTCTAGCTCTAGTTGCTCAGGTTGTTGAGCTTTGCCATCTAGGAATAAGAACTTATCCCCGATGATCTCTGTGGAGTATTTCTCTACTCCGTTCTTGTCTGTGTACTTGTTAGTACGAAGACTACCTTCTACACGCAAGCGATTGCCTTTCTTGCAATACTTGGTTATAGACTCAGCACGTTTACCGAAGAATACAACTCTGTGCCATTCAGTACGCGTTTGCTTAACACCAGCGTCATCAATCCATGATGTGTTGGTGGCGATACTTAAGCGAGTTACCAAGCCATTGCTAGGCATCGCTAAGGTTTCAGGGTCGGCTCCAAGGTTGCCGATTAGTTCTACTCTATTTAAAGACATAATGTCCTCCTATTAAGTTAATAACACTTATTGATTTACTTGAGTCTACCGTGACCACGGGAGACTGGGGATTCTGGCGGAAAACGATACAAGGTTCCAATGCGCGAAAAGTAAAACAAGGTTCCAAAAAGCGAAAAGGGGGAAGGGGTAGTAGTCTGGGCAGGATGGGGAGGTAATGAATGAGCGATTTTTAATAGACTTTTCAAAAAAATTTTTGTAAATTTTATTTCAAGAAGGAATTCAAGAGAAATCAGATAGATAAAAAAACCTGCTCCAAATGTAAATTAGAACTGCCAATTAAGTCCTTTGAACCTCGGGAATCTGGAGCGGTGAGAGGGGTCTGTCGACCTTGTAAATTACTCATGAGAAATGTTTCTATTAGTAATTGCCCAGAAACATTCCTTCGTCATCTATACAGCCATCTCAAAAGATCAAGACAAGATTGTGGATGGCACCTAACTCCCGAAGATCTGTTGGAAGTATGGGTAGAGCAGGGGGGCAAGTGTGCGTTGAGCGGGGTTGTTATGACGTGGAAAAAGGGCGAGGGCGGTAGTGAATACAACGTGAGTATTGACCGGATCGTTACCGACGGTCCATATACACGGGCGAATGTACAGTTAGTTTGTTACAGAATAAATATGATGAAACACGTTTTGTCTGATAATGAGTTATACTGGTGGTGCAAAAATGTTGTTGACTTTAAGGAAAAAGTTTAAATGAGCTTATTAAAAGAACGTGAACTCGCAACCGTGGTCACAAACGAAGATCGTGTAGAACTACAATCACACTTTCCTTACGCAGGGTTACATCTTAATGAACTGTCTGTACAAGAAGAGCGGTTGCTTCTGTTTCACTTACGTGGCATGTCAAAAGCAGCTGCGGGTAGAGCTGCGGGCTATAATGATGTAGACCGAGTCTACGCAATATTTAAAACACCAAAGATGCAACAAGCTTTAGACTACTTGCGCAGAGAGATGCGTGAAGAAGTAAAGTTTGACAGAAACGTTGCGACGACCATGTATCTGGAAGCTCATAGAAAAGCAGCGACGTCAACTGAAGAGAAAAACGTTGTTGATTCTTTATGTAAATTACACGGACTGTTTGCTCCTGACAATGCAACTCAGATAAACATTAATGTGGATAAAGTTGCGCAACTTGAGAAATTATCAGATGCGGAACTACTAAAAATAGCAGGGATTGATAAAACTTATTTAGAGCCGAATGGAGACAATTAAGAAAGTAGAATGTAAACGCTGTAAAGCGTTACTTGCTGAAACTCTAGTCCCAAAAGGAAATATCTGTGTTTACTGCAAAGCGGATGATGCGGAAAAAATTCCTGAGCCTAAAGTCCAAGAAGAAGTTAAGACTGAGTCTAAAAAAGAAGCTTCTACACAAGAACGTGCAGAGAAGGAACTTGCACTTCGCGTCTTGTCTAGAAAAAGGCTATTACCTTTTGTTGAAAAATTTAATCCTGACTACCATGCAGGTTGGGTGCATAAAGATATATGCAAACGTCTAGAAAAATTTAGTGAACAAGTCACTGAACAAAAATCGCCGCGGCTTATGTTGTTCATGCCTCCACGACACGGTAAATCAACACTTGCCAGTGTGGCGTTTCCAGCTTGGCATTTAGGTAGAAACCCAACGCATGAATTTATAAGCTGTTCGTACTCTGGATCGTTGGCCATGAACTTCTCTCGTAAAGTACGGCAATTGCTACGTGAACCTCCATACGCAAAAATATTTGAAGAGACTAAACTTGACAAAGATTCACAGAGCGTTGAAGCGTGGTCCACGAACGTGGGCGGTGGATATGTAGCCGCTGGTGTAGGAGGAGGTATCACGGGTAAAGGCGCAAACATTCTACTGATCGATGACCCTGTAAAGAACAGAGAAGATGCAGAGTCCGATAACAATCGAGATATTATATGGGATTGGTATACATCAACCGCGTATACACGGCTCTCTCCGGGTGGAGGAATACTCGTCATTCTTACGAGATGGCACGATGATGATTTAGCAGGAAGGTTATTACGTTATGCGCAAGATGGCGCGGATCAATGGGAAGTTGTTAAGTATCCTGCGATCGCGGAACATGATGAAGAATACCGGTCCACGGGCGAGGCTCTGCATCCAGAACGTTATAATGTTGACGCGCTAGAACAGATTCGTAAAGCTGTTGGGCCGCGCGACTGGTCGGCTTTGTACCAACAAAATCCAGTATCTGATGAAGGAGATTATTTTTCTCGAGATATGATTAGGTACTATGAAGAGGATGAAATAGAATATGATAAACTAAAGTATTATTGCGCGTGGGACTTGGCTATTGGACAGCGTGATCGTAACGACTATTCAGTGGGACTGATTGTAGGCGTTAATGAATATGATCAAATGTTTGTTGTAGATCTTGTGCGTGGGCGGTATGATGGTTTTGAGCTCGTTGAAAAGATACTAGATCTTTACGAACAGTGGAGGCCTGGTATTGTAGGAATAGAAAAGGGTCATATAGAAATGGCGCTCGGTCCGTTCTTGGAAAAACGAGTAAGAGAGCGTAAACTATATGAAGCTTATTTTAAAGACTTAAAAGTTGGTAGAAGAGACAAGGAAGCAAGAGCGCGTGCAATACAAGGAAGAATGCAACAAGGCATGGTATACTTCCCTAAGGATGCTGTTTGGACAGGGCCTTTGGTTGCAGAACTTTTACGGTTTCCGAATGGAACTCATGATGACCAAGTTGATGCACTTGCGTGGATCGGTCTTATGATGACTGAGTTCTCAAGTTTTTTCGAGAGAGAAGAACATATACCTTCTTGGAGAGATAGATTACAATATATTGCAAAAGGGGTAAAGCGTAAGAGCTCAATGAGTGCGTAATGGCGTATAAAGAACCTAAAAAGAAACTGTCAAAAGCAGAAGAATTAGATTTAGCGAAAAGAAACTGGGACCGGTACGTTCGTGCGCGGGACTCAGGTCATAGTGATTACATCGAGATGGCGAAGAGATGTGATCAATTCTACAGAGGGCAACAATGGGACGCGGCTGATGTAGCAACATTAGATGATCAAGGACGACCTGCCCTCACTATTAATACAATATTACCTACCGTAAACACTGTGCTCGGTGAGCAAAGTTCACGTAGGGCTGATATTAAATTCAAACCGCGATCAAGCGGTATGCAAGAAGTTGCGGACATTCTTACAAAAGTATATTTACAAATCTCTGATAACAACAAATTAAACTGGTTAGAATCACAAGTTTTTTCTGATGGTCTCATTCAAGACAGAGGTTGGTTCGATGTAAGAATAGATTTTTCTGATAATTACAAAGGTGAGATTCGTATTACGTCAAAAGATCCTTTAGATATTCTAATTGACCCTGATGCAAAAGATTATGACCCTCGTTCGTGGAACGAGATCTTTGAAACGAAGTGGATGAGCCTTGATGAAATCGAAGAACAGTATGGTCAAGACAAAGCAGACACTCTAAGATTTATTGCAGAGAATGGTAACTCTTTTGGTTCTGATTCTATGGAGTATGAAGAACAGCGTTATGGCGCGATCCCAGACCACGAATATGTAGGTAACCATGCATATGATCCAGACGAAGCTCGTATGGTACGAGCGATTCGAGTAATCGAACGTCAGTACTACCAAATGAAGGAGTGTATGTTCTACGTTGATCCTGTAACAGGTGATGAGCGACAAGTTCCTTACGACTGGGGTAAAAAGAAACGTGAAGAGTTTGCAGATGAGTATGGTTTACATATCACTGAAAAAAGAGTAAGGAAAGTAAGATGGACAGTATCTGCTGATTCTGTAGTACTGTTCGATGATTGGTCACCGTACCAACATTTTACTTTAGTACCTTATTTCCCTTACTTTAGAAGAGGACGCCCTTTTGGAATAGTTAGAAATCTACTTTCTCCACAAGAGCAGCTGAATAAGATTACTTCTCAAGAATTACACATTGTAAATACAACAGCCAATAGCGGCTGGATTGTAGAGTCAGGATCTCTTTCAGGAATGACTGCAGATGATCTTGAAGAGCACGGTGCGGAAACTGGTCTAGTTCTCGAGTACAACAGAGGATCGTCTCCTCCTGCGAAAATTCCTCCCAATCAGATTCCCACCGGGCTCGATCGTTTAAGTCAAAAAGCTGCTGCAAGTATTAAACAGATCAGTGGTGTTAGCGACGCCATGCTTGGTACTGATAGCCCAGAAGTTTCTGGTGTAGCAATTCAAGCAAAACA
>Ga0181577_10003468_pt1 | contig 12224 bp, 13 predicted proteins | sample 101ome_21_FD_132468 | JGI IMG/M metagenome (GOLD analysis project Ga0181577, IMG submission 132468) | Coastal salt marsh microbial communities from the Groves Creek Marsh, Skidaway Island, Georgia - 101413BT metaG (megahit assembly) | ecosystem: Environmental > Aquatic > Marine > Intertidal...
TGGGTATTTCGAAGCGCAAAATTTTCCTAGGCACAGCCCGCAAAAGTTTCTTCGATATACGTAAAAACAGTTTCCCCAACCCAACCAGCTTTGTAAAAAGCCGGGCAGTATACCACAAGTATTTAGTTACAGGGTAGAAGTACGTGCACTTAACATATAAGATGTAACCATGCCTTTGATTACACGCGCAGAAGCAGCTAGGGCATTAGGCGTCACTAGCGAAGCGGTCTACGCAGCAGTAAAAACTGGTCGGTTAAGCACCATTACGGCTAAGGACGGCCGTGTTTTGGTCAACAGTGAGACGATGCGCGAAGAGTGGGGCAAAAACACGCAGAAAAGAATCGGTAGGGGACCAAAACCGCCTGCAGAACCGGCGAAACCGCTTCGACCACGCGAAGAACGGGTCCCCCAGGGCCGAATCAGTCGCACAGTCGAGTCGATTCCGGAGTACGAGGAAAGCCGCGCCCGTACAGAGCACCTAAAAGCCGAGCTTTTGGAGCTGGAACGTAAACAGAAGCAATCTCTACTAGTCCCAGCAGAAGAAATCGAAGCAACTTGGGTCGAAATTGTGACTCAAACCCGCACAAAGATTCTTGGCATCCCAACCAAGGCAAAACAGCGCATACCGGATCTAGATTCCGACGCAATGAACGTCCTCGAGGACATTGTTCGCGAAACACTCGAAGATCTAAGCGCTACTGCACAAGAAAGCGAAGAATGAGCAATCTAAACCGTATAAAAACAAGTGCATATAAGGCGTTTAAACCGCCTCGCAAGCTCACTTTGAGCGAGTGGGCCGACAGTTACGCCTACTTAAGCAGCGAATCAAGCGCAGAAGGTGGCCGTTGGCGCACACTCCCCTACCAGAAGGGGATTATGGACGCGATCACCGATAACAAGGTCGAACAGGTCACGGTCATGAAGTCAGCCCGTGTGGGCTACTCCAAGATCCTCAACCACGTCATCGCCTACTACATCCACCAGGACCCAGCGCCGATGATGCTGGTCCAGCCGACGATCGAGGACGCCCAGGGCTACTCAAAAGAAGAGATCGCTCCAATGCTCCGCGACACCCCATGCCTAAAGGGGCTGGTTAGCGAGTCAAAAGCCAAGGACGGGGCCAACACGATCCTGCAAAAGCAGTTTCCCGGCGGCACGTTGAGCCTTGTGGGCGCCAACTCACCCCGCGGCTTCCGCCGTGTGAGTCGACGCATCGTCCTCTTCGATGAGGTCGACGGCTACCCGGCATCAGCTGGCACGGAAGGTGACCAGATCAAGCTGGGCATCCGCCGAACGGAGTACTACTGGAACCGCAAGATCGTCGCCGGCTCGACGCCCACGATCAAGGACTTCAGCCGGGTGGAACGCCTTTTCCAACAGAGCGACATGAGGCGCTACTTCGTGCCTTGCCCCGACTGCAATTTCATGCAGTACCTCAAGTGGAGCAACATCAAGTGGCGCGACGACGACCCGTCCACCGCCTCCTACTGCTGTGAAGGTTGTGGCGTCTGGATCCCACACAGCAAAAAGCGCTGGATGGTGGAACGCGGCGAGTGGCGCGCCACTGCACCAGGCAACGGCAAGCACATCGGCTTCCACATCTGGGCCGCCTACAGCTATTCGCCTAACGCCACTTGGTCAAACCTGGTCGAGGAATTTCTCGACTCAAAGAACGACGCCGAGCAGCTAAAAACCTGGATCAATACGGTCCTTGGTGAAGTCTGGGAGGACGAATACGCCTCCAAGGTGGGAGCCGATGCGCTGATGGAACGGGCCGCGGCAGAGAAGTACAAACAGGGAACGCCTCCGGTCGAGGCGCTTGCACTCACTGTTGGCTGCGACGTCCAGGACGACCGCCTCAGCCTGTCGGTCTGGGCATGGGGCCGCGAAGAGGAGGGCTGGCTAATCGACCGGGTCAAGATCTACGGCGCACCTTCACGCCCCGAGGTCTGGAAACAGCTGGACGAGATTCTGCAAAAGCCCTACGTCAACGAGGCTGGCGAAGAAATGAAACCACTGGTCTGCGCCATAGACAGCGGCGGCCACCATACCCAAGAGGTCTACCAGTACGCCCGCGAGCGTGCCCACCTCGGCGTCATTGCCATCAAAGGTGTTGGCCAAAAAGGCAAACCGATCATCGGCAAGGCAAGCAAAGTCGACATCAACTTCAAGGGCCGCGCACTCAAAAAAGGCGCCCAACTATTTCCGCTTGGCGTCGATGGAATTAAGTCGCTGTTGTTCGGCCGACTGAAGCACAACGAACCTGGTCCGGGCTACCTGCACTTCTATCCGACGATCACGCCTGACTACTTCCAGGAACTCACGGCCGAAAGACAGGTACTGCGTTTCCGCAACGGCTTCCCCGAGCGCATCTGGGTCAAGAAAAGCCAGAGCCCTAACGAAGCACTAGACGAACTGAATTACGCATACGCTTGTTTGCATCGTCTATATCAAAAATATGACAGGCGAAGTATATGGGATCAGTTAGAACGCGCTAATGATCCTTCGCAAAAGTCAGCGCTAGGATCACAACAGCAAAACGCGCCAAAACGCGCCAATTTCGTAAAGAGCTGGTGAGGCCGTGAACATCCCAACGACTATCCGAGCTGGCGACACAGTTAAGTGGCGCGATAACCCGACTAATGACACTTTTGGCAACGAGGTAAATAGCGACGCCTGGACCCTTAAGTACTACCTGCGCACCAACACCTGGGGCGACGGTGCAACGATTACGGGCAGCGCGTACGGAACCGGCTGGGAGTTCACCATTGCCGCCGGGACGACCAGCGATTTCGAAGCTGGTACGTGGTACTGGCAGGCAGTAGCAACCAAGGACAGCGAAGTCCTGACCCTGGGCAACGGTCGCCTGGAAGTCACTGCAGCGCTGACCTACAGCGGCTCACCTTCGTCTTACGACGGCCGCAGCCAAGCGCAAAAGGACCTTGAGGCTGTCCAAGCGGCGATTCGCGCAATCGTCAGCGGTGGTGCGGTCCAGGAGTACCGGATTGGTACTCGTAACCTCAAGAAGTACGAACTCGCCGATCTAATTCAGCTTGAGGCCAAGCTCAAGGCTGATGTGAAGCGCGAGCAGCAAGCCGAGCTGATTGCAAACGGCCTAGGCAACCCCCGCAACATGTTCGTCCGCTTCAACGGCTAAGCCATGGGACTCCGCACTCGCGTTCGCAACTTCCTGGGCTTTGGCCGCCAGGCACCGCAACCGGCACCGATTCGCCGACGGTCTTACCAAGGTGCAATGATTTCGCGCCTCACAAGCGATTGGCTGACGAGCCAAACGAGCGCGGACGCCGAAATACGCACAAGCCTGCGCAAGCTGCGCGACCGCTCCCGCGAGATGGTCCGCAACAACCCGTATGCGCGTCAAGCGAAGCGGACTACGCAGATCAACGTCGTCGGCACCGGCATCAAGCTGCAATCGCAAGTCTCGCAAGTACGTGGCAACAAGCGCGACGAGCGGATCAACAAGATGATCGAGGGCAAGTGGTCCGCCTGGACCCGTGCCGAAAACTGCGACGTCAGCGGTCGTCACAACTTCCACCAACTCGAGTGGCTTGCCGCAGGCGCCTTGCCCGAGTCAGGCGAAGCCATCTTCCGTATCGTGCGCCGGCCGTTCGGTAAGTCCAAGGTCCCCCTGGCCCTGCAGATGCTGGAAAGCGATCTGCTCGATGAGGAATATCAAGGTGGCACGGTCAGCAAGAACAACGAGTGGCGTAATGGCGTTGAGGTCAACGAGTGGGGCCGCCCCGTCCGCTACGCCTTCCTGACCCGTCACCCCGGCGACTACTGGTTCAAAGGCGCTGCTCAGCGCAACGAGAAGCACATCTTCCTGAGCGCAGACGACGTCATTCACCTGTTCCTGCCCGAGCGTCCCGGTCAAAACCGCGGTGTGCCCTGGTTCCACAGCGTCATGGCTGACGCCCACCAGCTGCAGGGCTACGAGGAAGCCGCCGTGGTCCGCGCCCGAGTGGCGGCATCGATCATGGGCTTCGTCACCAATAACGAAGGCGAACTGATCGCCGACGACATTGAGGACAAGCAGCGCGTAACGGACTTCGAACCTGGTACCTACAAGTACCTTTCACCCGGCGAGTCCGTGACGGTCCCAAACATCAACTCGCCTGACCAGCAGTTCGAGATGTTCGTCAAAAATAAGGTCCGTCGTTTTGCCTCAGGCTTCGGCTGTTCCTACGAGACGCTTAGCCGCGACTTCAGCGACACGAACTACAGCAGCAGCCGCCTGAGCCTCCTGGAAGATCGTGAGCACTGGCGCGTTGTCCAGGACTACCTAATCGAGAACCTGCATATGCGGGTGTTCCGCGAGTGGCTCAGCCTTGCAGTGCTTAGCGGCGAATTGCCTCTGCCTGACTACGAAACGCGCCCCGAGCGCTACGAAAGCCCCCGTTGGATGGCCCGCGGGTGGACTTGGGTCGACCCGCTTAAGGAAGTCAAGGCGTACCGCGAGGCTGAGCAAGCCGGCTACATGACCAAAGCACAAATCATTGCTTATGGCGGCGGTGATTACGATGACAACGTCAATGAACTAGCCCGCGAACAAGACGTAGCCGAATCTGCAAATGTTGTTCTTGATAAAGATATTATTGCTACTGGTAGCACTGCTAATAACCAGGCGGATAATCAACAATCGGAGCAACAAGCTGAAGAAGCTCCGGTACCGCCGCGCAGAGCAGCGCGAAAACGCAAGGCTTAAAAAAGATCACCGATAGACTTGTAGCAGTCTTGGCCTAGATGTTCTATGGAAAACGACAAAGCTATGGACGCTGAGGTTCAGCGTTCAGAGCTTGATCAAGAGGAACTGACGCAGGAACCCACCTTTAATGTCGAGGGTGGCGAATCCGGGTCTAAGTCTGTACGAGACATTGAGGGTGGTAATTACACCCGCACGGAAACCACCGAGTTCCGGAGTGTCAAGGCCAGGACCTTTGAGTTCCCTTTCAGCTCTGAGTACCCAGTGGCCCGCTACTTCGGCAACGAAGTGCTTAGCCATGATGACGGCGCGGCAAACCTGACCCGTTTGAACGACGGGGCTCCGCTGCTGTTCAATCACAACCCTGACAAGGTCGTGGGTGTAGTTGAGCGTGCGTGGGTTGACGGCGAGAAGAAGCGCGGTTACGCAAAGGTTCGCTTTTCGCGTAACAAGCTTGCTCAGGAAATTCTTGACGACGTCAAGGACGGAATCCTGCGCGGGATCAGCTTCGGATATGCCATCGAAAAGATGGAGGAGCGGGAGGGCGATTTTGTCGCTACCCAGTGGTCTCCTCACGAGGTTTCGGTTGTAAGTATCCCCGCGGATCCAACAATCGGAATCGGACGATCCCTACTTTCCCCTGAACCAATTATGGACGAGGTCTTGCAAGTCACTGAGCCTAGTATTGGTGATGAAGTAACTTCTCCCGCTGCGGAAGTAGTGGCAGAAGAAACGACACGCCAAGCGGCCGACCCCGCACCTAACCCCATTCCTGCAATGGAAGAAACCACCCCAAATCTGGAGGTGATCCGGTCCAAGGCCGCTGAGGCCGAGCGGACCCGTATTACCGCCATTTCCGCTCTGGGCGAAAAGCACCAGATGCAAGACCTGGCTCGCGAACTTATCGACGGTGGTCGCACCATCGATGAGGCACGCGCTGCTGTCCTCGACAAAATCGGCTCTACTCCTGTGGAACAACCCATCCGCTCGACCGACGTCACCACCAATGACGTTGGCCTGTCTGATAAAGAGACCAAGAGCTTTAGCTTCCTGCGTGCTCTGAACTATCTGGCCAACCCTGGCGATGCAAATGCACGTCGGGCTGCCGCGTTCGAAATCGAAGTTGGCGAAGCCGCCGCTAAGAAGTACGAGCGTTCCTCTAACGGCATCGTGGTGCCCAACGAGGTCCTGCGTCGCGACTTGGTTGCCGGTACCCCCAGCGCTGGTGGTGACTTGGTTGCCGACGAGCTGCTGTCTGGCTCCTTCATCGACCTGCTCCGTAACCGTCTGGCACTTGCCCAGGCCGGTATCACCATCCTGAACGGACTGCAGGGCAACATTAGTATTCCTCGCCAAACTTCGGCTGCGACCGCTTATTGGGTTGGGGAAAACAGCGCACCTACCGAGAGCCAACAGGCCATCGACCAGGTGAACATGACGCCCAAAACTGTGGGTGCTTATGTTGACTACAGCCGTCGTCTTCTTCTGCAATCCACTATCTCTGTGGAGCAGATGGTGCGTGACGACCTGGCTAAGGTCATCGCTCAAGAGCTCGACCGCGCTGCTATCTACGGCACCGGTTCCAGCAACCAGCCCCTGGGTCTGACCAACGTCACCGGCATTGGCGCCGAGACCCTGACCGGCAGCGGCACCTTCGAGGAGCTGATTGCCATGGAAACCGACGTTGCTGCTGCTAACGCAGACGCCGGCGCCCTGCGCTACATCATGAACGCCACTTCCCGCGGCGCTCTGAAGGGCACCAAGAAGGATGCCGGTAGCGGCGACTTCGTGTTCGAGAACAACGAAGTCAACGGCTACCCCGTGATCGTCTCCAACCAGCTGGCTGCTAACGACACCCTGTTCGGCGACTTCTCGATGCTGATCATGGGCATGTGGTCCGGTCTGGATCTGACCGTTGATCCTTATGCCGGTGCTACCGCAGGTACCGTCCGGATCATCGCTCTGCAGGACGTCGACGTTGCTGTCAAGCAGCCTTCCGCCTTCTGCCTGGGCACCTGATCTCCATAAAGGATCTGTCCACCGCTTCGTGACTCATGAAAATTGAGATCCTGCGGCCGGTCATGATCTCCGGGGAGCCTGCTTCGGCGGGCTCCCTTTTGGAGCTCAATGATCGGGACGCAAATTTCTTGGTCTTACTTGGTAAGGCAAAGGTCGCGACTGAAAAGTCTGCACCTGCCCCCGAAGCAAAGCCCAAGCGCACCCGTTCAACCACTCCTAAGGAGTAAACAATGGCAATCCTCTCCATCGGTCTGGAGAAGCTGGACCATTTCGCTTTGGCCCCTACAGCCGAGCGCACCGCTGACCTCGACGGCACCGCTGTCGACATGAACGACTATGAGGGCGACGTCGTCCTCATCCTCGACGTCGAAAACGGTGGCACGTCCACCCTTGACGTGAAGGTGCAGTCTGCCGACACCCAGGGCGGCTCTTACAGCGACGTAACCACCGAGTTCTACCTCGACGGCGCTGTTCAAGCCTCTGCTGCTGTGGCGTTTGCCCAGGCAAGCACCTCTGCTAACAAGCAGGTTCTGGTCTTCCCTAAGTCCGCCGCCAAGCGCTGGATTAAGGCCGTTTCTACCACCTCTACTTCGACCCACACCTACAGCGTCAACGCTATTGGTTCCAAGAAGTACGGCTGAACTTAGTTCAGTAATCAGCTGCGCCTAGGCCCCAGGTCTGGGCGCTTTTTCATGTCTAGGATTTAGCAATGGCATTCACAGAAGACCTCGACGTTTTCTTCAACACCGATGGCTTCGGGGTTGACGTCAGCACTTCCAGCGCATCAGGCGTAGGCATCTTTGACATGCCTAGCGAGGTGATCGCGGACGGCGTAATCCTGACGACGGACTACAGGCTGCTTGTGAAGACGTCAGATTTCCCGTCGCTCCTGCGTGGCACGTCAATGACGGTTGACGGTGTTGGTTACAGCGTCCGCGAAGCGATGCTCATGGACGACGGAAAAATCACCCAAGTCATGTTGATGAAGGACTAATGGCACTCGTCTACGGAAGCTTTGCTGGTCGCCGGGACAACATTGTCGAGCTCGGCACCCTTACCGAGATTGGGGCAACTAACTCGGTAGAAGTCATGGGCAGTGACTTCTGCTTTGTCCATGACGTGACCGGCGGCAACGTCACCGTGGTGGATGAGGGCAGTTTGGATGGCACGACGTGGTTTGAGCTTGATACGGCTAAAGCACACAACCAGTCAGGTGTTGACGCCCACTTCTACCCAGATCGCATAGTGCGCTTTGTCCGTTCCCGCTGTACCGCAATAGGTTCTGGAGAATCAGTAACGATCACAATGGCGACCAAGTAAAGCCATTTGCCAATTTCATACCCATAATGATCGGATGGATAAGCACACCTTGGCAAATTGGCATAAGGTGCGGAAGGCGTTAGAAGCCGCCGGAAAGACGGACTGTTTGATTTACCGTAGAGCTCTGGCCATCACGACCGGAACTAAAGATCCAGGTCCCTACGGAACTAACACGTAATGGCAACTAAGCGCGAAACCATCCTTGCCGCTATCAAAACGGCACTTACGGGGACAGCCGGCGTCGGTACTCGCATTTACCGCAGCCGTGTCGAACCCATGGCCCGTGCGGAATCGCCTGCCATTGTTGTCGAGCCAATCACCGACAACCCAGTTCAGAACACGAGTTTGCCCACCCTTGACTGGACCCTGCGGGTCCGGATCAATGTGATTGTGCGGGCCACTGTTGCCGATCAGACTGCCGATCCTGTAATCGAAAGTATGCACTCCCGGTTAATGTCGGATCTAACTTTGGGTGGCTTGGCGATCGACATTCAGCCTGCACAGACCACATTTAATTTCTTCGAAGCGGATCAACCTGCAGGAGTAGTTTTCTGCGAATATGACGTTCGTTACAGGAGCGAAGTAGCAGATCTATCCCAATAAATAGAGACCCCTAGACTTAGGCCTAACAAGTCACTCGACTTACCATGACAAGTGAACACCGTGGTGAAGGCGGGAGTTACCTGCTGGACCCGGAAACGGGCGAGCGCACACTAATCAAGCGCACGCTTCCCCCAACACCGTCTGAGGTAATCACCGATGGCTCTGCTACTGCGGAAACGCCTAATTCTGATCGAGACGGAGTCGACGTACGGGACGGATCCGAGCCCGACCGGCGCCGACGCCGTTCTAGTTCGGGACCTAAACATCACTCCTCAGCAGAGTGACGTTGTAAGCCGTGACGTGGTCCGCCCTTATCTGGGCGCATCCGAGCAACTGCTTGCAAACACCCGCGTTGAATGCACTTTCAGCGTGGAAATGGCTGGTTCCGGTACTGCCGGCACCGCCCCCGCCTACGGCAAGGCACTGAAGGCTTGCGGCCTCGATGAAACTATCGTCGCCTCGACTTCTTGCACCTATGCCCCTGTCAGCTCAAGCTTTGACAGCGTCACCATCTACTACAACATTGATGGTCTGCGCCACAAAGTGACCGGCTGTCGCGGCACCTTCCAGATCAACGCAAATGTCGGCGAAATTCCTTCGATCGACTTCACCTTCACCGGGGTGTACAACAGCCCCGATGACAGCGCTCTGCCTACCGCATCTTTTGCGAACCAAGCCACCCCGCAAATCTTCAAGGCAGGCAACACCAGCAGCTTCCAACTGCTGTCCTACGCAGGCAAGCTGCAGTCCTTCTCCTTCGACGTGGGCAACACCCTCGTCTACCGGGAACTCATCGGTTCCGACAAAGAAGTTCTGCTGACCGACCGCGCTGGCACCGGCTCGACCACCATCGAGGCAGTCAGCATTGCGTCTAAGGACTACTTCACCGCTGCTCTGTCCGACACCACCCTCGGCAACCTCGACTTCACCCACGGCACTGCCGCGGGCAACATTGTCGACTTTGCTTCGACCCGTGTCGACATCGGCGACGTGTCCTACGGGGACCAGGACGGCATCGCCATGTTCACCATCCCCTACACCTGCGTTCCTTCGACTGCAGGCAATGATGAATTTGCGCTCAGCTTTACCTAGGCTGATCGGGAATCACACCAAACCTGGGCCGCTTATGCGGCCCTTTTTTGTGCCTGTAAGATAAACAGGAACTAATTACCCCTTATGGCTTTCGTTCGTAAAAAGGTCAAAACCTTCAAGTGGCCCGTTGCCATCGAGGAACCTAGTGACGGCGGTCTGTTTGAGACCAACACCTTTGATGCGACTTTTAAGCGTGTCGGCCGTGCTGACTTTGTGAAGCTCAGCGATAAGAGCGAGTTCGAACTTCTTAAGGCCGTACTTACCGGTTGGGACGGTATCGAGGATGAGAACGGTAAGGCTGTACCTTTTTCTGTCGAAGCTATGCGTGAACTTAGCGACGATCCTTACTGGATCCGCGGAGTCCTCAAGGCCTACACCGACACCTTTGAAGGCGCCAAGGCGGGAAACTAAAAGACGCCGCGGTCTACTGGGCCTCGGGCGGTAAGCGGATCGAGGACCACACGCAGGATGATGCCAAAGCCCTTGGCATTGTCCTGCCTCCGTCTGCGCCCAAGGACGAGGACAACGGCGACTTTGAAGTCTGGGACGACAACTGGGACGTCCTAGAGATGTTCCTAAGAATGCAGACCCAGTGGACGACGAGCATGTCGGGCTACGTGGGGCTGAAGTACGAGATTTTGCTGTGTTCTGGCGGCTTATTTGACCTCTACAATGTCGACAACCGCCGCGAAATGCTTGAGGACCTCCGTCTCATGGAGGCTGCAGCACTAAGCGAACTCAGCAAGCGCTCCGATGGCTAAGAACGTACAAGATGTTCTTATTAAGGTCGGCCTTAAAACCGATGCTTCGCTAGATGCGCTAAAGGGCAAGTTTAAGGCGCTTAATAATGCTATTAAGTTAACCGACACAGAGATCGGTACACTACGTAGTCAGCTAAAAGGTTTTACTAACGCACAAAATCAAAGCGAAGCAGCACTCAAGGCAGGCATTACCTCCCTTAAACAGCTCCGCTCGCAGGTCGGCATCAACAGCGCCGCCTATAAGACGCTTTCTGGCGATATTGATATCTACAAGGCCCGCCTTAACGGGTCGACTGTTGCCGTAGATAGACAGCGCAAAGCAATTCTTGACAATGTAACCGCACAAAAACTCGGCTCAGCAGCTACCGCAAGGTATATAGATCAGTTAAAGCGTTTACAGCGCAATACCCGAGAGGGGTCTAAAGCCTCGCAACTTCTTGAGCAAGACATCGTGTCCTTGTCTCGCAAGATGCGAGAGCTGAGGATCGAAGAAATTGGGAAAATCGGTAAAGGTATAGGCGACTTTGGTAAGGGCGCTACTACAAACATTGGGCGCTTTATTAACCGCCTGGGCGACCTTGGGCGCGCAAGTCGCACCGCGCTTGGTGCATGGACTCGCACTATCGAAGGCATCGGCACGCTAGGGGCAGGAAGTGCTGTATTCGGCGGCGTAAGCGGTGCCGGGATGAAGGCAACCGGCCTACTTGGATCAGGTAGTGGAGCTTTAGCTAATTGGCTTAGTGCAACTAAGGAAACACTTACAAACCTGCCGGTAATAGGCGACAAGCTTCAGAACATCGTTACTGATGGAGCGATCAACAGGGTTGCTGAATTAACAAACCAGATTCAGCAGCTTGACGGTGTACTTGATCAGATCAATTCGTCTGCGTCTGGTGTCACCGATGTTCTGGGTTCATTTGGCCCTGAGGCAACGGCCGCCGGGCTTGCTGCGGGTACCGGTATTGCGTTTTTCTTTGACGTAATTAAGAGGAGGTCAGATAAGGCCAAGCGCGATCTTGACAATGTCATCCAATCAATCGATGACAGGGTTCAGCACAGCCTGCAAAGCCTGGCTCGTCTTGAAGACCAGATGTCGGCCACCCGCATCAGTGGGCTCCTCGGACAAGCGCGGGCTGGTTTTGCGGCTACCCCCGCCGGAAGTTACAGAAGCCGTTCCATGGCTTCGCAGATTGCGGGCTTAGAGAATCTTGCCGCACAGGAAGCTGCAGCACAAGCTGACGTTTTAGAGCATTACCGCAAGCGCGTTCGCGGCACCCGCGAAGACGCCCAGGCCCTTGGTGATCGCCTGGCCTACGTCCAAGGCAAGCTCAAAACGCTTGACCAGACCACTGAGGAAGGTCGCGCCGAGTTTGCTCAGTACAGCAACGAGGCAATCAGCCTTACAGACAAGCTCAACAAGCTTGCCGATGGTTACCGCCACGTTTCGACGATGGCGACCCAGGCCGCAACTGCACAGGAGAACGCAGTCAACGCTGCCACACGCCTCAACTACTTGAACTTCGGCGCAGCTCAGGCTCAACGTCAGGCGATGACCGAGCTCCGCGAGCGCGTCACCGCTGGTGTTGCTGGTACGCGTCTGGCACTGCCTGCCGCAGGTCAAACCAGCGCCCCAGGCACAGGCGCTGCAATCAGCGGAGGTGCTCGCCAGTTCAGAGGTCAGGTTGAGACCACCTTTGACGATCCAA
>Ga0181577_10003477_pt1 | contig 12215 bp, 9 predicted proteins | sample 101ome_21_FD_132468 | JGI IMG/M metagenome (GOLD analysis project Ga0181577, IMG submission 132468) | Coastal salt marsh microbial communities from the Groves Creek Marsh, Skidaway Island, Georgia - 101413BT metaG (megahit assembly) | ecosystem: Environmental > Aquatic > Marine > Intertidal zone...
AGCCGGAGCCGACCGCGTCGAACTGTGTTCGGTTTGGCCCGTGGGAGGCATCACACCTAACGTCGTGGTGGTGGAATCCGCTGCGGCCATGGGCATGCCGGCAAGGGCTCTCATTCGTCCGCGCGAAGGCCATTTTCACTTTTCCGCTTCCGAACGGACGTGGAGCGTGGAGGAAGCCAAAGTCATGCTCGACTGCGGCGCTGAACGCGTTGTGGTGGGCGCCTTGACCGCCGAGGGGAGGTTGGACGAGGTCTACCTCGAAGCGATGTGCGAAGCCGTCGGTTCCGAGAATTTGGTGTGGCACCGTGCCATCGATGCGAGCACAGACCCTGACTCGGACGTCGGCATCTTGCTCCAACATGGGGTAAAGGAGATGCTCTCCAGTGGTGGATGCGCGCGTGCAATCGAAGGCCTTGCGGCGTTGAAGCGGTGGACCAATCTCGGAATGGGCATCGTGGCGGGAGGCGGGGTTCGCCCTGAAGACGTACCTGCCCTTGTCGAGGCCGGAGTCGTTGCGGTGCACGCCTCATGCCGCTCCACCGAACGCCAAGGAAATTCGCCGTTGTTTGACACCGCAACCCACCCGGTGGACTACGCCAAAGTGCTCGAACTGGTGGAATCAACACAACCTTAACGTCATGATTGCATCGGGCCATCTTCAGAAGGGAAAAGCGTGGGCACTGCTGTTGGGTGGGGTCCTCGGGTTTGCAAGTTGCCAACGCACTTCCGTCCACCCGCTTCCTGCGGGAAGTGTGGCGGGGTTGGTGCCGCAACCGGCCAAGGTGGAAGCGATCACATCGTCGCCGGATGGCAGGGGATTCCGTTGCGACGGCACGTTGACGTTGGAATGGCCCCAAGGGTGGGCCATGCCCGCGATGGAAGGGTGGTTGAACCACGCAGGAATTCGTTGGGAGCGGATCGGCGACGGCAACGCCCATTGGGTGTGGACTTCCACTGAACAAGAATTGGGCAAGGAGGGCTACGTGCTCACCGTGGAACGCGATCGGGTGACCGTGGAGGCCGTCGATGAAGAAGCGGCGTTTCGCGCCTGGACCGCGCTCCGGCAATTGATCCCGCCAGCTTGCGAGCAAGGCTGTCCCTCGGGATTCACCCTGCCTGCGGTTCGCATCGAGGACCATGCGTATTTGGCGCACCGGGGCCTGCTTTTGGACTGTTGCAGGCACTTCATGGAACCGGAATTTGTGAAGCAAATCATCGAATTGCTCGCCGCCCAAAAAATGAACGTCCTCCACTGGCACCTCACGGAGGACCAAGGATGGCGCCTTCCCATCGCCGCCTACCCCAAGCTGACGGAGGTGGGGGGCTACCGAACCGAAGTCGACGGACAGGTGACGGGAGGATTCTACACGCGCAAGGAAATCAAAGACATTCTGGCGTTTGCGGCGGAGCGCCACGTGACCGTCATCCCTGAGATTGAGATGCCGGGGCATTGCAGGGCGGCGCTGGCGGCCTACCCGTGGTTGGGATGCACGGGCGACTCGCTTCCTGTGCCCAACAATTGGGGGGTGTTCAAGGATGTGTATTGCGCGGGCAACGATTCGACCATGGCCTTCATGAAGGCGGTGTTGGACGAAGTGTGCGACTTGTTTCCCTCCGAGGTCATCCACATTGGAGGCGACGAGGTTCCCAAGGTTCGTTGGGCAGAATGCCCCAAGTGCCAGGCCAAAATGAAGCGCCTCGGCCTTCACGACGAAGCCCAGCTCCAAACGGCCTTCATCAACGAAATGGGCGCCCACCTCGCCAGCCGAGGCAAGCGGATCATGGGGTGGGATGAAATCCTCGAAGGGGGCTTGCCTGAGGGAGCCATGGTGCAGAGCTGGCGAGGAATGGAGGGGGCGATTGAAGCCACGCATTTGGGCACGGATGCGGTCGTCTCGCCGACGAGCCACTGCTACCTCGATTACCCCTTGCGTTCGACCGACCTCCAGGAGGTGTATGGGTTTGAACCCGTTCCTGAGGAAGCATTGGGACATGCGGGAGAAATCGTGGGAGGAGAGTGCAACATGTGGACGGAGAGGGCCCCGCAAGAGCTCGTGATGGGCAAGGTGTTTCCTCGCGCTACAGGGTTGGCTGAAGTGCTTTGGTCTGGACCCGAGGTGACCCAAACCGAGGGGGCCTACGACCGGTTCTTGGACCGGTTGGATGCGTTGGGCCAGCGCTGGGCCTTCATGGGGATGCAGCCGGGCTTGGAGGGCGTTCCCGTGGAGGTGGAGGTTGCTCCCGGCCAGGAGGGCAGCATTCAAGTCACGGTGAAGCCGGCCCTCCGAAACGTGGGTGGAACGGTGCGGTTTGTTCCGACTGAATCCGAGGGGGCAGCGGAGCACGTTGAGGTCGTTGTTGGTCAGGCTTTCGAAGTTCGCCGCCGTGGAACAGTGGAGGTTGACGTCACCGTACGGGGTCGCTCTACAGGGGTCACCGAGTCGTTTCCCGTCGCGGGCCACACAGCGGCCCACCAGCCTCTCGAGCTGAGCTACGTTCCGAGCAAACATTACACAGGCGGTGGCCCGCAAGCTCTTGCGGACGGCCGTCGTGGATCGGCCGATTTCCGAGATGGCGCGTGGCAAGCGGTCCAAGGCGAAGACATGGTTTGTGTGGTCGACCTCGGTGGCCCCACCGTCCTTTCGGCCCTCGAGACCCAGCTGTATTTGTACCAGGACGCATGGATTTTCATGCCCCAAGCGGTGAAGTGGTCGGTGTCGCTGGACGGCAAGCGTTACGTGGATTTGCCTCCTCAGGCGCCGTGGGGAGATCCCTTCGACGTGGACGGCCGCCAAACCGTGATTCCCGTGCGTCTCGAAGGCCTGGACCTCAAGGCGCAGTACGTCCGGATGACCCTGCCCAATGCCGGTCCCTGTCCCGATTGGCACGACGCGGCGACGGAGCCGTCTTGGCTCTTTGTGGACGAATTCGTCGTCGAATCCGGGGAGGAGTAGGCCGGAAGCGGGTTTTTTCGTATCTTGGTGTGAAACGTACACTAACGTCACGCCCCATGGTTGCACGCTCTGCTTTCCTCCGTTCCTTGGCCGCTCTCCTGTCGGGGATGCTGTTTGCAGCAAGCGCCATTTGGGCCCAAACGCCCATCGTCCTCGACCCCCCCGCCGGCACCGTGGACGGCGTCAACGTGATCAACGGATCGACGGTCATTGTGCAGCTTCGTGCACCGGGCAAGGACTACGTGCACCTGAGAGGAGACTTTAACAACTTCACGTCTAACAACGCTTCGCTGATGCGCAAAAGCGTGGACGGCAACCGACATTGGCTTCAAATCAGTGGGCTGTCCGCAGGCACGTGGTACCGCTACCACTTCTTGGTGGAGGGCACGTTGGAAGTGGGCGATCCATACGCCGAGCTTGTGCTTGACCCGTGGGACGACCAGTACATCCCGCAAAGCCACTTTCCGGGCATGCCTTCTTTCCCGACGGGACAAGCGAGCTGGCACAACACCGCCTTTCGGACGGACAACCCGTACTTCTTGTGGACCGACGGGTCGTTTCAAAAGCCGCCCACGGACCGCCTGGTGATTTACGAGACGTTGGTTCGGGATTTTGACGAAGCCCAAACCTTTCAAGACCTCATCAACCAACTCGATTACCTCGAGTACATGGGGTACAACGCCATCGAGCTGATGCCGGTGAGCGAATTTGAGGGCAACTTGAGCTGGGGGTACAACCCCAATTTCCGCTTTGCAGTCGACAAATTTTACGGGCCCAAGGCCAAACTCAAGGAGCTGGTCAACAAATGCCATGAGCGTGGCATCGCGGTGATTTTGGACATCGTGCCCAACCACAGCTTCGGCACGGATCCGCTTGTGCGCCTGTACCAAAACGCCGACGGCTCGGCTGCGTCCGACAACCCGTGGTTCAATTCAGTCGCGATGCACCCATACAGCCCGGGATACGACTTCAACCACGAGGATCCTTGGACGCGAGAGTTTTGGAAGCGCGTGTTGGATTTTTGGATTGAGGAATACCACATCGACGGCTACCGCGTCGACCTCAGCAAGGGCTTGACCCAAACCTTCACCGGCAGCGACGTCGGTTCGTGGAACAACTACGACCAAAGCCGCGTCGACATCTTGTTCGATTACGCCAACGACATTTGGAGCAACCACCCTGGCACCTACATGATCCTCGAGCACCTTGGCAACAACGACGAGGAAACGGTTTTGGCGAACGGGGGCTTCTTGATTTGGGGCAAAATGACGTTTGCTTACACGCAGAGCGCGATGGGCTACTACGGCGACATCAACTACGGCTCGTGGCAAGCCCGCGGATACGCCTGGCCCAACTTGGTGACGTATGCCGAGAGCCACGACGAAGAGCGCATGGGGTACGAGGTGGCAACCTACGGCAATTCGTCGGGAGGGTACAACGCCCAAGAGGAAGCCACGGCCATGGACCGCTTGGCGATGACCCACGCGTTCTTGTTGGCGATCCCGGGGCCCAAGATGATTTGGCAATGGGGCGAACTGGGGTACCAAACCAGCATCTTCGACTGCCTCAATGGAACGTTCGCCGAGGAGTGCAAACTGGGGGAGAAGCCCGCTCCGTGGGCCGACCTCGCCAACGCCAACCGACTTGGCCTCGCCAAGACCATCTCGGCGCTCATCGACTTGAAGAAAAACCAACCCGTGTTTGGGACCTTCGACTACAGCGTGGACGGCGCAGGCATGGGCAAGCGCATTCACTTGTATGGCGCAGACCAGAACGCGGTCCTCGTTGGCAATTTCGACGCGGCGCCGATCAACATGGTGCCGGGCTTCCCTTACGCCGGAACGTGGTACGACCACTTCACGGGCTTGCCGGTGTCGGTCAACAACGTCGGCACCGCCATGACCCTGCAACCCGGCGAGTGGCACCTCTACCTCGACACACCCTTGCCTACGCCCGACACGGATGGCACCTTGCCCATCTTGGTCAACGTCGGGTGCACGGATCCCGTGGCGCAGAACTACGATCCCCTGGCCGAGGCCGACAACGGCACGTGCCAGTACGAGACGGTTCTTCAACTCGACATGGGCGACTTGGTCCTGGATCCGGCTGGCGTTCACGTGGCGGGCTCCTTCCAGGCGTGGACGCCGACCGACACGCCGATGGAGCTCGGGGCGGACAGCATCTACCGCACGACCGTCGTTGCGCAAGTGGGCTCGGAGGTGCAGTACAAGTACCTCAACGGAAACGCGTGGGGAACGGACGAGGGCGTGCCTGCCGAATGCGGGGTGTCCAACGGATTGGGCGGATACAACCGTGCCTTTGTCGTGCCTGCGGCCAACACCACGCTCGACGTTCACTGCTTTGCGTCATGCAGCTCCTGCATCCCAATCGGCCCGGTGGATTGCACGGCTGGCGATTGCTGTGGCGCAGGAACGATTTGGGATGCCGCGAGTGGAACGTGTGTGTCGGACGGCACCGGCCCTTCGACGTGCGTCGAAGATCTCAACGGCGACGGCACGGTGGCCGTTTCCGACATTCTTCAGCTTCTCGGGGCGTTTGGCCTGACGTGCCAATAAGGGAACATCCCTACTCGCACGACGTGCCAAAGACCGTCAGGAACACCAGCAAGTCGGAGGTGGCGCAGACGCCATCGCCGTCGAGGTCGGTCGCCTCGTCGAATCCGCCAAAGGCGCTGAGCAATTCCAACAAGTCGGACGTGGCGCGGGCCAAATCGTAGTCAAAGTCCGCCAAGCATCCCGTGGGCTCCGTCAATTCGTGCCGGGTGTTGACGTCGAGATCAAAATACGTGGTGCTGCCTCCGTTGGGCCATTGCACCACCAGTGAATCCACCGAAAAGGCATTGCCAAGTCCCCAATGCAAATCGAGGGTGCTCGCCCCCGAATAGCCCTGGCCAATGTTCACCTCGTCCATGCGCACCTTGCCGTCGTAGTGCAGCGTGGCGCGCGCGCCGACCGCATCGCGGTTGCTCAGTGAGCCCTGCAATTTCACCTGAAGCCAGTTGCCGTTGGAGGCGTCGTTGCGGAGCAGCGCAAGGCCGGGTTGGGTGGTGGATTTGGGCGTGCCAATCACCAAGTCCAAATCCCCGTCCCGATCCAAATCCCCCATGGCCAAGCCGTAATCGGAGAACCGGTGTTCCAGCACGACATCCCCGCCACTCACTGGCGTGAACGTGTTGTCGCCGTTGCCGTGGTACAGGATGTTGGGCAGGGGAGCGAAGGCATAGTCGTTGACGATGTACAGGTCCCACTCGCCGTCGTGGTCGTAGTCGAAAAACACGCAGCCCCACGTCATCCCTGAATCGCTCGTGCCCGACGGGACGCTGATGTCGGAGAAGGTCCCGTCGCCGTCGTTCAAGAACATCGCGCTCGGGTAGAGGTCGGTGATGTACAGATCGAGCCAACCGTCGTGGTTGATGTCGGCGATGTCGACGCCCATGCAATTTCCTTGGTAATTCAGCCCTGTGAAGTAGGCCGTGTTGGTGAACGTGCCGTCGTCGTTGTTGCGGTAGAACTTGTTGGTTTGGTTCGCGTCGTGGGTGAGGTAAAGGTCCTGGTCGCCGTCGTTGTCGGCGTCAAAGAAGATGCTGCCCATGCCCACGCCGGTGTCCGTGGTTCCCGTGCTGTAATACACGTCGGTGAATCCCTGCCCGCCGTCGTTTTTGTAGAAGTGGTTGACGGCGTTGATGTTCACGACGTACAGGTCGGTGAATCCGTCCCTGTCGTAGTCGGCCGCGTGAATGGAACGGCACATCAGCGCACTGTTCAAACCGTACTCCTCGGCCATGTCCACGAAGGTTCCATCGCCTTGGTTTACGTAGAAACGGTTCGGTGCAGGATTGCTTCCTCCAAATCCATTGCCAGTGGCCAGATCAAGGTCACCGTCGTTGTCGAAATCAAACCAAATGGCGGCGTTCGTAAACCCTTCGTCGGCCACTCCAGCTTCCGCCCCAACTTCGGTGAAGGTCATGTCGCCGTTGTTGCGGTACAGGGCGTTGGGCGCAAATTTTGAACCGACGTAGATGTCTTCCCACCCGTCGTTGTCGTAGTCCCCGATGGCAACGGCATGGTGCTGCCCTTCAGCTTCCAACCCGGCAAGGGCCCCCACGTCCACAAAGGAAGGTGGAGTCTGGGCGCGCAAAATCCAAGCCTGACTCACGGCAAAGAGGCAAGACATCAAAAGGACAAGAGGCTTCATCCGAGTGAGAGTCAGAATCCAAGGCGAATCGTTGTCGCCATTCAACTTCCAAGGTACGGAATCTGTGTTCGTCGACACGATGCTTGGGTGTGGAGAACTTTTTTCCTGATTGGGCATATAATGTTCAGGTCTTATATCCATCTCCCCCTAAGTTTGCCTCGTGCATCAAAAGAACAGAGATGCGAACGCATAGGCTGTTCGATTGGGTACAAGTAGATTGTTAGGATGGAAGGGCGCTTCGGCGCCCTTCTTGCTGCCTGAAACAATCGGTCGTATTTTTAGGAGAACCATGAAAGAGAGAAACATGCAAATGGGAGCCTTTGTTTTGGCGGCAGCGGTGCTTTGGGGTTGCTCAGGATGCGGCGAAGGATCAAACACGCCCGAAGTTCGAATCGACCAAATCGAAGTTGTCAATTACGACGTCAATTACCAGGAGGATCCATGGGGAGAAGAGGGGCAGCCCGATTTTGTGGCTGAGGTGAGCGTCGAAGACGAGCCTTATTACACCTCCGCAGTGGCCGAGGACGCCAACCTTCCTCAGCGCATTTCGTTTGAAGGGTTGTCGTTTCAAGGGGGAGAACTGGACAAAACCGTGACCATTCGCATTTTTGACCACGACGACGATTCCCTCAACGACATCGTGGGCGAGGTGTCGTTTGTGCCGCGCGACGTGATGTACACAGAGCCGGTCAGGCACCCGTTGTACGGCGGATACTTGCAGGTGGATTTGCTTTTGACGTGGTGACGAGGTGGATTTTTCATTGAAAACGCTTGTTGTCCCCAAATCCTCGCTATATTTGCACCCCTGTTTTTAGCAAGGTACACTTATGGCACATCACAAATCCGCCCTCAAGCGCATCCGCTCCGACGAGAAAAAGCGCGACCGCAACCGTTACCAGCACAAGACGGCTCGCAACGCTGTCCGCAATCTCCGCGCGTCCACGGACGCCAAAGAGGCGACGGCCTTGTTGCCTTTGGTGAGCGCCATGCTTGACAAACTTGCCAAGCGCAACATCATCCACAAGAACAAAGCAGCCAACCTGAAGTCGAGCTTGACCAAGCACGTTTCAGGCCTCTGATTGATTTCAGACCTACGCTGACACATTTCAAGCCTCCTGCTGATGCAGGGGGCTTTTTTTTGCCCCATGGTTCAGCAGTTGAGGCCGCGAGAGCGCGTGGCGCGTGATGGAGTGGGGGCATTGGAAGATCGCGAGCTGCTCGCTCTTCTGTTGGGGACCGGCCATCGGGGGCGTGGGGCGGAGGACCTGGCAAGCGAAGTCCTCCACCTTGCGCAAGGATGCCTGAACAACTTGGCCTCGTGGCCGGTCGAAAGTTTGACGATTGTGGACGGCATTGGACCCGCAAAGGCCACCCTTGTCGCTGCTGCTATGGAACTCGGCCGTCGCCGTGAACACCACACCCAACGTACGGGAAGTCGCGTTGCGAGCAGCCGAGACGTGTACGTACGGTTTGCGGCACGCCTGCGCGACTTGCAACACGAGGAATTTTGGATTTTGCTTCTGCGCAGGTCCAACCACGTGTTGGCCGAGTTGTGCATTTCGCGCGGAGGGTTGGCGGGCACCGTTGTGGACCCCAAGTTGGTCTTTGGACGCGCTCTGGCCATGCGGGCTGCGGCCCTCGTTTTGGTTCACAATCACCCTTCCGGCAACCCCAAGCCGAGTGAAGCCGATCGCCAATTGACAGACCAGTTGTGCCGCGCGGGGACCTTCCTCGACCTGCCGGTGCTGGACCACGTCGTTGTGGCCGGGGATGCCTTCGTTAGCTTTGCTGACCAAGGCTGGATGACATGAATTCCTTGCGACACATTCTCGTAGTGGTTGGAGCGCGACCGCAGTTCATCAAAGCGGCGGCATTGCACCGCGTTTTGAAGGATTCCGCGTCGTGGAAATCCACGTGGGTGCACACAGGTCAGCACCACGACGCGTCCTTGAGTGCGCAGTTTTTTGAGGAGTTGGAGTTGCCGGTTCCTGACGTGACCTTGGCGCCAAGATCGGAGTCGCGTGAATGGCGGTTGGGCGACATGATGCATGGCGTTCGACACGCCATTCAACGAAGTCGTCCCGATTGGGTGTTGGTGTTTGGGGACACGGATTCCACCCTGGCGGGGGCCTGGGCGGCATCGGCAGAGGGAGTTCCTTTGGTGCACGTCGAGGCTGGATTGAGATCCCGCGATTGGGCGATGCCTGAGGAAGTCAACCGCGTGCTGACAGACCGGCTTTCGAGCGTGTTGGTTTGTCCCACCGATGCCGCGGTCGAGCACTTGAACGAAGAGGGGATTCGAGACAGCGAGGGATTCGGCACAGCGCATCCAACGCGTCCCCGCGTCTTCAGAACAGGGGACGTGATGCACGACAACGCGGTGCACTACGGGGCCGCTTGGCCCGAGGAGAAACGAGGGATGGGCAAGGTCTTGATCACCATGCACCGGCCTGCCAACGTGGACGAGCCGGACCGTCTCCGAGCATGGATGAATGCCATCACGTCTTGGTTGTCTGAATCCGGTCAATCTGCCGTGTTTCCAGTGCATCCGAGAACGGCTTCTTCGTTTGATTCGTCGTGGGCTGACTGGCGCCACGCATTGCAACAGCAAGGAATTGAGACGGTCGAACCCCTGGGGTACTTGGATTTGTTGAAGGCCCTTTGCGAGGCACCTGTGGTGTTGACCGACAGCGGTGGGGTCCAAAAAGAGGCTTTCTCCCTGGGCACCCGTTGCGTGGTGCTTCGCCCCACCACGGAATGGATGGAACAAGTGGAGCGCGGGCATTCCTGTTTGGCGGCTGAGCCTGCAGACCTCGCAACATGCGCCACCCGGGCCCTCGAATTGGGACGGTTTGCTCCAGATGACCTGTACGGTTCGGGGCAATCTGCCCAAGACATTTTGCGTTGTCTGGAGGCCTTGCCATGTTGACGATTCACCTATCCCAGCCCTCCACACGGCATCAGTACGTTGCCGATGTATTGCGGGACTGGTACAATCTCCCCATCGAATTCACGGAGGCCCAAGCCTTCTCCGGGCGTGTGACAGTGGTTTGGCAAGGACGAGAGGTGGCTTCTTGGAGGCGGCATGCGTTGGGTGAAGTCGGCGCGGGCGATGAGGTCGACGTGGCGTGGACGAAGTGGGTGCTTGGTGGAGAAAGGCCCTGCATGCTTTGGCTTCCATGCGCTGTTGAAGGGGAAGGGGAAGACCTTGCCATGGACCCGTTGGCGGCCACGTTTTGGGCGCTCACCTGTTGGGGAGAGTGGAATCCCGACTTGCTACGAGATCAACACGGCAGGCCGCTGGCTTCAGACATGCCGTGGGCTGACCACCCCGGAAAGGTTTCCTGCAATGGAACGGAACTGGAAGCCCAATGGCAACATCGGTGGCCTTGGTTGGAATTGATGTGGGTGGGCTTGCTCCGGAGTTGGGGCGTTCCTACGTCAAAGGGGCTGAGGTTTCAACCGACAGTGGATGTGGACGTGGCGTTCAAGCACCTGGGCCGATCCCGCTTCAAGCACATGGCGCTTCAAGTGCGAGACACCGTGCTCGGACGTTGGAACACCGTTCGGGAGCGCTCGCGTGTCGTCCGTGGTCAGGAGGCGGACCCCTACGACACGTATGGGTTTTTGCATGAAGTTCACCGTCGAGAGGCCGTGTCATGGTTCATTCTGGCCGCCGATCGAAACCGTCCTTTTGACATTGGTTTGAACCCCAAACGTGATGTGCTTCCGAGCTTGGCAGAATCGCTTGCCAACCACGTGGGTGGCGGCAACGTGTGTTGGCATCCGGGGTACAAGGCCATGAACGATGCGGTTATGTGCCAGCGCGAGGCCGATCGGTTCTGGTCCTGGCCGTCCGCGAATCGCAACATGATTCGCGCTCATTTTCTGCGAAGCGAACCGTCGCGAGATTGGGCTCGTTGGGAGGCGATGGGGGTGGCGCATGACGCTTCGCTCGGTTGGGCGTGTGACGTGGGATTTCGAGCAGGAACAAGTCGGCCGTTTCTCGCTTACGATGTTCAGGGAGAGCGCGCCATGGCATTGACCATTCACCCGATTGCGGCGATGGACTCGGCGTTGAAGGGGGCATTGGGATGGAAGCCGGATCGAGCGGCCCAGGAGATGGACCGCCTGATGACGGTGGTTTCCGAGGTGGGAGGGGTTTGGATGTCGTGTTGGCACAACACCTCGGTCAGTGAGGACGACGGGTGGAAAGGATGGCGCGCAACATACCTTCACATGGTGCAGTCTGCAAGGAGCCTTGCTTGACGTAATTTGGAGTCATGGAATCCGTGGAAATCACCCTAGTTGGAGCGGCGTTGTGGGGGCTCACGGCCATCGTCAAATTCGTGGTGACACCTTCGTTGATGGTGGCCGCAGGATTCAATTTCATGTCCGCGTGGTTGACGACGTCCTTGGGGGCCGCTGCAGGGGTCTGGGGGTTTTGGGATTTCGGAAAGTGGTGGTTTCGCTGGTTTGAGGAGCGTCTGGGTCCGAGGTCGGAGCGAGGGAAGCGCGTGTTTACACCGCGCCGTCGGCGCATCGTGCGCTGGAAGAACGCGTTGGGATGGCCGGGACTCTTGTGCATTTCTGGCCTCATTTCCGTGCCCGTGGCAGCGGTCGTGGGCGCCAAGTATTTCCGAGATCAACCTGGGGCCAAGTACCAACTCATTCTCGCCTTTGCCGTATGGGCGGCTTTGCTTTCGTTTCTTTCGTGGGCCATCAAACAAGGTTTGTTTTGAAACCAGCCCCCCTTTTCTTCGACCTCGATCACACGCTGTGGGACTTTGAGTCCAATTCGAGGCATGCGCTGCGCGCAGGGTTTGAAGAGGTGGGACTGAAAAGGTTGGGCATCGAGAACCCTGAGGGTTGGATCGAAGCCTATGAGGCAGCCAATGAATGGTGTTGGTCCGAATTCCGGCACGGCAGAATGGACAAGGAGACCTTGCGTGCAGAGCGGTTTCGCTTGGCCATGGAGCGGGTGGGTGTGACGCCTTCACCTGCGGTGGCCGAGCAACTCGGCGAGCACTACATCGCCACATCTCC
>Ga0181577_10003478_pt1 | contig 12214 bp, 8 predicted proteins | sample 101ome_21_FD_132468 | JGI IMG/M metagenome (GOLD analysis project Ga0181577, IMG submission 132468) | Coastal salt marsh microbial communities from the Groves Creek Marsh, Skidaway Island, Georgia - 101413BT metaG (megahit assembly) | ecosystem: Environmental > Aquatic > Marine > Intertidal zone...
ACCACCAAGAGCACCAAACCCAAGACAAATAGGAGATGGTCAGGTCCCGCCCAAATGTGCTCTGCTCCCAACACAATGTAAGAACCCAAAACACCCGTTGCCGTGGGCGCCGCTGGCACAATATCGCTGGGCTTTTCGGTATTCAGAACCGTTTGCCACGACCGCCCATCGTTATACTGATACATGACCAGCGCACTGGCTTGGTTCTCCGGCAAGCCATCAATAGCGACCGCCTTGCCGACCAAACCAACTTGATCACATTCGAGCATCCATCGCTGAACGAAACCCGTGCCTTCTACCACTGGCTCACTGGATTCCTGTACCCCACAAGCTTGAGGCAACTGCGGTCGTATGGGTATGTTCGACGTGGTTTGCAAGGGAGTCTTCCATAGCATCTCAACACGAGCGCTGTCCGTCTCGGTGAACTGCAGAGACGAAGGTGCAAAACGATGGGCCTGCGCACTGGCCGACAAAATAAAGGCCAAGAGCCCCAAAATGACGCGACTCATAACACCACCTCGTAGTCCTTGCGTAATTCTGCTTTAGCACGATCGAGCGCATCGAGTCGTCGCTCTCTGTTAAGGGTGGCTAAAATTTCATCGCTGGCCTCATCGAGTGTTTGTGCTCGCGCAGGCTTCACTTCGGCAATCCTAACAAGGTGCCAGCCAAAGGTCGAAGCAATGGGTGGCAGCCAGGTCTCCGCTGAGAGGTCTTGTGCCATCAAATTCGTTACAAAACCCGCTCCAAATTGACGCGCGATCTGATCCGCCGTAAGACTCTGAAAGGTGTAACCCGCCAAAAAGGGTGCGCCGCGCTTGAGCGCCGTCTCGAACACTAGGCCTTGAGATTCGATATCCGACTTCAGCTTCAGCATGTCAGATTCCCGCTCTCGTGGAAAAAAGACATGACTGAAACTCAGGCGTTGATCCTCAAGGAACTGGTCTGCGTTTTCGTTAAAGAAAGTTTCGATGTCGGCCATGCTCACTGCTTGTGGCGGGGATTTCAACAGAAGCCATTCTTCCGTTAGCTGTATTAGACGTCGCTTGATCACTTCATCGCCCAAGTGCATGCGCATCTCATAGGCCGACTCCAGTTTCTCTGCTTCAGATTGCTCAGCGTACAGCCCCAAAAAGTCAATGTTGCGTAAGAGCCTCTGCTGCACAACCGGATCGATTGCATGAAGTTCAAGCTCAATGGCTTTCATGAACAACATATCGCGATCCAGCTCAGCCTGTAACAGCCCCTGGCGCTCGTTGTCGCGCATTTTGCGCCCCATTAAGTTTTGCCACTCTGCCACCAAAGCATCAACTCGAGCCTGAGACAGAGGGCCAACAATCGGCTTAGGCGGAGGAAAGAAGTACGCACTCAGTGCGTAAAAAATGGCGCCGAGTACCACAAAATGCAGGGCTCGCGAATGCATTAAGCGCGAAATCACAGGGGTTGTCCTTATAAAAAATGTGACCGAAGCTTAAGCGCGAGCCACGTAAAGTGCAACCAGATAGATGGGATGCGAGCGCCATACGCTGAGTAGCACTCGGACTCGGATACGATGCCTCATGCTCCCAGGAAACTTGAGCCGTCCTCAACGTGCAAATCGGTCAAAATCAAAGATCTAGACCTTGTAATCCCCAAGTGTAGATTGAAAATGAACTGCACCTACGCCCTCTATTGCTAAGCCCGTATCGGTCAGCGATACGTCAGCATCCGTTGCCACATTGTGATCGAATAGATATCGAGTGGGTTTGAGTGCTTGGCTCATCTCCGCATCGTAGCTTTGGCTTTGGGCGGCAACCGTCTCGTTGCGCGCCTGGTAAACACGCCAAGCCTCAGAGCCTGCTCGTTTCGCCATGATCGCTCGGGTACGCTCAGGGCTTAGGACCAAAGCAGACGCGTTGTTACCGCCGAATCCTTTCGAGTTTAAAATGCTGTAGTCGATGGAATCGGGCTGGACTTCGCGGTGCTTGAGCACAAAGTCGAGACCGCTTTGTGCGACGTCTTGAGCAACACTCTTAGTGTGGATAATGCCGGGAATTATACCGTGGCCCCAAACACCCAAGGTGGCGGCCAACTGGTCAGCCGACGCCGCACCCAGGGAGTGCCCCAAATAGGTCTTAATTGCAGCGACCGGCCAGCGTTCGATTCCAAACGCGTTTGCCACACGACTCAAGATTAAGCCCTCAGTCACGCGATTTTGCGGCGTACTGGTGCCATGCGCCTGGACAAGCCCTCGTTGTTTGAGCGAAATATCACCCAGTAAAGCGCGAGCCTCGGCAGCGACTTTAGCGACCGTTACATAGTTGCCGGCGCCTGGCCCCGAGATACTCTTCTTGAAGCCATCAGCGCATACCTCGACTAAGGGCGCACTCCCATAGACTTTGGCGCCAACTTTGAGAGCCAGCTCATCTGACATCAACATGAACACCTGCGCGGATTCGCCGATCGTGAAACCGCAGTTTTCGCCGAACGGTCGACACATCGACCTCATATCGAGCTGATCGCGCGATACCCCGTCGATAGCGGCCATGCCGTCTGCGGTGGCCAAGGCCCCCATAGATGCGTAGCCATCCATGACCTCTGGCACAACCGGTGCGTCTGCACCGCCCACAAAGGCAATGTGAGAGCGCCCCGCTTGAATATAATCAATACCCATGCGTAGGTTGTACAAAAACGAGGCGCAAGCTCCCAGTGCCGCGCCCGTCCGACCAACGTGACCGAGTACATACGCGTTAATGAAGTCGGCCGGCATCTCCGCTAGCGATAAAGGACAATGCTTTGACGTTACGCGACCGCCTCGCGCTCGGGCAGAAAGCATACCGCCGCCGCCCTCATAATCGAGCTGGCCCATGGCGCTACCCACGTACACGCTCACCTGATTCGCGCCGACCAGTTGCTGGAGCGACACCCAATCAAGACCGGAGTCACCAAGCGCATCAGACGCCGCAAACAGAGACATCTGTAAGCCTTTGGGATGGTTTCTTGAGGGATAGAGCGCAGCAGGATCAAATCCTTGGGGCAACATGCCCGCCGTTTTGACCGGAAAGTCTCGTTTAGCGGGTACCAGAAGCTCCTGCCCTGCCGCAATACGCACACGGGTTCGATCACTCTGCGTATCGACCACCTGCCATCCAGCGGGTAACGGATCTGGTACGCGTTTTGTGCGGATACTCAATTCGAAGTCGCCGTCTGAGCCTGCTGCCTCGAAGGTCGCGTTCCAATCCACCGCATCGGCATCGAAAACTGACTTAGGAATCGCGCGAATCATAGAGCCAAGCGCGATTTGCTCCTCTTGTGCAGGATCGAGCCCCATCAAGATCGCCATGGCTTGGATATTTTGCTGCCGCTGAGCCGCTGACAGAGCGCTTCTGACCATGCTCTGATACGCCTGAGCACCTGAGGTGCGGCCAGCCGCATTGATACCACCCATTCCCACAATTACCGGCAAAGCCATCGCGCACATACGTTTCCCCTTTTGTTGGGGAGACAGTGTATGCTTGGCTTTTCTTGAAACATTATGCAGAATACGCCAAGAAATTATCTAATTGAGCCAAATGATAAAAATCACAGCCGTACTGCTAGAGCAGTCGCTTCCCTCCAGCGCCACCTTGCCTCTCGAGATATGGATGGCGGCCGGGCAAGCCGCCAAGGCGCAGCGCCCCCCGATCAAAACCCAGATTATGACTCGATTCGCTGGTCTACAAACAGGCCCAATGGCGCTTGCGGGCGGACTAAACATCAACCTGACGACGCGTTTAGAAGACGCCCTCGACACCGACATTTGGATCTTACCCGCGCTCTGGCGCAACCCGCTCAAAGCATTGCATCAATCTGATGCACTTGCTCCTATTTTTAGACTCGCGCTCCAACAACAACAGATGATATGCAGCGTGGGGACCGCGAGCTTTTTACTTGCCGAGACAGGTCTTTTGAACGGGCGTGCGGCTACCACGCATTGGGCCTACTTTGACCTATTTAAGAACCGCTATCCCCAGATCAATCTGCAAAAAAGGCACCTCATCACGCAAAGTGAAAACGTGTATTGCGTTGGAAGCGTGAATTCCATCGCAGACTTGATGGTCCATTTGATCGAACTCAAGTTGGGCAGCGCGATTGCACACGCAGTAGAAACGCAGTTTTCGCCAGAGATACGAAAAAAGTTTGAAGCGGCGGCATACCAGGATCACGGCTCCAACACCCACCACGACGAACTCATACTCGAAGCGCAGTCGTGGCTCGATCGCAAGACCCATAGCTCTGTCTCGCTGAATGAACTGGCGACGCATTTGAACATCAGTTCCCGAAGCTTGAACCGCCGCTTCAAGGAAGCAACAGGGCAAACCCCAAGCGCATACCATCTAAAACGGCGAGTACAAGCCGGTAAGGAACTACTCAAAAGCAGCAACCTACCCATCAGCGAGCTGGCTTGGCGCATGGGTTTTCAAGATGCGGCAGGGTTTAGTCGTTGGTTCAGAACCCATACCGATCTGACACCATCAAGGTACCGGCGCGCCGCTCGCGGCAAACTGTTTTCTCATAAAGCTGAGTAATCCCCAATATAACAGGCGATGCGGTTGAGTCACTGCGCTCAGTGTGGCTAAATGGCGGCCTTCTGATTAAACAGACAGAGAAAATCATTATGAGCTCAGAATCCATTGTCATTGTTGATGGTGCTCGCACCCCCATGGGCGGTTTGAGCGGCGCTTTGTCCTCCGTAACCGCACCCGAATTAGCCTCGACCGCCATTCGCAAAGTGCTGGATCGAACCGGTGTCAATCCCGAGCTTATAGAAGAAGTATTCATGGGCTGCGTCTTGCCCGCGGGCCTAAAACAGGGCCCAGCCAGACAAGCGGCTTTAGGCGCTGGGATCCCGAAATCAGCCGGAGCCGTAACCCTGAATAAATTGTGCGGCTCAGGTATGCAGGCAACTATATTCGGCTACGATTCAATTGCCGCAGGCACGAACCAAATCGTTATGGTGGGCGGCATGGAAAGCATGACCAACGCACCGTATGTTATGCCGGGTGCGCGCCAAGGCTTGCGTGCGGGCCACAAGCAGATTTTTGATCACATGTTCATAGATGGGCTTGAAGACGCCTACGAAGGCCGCGCAATGGGCACCTTCGCGCAAGAAACGGCTGATGCCTACGGCATAACGCGTGAAGAAATGGACGCATTTGCTATCGAATCGCTCACGCGTGCAAAAAACGCTATTGAATCGGGTGCTTTGGCAGACGAAATGGCCCCGGTAACCGTTTCCGGCCGCGGCGGTGACACAATCGTCAGCGATGACGAGCAGCCACACAAAGCTAATATAGACAAGATCCCGGGCTTGCGCCCTGCCTTTGATAAAGACGGCACCATTACTGCAGCGAACTCTTCGTCAATCTCGGATGGCGCCTCGGCCCTGCTGCTGATGAGCGAGTCTAAAGCCGCCGAACTCGGTTTAAAGCCGATTGCGCGTATTATGGGGCACAGCCGCCACTCGCAGGCACCCGCTGAGTTTACGCTCGCACCGATCGGCGCTCTGAGCAAGCTCTTTACGAAACTGGATTGGCGCCCAGAAGACGTTGATCTATATGAAATCAACGAAGCATTCGCCATGGTAACCATGCTCGCGATGCGGGAAATGGAAATCCCCCACGACAAAGTCAACGTCTACGGCGGTGCCTGCGCGCAGGGACACCCCATCGGATCGACCGGCTCACGCATCTTGGTCACGCTCATGTACGCGCTCAAAAACCAAGGTAAAAAGCGAGGTGTCGCCGCGCTTTGCATTGGCGGTGGCGAAGCCACTGCCGTTGGTATCGAAATCATCTAATTAGCCCGGAGCAGAGCCGTGACGACCAGCAGCATACCCGAGATCATTGAAGACATCCGTCAGGGCAAGATGGTTATCCTGATGGACGATGAAGATCGCGAGAACGAGGGAGATCTGATTATTGCCGCAGAGGCCGTAACCCCCGAGATCATCAACTTTTTCGCCTCAGAAGCCTGCGGTCTGATCTGCATGCCCATCACGGCTGAGCGAGCACAGCGGCTCAACATTCCCTTAATGGTGCGCAACAACCGGTCGCAGCACGAGACCAACTTTACCGTTTCAATAGACGCCGCAGAGCGCAAGGGCCCAGGGATTTCGTCTGTACAGCGTGCACACACCATCAAAGTGGCGTGCTCGAAAGACGCCAAGCCCTCAGATTTGGTGCAGCCAGGGCACATTTTTCCTCTCGTAGCCAAGCCCGGCGGTGTACTTAAACGTGCCGGCCACACCGAAGCCGGTGTTGATCTAGCGCGACTGGCAGGATTTGAACCTGCCGCCGTGATCGTCGAAATCATGAACGAAGACGGCACCATGGCCCGACGCCCACAGCTTGAAGAATACGCTAAGCAGTGGGGACTCAAAATGGGTACCATTGCCGATCTGATTGAGTATCGCGCACTCCATGAACATTCCATCGAGTTGGCGGCGCAGCGAGATATCAATACCGAGTTTGGCGATTTTACACTCTACGCGTTTAGAGACACGATCGATCAAGCGCTTCACTACGTATTAAAGAAAGGCCAAATCAATCCCGATGAACCTACTCTGGTGCGCGTTCAGGCCATCAACACCTTGCGCGATTTAATCGGGACGACCCTACCCGATCAGGCCATCGGTTGGTCATATCGCAAGTGCTTGCAGCGCATCAGCGAAGAAGGCAGCGGCTTGCTGGTTTTGCTAGACGAGCAGGCCACGCCCGAGCGTTTAATCGAAGATATTATCAACTATCCAGCCTCACGGCCTGCCACGTCTTACGATGAAAGTGGGCGGCAAAATTACAGGCTGATTGGAACCGGCGGGCAAGTTTTGAAGTATTTGGGCGTCACTAAAATGCGAGCCATGTCAGCGCCGGTGCACTACAACGCGTTGTCGGGCTTTAATTTAGAGGTGGTTGAGTTCGTTGAAGCCGAGGCGCCCTAAACAGAGCCTCGGCGTCTACCTTGCATGCGTGACGCGCAGAGTTCCCTAGCTGTGCCACTGAATCAGCTGGTCGGGCGCTGCGCGATCGGTAGCGCAACGGTTCACCGGATCCTCACGGTCAACATACCCAAACGACAAGCCAAACATAAGCTTGCGGTCATCGGGAATAGAAAGGCTCTCTTTCAGGGTATTGGCGAACATGCCCAGGGCGGTTTGAGGGCAGCTACCTAACCCTTCGTTAACCAAGCCCAACATGACACTTTGAGCGAACATCCCCAGATCGCAGGCTTCACGCAAGCCGAAATCAGCCGGCAAATAGAAAAAAGCAACGTGCGGCGCATCAAAGAAAGTGAAGTTGCGCATGAAGGCCGCGTGTCTATTGGCTTTATCGTCACGAGCAATACCAAGTGAATCATACAAAGCTTGAGCGGCCGCGTACTGGCGCACTTTAAAGTCGCCATCGTATTTTCCATCGTAGGGGTAATCTAGGCTGAGCTCGCCCGCCATAAACTTCTGCGGCAAAGTAGCGCGCAATTCGTCTATTTTCTCGCCACTCACGATATGAACATACCAAGGCTGCGTGTTGCAGTTGCTGGGCGCTTGTAAGGCGGTGGTGAACACCCTCTCAATCACGCTCTGCTCAACCGGATCGGGTAAAAACGCTCTCATTGAGCGACGCTGCTTAAGCACCTCGTAAAATTCCATTCAGACTCCAATTTGCACCATTTCGGCGCGCCGACAGTTAAAACGAGTGAGCATCATAATGGGCAGAGGGTGTGGAGTCACCCCCCTCAGACTGGGAATCCACATGTCACGCCGGCGCTGGTGCACATCCTGTGCTTCATCGTACCGCCTTCGCCGGTTCGAACCACTCACTCGCGAATACAAAAAAAGGCCACCCGCTGGGTGACCTTTTTTTGTATTGGTGGAGCCAGGCGGGATCGAACCGCCGACCTCAACACTGCCAGTGTTGCGCTCTCCCAGCTGAGCTATGGCCCCGAATCTCTGAGGCGCGCATTTTAGTGGGCACGCCCCGCGTGAGTCAAGCTAGAATAGCGGAATCTCGGCATATTCCTTCTCTAGACGCTTAGCCGCTTTCTTAGAAACACCGCCCAAGATATCGATCGCGTTCCGCAGCCGAGCTCGCGTCATATCAGGGCCCAAGAGGTGCATGGAATCAACCACCGAGAAGGAACTGCTCGAACCCGCGATCGCGATGAACAAAGGTGCTAGGAAATCTTTGATCTTTACGCCATTGGTATCGGCCAAGCCTTTCATGTTGTTCCAAATTGCGTCGCGCTGCCATTCCCGCACACTTTCCAAACGCCAAAGCGCAAACTGCAAAAATTTAACCTGGTCTTCAGTCTCAAGCTTGATCTCGGAAAAGCTATCGGCCGAAATAGGTAAATCACCTGAGGCCATGAACGCCACTGTCGGAATGAAATCACTCAAAGTCTCTAGTCGGCGATGCACGTGTGGCAAGACCGCATCGAGGTTCTCTTTGTTCAATGCCCAATGCACTAAGCGCTCAGCCAGAGCCTCTACTGTAAGGTCTTCGCGAATCCACAGCCCGTTCAGCCACTTGAGTTTGGCTAAATCGAAAATGGGACCACCCAAAGATACACGCTGAATATCGAAGGCGTCCTGCATCTCAGCGAGCGAGAACTTCTCTCGCTCATCTGGCATGGACCACCCCATGCGCCCCAAGTAGTTCAGCAGCGCCTCAGGCAAGTAGCCCATACGCTCGTAATACAAAATGCTGGTGGGGTTCTTGCGCTTACTGAGCTTCGATTTATCGGGGTTTCGGAGCAGTGGCAGATGACACAGTGTCGGCATTTCCCAGCCAAAGTACGAATACAGCAGCTTGTGCTTGGGCGCCGAGTTCAACCACTCCTCACCCCTAAGCACGTGCGTAATTTGCATCAAGTGATCGTCTACCACGTTCGCCAGGTGGTACGTGGGTAATCCATCAGATTTAAGCAGAATCTGTGCATCGACCATAGACCAATCCAAGGCCACGGTGCCGCGCAGTAGGTCCTCGATTTCACAAACACCCTCTTCCTCAGGCACTTCCATACGGATGACGCTGGGCATTCCCGCGGCTTCGCGCTTGGCCACTTCGTCCGCACTTAACTTAAGATCAGAGGGTTTCAGCGCCGTCGCCAAACCCTGCTCACGCCGCTCGTTACGAAGGTTATCGAGCTCTTCTGGGGTGCGGTAACACCGAAAGGCCTTACCGTCGGCAATCAACTGCTCAGCGTATTGCTTGTAGATCTCTGAGCGCTCGCTCTGCCGATAGGGGCCAAACTCACCCCCTACGTCAGGGCCTTCATCCCAATCGAGCCCAAGCCAACGCAAACTGTCTAGGATGGCCTGTTCAGATTCACGAGTGCTCCTGACTTGATCGGTATCTTCAATGCGCAGTATGAACTGCCCGCCGTGTTGGCGTGCAAAGCAAAGGTTAAACAGGGCAATGTAGGCCGTTCCAACGTGTGGATCGCCTGTCGGAGAAGGCGCTATGCGGGTACGCACGGTAGTCATGTCGATTCCAAGAGTTAGGCAAAGGCCGCATTATACGGGTCCCGCCATGCGCGTGCACTACGAAAGACGAAAGGGTCGGAGTATACTCCGCCCCCTTCGTCACAAGGCCTTGGTCAAAGGCTCCCGCATACCAAGTAGAACTCAGCGATACGCGTGTGGTAAAGGTGTATCCATCTCAAGATAGCGATCGCGCAACTGGGTTTGACGATTGCTCAAATCCTGCGGCACGCCATTGATAAACACGTGGGTCGGGTAGGTTTGCAGTTCCAATGGGTCACCATCCCACACCACTAGATCCGCTACGCCACCCGATTGCAGACGGCCCACATCACCGTCAAAGCCCAGCAGGTGTGCAGCGGAGGTCGACAGTGCCCTTACCGCGGTCTCCCATGGCAAACCGTGTGCGACCGCAATGCCCGCGGTCTGGCGAATGTTACGTGCATTGTGGCTGCCCACGTTCTCGCCGTTAAAAGACAACTCAACGCCCGCGTTGGCTAGAATCGCCGCGCTATCCAAACGCGCACCCATGTGATCAAAACTCAGTGGCAGATTATTCTCGCCGTTGACGATCACACCGATATCCGCCGCCGCAAGCTCATTGGCCAATTGCCATGCCTCGGCGCCGCCCATGATGACCGTTCGGATACCGTACTGGTTCGTGATTCGAATCACTTGCGCTATCTCAGCCGCCTTATCCACCACAACAAGCAGCGGCAGTTGCCTTTCCACGACTTTCGCGAGTTGCGCCACATCAGCAGGTGAAAACGGTGCATCCGCCAAACTCTCAGGCAAGCTGAAACGTGAGCCTTTGTCTTTTGAATCCGCGAACATGCGCCCTGCATCAAGGCCTGCGCGCAAGCCCTCAAGCGCGGCGGCGCGCGAACCACCCGCAGCACCCTGACCAGAATCCCCTAAATAGGCCACCACGGCGGCTTCAGGTACTCTGATCGAAGAGTACGAACCGGATAGATCCGCGATCGCAGCGGTACCCGCAAAGACCCGGGAGTAAGCACCCTCTTCGCCTTCGTTACGTAAGTCCGGCATGATTAATGCGCTGGTTAAGCCGTCGGTTCGGGCAATCGCGATTAAGCTAGACTGCGGATTAAACGCATCGGCCAATTTAAAACCCGCGGTCAGCTGCGCGTGTTTAGCTCCACTGTCAACGCTGTCGCGCACCGCACCGACTTCAACCAATCCCAGTGACCCGGACGCAGCGATGAAACCCGCTGTTACTAAGCGCCCTTCGGCATCGATTACATCCATGTCATCCGCCGCGGGTATATTCTGACCTACCGCCTGAACAACACCGTTCTCAATCAAGATGGTCGTTTCGCTCTGACGCTCACCCGAAGCCGTTAATATCGTCGCATTCGTGATTGCCGTAGCAGCACTCACAAGCGAACTGGCGGTCAACATTGCGACGGTCACCGCCGCTAAACTTGCACTTTGTAAGCGTCTCATAGTCCACCTCCAATCACGCCATTACCCAAGCCCAAATCCATCATAGGCTGTCGGCTAGGATCATTACGATCGAACGCCAATGCACCATCGATATACACTTGCTCCGCAAGCGCGTAGACGCTAAACGGATCGGTATTCCAAACCACAACATCGGCCATCTTGCCTTCTTCAATGCTACCCGTTTGCTCATCCACGCCCAGCGCTTTGGCTGCGTTCAACGTAATCCACTGGATCGCCTTTGCTTTCGGAATATTCACTCCAACGCGCTTAACCGCAACCACAATTTTAGACGTCTCTTGACTCAAGCGTTGGATGCCGTGCGCATCGTCGGAGTGCACTACAGCGCAAGCACCGGCGTTCTCCAGCAAGGCCGCGTTTTCTTTGATACCGTCGTAGGCTTCCATTTTAAAGCCCCACCAATCGGCCCACACTGCTGCACACGCGCCCTTCTCTGCCAGCAAATCAGCGATTTTGTAGGCTTCCACCGCATGATGGAAGGCGGTCACCTTGTAGCCGAACTCATCGGCGATATCGAGCATCGTGGCCATTTCATCGGCTCGATAGCAGTGGTTGTGCACCAGGATCTCGCCTTTCAGAACGCCAATCAAAGTCTCTTTCGCAAGATCGCGTTTCGGCAAGGCTTCTTCTTTCTCTATGGCCTTATCAATTTTCGCTTGGTAATCCAATGCATCAATCCAGGCTGCCCGGTAGCCGGCTACGTTACCCATTCGGGTTGAGGGAGCGCGACCTTTGCCACCGTAAACGCGCTTGGGGTTCTCGCCACAGGCCATCTTCAAACCATAAGGCGCACCCGGAAACTTCATCTCTGCAACGGTGCGCGCAGGTACGTTCTTCAGTGTGACACTTCGGCCACCAATTAAGTTGGCCGATCCCGGCAGGATTTGCAGGGTGGTAATACCACCGGCCAAGGCCGTTACGAACCCCTGATCCTGTGGCCAAACGCTGTGCTCAACCCACACGTCAGGGGTCGTAGGCGCGGTGGCCTCGTTTATATCAGAATGAGCCCGAACGCGAGGCTGGCCCCCAGCACCCAAGTGGGAGTGCACGTCGATAATACCTGGGGTCACCCAAGCACCGTTCAGCTCAACAACCTTGGCGCCTTTGGCTTTCAGATTTTTACCTACCCGGGCAATCTTGCCATCTTTAATCAGTACGTCACCCGAGTCTATTTGCTCGCCGGTACCGGTCAGGATAGTGCCACCTTTCAAGAGTAATGTTTCCGAGGGTAGCGGTTGG
>Ga0181577_10003480_pt1 | contig 12210 bp, 14 predicted proteins | sample 101ome_21_FD_132468 | JGI IMG/M metagenome (GOLD analysis project Ga0181577, IMG submission 132468) | Coastal salt marsh microbial communities from the Groves Creek Marsh, Skidaway Island, Georgia - 101413BT metaG (megahit assembly) | ecosystem: Environmental > Aquatic > Marine > Intertidal...
GAACCAGTTTTAACCCATGCACCTTGGGTCGCATTCCAACCTGTAGGTGTCTTGACTGATTGATTTCCTGATGCCATGTCTTATATTATCCTGTTATTGGTGACCCAGGCCACTGTTGTGATACTACTCCGTCCCATCTTGCTTCAGGAGTTCTTCCTTGTGTTGCATATGTAGCAGGTTGTCTATTACTATATGTAAATGGTTGTCTATTACTATATGTAAATGGTGTCTGAGCATTTCTTATATTAGGTTCTTGTGCATTCACTGGATTTTGGTAAGTAAACGGACTTCTATGTTGATACGTAGAAGGTTGTCTAGCATTACTTGGGTTTCTGTAAGTGAATGGTGACCTATAGTTATATGTAAAAGGTTGTCTTGCATTTGCACGATATGGAACCCTATATGTAAATGGGTTTCTGTAAATTATTGGTTGTCTTGCATTTGCACGATATGGAACTCTATAGGTAAATGGAGACCTATATGTCACGGGTTGTTGAGCATTTGCTGGATACCTTGCACTATATGTAAATGGAGACCTATATGATACGGGTTGTTGAGCATTCGCTGGATACCTTGCACTATATGTAAACGGATTTTGATACGTAAATGGCTGTTGACCATTTGCAATGTAAGGTTGTTGTGTAATTCCGATTGCCATTTAGTTTATTTCCCGTTTAAAGTTCTCATATTTATAAAGATTCTAAACCCCTAAATTAGGAGTAAAGAATCCACAAATCACCAACTGCACCATCACCTGAAGCAGGAGCTGATGTTGATTGGTAAACGTTTCTAGCAGTTCCACCACTGTTTGTTGCATTGGTGATAGTAATTGCACCTGAAGCAACAGTTCCTACAGAAATATTTGGAGTTCCAGTCAATCCTTGTGCATTTACAGCAAGAGTTGCATTTGAAGCTGTTCCTGTTAAATCACCAGTGACATCTCCAGTGAGATTTCCAGTGACATTACCTGTTAATGCACCTTCGAAAGTTCCAGCAACAAAAGTTTCTGAACCTACAGTCCATTTGTCATTTGTTTCGTCCCAAAGAAGTGTCTTAGCAGAAGAACCACCTCTAGTGATACTAATACCTGAATCTTCTGTTGGTGAACCTGAAGTGAAATTACTGTTTAATGCAATTATGTTATCTGCAAGTGAAATAGTTTCTGAGTTTACAGTTGTTGTAGTTCCTGAAACTGTTAAGTCACCTGTAATTGCAACATTGTCATTTAATGTGACATTACGTGTTCCATTACCACTTAATACTAAGTTAGTGTCTGATGATTTAGATGCAATTTGGTCAACTGTTATATTGTTTCCAAAAGATATTGCATTTCCAGCACTGTTAGTAATGTTTTGTCCGTCTTCGATTTGAAGTGTTCCTTTAATTTGGATAACACCTGTTCCTGTTGGGTCAAGTTCTACGTCACCTGAACCACCTGTTTGAACAGAAACGTTTTGGTTATCGTCTGCAGAAACAACGATTGTTCCTGAGTTATCTTCAACCACTTTCTGACCATTAACATATAATGAACCTGGCCCGATATATACGTCCTTCCACATTTTTGTAGATGAACCTAAGTCGTATGTGTTATCAGCACTTGGTATGATATTACCAGCAAGTGAACCACCACCTAAGAATGTTTGAACACGTGCATCAGTGTAATAGAGGTTGCTTTACCCTTCTGAAAGGTCATCTGAATCGTTATTAGATAAATCTATGTCTGTTGCAGTTTCAGTTTTTGTTGAGGTGTTCTTACTTTTTGATGAAAGTTTACCATTACTGTCTCTTTTAAGAACAAGAACGTCTGAACCTGTTCCAATCTCGATTTCTGCAACTTTAAGTGATTTTAATGTTCCACTTGAAGAAACTTCAACGTTTCCGTCTGAATCTTTTGAAAGTTCTGTTCCACCTAAGTTAATAGTTGAACCAGCAAGGTATAAATCATTCCACCTTGCACTTGAAGAACCTAAGTCCCTTGTTTCGTTTCCATCAGGGATTAAATTACCTCCCCAAGTTGCACTGTAGTCGATAGCAAGTGAAACGTCACCTGAAGTTCCACCACCTGATAGACCTGTTCCAGCAGTGACTCCAGTCACATCACCAGTTTGTCCGTCAATTGTTAGTGTATTTGCACTATCGTCATATGTTAATGTTATACCTGTTCCTGCAGTCAAGAGGGTATTGACTCTATCGTCAATCGAATCAGTTATGGTAGAACCCGTAAGTCTACCTGAACTGTCTATAACCTCTGTTGTCCCGACTGTAAGACCATTCTTGATTATAAAGTTCTTAGCTGTCATTAAAATGTTCCCCCATCTACTTGTGGTAATGATAATTCACCCGAAGATGAATTATAACTTAAATTTGATTCTCCACTAGCAAGTGATATAGCACCTCTTGCAAGAGAGTTTGAAAAGTATTGATTAGTTGACCCTTCAGCAAGTGAATCTGTGTCTAATAAAGATAATGCACTTGCAGCGAGTTTACCCGCACTTGATATGACCTCGGTAGTTCCTACAGTCAATCCATATTCAATTACGAAGGTATTTTGTGTTGCCATTGAAGAATGTCCCCTTTACTTTTGATATTTACCTGAATATTTATAAAGTCTCACTCCCTAAAAGAGAAAGAAACATACAAAAAATTAAAATAATTTAAAATTTATTCTGGCATTGGTGCGTCTGCAGCTGCTTCACATACACCTAATGTATATGCTTGGTCAATTTGTGCTTCTTCACCTGAGGCAAGAGTAATACCATTTGCATTGCAGTGTAAAATCAATGCAGAGAGAATCTCTTCTTTAGCAATTCTTGCTCTATTTTGTGCGGCGTTAGTAATCCAATCATCTATATCTGTAGTGATTGTATCCAAAGCTTTCTTTTCTGTTTCAGTTAATGTAATTGTATAATCCATAATTCTATTTATCCTATTAAAAATCCACTGAAGTTATTGTATTCAGATGCAGAACCTTGCCAACCTGAACTTGTTCCTGATTCTCCAACATATGCTTCAATGTAATCATTTGCAGCCAATTTTACTGACATTGACATATCAAATCTAGTATGATATCCACCCGTTTTGTGTTGTAAATTGTATTGCAATATTGAACCATTCTTTCTAAATGCTACCCATGCTTGAACAACACTACCCGAGTCATGTGTTTGCACACTAAAGGAGAAAAAATATCTTCCAGCAACTGGTGCAGTAAATCTTCCGTTTGAAGTATTGTAATGACTTCCGTCATTATGATTTCTACTTCCAGTTGCATAGTCACAAACAAAAACTGCATCATCAGTTTGATATCCATTGTTTTTTGAAACACTAAATGCAACTTGATTTGGTGCAGTGATATATCCCTCATCATGAATTCTCATTTGTTCAGTAGGACTACTTCCATTACTAATTATTATATCATTAGAATCTAGAACTTGAAATCTTGCTCTTTCAGCTGAATCATCTCTAAGGAAAATATAATTTGCTTGATTTCCTCCAGCTTCTATATCAAGAGCTGCCCAATTTGTATCAGTATTTGTTATTTTCAGTCTTGTGCTACCTGTTCCCGAAATTTCTAATTTATCTGAAGGACTCGGAGTTCCTATTCCAACCCTCTCTGAACTATCGATAGTTATTGCTGTGGCATTTGCACTTGAAGTAATACCATCAACTCCACCTGATACAGTTGATGTAATAACACCAGTTGAGGAGTTATATGAGATACCTGTTCCAGCACTTATTGCACTTCTAGCGTTTGCATCAGTATATTGAGTTATATTACTACTGAATGTTGTTCCTGATAAAGTTAATCCAGTTCCAGCACTATATGTTGTGTTTGTATCTGTATTAGTGTCAACCCACGGAACATTGACATACATTTGACCATTGTCTAATTCAACTGGATAATTCTGACCACTTTCTGTATATCCAACTTTTACCAGTCCTAATGTTGAACTAGTTGCAAGAGAATATGTTGTGTCTGTATTTGAAACTGTATTTGTAATTACACCTGTTGAACTGTCATATGATATTCCAGTTCCAGCACTTATTGCACCTCTAGCGTCTGAGTCTGCATACATGGTTGGTTCAGTATACGAAATGACACCAGTTGAACTATCGTATGCAAGATTTCCACTAACACTTATTGCACTTCTAGCGTCCGAATCAGTATATGTTGTATCTGAATCTGAATATGATATTACACCAGTTGAACTATCGTATGATAAATCACCACTAACACTTATTAGTCCTCTAACTTCTGCATCTGTTCTTTCAGTTGGAGTAGTATAAGATATAACACCTGTTGAACTGTCATATGCAAGATTACCACTTACACTTATTGCACTTCTAGCGTCTGAATCGGTGTATGTTGTATCTGAATCTGAATATGATATTACACCAGTTGAAGAATCATAAGATAAATCACCACTTACACTAATTGCACTTCTAGCGTCTGAATCAGTATATTGTGTTGGGATATCTCCGAATGATAAAACACCACTTCCGTTTGTTTTTAAAAATTGTCCGTTTGTTCCGTCTGAGGTAGGATAGGTGATAGAAGACCCTGTAAGACTGTTGGTTGCAGTCAAAGTCGTGGCTGTTAAGTCACCCACCTGTATGTCTGCAAGTGAATAACCCGAACCACTTGTGTTAACTGTAGTTGTTGGTTCTACTTCAAGTCCGTCAAATAATTTCCATGTTGAATCACTTGCATCTCTGAATAATCCAGTGTATTCTGAAGCTCCGTCACCCAATCCGTCATCATAATTTCCGTAAATACCAATATCAAGTGTATCTGAACTAGTATTTTGGTTTGCAAGTTCCAGCATCGAGTCTTCCACTGAAGTTGTAGTGGAATTAACTGTTGTGCTTGTGCCGTTTACAGTTAAATTACCTGATACAGTGACGTTTCCGTCTACTTGTAAATCTGCATCAGTCTTTAACCCTAAATCTGCTGAAAATTTCGAATTGGTTGCCATAAAATACTCGTTTAAATTGTCTAAATCTATTTATGGTTTTTTTTAAGCCAAAAAAAGAGGGTTCCGAAGAACCCCCTTAGTTTTTTTAAATTAGATGTTAAGCGTCTACCACTGTTCTATCAAATTTGACGATTGTGCTATTAGCACTAGCAGGTGTTATTAACAACCTTACATTGTCACCACTAATATCTGCATCGAATGTTGCGAGATTAGTATCTTTCAATGTTCCATATTGAGTCATAGTCACTGTAGAACCATCGTGAACCAACATAACTTCGGTTGAGTGGAAGTTTGTTCCCTCGTCCATTGCAATAACGTATCTTGCAGCTCTGAAACTTGCATGTGCAAAAGTATCGAGTGCAACTTCTGTTGTTGCAGTATATGTATCACCACCAGTCTTTTTATTCTTAGACTGTATTGCTTTACTTGTGACTATTTCGTCATTATCAACATCAAAAGTGATAGCACGGATTAACTCAGCAATCTTAAAAGCATTTGTTTTAGCCATTTCTTATCCCCTATAATGTTGTTTTCTTAACTGAAACAGTTGTGTTAGTATTCGCAGGTGTGATTAGAAGTCTTTGTGAACTTCCTGACACGTCTGCGTCCAATGTAAACAATGATGCGTTTGTGAATACGTCACCAAACTGGACGAAGTATGCGTCCGAACCATCGTTTGTTAAAGTCACTTCTGCAAAGTGTGTTCCCGCAGTAGCATGAGTTGCTACTAGTTCAAATTTAATACCCTTAACTCCTGTTGAAACACTAGACAACACTTGGTCTGCTGTAGTAGCAGAGAATGTTGTAGAGTTTCCAGCAGCTGGAAGTTTAATATATGAACTGGATACACTTGTATTAGTATTTGTTGGAGTAATTAACAATCTCATATCTGAACCACTGATATCAGTTGCAAGACTGAATAGACTTGAACCTGTATAAGTGTCTGCAAATTGTGAGATATAAGAATCACTTCCGTCATTTACTACTACGACTTCTGCAAAGTGAGCTCCTGCTGTAGAGTGGGTTGCAACCAAATTGACTTTAATCGCTTTGTTTGCAACGGGAACTGACAATAATGCTTGGTCTGAATCTGTTGTTGTCAAATCAGAACTTCCTGTTGAAGCACTTGTTGACGCAGAACCAGGCGTTCTAATTACAACTACGTCACCACTTACTGCATTTGCTTGTAAAGTGATTGTAGAAGTATTAGTTGTTGAATAGTCAGCACCTCCGTCTACTAATAAAACACCATTTAAGAATACTTGTTCTTCACCAATTGAATAGGACAATGTTTGTCCGTCATCATCATTTCCTGAGAAAATTGTTTGGTTAGAAGTGACAGTATAAGTGAATACGTTTTCTGATGAAGACGATGAGTCTGCAAAAGAAAGTGTTCCACTTCCGTCTGTTTGTAATACTTGTCCTGATGTTCCATCTGAAGTTGGAAATGTAATAGCATCATTAACTGTCAAAGAGGAAGGGTTTGACCCGACCTCGACAACGGCAGCCGTTCCATCGTTCTTCTCAGTATAAAATCTTCCGTGGTAAGTATTGACTGCTAATTCACCAAGAACTAGGTCACTTACGCCTGGAGTTGCATTCTGAGTAGAACTCTTTTTAAATGTAATTACAGTTGCCATTTGACTCTCCTATTATTGATTAACTATTATTAAAATGTTCCACCATCAATAGCTGTAATTGCAACGTCACCTGAAGTGAGTGTGAAATTACTTGAGTCGAATGAAGCTATACCTTTACTTGAAGTTGTTGCATCTGCAATCGCAACATCACCACTAGTCACTGTAAAGTAAGAAGCGGAGAATGAAGCAATACCCTTGTTAGAGTCAGTTGCATCTTCAGCTGAAAGTGTTATACTTCCATCACCATTTGTGACATCAATACCTTCACCAGCAGTTAAAGTTCCAGCAACGAAATCTCCGTTAGTAGCATGACCAATTAAGATTTGACCACTTGTTGGAAGAGCGTCGTCATATCTAGTAATTGAACCTGTAAGAGCTAAACCACCAAATTTAACATTACCTGCATCACCTGAGAATGTTGAAGATGAATCAGTTGCATCAGGTATAAATGTAAATGCAGCGTCGGTATCATCGTATCCGAAGAAACCTACTTTTGCACCACCTGAGTTATACTTAAATTTCAAACCTCTATCAAGGTTATCGTCTGAAGCATCATCACCGATTTCAAATACTGGGTCAGCAACTGATGTAGTTGTTGAGTTTACAGTTGTAGTAGTTCCGTTAACTGTTAAGTTTCCTGTCACAACAACGTTTCCACTTGCAGTCATTGTTGATGCAGTGATATCGTCTGATTGTAATTGACCTGAAACAATTAAGTTATTTGTGACTGTTAAGTCGTTTCCGACTGTCACGTCATTTGGTAAACCTACTGTTATAGTTTGTCCTGAAGCAGAAGTTTCTATCTCGTTAGATGTCCCTGCGATTGTTAATGATTGTGAATCTAAGTCGACTGAACCTGTTCCACTGTCACCAGCTACGTCTAGGTCTTCTGCAGTCACTTTTGATTCAATTAAGTCATTAATAGAAGCAGATGTCATTAATGATACGTCATCATCAGAGAAAGATTCTCCTGAAGTCTGAACTAAAGCACCATCTAACATTGAGAATTCTACTGCACCAGCAGAAATTGTCACCGCACCACTTGATGCAAGTGAAATGTCACCACTGATTGCTACGTTGTCAAACGAATCAGTCCCGTCATGGACAAGAATATGTCCTGAAGCAGGGCTTGAAATGTCTGAGTCTGATGCACCAGCAAGTGTTGAAGTAGTAGATAAGAAAGACAAGTTTCCTGACCCGTCTGTTCCTAATACTTGGTTTGCACTACCATCTGAAGAAGGTAGAACGAAGGATACATTCGAAGCTAATGTGTCGGGAGCTTTCAAAGCAACAGAATTACTTCCGTTGTCTGAATCTTCCATTAACTTGATTGAACCACCTGAGGTTGAACCATTACCAACTAAAAAGTCGGCAGGTGTTGCAGTTGAACCTGCTAACATATCCGTATAATACTTACCACCAATGGCTTGTATTAAAGGAGTGCTGTTATCAGAATCTACTGATTCAATAAAAAGTTTTGCACTAGCACCTGAATTACTCCTATCTTGCACATAAGCCAACTCACCTTCAGATAAGTCTGAGACTGCTGGGGCGGCTGAACCTGTGCTTCTTTTGATTTGAATAACTGTTGCCATTTTTCTATTCCTATAGTTTATTTAAAATTAATTAATTAATTCTCGTTCACTATCCCGAGAGAAACATAATATAAAACTAATCCACTCACAATGTGGGTCGATACCTTCACTGGTCGGTATCCTTGATTTGTATATTTATTTATACGATTAAAACGTTCCACCATCTAAAACAGTAGTAGTTGTCCACTTATCTGTTTCAGCATCGTATGAAAGTAGTCCGTCATCTGTTTCTGATGCTTGAACGTCTGCAAGTTCATTGATAGACTTTGCAGAAAGGTTTACATTAGAAGATGAATTACCGATTGCGACCTGTTTAGCACGGATATTTCCTTGTCCAGCTACACGACCACCTATGGTTGCTACTCTTGATATTGTTCCTTTTATTCCTGACATAATTTACCTCGTGACGCCTGGAGTGACAACTGCTTGTCCCTCTACTACTCTTGTTGTCTGACCACCACCACTGGTGATGTTCATATCGTATACATATCTTCCCGATTCTAATGCAGTAGTTTGAGTATCGTCAAGTGTTAATGTCACTTGACCTGTTGCTTCTGAAATTGAAGTTCCAAAGGTTGCACTTGCAGTAGAAGAACTGTAGGTCTTACGTATCTGAGCACTTGCAGTATAACCACTCATATTGAGTGCGTCACCTGTTGAATCAGTCACGTCTACAGTGATACTGAAGTCTGTTCCTTGGTCGATAAAGATATTTGCAATAATAGCCATATAACTATTTATACGAAATTATTGTTGAGTATTACTTGGATTCTTACTAAATCTTGCGGCAGGAACAGTTTGGTGAATTTTCTCAATTGTTCCTGAGTTATTTACGTAAACTTGGTCTATTTTTTCAATATTTTGTCCGTCTGAATTTAAATAAATTGCTTTCACCTTTGCAATCGGGCCGACAGTTCTAGTTGTAGAATAAGGTGTTTGAGTTATGTAAGGTGACCTATGTATATACGGAACTTGATAAGGAACCTGATAGATATTAGGTTGTCTTGCATCATTCTGAGTATTAGTCTGTTTATTCACTGGGTTTCTATATATAGAAGGTTGTTGTGCAATATACGGACTTTGTTGTTGTGCCTGTGCAATATATGGACTTGGTTGTCTAGCAGGAGCTCTAACTTGGTTTTGAACGTCTTGGTCTGCTTGAATAGTTATTTGTTGTTGAGCATTTCCTGAGCTTCTTGCATTACCTTGAGCAGAAAGTGGATTTGTAGAAGGTTGTTGAACAATACTTGGTTGTTGAGTGACCACCTGACCCCTTGAAGGTGCTGGTTGTCGTATTGGATTTTGTGAAACAAAAACCTGAGCTTGAGCAGGGTATGGTGAACCTGGCTGCTGTGCAATATACTGAAACGATACAGGTTGACCATAATATTGATATGTGATTGGAACAGAATATGGCACCTGACCACTCACTTGAACTTGATATGAAACCTGAGTAAATGCACCCTGTTTTATTACTGGTGTTTGTCCCATTCCCAATCCCTGAGCATTACCTGGCCAGTCATTTCCGTCACCTCTAGGGCCTCTATAATAAGTAAATTCAGGGTCTAATGGTGGTTCTTTATAGTGTAGTTCAGCTTGATACCAATATATGTAAGGAAATCTGTAAATAGATGGAGTCCTCACGGAAACAGGCCCTACCTGTTGAACTTCTGTTTGAACAATACTTGGTTGTTGAGTTCGAACAGATGTCTGATTATTAACACTAGTCTGAACGTTTTGTTGATAAGTAAAAGGATATGTAAATGGAACTTGAACAATATAAGGACTTGGTTGTTGTGCTTCTACTTGTGTTATCGAAGGACTTCTAAAAGGACTTTGATAATCTATCTGTTGTTGTGCATCAAAAGTAAATGGATTACTCTCTTGTGCATTTATATCTGTTTGTCTATTTACTGGATTTCTATATGTTGTAGGAGTCTGACTTGGACTCTGATAAGGAAATTGACTATTAGCAGGTGTTCTCTTTACAATCTGTTTAACTTCTGCAGACTGAGCTTGAGTAGGTGTCTGTCCTTGGTAAGGTTGTTGAAAAGAACTCCCTATATTAATGTAAATTTCATCTGCCATATCATATCACAAACCATAAATGACCTTCTACAGTTCCCGAACTAGAAGTCGGAGCAGTAGAAGTCGTTTCATAGTCTAATTCAACTGTATCATTATTTATTTCAATTCCTTTTGCAGTATTAACACTCATATTTCCTGTTGAAGAATTATATGCAAGTCCGTCACCACCAGCAATCGCACTTCTTGCGTCTGAGTCTGTATATGTTGCACCAGCAGTAAATGAAAGAGTTCCTAAGTTATCATCATATGAAACTGATATATTACTATGTGTTGCACTTGTAATCATTTGAGCAGCTGCATCTTGAATTCTTTCTGTAGTTGAAAACAGATTTGTTGACCCTTCTGTAAGGTCGTCTGTATCACCACTTAATGAAGAAAGAGATTGGTTATCTGCTGGTTCCCAATATCCGTTTGCATTATCCCATGTAAGGATTTGACCATTTGTAGGTGTTGTGGTATAATTAATGTCTGATAATCCACTTGCAGAATGTGTAGATATACTTGTGACTGTTCCTGAACTCCCTGAAACATTTCCAGTGACATTTCCAGTGAGGTTTCCAGTCACAGTTCCAGTTAAATCACCTACAAAAGAATCTGCAGTGACACTCTTACCAGTTGCAAGTGTAATATCTTCTTGTGAATAGATACCTGTATTATTAGAATCAAATTCTATTTTTGCACTTGTTGTAAGTGTAGTTGTTCTTCCAGTTGAAGAACCATTTAATATTATACCATTTGAGTTTTTATTGTAAATAGTATTTGCAGCGGTTTCAGTAAACTGTCCGTCTGTTCCACCACCAGCACCAATTGCACTTCCTAAGTATGAACCTGTATATGCATAGATAGTGATAACGTCACCAGCTGTTGCACCTACGTTAAGTGTAATTTCTGTATGTTTGTTTCCGTCTACACCACCGATTGAGTAATCTGTTCCTAAAAGTAAATGGTCTGAGTTTTTAAATACTTGGATTCTTTCACTTCTAAAAACAAGTGAATTGTTTGCAGAATCATTACCTGAGAATACAGTTTGACCACTAGTTGCACTATACTTAAACTCTTGAAAGAAGAATGATTTATCTTCTAAACTATTAAGTGCATCGACAAGGTTTCCAGTTTCTTCTGTTCTAAGGCCACTCTTATCACCAACGTCAACTGCAAGTTCGTTATACTTGGTTCTAAAATTTTCTATCGTTGAAAATTGGTCTACTGTTTTTGCCATTATACTTTCTCTATAAGTTGTGTTAACATAGATTTAATCTCGTCCATGTCACCCTTTAATTTATTTATCTCCTCACGAGTATTCCTCATGATTTCTCTACGTTTCATTGTTAATCTATATTGTTCTATATCTGTATTAACAATTCCGTGAGAACTATCGTCACTCACTAAGTGTGAGTTACCTTCAACTTTTACATACTCAATATCTTTCATTATGCAAGTGCCATTGTCCTTAATGCAGTCACTAATGGAACTGATGAAGTGTTTGTTCCTTGACCAACAATTTTAATTGCAAAAGCACTGAATTCAGGCAAGTCATTTGCAGTGAATTCATATTCTTTAAAGTTTCTTCCGTCTGCTTCAATCGCAGTATCAGGTGAACCATCTGTATTGAAGAATTCAAACCCGACATCATCTAAAGGAGTATCTTCGTCATTCTTAATAATCTTATACATGACTTTCAACTCGGTTGTTGGTGGTCTAAAGAAGTCTGCAATAACTTTAAGACTCGTAGCAGGTGTTTTAAGGTTCACTTTACGTGTCACATATACCATTGCATTAGAATCTCCCTCGGGGTCTGTAGAAGGGATATATGTGGTTCCTGTAGGGACATCTGAACTACTGTCTATGTTATTTAATCTGTTTGCAAAACCAATTACACCAATTGTTCCTACGTCAATCACTGGTGATACATTC
>Ga0181577_10003482_pt1 | contig 12204 bp, 9 predicted proteins | sample 101ome_21_FD_132468 | JGI IMG/M metagenome (GOLD analysis project Ga0181577, IMG submission 132468) | Coastal salt marsh microbial communities from the Groves Creek Marsh, Skidaway Island, Georgia - 101413BT metaG (megahit assembly) | ecosystem: Environmental > Aquatic > Marine > Intertidal zone...
ACCCTTGACGACGACCACGGAGGGGGTGTGTCGGTCCCATAGTGAACGCACTCCGAAACCATAGTGTGAGGATATCCGCGTGACGACGACCCGACGATCCCCCCCGTGGACGATGTCGACATCCATCGCGTGTGGGCGGATTGAGGCATATTTTTTATATATTTAGATACGTTCCAATGGATATTAAATACTGTATATGCGAGCGCTAAAAAGTTGCTTCGGCCTGCGATGTAGCCACCCCCCCCGATTGGATTGAGCCGGGCGTGGCTACATCTCGGACCGAAGCAACTTGTTATCGATTGGCACATGTATAATGTATTGAATTTCTAAAGTATCAAACATCGCTACATCTGTCTAAAATCCATTCACATACGACCGATCAGGACTCACATCTGTGAGAGACACCGAACACGCGGTCCGCGGCGTCCCGGGTGTTTTCACCTGGCCCAAAACGTGACACCTCTTCGCAACGCTCGATGCGTCCGCACACGCACCGCGCTCGGATGGCACCGAGATCGCGCGCGTCGATGAACGCTCACTCGTAGACGCACGCACGACGCACGGTATTCATCCGGCGTGTACGCCACGCGATGGACAGAGTGACGTCCTCACGCGGTATCAAACAGCGCATCCTGAGTCGTCGTCGCACTACAGTACGTGCGTGGATGGTCGACAGAAAGATGTACACGATCTCGTGTTTGATGGTTTAAAAATTCAATACACTATACGTACGGTCAATCGATACAAAGTCACGTCACGAGCGCGACGTCGCCCCTCGGTGCGAACGTCCGCACTCGCCGACGCACGACGATGAACAAGACGACGACCAAGACGACGACGAAGCCGCGCGCGGTGCCGCGCAAGACGTCGGCGAAACCGCCCGCGCGCGCGGCGAAGAAACCGACCGGTTCGAAAGTTCGCGCCGATCCCGAGGCGGTGCGTCGCTTTAGACGTCTCGAATCGCGAATCGAATCGCGCCCCGAATCGCGGACGACTGACGATGAATCGCGTCTCGACGCGTCCTCTTCCACTCGACGCAGATCGCGCTCCCGTTCGCCGACCGACCGGCGTGGCTCGACGGTTCGCTTCCGGGCGATCGCGGGTTCGATCCGTTCGCGCTCGGAAAGAAATCGGAATACTTACAATTCGACCTCGACGCCCTCGATGGATCCGCGGCGAAGAACCCGAGCGGGAACGTCATCGGCAAGGTGAAAGGGACGGATAACAAGCCGAAGGCGCGCGCGTTGGCGGTGCGTGTCGCGATAGTTTGATGCGCGTATTTTTTATCCGCGCGTGTCGTTCGCGCGCGGGGGGGGTCGACGTCGCACACACGACAAAGGGCGAAACGATCGATCGCGGATCGGACGCGATCGCAAAGATATGGTGTGGAGATATGCTTTGCGGGAATCGATTGAATCGATTGAATGACTGACGAATTGACGCGCGTTCGACGACTTACTTGGATAGCCGTACGATGATCCGTTCGACATCATGCGATTCCGTGAGTGTGAATTGTTACACTCGCGCTGGGCCATGCTCGGTCTCGTCGGCGCCGCCGCGGCGGAAGCCGCCACCGGCGTCTCGTGGGTGGACGCGGGTAAGGTGGAGCTCGAACAACCGCAATACCTCGGGTTCCCCTTGCCAGGGTTGACCGTCGGCGCGTTGACGGCGATCGAGGTGCTCTTGATGGGATACCTCGAGGTGGCGCGATCGGCCGAACTCGATCAAGAGAAGCGCATGTACCCGGGCGGCGCGTTCGATCCGTTGGGGTACGTCGCCAACGCCGACGCCGCCGAGGCGTTTCGTCTTAAAGAGGCGGAACTCAAGCACGGTCGTTTGGCCATGGTCGGTATGGTGATCATCTCTCTCGAATCCGCCACCGGTGTGTTCGGCGGTGGTGTGCTCCCGGGCGGCAACTAAATCAAACGACGACGCGGACGAGTCGAGCGTTCGCGATTCGGATTTCGGATTTCGGATTTCGTCTCGATCGCGCCGCCGACGAATGAATGAATGAATGAATCATCATCATCACCAATCGTTCGAGGTCCGACCGCGCGCCGCGTCTGTCTCTATCATCAAATCACTCATTTACGCGTACTACACACGTACCTAGCCGCACCACTCGTGATGTAAAGCAGCGACGAAAGAATCACGAAGAATCACTCGCGACGACGAATGACGCGCGCCCTCGTGAAAAGAATGAATGAATGCGTGCATGAACGCGAGTGTGACGCGCGATACCGCCATGGGCGCGACCGTCGTGTGCGCGTGCGCGCGTCCATCGTCGACGCGCGCGTCGGGACGCGTCGGGACGCGTCGGGACGCGTCGTCGTCGTCTTCGCGCGCGTCCGCGTCGACGATTTCATCGACGAGGTGGGTGGAACGGTCGAACGCACGCGCGCGCGTTCGATGGACGGTGACGCGCGCGCCGTTCGCGTCGTCGATCGTGGTCTCGTCGCGCGCGCGCGCGTCGGACGAGGACGAGACGGTGACGGGAGTGAGCGGCGACGCGCCCTTCAAATCGGCGTCGACGCGCGCGCTCGAAATCGGCGTCGTCGGCGTCTTCGCGGCGACGTACGCGGCGATGACGATCGCGAGCGGGTTGAACGCGTTCATGTGGACGTTAGATTTTACCAATCCCATCATACGGTGGACGTCGGTGGGGACGGTGATCGGACGCGCGTGCGTCGCCGCGGGGGCGACGGCGCTCGCCGCGCTCAATTTCGGGCCGCGCGCGTGCGCGCAGACGCTTCGGTGCGCGCGCGCGTTCGCGTCTCGCGCGTCGAGCGAACGATTAAAGGCGGACGCGGCGAAGTTTGCGGTGTTGATCGGGATGAAGGTGGCGTGCGAGGCGTACGCGTATTGGAAGGCGTTGACGTCGTTCACGCCGTGTAGTCAGTCGCTCGAGTTGAGCGCGTGGTACGGCGTCGCGTTTTTGGGACACGCCGTCTTCGTCGCGCTCGCGTCGAAACAGATCACCGAGGACGGGTCGTCGACGATTGAGGTGCCGGTTCGGGCGAGAAAACTCATCGGTGCGTTCGACGTGGCGCTCGCCGCGCTGTGCGCGGCGACGAGCGCGTTCGCCGTGCGCGGTTTCGGCGTCGCGAGCGCGGCGTGCGGCGTCGTCTTTCTCGCCGCCGCGATTTTTTTCACGTTCGAGGATAAATTACCGAAAAAGAAAGATGTGATGGACGGTGGTGGTGACGACGACGCGTCGTCCTCCTCCGTCGCTCGAGCGTAGAGACGTAGACGTAGCGTCCCGTTGTCGCCGTACCGTAGTTTCGCGAAACGACACGACGCCCTCGCCGCACACCGCGCCGCCGCGCCCATGCGCGTGCCCGCGCCCGTGCGCCGCGCCGCGCGCGCGCTCGCGTCCGAAACGACCTCGTTCGTCTTACCCCCCGTCGTCGTCGCCTACGACGTCGACGACGCCGAGCGCGCGCTCCTCGCGCACGGATTCGTCCCCAGCGCCTCCACCTCGACCGAACTCTCCCTCGTCGGGTTCGACGTCGAGACGCGACCGAATTTCGTCGCCGGGGAGCGAAACAATAACAAGCCCGCGCTCGTGCAGCTGGCGAACGAGCGCGCGTGCGTGTTGGTGCATCTGGCGAGCATGCGAGGAGAGACGCCGCCGACGCTGCGCGCGCTGTGCGAAGACGCGAGGACGCTCTTCGTCGGGACGGCGGTGAAGACGGACATGAACGACGTGGACGCGGCGTATGGAACGCGAAGCGTTGGGTTTGTGGACACGGGCGTCATCGCGAAGACGTTCGGGCACGAGAGGATCGGATTGAAGGCGATGAGCGCGAGGTACGGGTACGACGCGGAGAAGCCGAAATCCGTGCAGACGTCGAATTGGGAGCGCGCGCCTCTGGATCGACGACAGATCGATTACGGGGCGATCGACGCGGCGTTGGGGTTGTGGGTGTTGAAGTGCATGCACGAAGAGTACGGGAGCGGGGAGGGTGGGACGTCGTTGACGGCGTGGGCGGAGGCGTTCGCCGAGGCGGCGACGCCCAAGGAGGCGAGACGACGCGCGAGGGGACGCGCGACGGCGACGCCAGCGTGCGTCGTTCGCGCGTTCGAGACGTTCAAAAAGAAAGAGGACGACATCGCACGCGAGGCGTGGTTAGTGAAACGGGCAAAGAGCGCGGCGAACGTGTTTCATCAACTCGGACGAGGCGCGTTGCATCCGGTGAGCGCGGTGCACAATTTAATGGCCATCCTTCGTTCGCCAAAGACGAATAAAAAATTCGTCGAGTGGGTCGTGGGCGAGCGCGAGGACGAGCACTTCACCGTGATGTTAAAGCTCGGATCGAACGCGAGCGGGTCGGCGCGCGCGCGATCGGTCAAGGCGGCGAAGCAGGAAGCCGCCTCGGCGGCGTTTGGCTCCGTCGGCGGCGGCAAGGAACAAATCGACCGGTGGATCAGACGCGAGCTCGAACACGCGTTCGAAGCGTAGCGTAGTAGACGTAGTCATGTCCGTTGTAGTGTGGTGAGTGTGTATTGTACTGTGAGTAGCAAAATCAAAATGTCTCGGTGTTACATGCGTCTTCGCCGCTCAGACGGAATCCGGTCTCCCGTACATCATCGGCGCGTTGGGCTGTTGAAAGACGACGCCCGGCGGCGTCGTTCGCGGTGTCGGCGTCGGTCTCGCCGGCGCCGAGGATGCCATCGCCGCCACGTCTGGTTCGCGCGTCTTTTCCGTCACTTCATCGTAGATGGCGACGAGTTCGGGTTTGGAGATGACGTTTTCGTCTTTATCGCGCGCGTAACAGAGGAAGCACGCGTCGACGCACGTCAAGAGCACGGAGAACAAAAATCCGAGCACGAAGAGCGTGGCGACGCCGGCGATGGCGGCGACGACGGAGGCGACGGTCGTGCCAGCCTGGCCCTCGTCGCGCTTGGCGACGGCGACCGTCGTGCCGACGACGAAGGCGTAGAAGATGGCGATGACCACCGCCGCCGTGTTCAAAATCATCTCCGGCAACCACCACACGCGAATGGCGGGCAGAAAGTTATCCTTGAGAAGACGCGTCACCTCGCGGCCGGCGTCGCAAAATGCGTCGCCGGTGATGGCGCACTGAATCGTGGCGAACTTGGTCACCTGTTCGATGACTTCGGCGAGACAATCCATGAGCGCGGTGACGACGCACGCCAACACCGCCATGGCGCCTCGACTCTCGCGACGTAAGCGTTCGTTCATGTTTCGCAGAATGGTCACCCCGGTCAAGACGAGACCGCCGAAGGCGAGCGATCCAAAGCTCGGCCCGAGGGCGTGACTGACGAACTCGCGCGTCGTGCCGACGAAGCGCGTCGTCCCCGCCGGCGCGAAGTACCACCGCGAGATCGACCCGCCTATGATGAACGTGCGCATCTCCGCCGCGAGCATCGTCGTCCACAGGGCGACCAACAGGGCGAAGAAGACGTACACGGGGACCCACCCGTCCGTTTCCCACACGCAGCACGGCACGCGTTCCGTACCGTCGACGCCTCCGTAACACGCCCCCGTCGCCGCGTCGTGCGCTGCGAAACTCGCCGGCGCGATGGATCCATTCATGAACGCCGCGTACACGCACGACAAAAACATCACGGACGTCAACGCCACGCCGACACCCGCGAACGCGCTCGTCGTGATCAGGTGCGGATTATCTCGCAGCGCCGTCGACGCCGCCCCGAGCAACTTGGCGACGAGCTCGACGCGATCCCTCGTCGCGCGCATCCAATACGCGAAAAAGCCCGCAAACAACCCGAAGATGACGCCGCCAACGATAGACCCCTGCGCGAACGACATCACGCTCAGCGTCGCCAAACTCGCAATCTGGACGTAAATCATCCCCCACGTCGTCGCGCGCGGATGTCGACGAAACAGCGCCAACGCGCACGTTCCCAACGCCACCGCCCCCAACACCGCCGCGATCACGTACGGTCGCGCGTCCGCCAACGACGCACCAACCTCCGCGTCGTCCGGGACGTCCCCATCCGCCAACAAACTCCGTCGGCGCGTCGCCGATCCATCCGCGGCGTGACACGACGCGTACGCGTTCAACGTCGCGTCCTCGCTCAACCTCCCGGCGTCCGCGCTGATCCCCGCGAACGCCAAGCCACCGCCGAAAAGAACGACGACGACGCACGTCACGAACGCGCGCGCGAACGCGACGTCGCGCGCGGGACGTTCGGCGGCGTCCGCGTCCGCGTCCGCGGAGATCTGTTCATTGGAATTCCTGAGCGGGGCGTCGTCGGCGTCGAATTCATCGCCGTCGGCGTCGCGCGCGCGATGCGTCGACATGACAACGGACGCAAACGGTCGGTCTCGCTCGTTCGCCCGCGTCTCGCGCGTCGTGGACGACGACGGCCGCGTCCGCGAGAGAGAATGACGACGGCCGTTCCCGGGGTGCCGAGAGGGAAAAATCTGCCAGGTGCCAAGAAATGAACCAAAGGTTGGATTACACGCGCGCGCGAGGAGCGGGCGGTGCGCGCGCGAGGCAAAGACGAGGGTACGAAGGGTGCGCGTCGATTCGGTGACGCTCGGGGGGCGACGCGGCGACGCGCTCACAGGGCGGTGTCGGTGGCGCGCGGGGACGGTTTCGTCGTCGTCGGCGAGGGTTGGACGACGAGACGCTCCATCTCGTCGGAGGAGGACGCGTGTCTCGCGCGCTCGGCGACGATTTCGCGAACCTTGACGTTGTCTAAAGATTTAGCCTGGTTGAAGGCGATGAAACCGGCGGTGGCGATGGCGTAGCCGACCATCTCGAGCGCGCTGACCTCGTCGCCGTAGATGAACATGGCGGCGGCGATGACGACGACGTTTTTGAGCTGACTCATCGTTTTCACCATGAGTGAACCGGCGTGTTTGACGACGCCGAGACAGACGTAGTTGACGGCGAAGCCAAAGGTGGCGCAGATGACGAATAAGTACCAGTATCGGCGCACGACGTCGACGTTGCCGGCGCGCGAGAGTTCCTCGCGCTCAAACGCTAAACTCAACGCCATCAAAAACACCAACGTCGCCGGGGAAAAGTAATACATGCCGTTGAAGAGAGAGAATCGCTTGTTCGCGATCAAGTATTGTACGCCGACGCTTCGAAACGCCTCGCTGATCTCGGCGATGAACATGCACGCCAACCCGAAGGCGGTGACGTGCGCCTCCCCCCACGCCGCGATGAAACATCCAATCATCACCACGTTCAGCGTGACGATGATTCTCCCGCTCCACCGATCTAATCCGAACGCGACCAAGGTGAAGTAACACACCACGGGCGCGAACGCCTTGAGCATCTGAATGAATGATAGAGATAAATACGAATACGCCATGTTCGCCGCCGCCAACGACAGCGCGGTACAAAATCCAATCGGTAATATGTTCGACACCCACTCGCTCGCGCTCAATCGATGCGACATGCGCTTTGGGTCCATCTTGATCGCGATCCACGCGATCAACCACCCGAACCACGACCCGAGCGAGCTCACGAATATCGGACAGTTGAAGGACGTCTCGGTGATGAGATGTTTATTCGCCAATATCAACACCGTGGCGACGGCGAGGTACGCGACGGCGTACGCCAGCGCGTACACCGCACCATCATCACCGTACGTGCTCAGTTCCATCGCGTTCGCCGCCGTCTCTCACGCGCGCCGTCCCTCGCAGCACCGCGGTTCGATTCACGACGGGTGTTGAGCCGAGCCACCGTCCGTGACACCTTCGACGACGACGACGACGACGACGACGACGACGACGCGAGCGAGCGACGGTCGACGACCTCGATCGAGTCCCTCGCCCTCGCGCGCGCGTCTCGCGGCCGTCGTCGCGCGTTCGAGAACGACGGTCGGGCGCGCACTGGCGCGTCGCCTCAGAGATGCGCGCGCACGTCTCGACCACCCTCGCGCGCGTCCACGCGCGACCGAGCGCGCGAACGACACGCGCGAACGACACGCGCGCGGTCGATCGCGCTCGCGCGAGCGCGGATCGCACGCGCGCGAGAGACGCGAGGACGCGCGCGGGCGCGAGCGATTCGGTGGCGGCGGGGATGAGCTCGACGGTGGGCGCGCGACGCGCGTTGCGTCGAGAGTGCGCGCGCGCGCTCGGAAACGGGTGCGCGCACGTGGGACGGGCGTCGCCGCGCGCGATGCGGGCGATGGCGGCGTCGACGTCGACGAGCGGTGGGTTGGAGGATGAGGTGCGCGCGCGCCGAGGCGAAGACGCGAGGACGACTTTTTTCTTGGTAAATGCGGGTCGTGGACGACGATTCGATGCGAGCGAACGCCGGTGATGCTTCATACTGCGTTATCTTCCTTATTAGAGCGCCGCGACGACGTCTTTCGGGACGCGGGTGCGGAGCAACCTGTGCGGCAAACTTAACAAACCTGAGGCGTTCGCGAGCTCGAAGACTCTTTCTTTTCCTTTTTTTAGTGCTTCTTCTTCTTCTTCTTTTCGTGCGTCGTCGTCGTCGTCGATCTCGAGACTGATACGTGCGATTCATCGTCGGGACATACATCGCAGGCGATTCACGAGCGCGTGCGGTGTGCGCTTAAAAATTTAGGATTCGACGCGTTGACGGAGATACAAGCCGCCGCCGTGCCCGCGGCGGCGGAGAACGTCGACGTCGTCGTCGCGGCGGAGACGGGCAGTGGGAAGACGCTGAGTTATTTGATTCCCATTTGGAGTAATCTCTTGCGTCAGGGCTCGGGCGATGTCGGCGGCGACGTCGCCGCGGGCGAGCGGCGGACGGGGGCTTTGATTTTGTGCCCCAACGCGACGCTGTGCGAACAAGTGGCGCGCGTCGCCGACTCGCTCGTGGACGAAACCACGGGCGAGCCTTTGCTTCGAACGCACGCGTTGACGCCGGAGACTGGATTACCGTTTCACGCGCCGGACGTGTACGTCACGACGCCCGCGCGCGCGGTGGATGATTTATTACGATTTCGCGACGGCGCGTGGCGACGAGGAACCTTCAGTCCCGTCGCCCGCACGCTTCGACACGTCGTGTTCGACGAGGCGGACATGCTGTTTTCTGGGGGCTACCTCAAGCCTCTGCGCATGTGTTTCGACGTGTTGTATCGCGAGGAAAAGTTGGCGAGCGAAGGATTTTTCCTCGACGGCGCCGCCGCCGACGAAACCGAGGCGTGGGACGGAGACGCCGAGCGCGACGAGGCCTCCTTCAAGCGCGACTGGCGCAAGGACCACCACGTCGGGCAGACGAGACGCGCGCCCGGTCCCGCGCTCGGGGGCAAAGGGAAGGTTGGATTGGGCGAGGGTAGAGATTTTAGAAGGCAGTACATTTTCGCCGCGGCGACGGTGATGAGCAGCGGGAAAAAGACCCCAGGCGCGATGATCAAGTACGGTTTCCCCGACGCCACGTGGATCGAAGGCAGACGTCTCCACCGTTCGGTGGCGAGCGTCAATCAAACGTGGGTACAAGCGACGCTGGAGACGCGCGCCGCCGCGCTCGCCGACGCCGTCGGCTTGACGGCGTCCGCGGACGCGCCTCGCGAGAAAACCATGGTCTTCGTCAACACCGCCGCGGCCGCCGACGAGATCGCCCGCGAATTCAACGCCCTCGATCTCCCCGCCGCCGCCTTCCACGCCGACATGCCGAGCCACGATCGCGCATTGCGTCTCAAAGATTTCGCCGACGGCGCGCTCGCCGCGTTGGTGTGCACCGACAGCGCCGCGAGAGGCGTCGACATTCCGGGCGTCGCGCACGTCGTCCAGGCTGAATTCGCCGGCAACGCCGTCGATTACCTCCACCGAATCGGTCGCACCGCGCGCGCGGGCGCGACCGGTCGCGTCACGAACATTTGTCTTCCCGGAAGCGCGGATCTCGTCCGCGCGGTTCGCGACGCCGAATCCAAGGGTGAATCCGTCGAGACCGCCTTCAGTCGCAAGCGAAGCTTTCGCAAAAAGCAAAAGAAATACGGTGATTCTCGTCGAGGCGTCGCCGATCTGTCCCGCAGGAAGAGTAGAGAGTGATGATTGTGAACCGTATTCGTCTCGTCGTCCCGAGTCTCGTCTCGAGCGCGTCATCCATCCATCGTCACACGCGCGCGCGCGCGCGCGGTCGTCGACGCGTTCGCTCGCGTCCACGTCGCGAACACAACCATGCGCGCGCCCACATCCCGCGCGCGCGACGATCGAGCGGTACGCGCGACCCCGTTCGCGTCGAACGCGTCGACAGCTCATTCTGTTTTTTCAAATCACGCGCGCGCGCGCCCCCGTCCCGCGTCGCGCGTCTCCCACTGACCATCGAACGCGCGCAGACTTTACGCCGACGCGCATCGGCGCTCACGGCGCGCAGACGCGACCTCGTGGAGACGTTGACGCGCGCGTCTCGAGACGTCTTCGCGCGTCCCGACGTCGACGCGCCGTGGCGTCGCGTCTTCGCCCCCGTCGATACGTCGTGGATCGACGACGACGAGAAAGCGACGCGTAGGGACGATTCGGAGGATGCGCTGGATGACGAGGACGATGTGGTGGTGAGGACGCGCTCGTACGGACGATCGTTATCGACGGAGGGCGAACGCGCGGCGGCGGCGGCGACGGCGTTCGAACCGACCATTCCGTGGACGGCGTCTCCGTCGATGCGGTCGTCGATGGAGGAGGACGCGGCGACGATGGAGGCGAGAGGGACGACGAGGACGACGCCGGCGGAGACGCGAGGTGGCGCGGGCGAGGACGCGCGTCCGTCGACGTCGCCGGCGACGACGTCGCGTTCGGGACGCGCGGCGCGACGGCGCGGAGACGAGCGCGCGCGCGTCGCGTCGACGCCGATGCCGGAGAGACGCTCGGTGGACGCCGCGGCGATGCGAGAGACGTACTACGCGCGCGCGATGACGGCGAGGTTCACCGACGGCGCGCCCGCGCGCGTCATGTTTAGCGACGCGAGCGAGGATTCGTCGACGTCTTCTCGCTTGGGCGTCGTCGTGGAGTCGGCGGACGAGTCGCGCGTGTACGTCTTCGACGTCGACGCGGACGCGCGCACGTCGACGTGCGTGGGATCGTGCGTCGTCGCCGCGTCCAATCGGCGCGTCGCGCGTCGTCGATCGTCGACGTCGACGTCGACGCGCGCGCGCGCGAGCGCGAGCGCGGACGCGATAGGGATGACCCCGCGCGGCGAGTTCGTCGTCGCCGCCGACGCCGAAGACGGCGTTTGCGTCTTACGCGTTCGCTCGTTCGAGCGAGGACGCGCCTCGAGCGAGGACGCGGTGACGCGCTTGCGGTGCGGTTTTCGCGCGACGCGCGTGGCGACGACGACGGACGGGGACGCGTTTCGTCTCGCCGTCGCCGGCGAACCCGGTCGGTGGGCGACGTGGACGTGGACCGTCTCGGGCGACGACGACGCGTTCGTCCTCGACGAAGACGCGGCGTCGTTTGAGGAGTTACCGCCCGCGACGTTTCGAGGCGTCGAACCGAAACCGGGGTCGCCCACGACGCTGCGTTGGCTCTGCGGCGCCGCCGACGGCGAGTCTCGACTCGTCGTCGTCGTCGACGGCGCCTTACTGTGCGCGTGGGATCCGCGCGAGCGCGTGAGAGAGAAATCGGCGTACGCGGTGACGCACGCCGTTCGCGAATTCGTCCCCGTGGACCCGCGCGACGCGGAACGCGACGGCCGAGGCGAGGCGCCCGTGGCGGCGCTCGCGCTCGCCGAGCGTAAACGAGGCGCGTTCGCCGATTTAGAATCGACCGAACGTTCCAATGACGGGTCGTCGTCGAGCGAGAACGCGCGAGGAGGCACCACCGTCGCGTGTGCGCTCCTTCGCGCGCGCGACGTGACCATCGGCGACGCCGTCTTCGCGTCGGCGGCGGACGACGCCACGTCGTTGGCGTGCGGACGTCGAGGCGGGGTCGCGTGTTTCGGCGCTCGCGACGGACGCGTCGTCGCGTGGAACTATCTCACCGGCGAGGGCGCGTCGGTGACGTCCGTCATCTGTCGGGACGACGAGGAGGAGAACGACGACGAGGAGGAGAACGACGACGACGTGCGTTCCGTCGCCGTCGCTCGAACCTCGTTCGCCGCGTGCGCGCGCGATCGAGTCTCCGTCTTCTCCCTCGCGCGCGACGCGTGACGCGAGCGACGCGCGGGGAACAAAACGCGATACATCGTCGACGACCATCGTACGAGCACACTCTGTAGTACAGCTAGCACAGAAATCATAGAATTACATTTCGATCCGCTCACCACGGCGACCTCTGTCCCGGGTGCGACC
>Ga0181577_10003483_pt1 | contig 12202 bp, 7 predicted proteins | sample 101ome_21_FD_132468 | JGI IMG/M metagenome (GOLD analysis project Ga0181577, IMG submission 132468) | Coastal salt marsh microbial communities from the Groves Creek Marsh, Skidaway Island, Georgia - 101413BT metaG (megahit assembly) | ecosystem: Environmental > Aquatic > Marine > Intertidal zone...
CCAGAAGCCGTATACAAGATCCTGCCGCACTATCGAGATTTTAAATACGGCCTTATTCAGGGAATGACCGAGCTTCGCCAAGCGCTAGCGCGACAGTACCCCAGCTCTACGGCCGATAGCTTTGTAATTACCAACGGCGCCTCCGAGGCCATCGACCTCGTGCTACGCGTCATATCCCAGCGAGATAACGGCAAGAAAAACCGGGTACTCGTGGCGCGGCCTTACTACTACTCCTACCCGCATATGGTGCGTTTCGCCGGCATGGAACCCGTCTTCACCGATTCCATTGACGGGCGCATCGACATAGAGGACTTCACGGAGAAAGTGCAGGACTGCAAGGCGGTCATAATCAACTCGCCCTCTAACCCCACCGGCCGCGTCGAGTCGATTGAGACCTTAAAGAAGATCGAGGCGATTACCAGCGAGCTCGGCGTCTACGTGCTGTCTGATGAGGTCTACAAAGACCTCATGTACGTGCGCGAAAACTACCTGATCCAAGGACCGCACGTCGTCACCATCAACTCATTTTCCAAGACGTTTGCCATGTGCGGCTTCCGCGTTGGCTACCTGTGGTCGCTCGACCAGGACCTAGTGCGTGAGGCCATTGATATCAAGACGCACACGTCAATGAATACCAATATCCTCGGCCAAGAGATGGCGCTGGCAGCTACCGGCGTCCCCGCCTCTTTTGTAGAAGAGCAGCTGGAAGTTTGGCAGGCGCGGCGCGATCTGATCTATCAGGGTCTGCTCGACTTGGGACTCGACCTGTGGAAACCCGAGGGGGCGTTCTACGTCATGCCCAAGGTGGAAAATCCAACGGACTTTGTCTGGGATCTCTACAAACGCTACAACGTGATCACCTACTTGGGCGAATGGTTTGGCGCCCCCGATCGCGTGCGGCTGTCCTACGCACTGGACGTGGAAAAAATCGAAATTGGGCTCGACCGCATCGGCCAGTACCTAAAGTCTCGCTGAGGTATAGCCCCGTGAGTAACGCGCCAGAGCACGTTGCCAGCGACTGCAATAGTACAAATCGAGCCGCAAGCGCGGCTCAGATGCAGACCGTACGAATCGCACTCGAAATGCGTATTTAGTGCAGCGACACGTAGCAAGCGGACGCCATCTCCTGGGGCTTGGGATGGCACTGCTAACGGCCCTGATGTGGGGCGCTCTGCCCGTTATCCTCAAGGTCCTGCTGAGTGATATTGACCCCTACACGTTGACTTGGTGCCGCTTTGTAGCGGCTCTATGCATTATCGGCCCACTAGCCGCGCGGCGCGGGGAGCTGCGTCCCCTGCTCAACCTACGTGCAGTCCCGCGCATTCTACTAGTCGTGTGCACGCTCTGTATGACGGGTAACTTTGCCCTCTACTTAGCTGGCCTGCGCACCGTGCCACCTAGCGCGGCGCAAATCGTCATGCAGCCTTCGCCCGTGTTCGTACTCTTAGGTGGCCTGGTGATCTTTCGCGAACCCTTCGCGCGCGTGCAGTCTCTCGGCTTTGTCGGCCTTTTTGCCGGCATGGCCCTTTTTTTTAACCAACGCTACGAGGAACTGTTCAGCGGCATGGACAGCCGCTACGCACAGGGGCTGTTAACCATTGCTTTCTCCTCGTTTCTCTGGTCGACCTTTAGCCTAACGCAAAAGCAACTGCTCAGCTATGCTTCGGGCCGCGCGCTGCTGACGGTCTGCTACGGCACCGGAATCGCGGTGCTGCTACCGTTTATAGATTTGAACGGGCTGAGCCATTTTCCTCTGTCGCACTACGTGCTCTTTGTCGCTTCGGTTGCCCTCACGCTCTGCTCCTATCTGACTTTTGCAGAGGCCCTGCGTCACCTGGAGGCCTCGCGCACCGGTGTCGTGGTCGCACTCACCCCACTGCTGACCGTAGCGATGGCCGCCGTAGCCGCCCTATTTACCGATCGGGTAGAAACCGAACCGCTCAATGCGCTGGCCCTTCTGGGCGCGCTGCTAGTCGTCGCCGGATCCACCGCCACCTCGTTGGGTAGACGATCGAAATAGGTGGCTTGGCCACGCTTTACCCCCCATCATTCGTGTCGTAAATTGCCCGTACTGATTTCTTTTACCGACAATGACCGTTCATGTATAAGACCATTATTTTATGGCCTGGGTCGATGCCCACACCCCGGCTGGACGGCTTTTAGTACGAAAAAAACTGGGCGCTGAAGCCCGACCTCTAAGGAAAGGAAACACCGCGATGATGCAGCAACTAGCCACCTTAACCAACGCGCAGTCGCGCTCTATCAGCCCGGAAAACTTCACCGGTGAGAAGGGTAAGGGCGGCATGGCCACCGAGGGAACGGGTGCTGCTGCCGCACGCGATTTGGGTCAGGGCTGGAAGGTATCGCCCTCCGTAATCGTCGAAGCCGGCAGCACCTTCACCATGGCGGATATACAGGGCCCGGGCACCATTGAACAGATCTGGCTGACGCCGACGGGCAACTGGCGCATGAGCATTCTGCGCATCTACTGGGACGATCAAGAGCACCCCTCGGTCGAGTGCCCAATCGGCGACTTTTTCGCCTGTGGCTGGGGACAGTATGCCCAGGTTTCTTCGCTGGCCGTCTGCGTCAATCCCGGCAGCGCCTTTAACTGCTACTGGGCCATGCCCTTTGCCAAGCGCTGCCGCATCACGCTGGAAAACATCGCCGACGAAAACATGTATCTTTACTATCAGATCAACTATTCCGAAGCGCCGGTAGCAGAAAATGTGGCCTACTTTCACGCGCAGTTTCGCCGCACCAACCCACTGCCCTACAAAGAAGTCTATACCATCGTTGACGGCATTGAGGGGCACGGCCACTATGCCGGCACCTATATGGCGTGGGGCGTCAATAACTCGGGATGGTGGGGCGAAGGAGAAATCAAATTCTTCATGGACGGCGACAAAGAGTTTCCAACTATCTGCGGCACGGGAACCGAGGACTACTTCTGCGGTTCCTATAACTTTGAGAACAAGGCGACGGGCCAGTACCAGGAATACAACACGCCCTACGCCGGCCTGCCGCAGGTGCTGCGCCCCGACGGAGTATACCGCTCGCAGACGCGCTTTGGCCTCTACCGCTGGCACATCACCGATCCCGTGCGCTTTAGCCAAGACCTGCGCGTGACCATGCAAGCGCTGGGATGGCGCAGCGACAGACGCTACCTGCCTCTGCAAGACGATATAGCCTCGGTGGCCTACTGGTACCAGACGCTACCCACTGCGCCGTTTCCACAGCTGCCTGAACGCGATTATCTAGAAATTATTTAAAGGAGCCCATCTTGATCGGCGACGAGTTACTCGATTTAGCCTGCTTGACTTATAGCGAACGCGACGTGGCGGAGCGATACCAGCGAGCACAGCGCCGCCTCGAACAGGACCCGAGCCAGTCCAGCGCTAGCATCTTTACCGCGGCGGCCGTCGGCGATGCGCAGGCCGCTGAGACCCTGCTGCGCGAAGATCCCACCCTGGTATCGACCCGCGGTGGCCCGCACGCTATGGAGCCGCTGCTCTACCTGTGCTACGCACGTCTGCACAGCCCAGATCCGGCGCACAATCCGCTAGAAGTAGCCAAGCTCCTATTGGCTAGCGGCGCCGATCCAAACGCCTACTTTTCCCATCCCTACGGCTCCATTTTCACCGCGCTGACCGGCGCACTGGGCGAGGGAGAACGCGGCCCGGACAACCAGCCACCGCACCGGCAGAGCGAAGAGCTTGCGCGACTGCTGTTGGACGAAGGGGCTAACCCCAACGACGGGCAAGCGCTCTACAACCGCATGTTTCGCCACGAGCCGGGCAACCGCTGCATTGAGCTTCTGCTCTCGTACGGACTCCGGTCAAGCGACAGGGTCAACTGGTCTCCAGACGGCGAGAGCGATGTCGGTATGCTCGATTTTCTGCTAGAATACGCTGCCAAACAGGGCTTTGCCGATCGCGTTGCACTCCTGTTAGAAAACGGCGCAGATCCCAACTTTGTCGGCTTCTACAAGCCGAGGAAAACGCCTTATGCACACGCTTTGGAACAGGGCCACGAACAGATTGCAGCTATGCTAAAAGAGGCCGGTGCTCATCCAACAGAGGAATAACCCATGACAGACGAGGTCGACTACAGGTGGCACTGCGTAACCGAGTGCGCACCCTTTGCCCCGCGCGACGGAGCCGGTGCCCTGGTCTACGATGGGCGCATGTGGCTATTGGGCGGTTGGAATCCCGGTGATAAGACGCACTTTCCGCGCATCTGCAACAACGAAGTGTGGTCGTCCCGGGACGGGCTAGACTGGACGCTCGTCAAGCCCAACACGTTTCTCGACGCGCACTTTGATCCACGCGCCGACTGGGAGGGCAGGCACACGGCCGGCTACGCGGTGCACGACGGTCGTATGTGGATCGTCGGCGGCGATGTAAACCAAGGTCACTACCACGCCGACGTCTGGTATTCAACGGACGGCGCCCGCTGGACGCAGGCCAATCCGAGCGCACCGGTTCCCTGGGCTCCGCGTGCCCTGCACTACACGGTTGCAATGCACGACAGGATCTGGATCATGGGCGGACAGACCGTGCCGCAGCTGGCCGCCGAAGAGGAAGAGCGCTACGGCGATATATGGAACAGTGAGGACGGCCTGCGATGGAATCGCATCGAACGACGCGAACCGGCCTGGGCCCCGCGCGGCATGATCGGCGGCAGCGCAGTCTTCAAAGATCGCATCTGGATTCTGGGCGGCGGTCTCTACGATACGCCGGCGCATCCGGGCCGCGTCTTTTACAGCGACGTGTGGAGCAGCGGCGACGGAGTAGACTGGACCTTGCACACCCCGGCAGCGCCGTGGGCATCGCGCCAGTATCACGAAGTCGCCGTTTTTGACGACAGGCTGTGGGTGTTAGAAGGATGGAACGGATCCAACCGAAACGACGTGTGGTATTCGGAAGACGGCAGCCAGTGGCACGCGCTAGAGACGCCGTGGGCACCCCGACACGCCGCCAGCGTATTTGTCCACGACAGCGCGCTTTGGGTGGTGGCCGGCAACAATATGCAAAGCGACGTGTGGAAGCTCAGTCGTTCATAAAAAAACGGGCCGTCCCCCCGGTTTAATATACCGGGGGACAGCCCGTTTTTATACAATATACAGCCCGCTAAAACGTGCTCTCTTTGGTCGTCATTGAGCACCAACGCGACGCGCTTAAATAGTCGATTAGCGCCGTCTGGGCTTCCGCCGTACCGATGCGCTGCAGTGCGGTGACGCTGTGACCGCTAACGTAGCGATTGTCCGTATCGCGCAGCGCGTCAGCCAGCGCAGGAACGGCCGCCGCCGCGCCTTCACCCATCCGCGCTAGGCTATAGGCGGCTTCGTAGCGCGTCTGGCCGTCCGGATCTTTGAGCATGGAGCACAAAGCCGGAACGGCGGCATCAGAGGCGCCAACCATCGTGCCTAGCGCCTCAGCGGCATTGCGACGCACCCAGTCGGAATCGTCCCCCGCCAGCGCGGATACGCCGCGCGTGGCCGCTTCACCGGAAACGCGTCCCATATCACCCAGAGCAAAGGCGGCCAGACCGCGGGCCGGCTCTTCGCTCGAGTCCAGAGCACCTACCAGAGTCGATGCGGCTACCCCACCCATCTGTGTCAGTCCATGCGCCGCGACCAAACGCACGTCTTCGCGCTCGTCGGAAAGCGCCTCGGACAGCGGTTCAATCGCGGTAGACCCCGCGGCGCTCATAGCGTAGGCCGCACTCGTGCGAACGGGTTCGCGCTCGTCGCGCAGCGCAGCGGCCAGATCACCTATCGCGTCGGCTGCCCCCTCGCCCTTGAAGCCCAATTCGCTTACGGCGCGCAAACGCACCGCTGGGTCGGCGTCTTTGAGTTCGGCGCGCAGCGTCGCGACTGGGCGTCCGTTACCAGCCGGTAGCGCACCGCCACCGCAGTGCCAATCCCACAGCTTGGCCCACATAAAATTCTCGTCTTTGTCCCGCCACACCGGATCTTTACAGTTCCACGTCGGCACCGTCGGCTCGCTCATGCGCGTAAACTGGAACTTCATCATATAGCGCATGCGCGGAAGCTGGTTGGGCATCGCGCGATGCCACAAGTCAAAGTGGACCAGTGCACAGGTTCCGGCTTCCCCCGTGACGGGGAGATGGATTTCCTCCGACTCGTTTTCAGCCCGCCGTTCAAAGCAGTGCGTGCCGGGCATGACGCCGGTCGGACCATTTTCCAACGGCGTGTCCTGCGGATAGTAAAAAATCATGGCCCAGCGCGTGCGGTGACGGCGCACCTTGTTAAAGCCCCAGTAGCTGTCCTTGTGCCATCCGCCGCCTTCGTTGGGTCCGCGGTTGATATGGGGATGCCGGTGCGCGTGCATGACGTAGTCGGGACCCAGCACGCTGCTGAGCGCGCCTACGACCGCTGGGTCCTCAAAGACCGCGCCCAGCTCGGGCACGCGCGGCAGCACGTTGTTGCCCGGATTGCCCTCCTTTTCAAAAACTTCTTCCGTGCGCTCGTAGATGCGCTGATGCACCTGAGGCGACAGCTCCGTATTGAGTTTGACAAAGCCGTTTACGATGAATTCTTTCATTTGCTCATCGCTGAGCAGATACGTTGGATCGACCAAAGCTAATACGCTCCTGTTGGGCCAATGAATGGGCTTATTTAGCGCGCTGCGCGCGCCGCTCCGACACATTTCTCTGCGCAAATAAAACGTATCTAACCAACGGCGACAAGCAAAACACGTATCCATGAATACACCGAGTGCTCCACTTTACGTATCCGACCTAGACGGCACGCTACTGCGCCCCGATGGGACGCTATCGGCCTACAGCCGAACCCACCTCAACCGGCTCATTGAAGACGGACTGCTGTTTAGCGTTGCCACTGCGCGCAGCACCGTGTCCATGCGGCATATTTTGCGCGACGTGCATGTATCTCTACCCGTAGTCAACCTCAACGGCGCGCTGCTGTCCGACCTGCACAGCGGGCACCATCACGCCATGCACGCCCTGGCACCCGAAGAGGCGCAGCGCCTGTGCCAATGCATGGAGACATTGGGCCACCACCCCTTCATATCGGTGACAGACGGCCAGCGCGATCACCTGTATTATCGAGACATTTACAATGAGGGCATGCAGTGGTTTGTCGAAGATCGAAAGCGCAGCGGTGATCAGCGCCTGCGGCAAACCAATGACGTGCAGCGCGCGCTCGATTTCCACGTGCTGGCGCTGACGGTAATTGCCATGAAAAGAGAAGAAATCGACGCGCTGCGCGCGGCTATACTAGCCGAGTGCGGAGACTCGGTGCAGGTGCACGTCTTTCCCAACGGCTACTCAACGCTAGGCGACGTTTGGCTAACGGTCTACGACGCCCGGGCTACCAAAGACCGCGGCATTCAGCTCTTGGCTGAATACGGAGGATTCTCGCTGGACGAGCTCACCGTGTTCGGGGATGGACACAACGACGTTGAGATGTTTGAAATGGCGCCGCACGCCGTCGCCGTAGGAGACGCTGTCCCAGCCGTTGTCCAACTAGCGACCGAGCACATAGGTCACGCGGCAGAAGACAGCGTAGTTAAGTATCTGCAAAGGGCACACGCCCAGCGCGTCTACTGAACTCCGCTGTTTAAGCCGCGCAGCGGCGACGCGATGTCCCGTTCGGAAAACTTGATTTGCACTTTTAGATACGGCCCGCGCGCCCAATAGGACGCATTGGACAGGTCGCGGTCCTCGTTACCCGCAACGTTGTATCCCAGCGCCAACCGCGTATTCCTCAGCGCGATATAACCCAGTTCCAACGCCGAACCGTAGTTCAGGTCATCCTGCTGGTACTGGTTGAGCACGCGCAGTTCGGCCAGCGTGTCCCAGCGCTGCGTCCACTCATAGCGCAGGTGCGTAGACCAGAGATCGGTCAATGCGTGCGCCTTGACCTGTCCCGTGCGCACCCGGTTCAGCTTAAAGGTGTAGCGCGCGTACCACTCTAAGCGGGCCGCTGGTTGCACCAGAGTCTCTATCGATCCAATATGCGACGTCTTCTGCGCATCTCGCTGCTGCCGATTGTCACTCTCCGACTTCAGCTCATACTTGAGTATCGCGTTGATCACGTCGTCGTGATACGGGCGGTGCGCCAAGCCCAGAGATAGCTGATGGCGGCGCAGAGGCTCCATGCGCGACGTAGTGCGGTTGAGGTGCGACTCATCTAAGAAGGTGTGCTTTGCCAAGACAGACCAGGTGCGCGCCACGGACCAATCGCCGGCGCTTGTGACGACCATTTTGTCCGTGCTGCGCCCGTCGCGCCGCTCAAAGCGCGCGCTGGCCTTGAGCGGATCCGCCGGCAAGTACTGCGTGGCGATGCTGTAGGCCGTAAAATCGTTGTCTCCCGTGCCGCGCAGCGTGCGCATGCGTTCAAACGTCGTATCAAACGTCCACGCATCGGTAACGCTGTAGCGATGGCGCAGTCCGACAATGGCTTGGTTCTGTTCGCGGCGCAGGCCCGAATCGAGCTGATAGCGCGCATACATATTCAGATCTTCGACGAGCGTCGATTCGATACCCCAATTGGTGTAGCTCGACTTCCACAGGCTCTCGTCGCGAAACGCGTGCTCCATCACAAATTCTACCCCGTCGCGCAGCATCCAACGCCCGTTGACCCTGTTGAGCGTTGGGCGATAGTTGAGCTCTTCGTCGCCCAGCGTCTGATCGCGCTCAATGCCCAGACGCAGACGCTCACTGGCCGTCCACTCCAGTCCGCCGTTGAGCGTCGTGCTGCTCGTAGACGGCGTGCTCGCCCCGCTCAGGCGCGTCGATTCAACGGACATCTTTTGCGAAACAGGACCCCACTCCATCTGACTGCTGAGCAAGCCGCTGCGCCGCTCTTGGCCGGTGAGATCGTCGTTAGTCTGATAGGCTTCTCCCACCAGCTTGAGTCGGCTGGCAATGCGCCAGTGCAGGCGGCCGCGCACCTTGCGCTCACCGGGGCGGGCCGTAGTGCTGCTCGTATTGAGATACGCGCCCTGCGCGTCGCGATAGTACAGCTCATAGCCAGCGGACCGACCGAGAGCCCCTTCGCATTCGACCTTCCACGACCAAGCATCCTCCTGACCGCGAACGCGAGAGCGACCCACCTCGGAGGAAATCGAAAGCAGATCTGAAAAGCGCAATCGACCTTCCACACCGGCCAGCAGATAGTCTCCCTCGGCACGCTCTTCGTTGACGGCCGTCGTTCCCAGCCCCCAGCGCTGGCCCCCATCTAGGTAGATGTGCGCTCCGCTGACCCACTGTTTGTCAATCGCCCGCTTGGTTTCGTAAGTGACGACGATAAACTGGGGATTCTCGTCGGCGTCGTAGCTTGCCACGGGCCGCTTAAACAGCAGCGTCGCTGCCTCGTAGTCTATGTCGTAATCGGCGTATCGGTGCTGGCGACGCTCCTGCAGCACCTTCTCTGGGTGCAGTCGATCTCGAACCTGTAGGACGATTTGCTCGCTGCCCTCCACAATCTCTAAGCCGCGCGATCGGGCGGATAGGTCGTAGAGACCCGAAATACCCTCACCGCGGATCTGGTCTATTTGAAGCGTCTGTTCCGTTTGAGCGGCAAATGCGCGCGTAGTCAGATGGCGCGTGCGCGTCTGCGTGCTAACGCCGGTAAACACGCGCTGATACGACGTGAGCTCGGCCTGCGATAGGCGCGTTGCAAAGTCGCCGTACTGTGCAAACGTACCGTCTCGCTCTATGCGCGCATAGAGCTTGCTCATCGTCGGTGCCTCGTAGAATATCGAGCTGGCGTCGCCGTAGATAGGATAAACTTGCTCGGGGCGCAGAAAGCGGAAAACCTGGCTATCGTAGTAGCGATCGGAGTCGTACGAAGAAGTCAACAACCATCGATTGCCCAGCGTTCCGCGAGCGAAATAGGCCAGTCTTCCCTGCGTGTACGTGCCCTCTTCCAAGTCGGCAGCACCGCGGCTGCCTGCTGGGGCCTTTTTCTCATTCCACCCGATCTGACCATCGGCTGTTCCCACGATATTCCACGCCGTCTCGCGCGTGGAAAAGTGCAGCGTCTGCGCCTCTTCAACGGCATCGGAACGGACGACAAGCCGCGCGGGACCCACCTGAGCAGCGGGACGAATGCGCAGCACAATCTGGCCGTTAACAACGGGTAGCTGCGTGCCCGGCTGCTCGGGCACGGCATCCTCATTGAGGAGCTGACCGCGCTCTAGCCGTACTGTCACGGCTTCCCCCAAGCGCGGATCCATACCCCACGCGTCGCGGGCGTAGACGTAGATCTCGTGCACGGCCGTCGTGTCCGCCGGCATATTCAGCAGCGCGTCGTCTATCTGCAGCGCAGAGAGAGGACCGGCTACGTGGACAAAAACGCTGTCCGTCACATCGGGATCCCACTCTTGCTGGACAACCCACTGCGACGGACCCAACGGCAGGCGGACGTCGGCAAAATGAGCACGACCCCTTTCGTCCGTCTCTTGGCTGCCGACAATTTGGTCTTCGTGCAGTAACAACAGGCTCGTGTTGGGACTGCTTACGGCGCGTATCGTGACGCGCTCCTCGAACATCAGTGCGTCGTGCGCGGGCGACTCAATCTCAACGGTCTGGCCCCAGATCGCCTGAGCAAAGAGCAGCGTGCCACAAACGGCAATGGTCTCGCGCAGAGCGCTCAGCAAATGCGTCATCGCCTTCATCTCGACACCTCCTCCCCGTCTTTCTCAAGCGGTTCTTCACACCACACACCCTCAGCTTCATAGTGGACAAACGGGCGAGGGTTTGCCGCTGCGTCTGTCGAAACACGGTAGCGCAGTTCGAGAAGGGCGCCCGGCGCCACGTCGCGCCAAATTTTCACTGCGCCGTCTTCTCTATACAGCAGCGATCCGTCCTCGCTGCTCAGCGCGACGTCCCCATCCCAACGCTCTCCCACGTGCACGAGCGACAGCGTTTTCAAGCCGCGATATACTACGTGCACTGTGCGGATGCGCGCTCCAGTGCTGTCGATATCCTCCGACGTATTCCACTGCCACCACGGGGAGGCATCCACCGGCACGGTCAGCGTGTCGGCCAACAGAACGCGTTGGCTGGCCTCAGCGTGCAGAGCGGCCGTGATCAGGGCTTGGCCCGTCTTCTCTCGACCCACGCTCAGCGTAGACAGCTGACGCAGCGTATCGGGCGCACTGAGTGATCGTTGAGTCGGGCTGAGCCCGTCCGGTAGATCCCAGTGCACCTGAGCCGGACGAGCGCTTTGAGCGGCTAGCTCCCACGTCCATCGCGAGCCCACGCGGGCCACGATACCCTGTCCAGATGCCGAGGTATCGGCGTCCGTATAGCCGGCTACCCAGCGATCGGCGTGCGGCGAAGAGTCCAACTGGTGCCACTGCAGGCGTGCGGCCTGGGGCGGCTCCCAATCGTCCATGTGGTCAAGCTGACCGGTTACAGAAGCGGCGACCCGACTGCTCGGGTGCATGGTCCGCCTGATCGGAGTTGGAAAAGCCGTATCTAACGCCTGCACTAATTCGATGGGCTCCGTGCCGGGCGGAGCATAGGCTTCCAAGCCCAGCTCATACGACTCAGGCTGGATAAAGCTTACCTCTACCCGACGATTTTTAGCGCGACCCGCGCGAGTTCCGTTGTCGGCCAAGGGCGCCTCGTCTCCTCTGCTCGCAACGCGTATTTGGGACGGGCGAACGCCCAACGCTTCCAAGGCATCGGCCACGCCCTGAGCCCGCGCCAAGGCGAGGGCTCGGTTGTCGACAAACGAGCCTTTGGCCGGCGACTGCGAATCGGCGTGCCCCTCGACGACGATGCGTAAAGAGGGCGTCGACAGCAGGGGAGCAGCCAAGAGGGCTAGCTGCGCTGCATCCGACAGCTTATCAGAGCCGCTGTCGTAATGGAGCGTCTGTCCTTCGGGCCACAGTAGACGCACTTCTGCTCTGCGGTTGTTGCGTCGGCCAAGCGCTGTTACATTGTCGTCCGCCGGTCGGTCAGCCGCATGGGCGACCACCTCGATGCGTTCGGCCGCTATGCCGCGCCACTGCAGTTTCTTTGAGAGGATCTCTGCGCGATCTGCGCTCAGATCCGCGTTGCTGTAGTAATTGGCATTGAATATAGGTTCAATATCGGCATGGCCTTCGATGCGCACGCGCACCGCCGGCACGGATGTCATAAACTCGGCTAGGGCGTCAATACGCGATCCATCTCCTTTGACGAGTTTGGCTGATCCAGG
>Ga0181577_10003489_pt1 | contig 12190 bp, 10 predicted proteins | sample 101ome_21_FD_132468 | JGI IMG/M metagenome (GOLD analysis project Ga0181577, IMG submission 132468) | Coastal salt marsh microbial communities from the Groves Creek Marsh, Skidaway Island, Georgia - 101413BT metaG (megahit assembly) | ecosystem: Environmental > Aquatic > Marine > Intertidal...
CCAGCGCATCAGATCGACCTTTTCGCCCAGGCAAAGGATCGCGAGCACGATGGTGAACAACGGCACCGTGAACTGCAGCGACATGCCGACCGACAGATTGATCTGCGAAATAGCGTAGAACCACCCGGCGACGCCGACGAAGTGCATCAGATTGCGGAACAGGTGCCAACCGAACCTGCGGGTGCGGAACAGAGCGCTGCCCGACCGCGCGAAGACCGGCGCCAGCAGGGCCAGGCCGATAAATGCCCGCCAGAGCGCCAGCTCGCCCGTGTTGTAGCGGTCGGCCAGGTGGCGCACGATCATTACCATCGACATGAAGGCGAAGGTCGACAGGGTGATCCAGATAAAACCTTGCAGGTTCGGCGGCAGCGCTGTGAAACTGTTTCGAATGCTGCCGGTCATGACTCGTCACTCGCCGCAGCGTCGGCTTTGCGCTGTTTTTCGAGTCGGCTTTCGCGGGCGGTAATGTACCAGGTGCTCATGAAGATGATGCCGCCGCCGATCCAGACCCATTCGCTCGGCACCTCGCCGAACAGGGCGAAGGCGAACCCGGATGTGATCGGCAGCCGCAGGAAATCCGTCGGCCCGATGATGCTGGCATCCGCCATGCGCAGCGCGCTGGTGTACATGAATGGTGCCAGTGTTCCCAACGCGCCGATGAACAGAATGGGCAGGATGTCATCGACCGTCGGCGGAACCCACAGCCAAATGGTCAAAGGAATGCTGAGCAGCAGAATGAAAAAATTGGTGTAGAACGTCAGCGCCAGCGGTGTTTCCGTCTTGACCATGAATTTCAGGAATATGACGGTCCCCGCATAGAGCGCCGCGGAGCCCAGGATCATCATCTCCGCCCACCCGACGGCCAGGTTGCCGGGCTGAAGGACGACCAGCGTGCCGCAGAATCCTGCAGCCGTCGCGACCGTACGCCGCCAGCCGACCCGCTCTCCCAGAAAGATGACGGCAAGCAGGATCAGGAACAGCGGCAACGTGAAGTGGATGGCGACTGCCTTGCCCAGCGGTACCACCCCGATGGCGTAAAACCACATGATCATGCCGCCGAAATTGACCACGGCGCGCAGGATATGCATGCCCGGTCGCCTGGTTTTCAGCAGATGCACGCCCTTCCAGGCGAACCATGGCATCAGGATCGCCATGCTGACCAGCATGCGCCAGAACACGATTTGCGGCGATGTCATGGTATCGGTCAGAAACCGGACGCAGGTATGCGTCGCTGAAAACAGGAACATCGACATCACCGCGATGAGGACGCCTGCCAGGATGGTTGAGGATGCCGGACTGGGGGAGGAACCGCCCATGGAAGTCATAGTCGCAACCTAACGTTTTTAGGGTGCGTTGCGCCAACGAATTCCGGATGTTTCAGGGACGGTTCGCCGGGGTCTGTTTCTTCGCCTCGCGTCTGGCGATAAAATATGTACTGGCGAAAATGACCGCTGCCCCGAGCCAGACGAATTCGTCCGGCACCTCGGCAAAAAGCAAGAATCCGAATAGGGCGGTAAAGGGCAGGCGCAGAAAGTCGAACGCGGCGATCATGCTGGCATCCGCCTTGCGCAGGGCAACCGCCACCATGAACGGCGCGAACAGGCCGCAGACGCTGAGCCCGAGGACCGGCAGGATATCGGCCGCCGTCAATGGCGCCCAAAGAATGACCGTCGGCACCAGACAGCCCAGCGCCATAAACAGATTGGTGTAGAACGTCACCGCGGCGGGCGTCTCGTCCGCGACGACTTTTTTGAGGAAAACCACCGCGCCGCCGTACAGTGCGGCGGAACTCAGTATCGCGAGTTCCGGCAGGCCCGTGTCTAAGGCGCCGGGCCGCAGGATGATTAGGACCCCGCCGAAGCCGACCAGCATGGCGATGAGGCGGTAGAGGCCTATCCGTTCCCTCAGGAAAATCACCGCGAACAGCACGATGAAGAGCGGCATCGTAAAATGGATGGCAATGCCTTTGGCGAGTTCGATATGCGCCAGCGCCCAGAACCACATCACCATCCCGACGAAGTTGAAGGTCGAGCGCACGACATGAACTTTCATCTGCCGGGATTTCAGCTTGTGAAGCCCGGTCCAGAGAAAGAACAGCCCGATACCGATGGTGCCGAACACTGCCCGGATGAATACGATCTGCCAGGACGACATGGTATCCGACAGCAGACGGACCGACGGCGGAACGACGCTGAACAGCACCATGGCCACGGTCGCGATAATTGCGGCCTGGACGGCGGGGCTTTGCGTGCTGTAGACCGACTTGCCTGAAGGGGATTTCGTGGTCTTCATGGACCGAGCATAGCGGAAACAGTAAAGGCAGGCGCTATTTCGCACCGGCGAATTAGCAAGAATTCAGCTTTTTTCGGTGCTCTCCAGATAACGCTGTAAATTCACCGCCTGTTCGCTGCTGTCGACTAGGGCGGAGACGATCCGGCTGAAATTCCGGAAATCCTCTGCCGTCAGGGAGCCGAATTCCACGTCGTTCACCCGTCGCTGAAACGGCGCGAGTTCGGCCAGGCTGTCGCGTCCCTTCCGGGTCATCGTCAGTACGGTCCGTCGACGGTCGGCCGCGTCGGTAGTCTTCTCGACCAGACCAAGCGACTGGAGCTTGCGGGTGACGTTGGTGACGAAACCGGTGCTGACATGCAGGTGATCCGCCAGCGCCTTGACGTTTACGTCACCGTCCCGGCTGAGACGCGCGACCGAGATCAGGATGGTGTATTCGATCCCTGCTAGCCCGATCCGCCGGGCATGACCGGCCCTGATCGCTTCGTGGCGCGCGTTGAAGGCGAAGATATCGTGCACCAGCTGGCGAAACAGTTGGTCGGTGCCGTCGGGCAGCAATTCGTCGCGTGACACCGTCAGCGGGGTGTCGGGGAGGGCGGCATTGCTTGCCGGTTCGTCGTCTCCGACTATGGGCGGCGTTGTTTCCATACGGTCGAGTGTGTCCGACATGGGCGATTGTTCCCGGTTTTCGGGGCGATAAACCTCGTTGACTCCATATTGTATTCTTAAATAGTATCGTTTGTATATTAAATTTGGATACGGGAGACACTGGTCATGGCTAAAACGGGCGCACAGCATCTGGAATCGCTCCGCGACGGGCGCGAGGTATTTCTGAACGGCGAAAAGGTCGACGACGTCACCACGCACCCGGCCTACAAGAACGCCGTGGCCGCCGCCGCAAATCTATACGATTTCCAGGCCGATCCCGAAAATATCGAATGGATGACTTTCGAGAGCCCGACCTCGGGCGAGCGGGTCAACCGGTGTTGGCAGTTGACCACATCATATGAAGAGCTTGTCGCGCGTCGTCGCGCGATCGAAGGCTGGTCGCGTTTGTCGGGCGGCTGGCTCGGCCGGTCTCCGGATCATATCGCGTCTTCGATGGTCGGCCAGGTCATGGGGCTGCCAGTCTTCGAAAAGCATTCGAAGGAACGCGCCGGCGCGTTGCAGGAATATTTCCAGTTCGCCCGTGATAGTGATGCCTACATGACTTATGTCATTATCAATCCGCAGGCCGACCGCAACAAGAGCACCGGTGAACATCAGGATGAGTTCCTCGCGACTGGTGTGGTAGACGAGGATTCCGAAGGCATTACAGTCCGCGGCGCGAAGATGCTGGGCACCGGGTCGATCATGGCGAACGAGGTCCTGTTCGCGAACATACAGCCACTGAAACCGGGCGAGGAAAAATACGCAATCTCCTTCGCCATTCCGATGAATACCAAGGGGCTGAAAATCATGTCGCGCCGGTCTTACGAGGTATCGGCGTCCAGCACGTTCGACTATCCGCTGTCGTCGCGTTTCGACGAGAACGACGCGCTCGTCTATTGCGACGATGTGAAAGTGCCGTGGGAAAGGGTGTTCATTTATCGGGATACCGACACCGCTCGCGCCCAGTTCCAGGACACCTACGCACATTACATGCAGAACTACCAGGCGATGACACGCCTGATGGTGAAGATGCAGTTCCAGGTTGGCGTCGCTCGCCGGATCTGTGAGACCATCGGTACAGTCGGCATGCAGCCAGTCGCCGAAAAGCTTGGACACCTTGCGGCCCAGGCGGCCATGGTCGAGGGGCTGGTCTACGGCATGGAATCCGGTGGCGGTATGTATAACGGCTACTACGTGCCGGACCGTAATCTGATGTACACGGCGCAGGTGCTTACCCAGCAGCTTTACCCGGAGTTCGTCACCTCGATGCGTGAACTTGCCGGCGGCGGCCTAATTATGCTGCCGTCCTCGGCACAGGATTTCGCTAATCCCGAACTGGCTGGATACATAAATGCAACCCAGAAATCGGCGATTGGATCGTCCGAGGACAAAGTAAAGTTCATGAAACTTGCGTGGGATGCGATCGGTTCCGAATTTGCCAGCCGTCACACACAGTACGAAATGTTCTATGCCGGCGCGCAGTTCGTGACGCGGAATCACGCGCTGCGCACCTATGACTGGGATCGCTCGGCGGCGTTGGTCGATTCCATTCTCGACAGTTACAGTCTCGAAGACGTGATCGGCGACTGGTCTGGTAAAATCGCGGCGGAATGAAATAAATCTGCTCGATCAAATGGGAGAGAGGGATGGCGGAGACCGACAAACTGAAAGAGAGAAAGCCGGTCAGCGCTTTGGATCCGTTTTCCGAGGAGAGCATCCGCCACCCTTATGACTGGAATGGCGACATCCGCGATGCCGCGCCGCTGGTGTGGATATCGAAATACGGGGTCTGGGCGACTGGGCGGCATGGCCTTGCGAAACAGATACTCGACGACTGGGAGACGTACGGATCCGGCGCCGGGGTGGGGCTGACGAACTTCCACACCGAAAAACCCTGGCGACCGCCCAGCAAGCTGCTTGAAGCGGATCCGCCGGAACATACTCCGCGCCGGGAGGTCGCCGACTCCGCGATGGCGCATTCCCGGCTGCGAGACTACCGGCCCGTGTTCGCTGAACAGGCACGGCTTCTGGTCGACCGGATACTGGAGAAGGGCGATATCGACGGCATGACCGATATTGCACAACCCTATATTCTGAAGGTCTTTCCGGATGCAGTGGGGCTGGGACCCGACGGGCGCGAACAGCTTCTTGTCTACGGCGACATGGTTTTCAACGGGTTCGGGCCGCTCAACGATATTTTTCACAGGTCGACCGCGCCGGCCGAGGAAGTCGTCGATTACGTCATGAAATGCTGCGACCGGGACCGGCTGGATCCGAACGGGCTCGGCCAGGTTGCCTATCAGGCAGCCGACGATGGCGCCATCGAACCGGAAGAAGCCCTGTTTATCGTCCGGTCAATGCTGTCCGCCGGTCTCGATACGACGGTGTATGCCATCGGAAACATCTTGAACTGTTTCGCCGAACATCCGGCCGAATGGGCGAAGCTGAGAGAAGCGCCTCAGAAGGCCCGCGCCGCGGTGGAGGAAGTGCTGCGATACGATTCACCGTTCCAGGGGCTGTTCCGGACCACCACCCGGGATGTCGAAGTGGCGGGCCAGCATATTCCGGCGAGAGAGAAGGTTCTCGTGCTGCTGGGGGCGGCCAACCGCGACCCCGAGGCATTCGAGGACCCGGATACATTCGATATCGACCGCAATTCGGCCGACCACCTCGGCTTCGGTTTCGGCATCCATCACTGCATGGGCCAGGCCATGGCGCGGCTGGAAATGCAGGCGCTGTTCACTGAACTGGCGAACAGAGTCGCGACGATCGAACCGACAGGCCCCGGCGTGCGCCATCTGAACAACACGCTGCACGGATTTGCCAGCCTGCCGCTGCGCGTGACGGCAGCCTGACCGATCTCATAGGGGGGGCGGTTCTTCGACCGCCCCCGTGCGTGTGCTCAGAATTTTTCGAGCAGCCAGCCCTTGTCCGTGAACTTGTCGTCGATCCCGACGCTGCGGAACGTACGCCAGATCTTGCCGGCGTTGATCGGGATGACCGGCTTTCTCAGTTGATTTTCCAGAGGGGAAATACAAGCAGCGAACTTAGGTTGTTGCTAGCTTAAACGATGGCGACGACACTGTAGTCGTCCAGTTCTTTCAGCACGGTATCAATTACCCCGACCCGGGTGCGCGCCTCGACTAAGGTTTACTGTAGTTTGGTCAACGCCTGTGTAGCGTTCATGTGTTCTCAGAAGTCTATTGCGGACGCGTACCGCTCGTATGGCTCTCCCTAATGGTCTGATGTTCGGGTGGCACCCTCAAATCCAGCAGGAGGTTCAGTGTACGAATAAGGGGAGAACCAGTCATAAAAAATATATTTATATGAATTTGCGACCGATTGTAGCTTCGTGAAGCTGAGTGTTTGCGACCGCAAAATAACGCAGTCAAAAACAAGCCTGCGCCGGGTAATGCCGTTATTTCGGAATGCTTTAAGACCGCGGCTACATTTCATATATTCTGCAGACGACGTCACCCTCCCGCCCAAATAACGGACTCCCGGACTATGACTGCACAGGATACCTATGATTACATCATTGTCGGCGCCGGATCGGCGGGCTGCACGCTGGCGGGGCGGCTGTCGGAAGAACCGAATATCCGCGTATTGCTGCTCGAAGCGGGCGGGTGGGACCGCGATCCGTGGATTCATATCCCCCTCGGCTGGGGGCGCATCCTTCAGAAACGACTGCACGACTGGATGTATTTCGCCGAACCGTCGACGACCATGGACGACCGCCGCATAGAATGCGCGCGCGGGAGAGTGATCGGCGGTTCGTCATCGATCAACGCGATGGCGTATTATCACGGTCACCCGTCCGATTACGATCGATGGGCGGCATCGGGGCTGCCGGGCTGGTCCTATGCCGATGTGCTGCCGTATTTCCGTCGGTCGGAAGACTGGGAAGGTGGCGCCGATACGTGGCGTGGCGTGGGAGGTCCCCTGACCGTGTGCAAGACCACGTTCGAGGACCCGCTGTGCGAGGCGTTTCTCGATGCGGCGCGCGAAGCACAGTATCCGTACACCGACGATTACAACGGCGAGAACCCGGACGGTTTCACTCGCATGCAGGCGACTTTGCGCAACGGCCGTCGCTGGAGCGCTGCGGCTGCTTATCTGCGGCCCGCGCTGAAGCGTCCCAATCTGACCGTCCGGACACATGCGCTGGTGCAGCGCATCGATTTCAACGGTAAACGGGCGACCGGCATTACTTATGATCACAAGGGCAGGATGGTGACCGACACTGCCGCGGGCGAAGTCATTCTGTCCGGCGGGACGATCAATTCGCCGCAACTGCTGATGCTGTCGGGTATCGGAGACCCCGCGCATCTGGGCGATCACGGGATCGAGGTTGTCGCTCCGTTGCCGGGCGTCGGGCAGAACCTGGCGGATCACACCTCTTCCGCCTTCATCTTTCGCCGCCGCGACGGCGGTCCGTTCCAGCGCAACATGCGCTTCGACCGGGTGGTGCCGTCGCTGATCCGCGCCTATCTCGGCAAGGGCGGGTTTGCCGCCGATCTGCCGTTCGGCATCACGGCTTTTCTGAAAACCGCGCCCGACGTGCCCGCGCCGGACATCCAGATGCTGTTCTGGATGGGGGCGACGACGACCGCGTCTCCGTGGCTGCCGCCGTTCAAGCGGGCGTTCGCGGATTCCTTTTCGGTCCGCATCATGCCCATGCACCCGACCAGCCGGGGGCACGTCGAGCTGGCGTCGTCCGATCCGCAGGGTGCAGTGCGCATCCATCAGAATTTCTTCGGCACGGAAGAGGAATGGGAAACCATGCGCCGCGGCCTGCGGATGGCGCGGGAACTGGTCGCATCGCCGCAGATACGGGCGTTTGGTGGCGAAGAGATTACCCCTGGCGCCGACAAACAGTCGGATGCGGAAATCGATGCCCATATCCGCGCCACGATGGGCACGGTTCATCACCCCGTCGGGACCTGCAAGATGGGGGCCGACGACGACCCCGCCGCTGTGGTGAATGCCGAACTGAAGGTGCGCGGCGTAGACGGGCTAAGGGTCGTCGACGCATCGGTGATGCCCGATTTGATCAGCGGCGCCACGAATGCGCCGGTCATCATGATGGCGGAAAAGGCATCCGACATGATTTTGGGCAAGCCGCCGCTGTCATCCGCGGAAATTTGAACGGAGCCGCTATTTCCGCCGTGTCGTTTGCGACCAAGGTCTTCTTGGCAGTGGTTTTTACTCGTCTAGAAGCCCGTCCTTGGGCCGGTAGACAACGCGGATCCGCGAGCCCGTCACCTGAACACTGCGGATCGTTTCGAGAAACGACTTGCCCTGGCCCGGTCCGGCAATCTGGTCCATCACCATTATGAGCACTGGCCGGACGATTGTGGTCGGGATTTCGATTTCGCCGATTCTCAGGCGGTCGATTTTCAGGCCAGTGGTCGAGGATTCCACCAGCATGCTGATGTTGACGTACCGCCCGAATGGGTTATCGGGCAGCGGTGTCTCGCCGGTGACGCCCGCCAGAAGCCCGAACTGGCTGGGTGCGATGCGTGCTTTCAGCTGAGGGGCTCCGGCAAGGGCTGCAGCCAGCGCTGTGTTGATCTGGCTCTGATTGGCAGTGACCGTCGTTATCTTACCCTTCGGCAGGTTGCGCGGATCGTATTGTTTCAGAAAATCTTTGGCCGACTGTATATCGCGGAGGCTGACCTTGGCGCTTGTTGTCACCAGCGGCGTGTCGTCGAGCCCAAACCACGCCACTATTGGCGAGGCGACCACGCCGAGAATGATCGAGTAAAGGCAAAGACGAATGACAATCATGGCTATTAGCGCGCTATGGGAACGGACGTGAGGCCATGGGAGATTTTACGGGGGTAACGGTTATCGAGAAAGGGCTTCGACAGAAACCGTCATCCCGGCTTTCGCCGGGATGACGGCCTGAAGTTGTGTGCTAAAGTCGATGCATAACTTATCCACGGAGCGTCGCCATGACCTACGAAGGACCCGCACTCGATCTGACCGGCCGCGTCGACGACCGCGCTGAAGCCGATCACGAATTCCGGCTGCACCGCTCGATTTTTGAAGACTCGGATATCTACGACGCGGAGATGGAATTCTGTTTCGAACGGTTGTGGAATTTCCTGTGCCACGAGAGTCAGATACCCAATCCGGGCGACTACTACGCCACCCATATCGGCAGCCAGCCGGTTTTCGTGCATCGCCAGGAAGACGGGTCGGTCAAGGCGTTCCTGAACGCGTGCTCCCATCGCGGCGCCATTGTCACGCCGTTCAAGCAGGGCAACGCGAGGACCCTGACCTGCCGGTTCCATGGATGGAGCTACAAATGCACGGGCGAGTGCATCGGCATTAAGAACGAGGAGGGCGGTTACGGCGGCGATTTCGACCGTTCGCATTACGACCTGACAGAGCTTGCCCATGTGGGCGAATACCGGGGGTTCATCTTCGGCGCGCTGTACGACGGCGTGCCGACGCTCGACGACCATCTGGGAGAGGCGAAATTCTTCATCGATCTGTTCGCCGACCAGTCGCCTGACGGGTTGGAAATGGTCGCCGGGTCCCAGACCTATGTGTGCGACCACGACTGGAAAGTGCAGGCCGACAACGTGACCGACGGCTATCACGTTTCCACCGTCCACCGGAACTTCATGAACACCATCCTCGCCCGCGAGGCCCGCGAACAGACCGAAGGTCTTCTGAAAACAGAGGTCGGCCGCATCAAGGGCGGCGTGAAGAACGGCATGTATTATCTCGGCAACGGCCATATGTGCATCTGGGCTGACCGCTCCAGCCCCGAAGGCGCGCCGCTGGCGCCCGCGACCGAGCGCATTGAAAAGGATTACGACGAGGTGAAAGCGCACTGGATGCTGCGCCGCGGGCGCAACGTCATCGTGTTTCCCAATCTGGTGCTGAACGATCTGGCCTCGACCCATCTGCGCACCCACCGCCCGCTTGGCCCCGGCAAGTGCGAGGTGACGATCTGGTGCATCGCCCCCAAGGGCGAGCCCGATGAAGCGCGCTTCGCGCGGCTGCGCAAGTTCGAGGATTTCTTTCTCGTCTCCGGCCTGTCGACGTCCGACGACGTGGTCTCGCTCGATACCGCCCAGGAAGGTTTCCACGGCGGCGAGGCCGGCTGGAACAACTACGACCGCGGCCTGTCGACCATGCGCGCCGGCCCGGACGAGGAAGCGAAAAAAGCCGGCATCAACCCCGAATTCCACTGCGGCAGCTGGGACTACGAGGCCGCCTATGTCGGCTGGTACCGCCACTGGCGGAAGCTGGTCGAGGAGGGCACCAAGTCCGCGGCAACGCAGATTACGGCGGAGTAAACTTCAGACCTTGGGGAGGAATCCCCTCAACGCCGCATTGAACGCCGCCGGGTTTTCCATGCAGCCGTAATGGCCGGCGCCGTCGAGGATCTCCATCGGCCCGTCGCCCAGCGCATCGCGGGCGGCCTGTCCGGTTTCGACCGGCGAGGCCGGGTCGTCCGAGCCGGCGATTACCAGCGACGGACAGCCGATTTTCGGTGCGATCTCGAAGAAATCGGTCTGCGCCATCATTTCCACCGCCTGGCACATGGCCTGTAACGGCGCGCGTTTCATGATGGTGACGGCGAGCTCCGCGACCATGGGCATCACGTCCGGCCCCAGCACCTTGCGCCCGCGTTCCTCGGCGAAGCGTTCGGGGCCGAGCTCTCGGAGGGTGTCCAGCCGCGCCTTGCGCTGTTTCGCCCGTTCGTCGTCGGGCAGGCCGGCGAGGCCGGTCAGCCCCTGGCAGAAGGTGTAGGACAGCGTCTGGTCGGGGTATTCGGCGGCGTAGGATGCGCCGATCAGCGCGGCGACCGACTGGCCGACGATATGGGCCTTGAACGCGCCGAGGGCGTCCAGCACCACGGACAGCGTATGGGCGTAGTGTTCGACGGTGGGGTTTTCCCGCACGAAGCCGCCGGATTCGCCGTAGCCCGGCATGTCCCAGGCGATCACGCGGAAATCGTCCGCCAGCGCGCGGAACTGGAACGCCCATGTCTGCGACGATCCGCCGAGCCCGTGCAGCAGCACCAGCGCCGGCTTGCCGTCGTCGGATATCGTCGCCGTGTCGCGGATCGCGATCGGCGTACCGCCGACATCGACGGTCATGAGTTCGGGAAGGGCCATGGCGGCAGAGTAGCGGGTTTGGCGCGCGGTGTTTAGGGGGCGGCCTCTTACGTCTGCGCCGTCATCGCCGTGCGGTAGCGTTTCCAGTATTTCTCCACCGCCTCGACGCTTTCCGGTGACAGTTCGTATTCGGGGCGCGGGTCTTCGATCCAGTTGCCGTCCGGGTCTTCGCCGCGGATGTGGATGGCGAGGGCGTTGTCGAACTGGGCCTGGCGCACGCTGGCGGCCGCGAAATGAATGGCGAAACCCACACGCGGCCAGTCGGCGTTGTTCGGCTCCGACGAATGAATGGTCTTGTTGTGGTGGATCGACATCTGGCCGGGTTCGAGCGGCATTTCCACCGCCGCCGCGTTATCGATATCGCGGATGGTCTGGCCGCGCGACAGCAGGTTGTTTTCCTCGAAGGTTTCCTCGTGCGGCAGGATCGCCTCTCCCTTGTGGGAACCGGGAATGATCTTCATGCAGCCGGATTCCGCATTGGCGCGGGTGAACGCCACCCAGGCGGTGATGGATTCCGGCGGCTCAAGCCCGTAATAGGTCGAATCCTGATGCCAGGAGATAAATCGCGGGTCATGTGCCTTCTTGGTGAAAAACGAGGAGCCCCAGCACACGATATTTGGGCCAAGAAGGTCTTCCACCGCGTCGGCGAGACGCGGATGGGTCACCAGGTCCCACAGCCACGGGAACGGCAGATGCGCCTTGATCCGGAATTTGGATTGCGCTTCCGCGCCCATCGACGCTTCGAGCTGTTCGACACGGCGGAAGTAATCCGCGGTTTCGTCCGTCGTCATCAGGTCGACGGGCCAGACCGCGCCGTCGCGCTCCCATTGCGCGAGCTGTTCTTCGGTGAGGGCTTTGGGCATGGGAAGAAGTTCCCCCGCTGTTTCAGTATTTACCCGCGCCGGTCAGATATTCGCCGTAGGTCGCATCCAGCGCTTTCATGCAGACCGGATCGAAATCCTCCGTCGGTTCCGGGTCTTCCGCCCAGTGACCGTGTGTGTCCTTGCCGCGCACCACCGTCGCGGCGGCGTTCTTCAGCAGCACCTGGTGAACATGCGGCGCGATGTAGTGGATCGAAATGCCGATGCGCGGATGATCGGCGTTGTTCG
>Ga0181577_10003490_pt1 | contig 12189 bp, 10 predicted proteins | sample 101ome_21_FD_132468 | JGI IMG/M metagenome (GOLD analysis project Ga0181577, IMG submission 132468) | Coastal salt marsh microbial communities from the Groves Creek Marsh, Skidaway Island, Georgia - 101413BT metaG (megahit assembly) | ecosystem: Environmental > Aquatic > Marine > Intertidal...
TTGTATCAACGGCTCAAGGGAACAGGGAAGAGTAAACTCTTCTTTGAAGTATCTAACCGAAGCATTCGCTATCTGATTGAGTGTGTTGGCCATGATAACATTAATGGTCTTGAGCCAGCAGACGCAGGGCGGTTCAGGGACTTCCTCTTTGATCGGGGGATGTCTTCATCCTCAGTGAAGCGGGTCTTCTCATCTGTCAGAGCTATTATGAACTTGGTCATCAAAGAGCATGGCCTTGCTATGACCAATGTGTTCAACGGCACCTTTATTCCTGAAGATAACAAAAGGAAGGAGAGACTGCCTGTTCCTCTTGATGTTATCAGACGGATCCAAGGGGAATGCAGAAGACTTGATGATGAACCCCGATGGTTGATCGCCGTGATCACTGATACAGGCATGAGGCTATCAGAAGCCTGCGGCTTGCTCTCTTCAGATATTGTTCTGGATACGGATATCCCTCACATCAGCCTTAGAGAGCATACATGGCGTAGGCTAAAGACATCCTCAAGCACCAGAAAGATACCATTGGTTGGAGCATCCCTGTGGGCGGCAAAAGAGATCAAGGCACAGGAGACAGAGTTTGCCTTCCCTAAATACTGCAACTCAGATAAGTGCAACGCCAACTCTGCCAGTGCGGCCCTCAACAAATGGCTTAAGCCACGGCTACCAGAAGGATGTGTGATCCACTCATTCCGTCACAGCCTCAGAGATCGTCTACGTGCTGTTGAATGCCCTTCCGATTCTGCAACGACCATTCTTCTTGCTAGCAGGGCTCTGACAAGCAATCCCCTTTCGTGTCTTGGTACCGCATCGCTGGCCGGGCCAATCAGCCCCAAAATTACCATTTAATACTGATATTTACGTTGTCTTTCGTTAACTTTTTAAGCATCCAGATATGAGCGTGATAAAATATCAAAATATGCAGACATTACATTTTAAAATTTTTTTACCAGTTGATTAAATTTTATCATTTGGTAAATTATTTAGGAAAAAATATTAAAATAGGAATTTTTGCTATGTCGAATTCACCTCATACCCTTGGAATAGTTTCAGGGCGTGTTTCGTCTGATACGATTTCCAAGAACTTTTCGGATGTTCATCCACCACTCTCTGACCATGAAGCATTGGTGGCCGCGGATCGATGTTATTTTTGCCATGATGCCCCTTGCATGACGGCATGCCCGACAGCAATTGATATCCCTATGTTCATTCGGCAGATTGCTTCAGGCATTCCTGAATCAGCCGCAAAAACGATCTTTGATCAAAACATCCTAGGGGGAATGTGTGCTCGGGTTTGCCCAACAGAAACACTCTGTGAACAGGCCTGTGTGCGAACAGCCGCCGAAGGCAAACCTGTTTTGATTGGATTGCTACAGCGCTATGCCACGGACAAACTGATTGTTGAAAATATTCATCCCTATAAAAGAGATAAGGAAACTGGCAAATCGGTTGCAGTTATTGGTTCGGGTCCTGCGAGCATGGCTTGTGCGCACCGTCTGGCGATGAAAGGCCATGATGTCACGGTTTATGATGCACGCGCCAAAGGTGGCGGATTGAATGAATATGGGATTGCCGCCTATAAAGCAACAAATGATTTTGCCCAAGATGAACTGAATTGGCTTATGAAAATCGGCGGCATAACCCTCGAGACAGGCAAACAACTGGGTAAAGATTTAAGTCTTGATGAGTTGAAAGAAGCGCATGATGCCATTTTCCTTGGAATTGGCCTTGCTGGTGTTAATGCACTTCAGATTGAAGGTCACCATGACGGTATGATTAATGCCGTGGACTGGATCGCAAAAATGCGTCAGTCAAATGACAAATCTGACATTGAGGTTGGCCATGATGTCGTTGTTATCGGAGGCGGCATGACCGCTGTTGACGCTGCTGTTCAGGCTAAACTGCTTGGAGCGCAAACAGTGACGATCGCTTATCGTCGCGGCAAAGAAAAAATGTCTGCCTCTGGCTATGAGCAGGACCATGCGGCATCAACAGGTGTTCATATGCTCTACCATGCTACACCTGTATCTGTCGCTAATGGCTCGATCACCTTTAATATTGAAGGAGCAGATGCACCACTAACGCTAAAGGCGGATCAGATCATGCGCGCTATCGGTCAGAAATTGGATAACGCCCCTGAAGGCTTGGTTATTGAGGGAGGTAAAATCAAAATTGATAAAAAGGGAAGAACTTCTGCAGCCGGCATATGGGCCGGAGGTGATTGCGCCTGGGGTGGAGAAGACCTAACAGTTACCGCTGTTGCTCAGGGTCGTGATGCTGCAGAAGATATTCATAGCAACCTGATGGGAGGAAATTAAATCATGGCTGATCTATCTAGTAACTTTGTTGGCATCAAATCTCCCAATCCGTTCTGGTTGGCATCTGCACCGCCCACAGACAAGGAATACAATGTTCGCCGTGCCTTTGAGGCCGGCTGGGGCGGAGTCGTTTGGAAAACATTGGGGGAAGCCGGCCCACCGATTGTCAATGTGAACGGCCCACGCTATGGCGTCATTCACGGTGCTGACAGACGAGTCCTCGGGATCAACAATATCGAACTGATTACTGACCGCCCACTGGAAATCAACCTTGAAGAAATCACTCGTGTTAAAAAGGATTTTCCTGATCGTGCCATGGTTGTCAGCCTAATGGTTCCCTGCGAGGAAGGCCCCTGGAAAGATATTTTGCGACGCCTCGAAGACACCGGCGCTGATGGTGTTGAGCTGAATTTTGGCTGCCCACACGGGATGGCTGAGCGCGGAATGGGATCGGCTGTCGGGCAGGTGCCTGAATACATCCAGATGGTGACAGAGTGGGTCAAAAAACATTCTGATTTCCCATGCATTGTCAAATTGACCCCAAACATTACCGATATTCGCTATCCTGCGCGTGCCGCCATGCAAGGCGGGGCTGATGCTGTGAGCCTTATCAATACAATCAACTCCATCACTTCGGTTAACCTCGATACTATGACGCCTGAGCCCACCATTGATGGCTGGGGCGCACATGGCGGATATTGTGGGCCTGCCGTGAAACCCATCGCCCTTAATATGGTCGCTGAAATTGCCCGAGATCAAGCCACTGCTGATTTACCGATCAGTGGCATCGGTGGTGTAACCACTTGGCGTGATGCTGTTGAGTTTATGGCACTTGGCGCTGGGAATGTTCAGGTATGTACCGCCGCGATGACCTATGGATTCAAAATCGTTCAAGAGATGATTTCCGGACTCAGCCAGTATATGGATGAAAAAGGCATCGAGAAGGTTTCCGATATTGTTGGCCAAGCTGTTCCCAAAGCCAAAAACTGGCAGGATCTTAACCTAAACTACGTTACAAAGGCTGTTATTGATCAGGATAAGTGCATCAAATGTGGACGCTGCTATATTTCATGTGAAGACACATCGCATCAAGCGATTGCCATGTCTGAAGATAGGGTGTTTTCAGTCAAGGAAGATGAATGTGTTGCCTGCAACCTTTGCGTCAATGTCTGCCCTGTTGAAGGCTGCATCACCATGCGGACACTTGAACTGGGTGAGATTGATAAAAGAACCGGCAAGGTGGTTGAAGAATATGCAAATTGGACGACACATCCAAATAACACTGCATCCAACTGCGGTTAAGTGATCTTGAACGCACCATCACTTTTTAGCCAAGATTTCCGCCAAAGGACTGAGGGGCATCTTGCGATGCTCCTTTTTTCTATGCTAATCGCCGGGTCATTTTCATTCGGTAGACTGATAGCAGGTGATATTGACCCAATAGCCTTAACCACCATGCGCTTTGTACTGGCGGCTTTGATATTAGGGGTGTGCCTCGTTGTCACCCGCAAGTTCCACATTTTGGATTACCGCAGGCCTTGGCGTTTTTTCGTCCTCGGGGGGTTCTTCGGGGCATATTTCGTCTTGATGTTTTTTGCCCTGAGGCTGTCTTCTTCTTTGTCGCTATCTGTCATTTTCACCACGATGCCGCTGATGGCTGCAATGTTAGACAGGCTGTTCTTCAGGCGAGCCAGTTCAGCAACCGTATGGACTGCATTGATGATCGGTGCGGTTGGTGCGTGTTGGGTTGTGTTTGACGGTTCCTGGACAGCCCTGACCACCCTTTCAATTGGCTTGGGTGAAATCCTGTTTTTTGCAGCGACATTTTCCCATGCAACCTATGCCGTGCTGATACCGCGCATGCGGCTTGATGAAGAAATTTTTGCCACCGGATTTGGTGTTGCTCTCTCTGCGACGGTCATCCTGATGGTAATATTCTGGTCGCGGGTTGCTGAAACAGACTGGACAGGGTTAAGCCTACAGGTTTGGAGCACCCTCATCTATCTTGTGGTGATGGCTACTGTCCTGACATTGGGTCTGATCACATTTGCCGCCAGCAAACTTCCCAGCGCAAAAGTTACGGCCTATACCTATTTGACACCATTTTGGGTATTATTGTTAGACAGTATTCTCGGACAAGAGCTGCCGGCCTTGATCGTTTTGTTCGGCGGTATTCCTATATCGCTGGCTCTAATGGTTTTATTTTTAGAAAAATCATGACCGATATTATTGAAGTGAATCAGTAACAAAGGATAGTCAAAGTGACAAAAAAGAAATCACTCAGCCGCGTTCAAATTAAAAACCGGAACACTATTCTTACCGCCTCATTAGACGTATTTGCTGTGAATGGTTTTAGAGGCTCTACGCTGGATCAGATTGCTCTTGCCGCAAATATGTCCAAGCCAAATATCATCTATTATTTTCCCAATAAGGAAGCAATTTTCATCACATTATTGGACCAGCATATGGATAAATGGCTGGCGCCGTTGCGTGAGATCGACCCAGATGGTGAACCCTTGGAGCAGATTCTAAATTATGTCCGGCGAAAATTACAGATGAGCCACGACATGCCCCGGGAAAGCCGCCTTTTTGCAAATGAAATCCTGCAAGGGGCCCCAAGGATGAAAGACAATCTTTCAGGGGATCTCAAAGTGCTTTTTGATAATATCAACACCCTGTTTCAAAAGTGGATGGCTGAAGGAAAGATTGCTGAAATGGCCCCCGAGCATCTGATCTTTTCAATTTGGGCCACAACCCAGCATTACGCAGATTTTGATGCACAGATCAAGATTCTGAACGGGCCTGATGCCGATATGATCAAAGGGGCTGAAGTTTTTCTTGTAAATCTCTATACCAAACTGCTGACGCCTTAGGCTGTTTGCTTTTCGGTCCGTCTGCTGTCTTAGCAAAGTTCAGGGCGCAGAAAGCGCCCTGAACTTGAATTTTTTTACTTCAATGCCGCATTAGAGATGGCATGCGTCCATGCCCCTTTAGGCATTTTTGTGATGACAGGGTCTGAACCACCACCCATTAATGTGGCAACTGTACGATCATAATCCGCAGGATCAAGCGCCCCGTTTGAGCCAGCAGTCAATTTGGCAATCTCGCCCATCATCCTGATCTGGTGATGTTCCTGTTGAGCACCGGTTTCATCATATTCCAGCACGATCATCGCGGCTTTTTCAGGGTTGCTTTCAGCCCACTTCCAGCCCTTCATTGATGCACGAACAAAGCGGGTCATCTCATCAACAAATTTGGGATCACTGAGACGGTCTTCAATGACATAGAGACCATCTTCCAATGTGGCAACACCCTGATCTTCGTATTTGAAGGTCACCAGATCATCAGCGGTCAGGCCAGCATCAATAATCTGCCAGTATTCATTATAAGTCATTGTGGAAACGCATTCCGCCTGACCTTGCAGGATAGGATCAACATTGAAACCCTGCTTGAGTACCGTCACACCACTGCCACCATCAGTACCTATACCAAGCGAGCTCATCCAGCTAAGGAACGGATATTCGTTACCAAAGAACCAGACACCAAGCGTCTTGCCCGGAAAGTCAGATGGGCTGCTAATACCGCTGTCTTTGCGGCAGGTCAGCATCATTCCAGAACTTTTGAAAGGTTGTGCAATATTGACAACAGGTGCGCCCTGTTCACGCGCTGCAAGAGCAGATGGCATCCAGTCAATCATGACATCAGCCCCACCCCCCATCAGCACCTGTACAGGAGCAACATCAGGGCCACCCGGCTTGATGGTGACATTCAGGTTTTCATCTTTATAATAGCCGTTTTCAAGGGCAACATAGTAACCTGCAAACTGTGCTTGGGTAACCCATTTCAATTGCAGGGTTACATCATCCGCGGCAAGTGCGGGTGTTACGAATAGTGTCGCAGCACAGCACAGTGTTTTGATATATTTCATCATTGTCTTCCTCCCATTAAATGGTTGTATTTATGCATGGCCTCTCTGTGAAGGATGCCAAAATGTTAACGCCTTTTCTATTATACTTACAATGCCGTAAAAGGCTGAACCGGCAATTGCTGCAACTGTAATCTCAGCCCAGACCATATCGAGGCCAAGTTTTCCTACTTCTGTTGAAATCCTGAAGCCCATGCCTTTGATAGGGCTGCCAAAAAACTCAGCTACGATCGCTCCAATTAGGGCTAAGGTTGTGGCTACTTTGAGCCCATTAAACACCGCTGGCATGGCGGCGGGTAGCCTCAATTTCAAAAGAGACTGGATATAATTGGCAGAATATGTCGCCATCAAGTCACGCTGCATCAGGTTGGTGGCAGCAAGACCCTGCACCGTGTTCACGAGCATGGGAAAAAAGACCATGGCTACAACAACGGCAGCTTTGGACTGCCAGTCAAAACCAAACCACATCACAAAAATTGGTGCTGTCCCCACAATCGGCAGGGCTGCAATGAAGTTCCCAACAGGCAGAAGCCCTTTTTTCAGAAACCGAGAGCCATCAATCAGAATGGCGATGATAAAGGCAGAACCACATCCGATGACATATCCCGACAAAGCGCCTTTGATGAAAGTCTGAACGAAATCAATCCAGAGAATGTCCAGACTTGTTCCAAATCTGACAGCAATCGCTGTTGGAGGAGGTAGGATGACCATTGGCACATCAAAACCGCGCACAAGGCATTCCCAGACGAACAGGATGGTCAGCCCAAAAATCGTTGGAATAGCAATTCTGGTTGCACGAGACTGTCCGTACTCACCATTGGCCAGTTTGTGATTGATCCAAAAGCCCAAAGCCCAGATTACAAAAGCGATTACGAACCACATCACAACTGTATCCCCAACCGCCCCAAAACTCTGGATTGAATCATACTGATGATCCCGACCAACACAGCAGCCAAAATCGCGGCTGCAAAAAGGGCTGACCACATTTGGATCATCTGGCCATAATAACTGCCTGTCAGCATCCTTGCACCAAGACCCTGAATAGCCCCAGTCGGCAATTCACCAACGATGGCACCAACCAGTGATGCCGCCATGCCGATTTTGAGCGCAGTAAACAGATAAGAAATTGATGAAGGAAACCTGAGTTTCCATAATTGTTCACGTCTACTGGCATTATAGGTTGTCAGCAGGTCCAGTTGTTCCAATGTCGGTGACCGCAAGCCTTTTACCATACCGACAACAACGGGAAAGAAGCTTAGATATGCTGAAATGATTGCCTTGGGGATCAATCCCTGAATTCCAATTGAGTTAAGCACTACAATGATCATCGGTGCGATAGCAAGAATTGGAATGGTCTGACTGGTAATCGCCCAAGGCATCACCGACATATCCATGACACGATTATAAACAATCCCAATGGCTAGCAATATGCCTGCCAGCGTGCCGATAACAAACCCCAGAAGGGTAGAGGAGAGAGTGATCCAGCCGTGATAAATCAGGCTTCGTTTTGAGAAAGCCTTGCCCTTCAAGGCCATCTCGCCTGTGGATTTCCAAAGGTCAAACAACACTTGATGAGGTGCTGGAAGGCGTGGGCGATCCTGGCTCCATGTGTCCTTGATGAGTTCAACCGTTGTCAGTTCAACACCTTTTCGAGCCGCTTGATCGGTTGCCCATTTTGTATTCATTAAGACGGCAGAAGCATACCATACAACAATGATCGCCGCGATAATGGTAATGATTGGTACGATCCTATTCATCATAGGCATGCCCCGCCCTGAGTCCGTTGCGCACACGATTTGCGACTTCGAGAAATTCAGGCGTATCCCTAATATCAAGCGGTCTTTCTCGCGGTAGTGGGCTGTCAATTACATCAGTGATCCTGCCAGGCCGTGGTGACATAACCACAATCTTGGTCGACAAATATACAGCTTCTGGGATCGAATGTGTTACAAATGCGATAGTCTTTTCGGTTGCTTCCCATAGGGTCAACAGCTGTTCATTAAGATGGTCGCGGACGATTTCATCTAGGGCCCCGAAAGGTTCATCCATCAAAAGAATATCAGCATCAAAGGCCAATGCACGGGCAATGCTGGCACGCTGCTGCATCCCCCCTGACAGCTGCCAAGGATATTTTCTTCCAAACCCCTCGAGATCAACAAGTTTCAAGACATGGCTTACCCGTTCATCTTTTTCAGCCTTGGAAAACCCCATGATTTCTAGGGGCAATTTTATGTTCCCAGCAATGGTTCGCCAAGGGTAAAGCCCTGCATGCTGAAATACATAGCCATAGGCCCGTTGGCGGCGTGCTTCATCCGGCGAGACGTTATTGACTGTAATCGTGCCGCTGGTTGGCTGTTCCAGTGCCGCCATCACACGTAGAAAGGTTGTCTTGCCGCAACCGGAAGGTCCAATGAAACTGACGAAGTCACCTTTGTTGATAGCGAGATTGAAATCCTTCAAAGCATGAACAGGCCCATCATTGGTTTCAAAGGTCAGGCCAAGATTTTTTGCTTCAATGACAGGGGAATTGCTCACCATCAAACTCCCGTTGCAGGGATACCTGTTCGTGCCACAGGGGTCGGTGCGGTGAGTTCCTTCCAGGTACTGAGGGCTTTGTTAACCGTTGCGTTGGGTTCACGGGCAACAAACTTTCCATGGCCTTCCTGAGTGTTGATCACACCATCGTTGACAGCAACTTGACCTCGCGACAGGGTATAACGCGGCAGCCCTTTGACATGATGACCTTCAAAAACATTGTAATCAATCGCGCTTTGCTGCGAAGACGCCTTGATCGTTTTTTCCTTTGTCGGGTCCCAGACAACCAAATCTGCATCTGCACCAACCAGAACAGCACCTTTGCGGGGATAGCAGTTCAGGATTTTTGCGATATTTGTCGAGGTAACAGCAACAAATTCATTCGGCGTCAGGCGACCTGTTTCAACACCATGTGTCCAAAGCATCGGCATCCTGTCTTCTAAGCCACCTGTGCCGTTTGGAATCTTAGAGAAATCACCGATACCTGTCCGCTTCTGATCGGTTGTAAAAGCACAGTGATCTGTGGCCACAACACTCAAAGACCCAGATTGGAGGCCTGCCCAGAGGCTTTCCTGATGTTTCTTGTTGCGGAAAGGCGGAGACATGACACGCCTTGCCGCGTGATCCCAGTCTTCATGAAAATATTCACTTTCATCAAGGGTCAGATGTTGGATCAAAGGTTCACCCCAAACACGCTTGCCCTGCTGTCTGGCCCGGCGTATCGCTTCATGAGATTCTTCGCAGGATGTATGCACCACATATAGCGGTACACCTGCCATATCAGCGATCATGATGGCTCGGTTTGTAGCCTCACCTTCCACCTGTGTTGGCCTAGAATAGGCATGAGCTTCAGGGCCATTATTGCCCTCAGCAAGTAATTTAGCGGTCAATTCTGCAACGACATCACCATTTTCCGCATGGACCATAGCCGTTGCTCCGAGTTCAGACAGACGGTTGAAACTGGCAAAAAGTTCATCATCATTAACCATCAGCGCGCCTTTATAGGCAAGAAAATGTTTGAACGTATTAATGCCTCGTTCGTTGACGACCGTGGCCATATCGTTAAAAATTTGCTCCCCCCACCATGTGACCGCCATATGGAAGGAATAGTCACAATTGGCACGGGTGGATTTATTATCCCAGCGCTGAATGGCGTCCAACATGCTTTCACCTTGGTTTGGCAGACAGAAATCCACCACCATTGTTGTACCGCCAGCGAGGCCCGCTCGTGTTCCGCTTTCAAAATCATCGGATGAATAAGTGCCCATGAAAGGCATTTCTAGATGAACATGGGGGTCGATCCCACCAGGCATCACATAACACCCAGATGCATCCAATTCCTTGTCGCCTTTCAGATTGGAGCCAATTTCCGTAATCTTGCCACCATCCACCGCAACATCAGCTTTATAAGTTAAGTCAGCCGTTACAACTGTGCCATTTTTGATAATCGTTGTCATTTATTCCTCCCTCTTTTTTGCTTTGATCAAAGTCTGTTCATGATCTTATATTTCTTTTTATGCGACCTTTACTCGACGATTTGGGCAACTTCAAGCACGGCATGCAACAGCACATCAGCACCTGCAACAGCCCAGTCTTTTGAAATTTCCTCAGCCTCATTATGACTAAGACCATCAACACAGGGGCACATAATCATGGCCGTTGGTGCCACCTGATTAATCCAGCATGCATCATGTCCAGCGCCTGAAATGATGTTCAAATGACTGTATCCCAGCCGTTCCGCAGCGTTTCGGACAGCCGAGACACAGTTTTCATCAAATGTTACTGGATCAAAGCCACCAACCTTTTCGAAGGCAATATCCAATTCCATCTGATCAGCAACCTTCTGACCTTCTTCACGGAGCTGGTTTTCCATTGTTGTAAGCACATTAATGTCAGGGGAACGAAAATCGACGGTAAAGACAACCTTGCCCGGAATGACATTGCGAGAATTTGGATAGACATCGATATGCCCCGCCGCGCCGACAGCATGAGGGGCATTGCTCAAGGCAATGGCATCAACTTTTTCCAGAATACGAGCCATGCCAAGACCAGCATTACGGCGCATTGGCATGGGGGTTGAGCCAGTGTGAGCATCCTTGCCGGTAATTGTCACCTGCGTCCAGCTCAGGCCCTGACCATGTGTGACAACCCCAATATCCTTTCCTTCAGCTTCCAGAATAGGCCCCTGTTCAATATGAAGTTCAAACATGGCCTTCATTTTTCGTTGGCCAACAGGTTCATCACCTTCCCATCCAATACGTTTTAGTTCATCTCCAAATTTTTTCCCGTCGGCATCAACCCTGTTCTTAGCCCAGTCTTCGGAATGGATGCCCGCAAATACGCCTGATGATAGCATTGGAGGAGCGTAGCGGGTTCCTTCTTCATTTGTCCAGTTTGTCACCACGATGGGATGCTTCGTTTTGATGTCAAGATCATTGAGGGTGCGGATTAATTCCAATCCACCAAGCACACCAAGAACACCATCATACTTGCCTCCAGTTGGCTGAGTATCAAGATGCGATCCTACATAAACAGGCAAGGCATCGGAGTCTTGTCCAGCGCGCATGGCAAACATGTTTCCCATCGTGTCAAGCCCCATTGAACACCCTGCTTCTTCGCACCAATTTTGAAATAGCAGCCGAGCCACTCCGTCTTCATCGGTCAGGGTTTGACGGTTGTTTCCACCAGCAACGCCTGGTCCTATTTTAGCCATCTCCATCAGGCTTTCCCACAAGCGATCTCCATTGATTTTTATGTTTTCACCTAGCAAAACCATCTAAAATCTCCCTGTCATACACTCTGGTACACACGTCATAAAACTGCCCACAGATTGAACAAACAACTAGATTAGCTTTAATTATTTTTACCAATTGGTCAACAAATTTTTGGCAGATTTGTTATGAAAAATTATTTCAAAATCCGGAAACTAATTTTTTAAGGTTCCGTGCACATTTACCTAAATCCATTGAGCCATGACGATAGCAACTTGGGGTTTGATCCATGTATCTGGGTCCAGGCAAGGTTGCAGGTAAGGCTATGCTTTTGTTGTTTTGACTGACCCAGCAAGGCTTTTGACTTTTCCACAGCGCCAATATCAACATCCAACCCCATTGCAGCAGCGTGCTTTATCACAATATTAAGCCTATGCATGGCTTTCTTTGCGGTTTCTCCCTGCTATGCCCAGTAGGACTGATGCAGGTTTTTATGTCATGTTGGTTGACTTGCTCTATTGGCATTTTCCCGATCTTTGACCGAACAACGTATACCGGAAAAAACCATTGGCCGCCGCCACCTGCCCTTTTATGAAGCCAAAGCCCTGCCCCATCATTTACGTTACCCCCATTAAGGGTATTACTAAACCAAAAGAAGTTGTGATTTGTAAGGTAGCGCTCGTCCTGCATACTTGTTAAA
>Ga0181577_10003491_pt1 | contig 12186 bp, 20 predicted proteins | sample 101ome_21_FD_132468 | JGI IMG/M metagenome (GOLD analysis project Ga0181577, IMG submission 132468) | Coastal salt marsh microbial communities from the Groves Creek Marsh, Skidaway Island, Georgia - 101413BT metaG (megahit assembly) | ecosystem: Environmental > Aquatic > Marine > Intertidal...
AAGCCTCGAGTTGTTGCTCGGGGTTAGCCAATTTACCGGTCTGCACCCATCCAAGTTTCATCGGGGGGATCCCGAATACAGCACAAATCTCCTCCCGATAGTAGTAGAGTTGATCGAGGAACTGTCCTTCGGATGGGCTGTCGATCAGTTTGTGGATGTTGAAGCCGGAGCCACCATTGACCGTGATCAAGCCGTAAGGCGATTGTCCACCCGAGACCTGTTGCTCGATAAGAGCGAGCATGGAGGTCATCTCTTGGGTGGAGATGTCGCCCACATTGACGAGGGTCTTTGGGAGCATGCCGCTGAATAGCCGACCGATGTAATCCGTAAGGTTGAGGTGGCCGGCTACGACCTTGAGCAAAGATAGGAGGGGCGATTGTCCATAGGCTCGGCCTTGCCGTAATTTGCCGATGTGGATCACTTTGTCCCTTGAGTAGCGGCGAACCGAATCCCCGATCACTTGGACGTAAGCCATGTTTGGTGGATCCGGAAGTCTCCCTGTTGGGAACTCGGGTAGGATCCTCATCGAATCGGCAGCCACCGGCCAAATGCCCTGCAAGTCGCCTCCGTAAAGCCAATCGTTTGGAGCCGCTTCGGTATCGCCGGATCCATCGAGTTCGATGTATGCGTCGCCGAACAGTTGCAGGTCGTAGATCACAGACTCAAGCCATTCGTCGCCTGAGTCGTCCGAATTGGGAGCCATGAAGAAATCGCAGGCCTTGCGGTATTGTCCTGGATCGCCTTCGGTGAGGTCATTCGAAAGCACGAACTCGTAGCCATTACCAAGAACGTCGTCGACGGTGCGGCGTAGAATTGCGTCGATGACTTCGCTCTTGCGAGCCACCTGTCGAAGCAATTTGTAGTCAACGTCTGTCGCCAGCCCCTCCGCCTCGCCCGCAGCCGAATACATCCCCCTGCGCGTGTTCTCTGCGATCCTCGCGGCGGTGGTAAGTGCCTTGAGGTATTCGAGATCATCCTGAGGCTCAGGTGCTTTGACAGATGCGGCCTTGACAGACCGCCCTCTTCCAAAGTTCCACCACGCCATGACCTTGCTCACAGGAGAGGGGGCTCTTGAAATGCGGTGTCGTCATAGAAAATTGTCAGGGTCTTTATGTAGTAGTCTTGTGTGGGATGGGACATGGAGCCTAACTATCCGCCCACCATTGCCCGCCAATTGACCGTCTCGTCCGCTGATGCGGATCAAAACACCAACCCGTCATGGGTTGGCCGCGATGTCGTGATTTACCACGTCACCCGCGATTACCGCAAAGTCGCCATGGATCGCCATGATGACGGCCATGTCAAGCCCTTCTCCCACATCGAACAAAAGGGAGCACGAGTGGATCCCGAGAATTACGAAGCCGTCGCCATGATCTCTTACATGTGGGTCGAAGCCGTCCCATCCCCCTTCGTGATCACGCAAAATGCATACAACTCTTGGAGCCGCGACAATGTCGGCAAGCAAGAGACCTTTTTGATGAGCCTCCTCAAGCCGCTTTCAGTCGATGACAGCGGCAAGGAGTGGGGGCATGCCTCGACCAGCGTTGGCGACATCGTCCACTGCATTTCCACGGATCGCTACTACCTCGTCGATTCGTTCGGCTACACCCGCCTGTATTGATCACATAGCGGATCCAATCGCTTGCGTTACCAGCCCTGCGAAGAGGGCGATTGGTAACAGCAATTTGAGGATCCGTCCAAGGTATTGCTCGGCGAGATCCATTTTGGTCTCCATCACGAGCACCCGCTCCTTGATCGCTGTCACATCCTCTTGGAGGTGGACGAGATGGTTGTCTCGAATGGTGGCGACTTGGTCTGCGAGATCATCGATGTTTACTTTGCTCATACTGCTCTACTCCCGAATGTTCGAATGATGGGTAAATCCCCTCCCGCTCCAACCTCGAGGGCGAGGAAGGCATACAGGAGAGCGTGAAATGAGTGATCATCGCCGTCACGGCCATAGCGGGTGCGAGGGGTCGATGTCCGTGCTCGGGTGGAGTTCTCATCATTCTCGCGGGTGCTGTTGAGTGCTGAGCACTCGTCGACGATCCATTGAAAGCGATCCGAAGACCATGGGATCCGCAACGAGCGTTGCTCGAATCGCTCAATCATGTCCTCCATGTAGGTCGTCCTGTCGACCGTGATCATGTAAATGAGATTGCGTCGACCGTCCCTCTTGGAGAACTCAAATGGGGTCTTTGGTCTCGAAGCGTAGTAGCAAGAGCGCACCCTGTCGCCGAACTCGGCCTGCAATTGCTGAACCTGCCTTGCGCCGTATCCGAGATCCGCAACAACCTGCACGCTATTGTATCGCAGAATGAGACGCTTGATCTCAGCGACCTCATCCGTGGATCTCGAGTCAATTTTCACAGCATTTAGCAAGGTGCCCTTGTCATCGATGATCGTCACAGTGGTCTCGGCTCCCCAATCAATTCCCATGTAGGTCTCCATCGGCGGTGTAACCGAATCCACTGGATCCAGGTCGGGATCACAGCAGCCGAGAATTGTGTCAATTGTGAGAGGCTTGAGCCCGCCCGAATAGAACTCGCCAAGCACTTCGTTCACGAACTTCCGAGTCGAGTAAGCCTCCTTCTTGAAGTCCAAGTCCTCTTGAGTCACATCGGGGTGCAGGCGCTGATCCATGTGAAAGCCGACAATGGATCCATCGGCGGATCCGTTGCGTGCCTCCCATTGCTCCGTCTCGGGGTTCCAATGGTTCTGTGTGCTTTGACGCCACAGTTTCCAAAAAGCAGACCCCTCCTCGCGAGCGGTGCCGGAGACGAGAACCCATTTCCAAGGGCTCTGTGTGACAATCTCGGTGATCATCTCGAGCGATCCGGCAGCCATGTCTTGGTATTCGTCGATGCAAACCATGTCAGCATCAAGACCGAGCAGGGAGTGAGCGTCACCCCATCCCGAGTAAGCGTAAAGGTGGTTGAGCCGATCCAGCCCGACATCGAAGGTCATGTGGGTCACGGAGTCCTTGATGAGATTCTTCATCAGGCATCCCCCATCGATGCTTGATCGCATCGCCCCTTTGAATCGCTCTTCGACGAATCGGCTCACGGTGGGTTGACGGGGTGCCGTGTAAACCGCCTTGAAGTAAGGCATGTTGTTCATGGCGTAGAGCAAGAGATTCAGCAGGGTTTCCGTTTTCTCCACCTTGCGGCTGCATTTAAGCACGACAACGCGTGGAGCGTGGGTCTTGCCCCCCTCGGGCGAAAAGAGCCTGTAGATCTCGCGCAAATAGGGGCGATGCTCCAATGAGAAGGGCTGCCCATCGAGGGTTCGGTAGTAGGATGCCCAGCGATCCGGATAGATGGCGATCTCCCGAGCCATGTCGGGGGTCATTCCATCAAGCCCTCCGGCCATGATCATGCTCACCGGAGAGGAGGTAGAAGTATTGCTTGCCGATTTTGAGCCGTTAAAGGGGGCTAATGGGCGAGAGAATGGTTTTGGCGGCTTGGAGGCCATCCTGAACAAAACGCTGCGAGATAGCCGCGTTTATGTGCGATTTTTTGTCAGGGGGGGTATCACTGATCCTATCGCTTGCCGATTTTGAGCCGTTAAAGGCACCTTATGGGGCTTCGAATGGGTTTGGTGGGGTAAGAGGGCATCCTGACAATTCCTCGCGGAGATAGCCGTGTTTATGTGCGATTTTTCGTCAGTGGCTGAAATGGGGGTGGATCAAGGCATCCAAGAGAGAGGATCCAGGAGAGCGGGTGGAGCAAGGTATGCAGCCTTGCTCCGGTGGAGGCACCCCTGCACGGGCGGAGAGAATGAATCGCTCTCAGTTGGCCTTGCCGCAGCCCTCGCCGGCCTTCTTGAGGTGGTTGTAGCGGCCGGTGTGGGATCGGTAGGACTTGCCGCAGGTGCAGTCCCATGTGCGCCCGCCAGCAGGGGCAGGAGCGGCCACAGGGGCATCTTCGGGCTTGCTGATCTTGGTAACCGTGCGGGCAACATCCGAAACATCGGAGACACCGGCTGCCTGCTCGTAGCGGCCCTTGAGGAAATCCGAGGTGCTGACGACGAATCGCGCATCGCACTTCTCATCGGCTTCATCGAAGAAGGGGCCATGCCCCTCGCAGCCGTTGCGGCAAGCCCACGTCTCGGGAGCGGTATCGTTGCGGATCTCGCGGTCGTAGTCGACGGGGTGGAGGGCGAACTTGTTGCAGCCGCCGCAGGTGATCACATCGGTGGTCATCGTCTCATCCTCTTGCTTGATGTCGCGGATGCTGCGAACCGACTGCATCTTGGCGACTCGGAGGGCGAGGCGCTGGCGGTAGACTTCTTCCGACCAAGGCAGGTTGTAGGACTTGGCGCAGATGGGGCCATAGCCAACAGCGGTGCTGCGGTGATCGGTAAGGCCGGAGGCACAGAAGACACAATTGCCGGAAAGCATGCCGTTCTCGACTGCTGCTGCTTCCGGATCCTCGGCGACGTAGCGAACGAAGCGGACGATCTCATCGGGGCAAAGGCCATTGTAGGTAAATGTCCCCTCGGCGGTATTGATCACGCCGAAGACCTCGGTGTGCTTATCGCGCTTGGCTCGGCTCGTAACCTCGATGATATCGGGCTGCTTGGCGAGGGTGCGGAAGACGCAATTGCGGCCGATTGCCTCGCCTTCCTCATCGGTAACGGCGAAGGTGATCGCTGGGCGCTGCAGACCATTCTCGAGGGCTCCTCGGAGCAATTCAACGACTCGCTCGAATCCGACCTCGGTGGTAATCTGCTGCTTGAGGGCATCTCGCTTGGCCTTCTCTTCGCGAGCCTTGCTTGCTGCGGCCATGCGGGCGGGCATCTGCTCGATGATCTCGATTTGACGGGGAGAGAAGGACTGACCTCGGGCGAGGCGACCGACCATGTCTCTCATGAATCGCTGCTCCCAGCCCGAGAGATCGGAACTCTTCACATCAATGCTTGCGAGGATCTTCTCATGCATGGGGGCGTCTTGCGAAACCACCTTCGGCACTTGGGATTTCTCAGCGGTTGAAAGGATTCGGACGAGGATCGCCAATTGCTTCGGCGACAGTCCTCGGGCTGCTCGATTGGCTACATCATTGCAGAAATTGGTCTCCCATTGGGTGATGCTTCCTTGCTGTTGTCCAATGTTGCGAACCTCGCGCACCAAAGCGGCACGCTCGGATCCTTTCGTTTGCTGGCTTTCAAGGCCACTGCGCACACGCGCAATAGCCTGCTCTACGGTTTCGGTTGGGGTGTTCATACTCTTGCCTCCGGCTATCCCATGCCCCTGACAGACATAAAGGGTAGGATGCAGAAGGTTAGATTCTCAGCGATTCAGTGACGAATGAGGTGGGGGGAGATCCGAGAATGGAGCCGAAACCAAAGGGATGCGGATCTCCCCCCATGAGAGTATCATTCGTTCGTGGTAAGCGATTCTTTGACAGCAAGAACAGCGAGTCCAAGTGTAGGATCCTCTTCGTCTGCGATGTCGATTTTGAACTGAAAGCCTCGGCCATATAGCGAGATGTCCTTCATATCGACCAAGTCGGGGAGGTGCTCAGCGGCTGCTTGCTTGATCCAAATAGACTGTCCACCTCGAGAGCCTCCAATCGCTGCGCAATTATCGTTCTGTCCCTTGAGTCGGATAGCAACGTAAGATGCCTTCTCTACGGCTTCAAAGCCGGATCCAAAGTTGTGCATGATCTCTTCACGAATTGCTCGCTTCAAGTCCTTGCTGCTGCGTTTCTTGGGCTTGCTCGGAGTGGTTGCTGGGGCTTCCATGACAATTACCTTCTCTCCCCACGTATTTGAGGGCAAAGAGAGGGCTATGTTTCCCCTTTGTGACACGGATGCAACACATCTTGCATGCTGAGCCAGCAGGGAGCAAGCGATCCAGGTGTATGCGCGTATCGCACTTATCGCAGTAGTAGATGTGAATGATGCTTCGGTCAAGGGCGATCCTCCGAGCATGCTCGCGGAACAATTCGAGTTCGAGCCTAAATGCGTGGTATTCATCCCAGCCCTTTTCGTGATCCTTGAAGGGATCCATATGTCCGATGTCGGGATACATGCAATGACAGAGTTCGTGGTTGATGATCCCGGACAATGTGAGTTCCCAGCCCTCTTCGAAAGCGAGGGGATTGATGCTTACCATGACACCGAGGGTTGAGTCTTGAGCCTCCCCATAGCACTTCCATCGATTATACGGGAGGTATCGCCAACGGATCCACAAAGGATTGGCCGGGAGATCGCGGAGACTTGGATTCGCTTGACGTAGATAACCGTAGATTGAGCACACTCGGGCGAGATGTTCACTGCTCAGTTCGTTCATCGGTATCCCACACAGTCACAATGTCGCCGTCTCGACGGATCAAGAACGCCCGCTTTGGGTTGGTCATCAGTAAGGACTGGATCTCCATCCCCATAGCAGCAGGAGACATCGACGAGGGCAAGGATTTGAGCGGCTTCATGGCCATTCCTTCGCTCCCCACGTTCATCTCATGGGCGATGCGGCTATTCAATCGCTCAGGCGATGTTGCTCTCATGCATCACTTCGGTATCGGTGACGTGGATCCGAAGGAAATTGCCTTCGTGATCGGCGTAAAGAGCGGTGCAAACGCCTTCCTCTTCGGCGGAGAAGACGAGGCTGAGCGGAAAAGATTGATGCACAATGCGCTTTTCCCAAGAGACTTTTCTCATTCCTCTTCCTCCTTGGCTTGAATTGGCTTGGATCCGGTTCGCTTGCAGAATCGGTAGCGGCCCTGTCGGGACAGGAAGCGTCGTCCGCAAGTGGTCTCAAACACGGTAGGGATCGGTGCGTCGTCGGAGGCACGGAACTCCTTCCACTGTGAGCGGACTTCGTCCCGTTTGGGGACGCTCTTCACGGTGGGATCAGCCTTCATGAAGGCATGTGCTTTGTCGGCAGGCAGGTCGCCATAAAGGCGATACAGTTCTCGCATGGTTTTGGCCATGAATCCCCTTACCGGCTCCTATGACATAAAGGGGCAGGGCATCCCCCACCTAATGAGTCTCTCCTTCGGTGTCCTCTTGATCGTCGGAGCATCGGCTTTGCAGGTATGCTTGGATGCAGCATGAGGTGTGCATGGAGAGGATCCTCTCCAAGGTCTCATCTTTGAATGAGATGAACGCGTCTCCCTCCATAGGGAAGAGGGGATCCGAGTCCTTCTGTCCACACAGGTGACAATCCTCGATGGTGATCGTCCGCGTCCAATCGCATGACTTGCAGAACCAAAGACCAAGTGTCGCTATGTAAGCAGGGGTGCCGGGACAATCGTGCCCGTCTTCCTCCATCGGAACGGCATGCTTGCCGACGACGAACTCGACGGTTGCTTCCCTCATGGATAGGGAAAGAGGAGATGCGGTGGTTCAATCCCACCCTCTCGATGATCCGCTCAATGCTGCTTGCGAATGTGGTTGTATCGGCCTTGGCGACTTGCGTAGGACTTGCCGCAATGGGGGCAAACGAACTGCTTGCTGACCTTGGCGATTCCAAAGGTGCGGATCTCGCCGTTCACGGAAACGGGCATGCCTGCATCGAGCCACTCTTGGACTTTGTCGCGGTATTCGATTCGACTTGAGACATACACAGGAGAATCCTCGGAGTATTCGCTGTGGTATCCTTGATCCTTGTCGCGGGCGACGCGGGCTTTCATGGATTCAGCGACCTTGAGGGCGATGTGCTCAACCCACTTGTCCTCTTGGCCTTCGGGGGCAAAGACCCATTCTGTGCCGTTGACGACTGATGAGGCACCCTCGGCGAGTTCGGCATGCTTGAAACTGGAGTTACTGGATCGCAGCCCACTTGCTCGCTTGGGGCACTTGATGGTAACGGCCTTTGGCCCATTTCTTACGACTCGGTAGCCATCATACACATTGACCTTGATCGGCCACTGTGGATTTTCGGTGCCCGCATGATGGGCCACTTGGCCGACCACGCGGACAACTCGGTCGCTCTTCGTCAGGTTCTTGATGGGGGATTCGGCTTCGGCCATGAAGTTCCCACGCCTAAGTTCCCTATGAAGGCTTTGCTTAATTGTCATGGCCGCAATGGGCTTTTTGGAGCCTCATTTCTCAGCGCGATCTTCTTCGGAAAACGCAAAGAATGCTTTGAGTCTTGCAGCACGCGAGTCAGCATTTGCCTTGATCTCGGAAAGGAGAGAATCGCAGTGGGTAAGGGGCATCTCGGCAAGGACACGAGCCATGTCAATGCGAGGATCCTCCATGTCCGAGACCTCATCCCATGCCTTTGCCTTGGCGATCAAGACTTGAAGCGATTCGATGTCGATTTCATCACGCAGGAGATCCCACAGGACATATTCGGGAGGGTGGTTGAAGTCAGCCTCCTCGCGCTCAGCATCGCCTACAACTTCGACTCCCGCCTTTACCGCTGGGAACTCTCGGGGATCCGCAGGAGGGGTATTGGCGAGGGCGATGATCTCGTCGGAGTTCTCAAGGTGCTCCTGTAACTGTTCGCTGGTGATAGTCCCCTTCTCGAAGCAATCGCGCCAAAATCGCTTGCTGCGCTCGGCCTCCTTGATGCTTGCTCGCTTCCTCTTTTTGTCGAATTGGCTCACGGGGCGGTATACAGTCCCGCAAGCAAGGCAAGAGCGATAGGAAACCCCGCTGGATCCTTTCTTCATGGCTGGTATCATTACGTGACTTCCGCAACGGCATTTGTAGTGGTTTTCGAACATTCTTCTTCCTCCGCGATCCACCCCGATGTGCAGGGGGGTGCCCCGCCCTCAACATAATCCTATTTCAATTCGTCAGCATCATCGAAGAGCAATTCGGGCTCTTGCAGATTCGTGCTCTCGAATTCAATGCACAGATCCTCATCGGGATTGATCAAGGGCCGGCCACAGATACAACAGGGGGTAACGAGTCCCTCTTGCACCAAGAGAGCCCGACAATCCAAGCATCGGGTAGCGAGATCAATGATGTTCCAATCAACATCCGGCTTCTTGTCATGATCAAAGAGAAGGGCATCGACCTCATCTTGCATGGGGCTCTTGTGATTGTAGCCTCGCTTCTCCATCTCGGCCACCAATTCATCATGCCGCTGGCGGAGCAAGGGGGCATCCATCAAGCCATTCTCGATGTAGCCATCCATGCTTACGCCCTTGATCATCGAGCCGGCAAACATGTGCATCTCGACATGCTCGCCGAGCAGGTGCTTTCGACACATCACTTGGGGGGGTAACATCCACATTCGCATAGGATCACCTTTCCTCCTGACCCTTTTCATCGCTTGGGGATGCCCCCAACATCTCCTCAATCAATTCTGTGACCGAGTCGATGTTCTCTTGGACGCGATCATGCCGGAGCATGTAGGGCTTATCCGTAATGTCAGCACGCAGGAAGTAGGCAAGATGCCCTCCGCCCGGCAGGGCTGTTCGAACGTAGGGATGGCGATACGAGGTCTCGGGGATGAGCCCATCGTAGCGGATCCAGGACGCTGGGTCTTGCTCAGCAATGCTCGCTTCAAACATCACGGTCGGAGGGACTTCCAAACCGTAATCGCTTCGGGTCATTTGGTGAGCCGTAACGTCGACGACGATCCCATCGATGAGGGTAACGACATGGCCGTTGTAGCCATCGCCCTCGACCCTTTGCTCGTGATCAATGCCGACGAACTTGGGGCGAATGTTGTTGATGATGGCGCGTTGCTTGAATGAGAGCCGAGCGTAACGCTCCGGATCCGCCGCAAGCATGTCCATTCGTTGTCGAAGTGCTGGATCCAAGACGAGGGTCTCGGCATCCACATTCCAAGAGAACACGTCGACGGGGATCGCTTCGGCCTCATGGCCTCGAGATCGCGCAAAGTCGGCCAGCGCCTCGCTCAATTGGTAGCATGAGTCGGGGATTGCCCCTTGCTGCTGAGCGATCCAAAGAGCACGGGTTGCTCGGTGAATGTGATCGGGAAGGGTCATTGGCTCACCTCCGATCCGCAAAGCGGACAGAATCGCCATCGCTTGACGCTCCACTGATCATCCTCAATGAGCATCACAGTGCTCTCTTGGAGCAACCGCGATTCGCAACAGGACATGACCTTCTTTGGGATCAAGCCCCATCCCTCCGCATCTTCTCTTGCGCACAGCCCATGTGAACCCATCGGCGATACTTCTTGCCGCAGGGGGTCTCTTGGACGCCGCTGCTGAAGCACAACTTGGACTCCGTGAATGGATCCCTGCCTCGGGCATCCGATCCGCAAAGCGGGCACTCGTAAACGTCTTGCACGTCATCGGTCATTCTCAATCCTCCTTCTTCGCTGGGGTGTGTCCGTCGGTCTCTTCGAAGCCAAGCAAGGCTCGGGAGATCATCAGCACAACAGCGTCTGTCTTTTCATCCATGGTCATTCCTCCTTATTCTCCTTGACCGCCTTCTCGATCATGGCCAAGCAATTGATGCAGGTCACCTTCTCGATGTATCGGGTCACAGGGAACTTGAGAGCACGAGACCATCGATAGGATGCTCGTGGGTTTGGATCCTCGCCAGCGATGCGCTTACCGGCAGCCTCGGCGATTTGCTTACATGGGTAACAGCCATACGCAGCGACTGCACCATCCTTGTAATGCACAGCCCAATGGATCGTCGTCATGGGCTGAATGAAGCGAGAGCGATTAGGGAGTTCGTCGCAGGGGCAAGTGTGATCCCGAAGAGAACCGTGCACCGTGCAGAATGCAGGGCGCATATCGCCCCCAAAGGGCAAAGGATCGGGGATTTCTATCTTGGCTTTACGAATAATTTCGAACATGTGCTGGCGATGCTCATCCTTGGCGATTCGAGCATGCCGGCCGCATAGGCCTCCGGGACGGATTGCGCCGGGCCAGCATCGCGGGCATTGGTAGCGGGTCATCGGCTGACCTAAAACCCTGACTCTTATGAAGCCTCCCGTCAGCCTCATCTGCTTTTGCAGGGTTACGCGGTCGCTTCCCAAAGCAACAGAGCATTGGCTAAACCGATGCAGATCAAGGCGACAGAAACTCTCCATCCCCCTCCTTGGATCCAGGTCATCACACCCGCGAGCATGAACAGAAGACAGGCCGCAGCCATCAACAGGTCGGTGATCGACATCAACATCCATCCTCTTCATCTCCCGGCTCTTCGAAGAACCGGCGGATCTCATCCATGCCCTCAGCGATTGCTCGGGCTTCGGCTCCCTCGTCGTGCATATGTCTCATCCTTGCAAGGATCCCGCCTACAACATAGCCGGGCCCTATGATGGTCTGTCCGTGCGGCATCTGTGAACAGATCACAATGTCGGGGATGATGACCCCTTGCTCGCCTTGGACATACACATGGCGACCGATGTCGTTCTGCGACCACCCATTCTCCGGGATCGGAGTGAGCGTCGGCATCTCCCATCCCTCCTTGCGCATGCAAGTGATGCAGAATGAGCCGAACGAAGTGTGCGTGATGTAAAGGCCATTGAATGTGTCTCCGCACTCGGCACAACAGAACATGAGTCCGCCTTTGTGCTCGACCACCTTCTCGCACATGTCGCAGAGCAAGGTCTTGGGATCGCCATCGGCCATCTCCCCCAATGGATCCATGAGGTCGGGTCGGGATGTCAATTCTTCGAAGGTCTCGGTGCAGTTTGCGCAAGTCGCCATGACCTCCCCTTCTCCCCCCACCCTCTTGAATCAATTCCACACACCCCACCCGTCGGACACGGACACGTTAGGATCTTGCTTGTCGTGTCCCCCCCTTACCACTATCCCGATGAATTAAATTAAATCCAAGATCACAAAAAAGCGGCAAGGGCGAAGACGGACTCGCTTGAGGACTCGCATTTTTTGTCAGAAAGATAACGCAAAATTGACCCTCAATCAATCGGATAGTGGATACAGCGGGACGAGCACCGATGGTGCTGGGATTCGACGGCGGGGGGTCAATGGGGGAGGATCAGTCAGGTCGGACTCGCCCTCGAAACGCCCCTGCCGGCACGGATCCTCGACTCCCCCCCTGCTGTTTGGATCCATGACTTCATCGCTGCACGGAGCGGACGGGAGTCGTTTGGATCCGGCGATGGAGCCGTCATTTGGATCGGCACCACAGTCGCTGAGCACCGGTTCCCGCGATGGATCCGACTCGAGTCCGAGCGAGCAGTCATGCGTTTTGGGTTGGATCCGGCCAGCGATCCGGACGGTTGAGTCGGCACGTCGGCATAGCGGATCCGCCGCCAGCGGCGGGCGCGGCAAG
>Ga0181577_10003496_pt1 | contig 12183 bp, 15 predicted proteins | sample 101ome_21_FD_132468 | JGI IMG/M metagenome (GOLD analysis project Ga0181577, IMG submission 132468) | Coastal salt marsh microbial communities from the Groves Creek Marsh, Skidaway Island, Georgia - 101413BT metaG (megahit assembly) | ecosystem: Environmental > Aquatic > Marine > Intertidal...
AATGTCCGTATCTGAAAAACAAAGGGCCTTTTTTCTTTAAATACCCATGGGCGAAACCTGCTTGTTGGTATTGGCGGGAATGCCGCCATCGGATGCGCTAATCACTTGGAGGATGGAAGAAGCGGATCACTCAATTGCGGTGGATGGTGGCTTTCTTTCCTTTAGGCACGCTGGTTTAGTACCAGACACGCTGATTGGAGATTTGGATTCCCTCTCGGATGAAGAACACCCTGGAAGTGAGTTTCCTCAATTGAAAGTCGTGCACTTGCATGATCAAGATACAACTGATTTTGAAAAAGCTCTGCACTGGATAAAGCATAATACCAAAACAAAAAATTTAATTATTTTAGGGGGCTTGGGAAAACGAACTGATCATTTGATGACCAATCTCTTGGTTGCTTCCGTTGCCGATCAATCTTTGGAAATTACCTTTGATGATGACCAGGAGTGGATGCGAAGGGTAACACCATCTTGCCCACTCACTCTTCATGGTAGGAAAGGGGCCACTGTCAGTATTTTGCCAATATGTGAGTCCAGTGGAGTCACGACGAAAGGATTACAATGGTAGTTAGATTGCGAGACTATTAGAGGATCCAAAATCGTGGGGCAAAGTAATATATGGCAATCTGACTCTGTTGAAATCCATTGCTCGACTGGAACCTTCTTTGTGTTTCTCGAGAAAGGGTAATGCCCACAAAAAAACCTCGCCCATTTTGTGAACGAGGTTTTTTTGAAAGAAATGTAAAGGCGATTAGCTCTTGAACTGAGGAAGATGTCCTTTGTCGAAAGCTTCTTTAAAGTAAGTGTCCGGATCGCGTTTCCAGCGACGTTGAGCACTGGATGACCAAAGGTAAATTGTCTTACCCTTGTATTCAACGGTTTTAGAGTTCGGGTTGATGAAGCGTTCTGGATAAATGGGGCATACCCGTTGGTCGAGAAGTTTAACTTTATCAACACCGAGTTTTTTCTTTTCAGCATCGGTAAACTTTTTGGCTAATGCGGGGACAGCTTTGATATAATAAGCAGCGGCACCGTCAAAGGCTTTTACGCAGGAACCACAGCAAAAAAATATCTTTTTGCCGGTGCTTTCTGAAAATTCTTCAGGATCAATTTCATCACCTAGCATGATGGCACATTCCTCAGCAACGAGTGAAGAATTGAAAAGAAATAAGAAAAGGAGAGAGCTTAAGAATTTGTTCATATATAAGTTAATGTCCTGAAAATGAAATTTTTTCAAGACTATCATAGTTTTTTCTCAAAAAAGTATTTTTCAACTTTATATTTGAGAATTACCGAGTCTCAGCTGAAGTTGAATAATAATTTCTTTAAATCCCAATGATTCCCGCTGATCAAAATAAATACCAAAAGTACTTGGAGGAAGCCTTGCATGAGGTAGGGAAATACCTTGAGTCCAGTGAAGATGCGGCTGCTGCAGTCTCACCGGATAAAGGACTGGGCAGGTTGTCAAGGATGGAGGCGATGCAAGATCAGCAACTTGTCATGGAGATGAGAAGACGAAAAAAGCGACAGCTTGTAGAAATTAAATCAGCAATCTCAAGGCTTGAAATGGGAAACTATGGGACCTGTGTTTTTTGTGGAAAAGAAATTTCTCCTGAGAGATTGGAGGTAGCACCAGAGGTCCAAACATGTATGAGTTGCAGCTAAAAGCCGACTGACTAGTTGCTTTCTAAATCCTGCCTGAATACCTGAAATTTTTTGCGATGCTTGTGACTTACTTGACTGGCTCGGGCACGCCATTTCCTAAAACTGGATGATTTTAGGTTTTTTCTCATAATCCGAATGACATCGGATTCTTTTTTGCCGGTTATTTTATAAATTTCCTCGAAGGTGATTCGGTCGGCCCAGGCTGCCCAGATAATCCAGTCATCCGTGCCTTTGGGTGGCATGGGTTTACAGGACTTAGTGACAGGGAAGTTACCTTGTTTTTTTGACATTTAGGCAGCAGAGAGGCTTTTCATATCGATCACGAAACGATACTTAACATCGCTTTTGACAAGTCTTTCGAATGCTTCCTGAATTTGATCCATACGAATGACTTCCACATCGGAGGTGATATTGTGCTCACCGCAGAAATTAAGCATTTCCTGTGTTTGTTGGATCCCACCAATTAAAGATCCCGCAAGATTTTTTCTTCCAAACATGAGCTGAGCTGCATTTACCTGACTTAAGGGTTCAACCGCACCCACCACACACATGGTGCCATCGACTTTAAGAAGATCGAGGTAGGGGTCGACTTTGTGGTCAACCGGAATGGTATTAAGGATAAAATCAAATTCACCTACTTCTTTGGCCATGGCATCAGCATCAGTGGATATCAGGACTTCATCAGCTCCAAGTGATTTGGCATCATTTCCTTTTTCAGGGGTAGTGGTGATCATGACCGTGTGGGCTCCCATGGCATGAGCAAATTTAACTCCCATATGACCAAGCCCACCTAGACCGACTACGCCAACTTTCATTCCTTTGGTAACGGACCAATGTTGAAGAGGCGAGTAAGTGGTAATCCCCGCACAGAGAAGGGGTGCAGTCCCAGTAAGTTCAAGATTAGCAGGCATTTTCAGGACAAACGATTCGTCCGCTACAATTCTCTGGGAGTAACCTCCATAAGTAAAACCACCAGGATCATCAACAGGGGAATTGTAAGTTGCTGTAAAACCAGCATGACAATACTGTTCGTTCCCTACCTTACAGGATTCGCATTTTCCACAGGCATTTACCATGCATCCTATGGCTGCGATATCACCAATCTTGAATTTAGAAACAGAAGATCCTATTTCGGTTATTTTGCCTACGATTTCATGGCCAGGGACTACGGGATATTCGGTCATGCCCCAATCATTATTAACGAAATGCAAATCGGTGTGGCATACTCCGCAATAATCAATTTCAATTAAAACATCGGTATTACCTAGTGAGCGTCTTTCAATCGTGTAAGGGTGTAAATTTTCTTTGGCTGCTTCTGCCGCGTAACTTTCAGTTTTCATAATACACACATTTATGACGGCTTATCATGGAATAACAAGCCTATGGATTGAAAAGCCTTTAAGTATTTAACTACTTTTTTACTTGTTTAACGATCGTTTCGGTTTCGGATACGACAACACTACCTAAGCTTGTGGAATCGGGACGTATATCGACTAACTCAAGGATGTAGGTGTAAGTTTTAAAAATTACTTTCGGCTGGTACTCACGATTTTCGTATATTTTTTGCGTCAGAACGTAATCAGGGAGATTGGTGCCGGATCTGCCTTGTTGAGACTTCGCAAATCGAATGTACTCGTTCAATGTGCTGTTCGAACTACTTCCTGAAATCTGAGCAAGTCCGGATTGAGTAATCACATTTCGCAGACGGTTAATGCGTAAAGCTTCCGGGAATTCGACTGAAATTTGTGCTGTCATCGGACCGATAGCTAGACTGGGCGGTTGCGTATCATTTGACTGAGCCAAGGCCGACTGCATGAGCTTGGGGAACATTTTTGAAGACATTTCATCGAGGTCCCGAATCGTTAAATCACGATATTCCGTAACTTGAGATGAATCCACCCGGATGGTTTTTCCGCTTTGGCAGCCAATAAAGAAGAGGAGGGAGGAGGTGATGAAAGAGAAGAGAGTTAATTTTTTCATTGATCTATGAAGTATGATTCAAGGGTTAGATTCCTTTGAGTAAAAGGCGGAAATCGACTGCATTACCCCGGGGGTCCACAGCTTGCAGGGTTTGCATCTCTTTTCCGTTAATGGTTGCGTTTTGCCAGACTGGGGAGTTTTCGACCGACCCGTCTTCGGCTACCCAGTCAAACTTGTAGAGAAAAATGCTTGGTTTAGAGGACTGGTTTTGCACTTCGGCTTTTGCTAGTAGCTTTCCATTAACGCGGTTTTTAAAACTATTTACGACCACGATGTTTTTTGTCTTGTTATCACCCCCGGCAATTCGGCTAACGGATGCATCCTCATTGCTTTCGTAAGTGGTGGTCGGGTTTTTGTTGTAGGTTGCACATCCTGCAAATGAAAGGAAAGCGAGGCTAAGCAATAATTTTTCTAATTTCATATCTTAGGGAAATGTCAGGTTAATGATTTTGTCAATGATTGGTGGCAAAAATCTTATGAAGTTCTGGGTGGTAAAATTCGGCTAGGCCTTGTTCGAACCCAAAAGAGCTTAATACTTTTATTGGGTTTCCTCGGCGAATTGACTTTAAGTAGACGAAGTTGGTCTGGTTGTTGGGGTCGACTTCAAAAGAAGTTTCAGAACTTGATCCCGCCCGAATTGAGATTTTCCCGTTTTTAGGGGTGGCGATTTTCTGGACCATGATTTGTTTGGGTAGGGAGTACCAGGAGCGGTCATCAGCTTGGGTGAATGCTTCAGCGGCGGCAACTTTAGCAACTGTAGCCAGTATGAAAACTCCCAGGTTGTCCTGTTGTTGATCTTTGGTTGCTTCTTCGATGGCTACCTGGGAAGCAACGGCCAATACCGTTTGAATGAGGGCTTTGGCAATTTCTCCGGGTAGTTTGGCTTTAAACTCGGCTGAAACAACCGAGTCCATGTCGGTAAGGATTTCCATTTGCTTTGAATGAGCCTCTGTTTTCAGGGTAAATTGACGGTCATAGTCGTCACGGTAATTTAGCTGGGGAAGGGAGAATGGTACATAAAGGACTCCACCGGGGGGCATCCCATTGTAAAAAAGTACAAGAGGCAGACGGAATTTTCTTTCAATCCGATAAGGAGCGGAACCTGTCTCCATGAAGACATAGGTTGTGGAATTTGAATCGCTTGAAGAGATCTTTTCCTCCCCCTTAAGAAAAGAAACATTTTCTCCGATAGTTTTACTGAGGTTTTCTTTACTGGTTCCAAAGTCAAACTGCTCCCCGCCCCGGTTGGTTAGAATAAGACGAAGGTAATCCCCCATGGGATTATAGAATTCCTGATATTTTTCGGCGATTTCTTGTTTTACCAGTTCATTTTGGTCAATCTCTCCGGATTCGAGAAATTCACTGTATTTGAGGTCTTTTCTTTCATTTGCTTTCGACTCGATATCAATGATCCTTTTCCGGTTAATCTCCTCCGCCTCTTGGCGTTTAAATTTTAATTCAGTCAGAGCTGATTGAGCCCGGGCATTGTTTTTCGATTCAAGAGCACGAATGGTGCGGTAGATTTCGAGCATGTTACGATCATGGAAATGCCCTACATACTCACCTATGCCTTTGGAACTGGGATCAATTAAGCCTCCTCCAAAGTTTTCATCCGCAATCGATTTAGCTCGATCAATATGCAGGTCAGTTAATTCATTCGCCTTATTGGCCCGGGAGGTCGTGATCATTTCCAAATTCCATAGCAACTCCTCATCATGTCCTGCCTGGATTGACTGTCCTGCTTTTTCTAGATTCGAAAGAGCCGATACCTCATCACCCAAGTCCCAGGAGTTTCTGAATTCTTTTGTGCTCGTTTGATAGGAAGCACATGAACTAAATCCTACCACAATTGACAAGCAAAGTAGGGGAGCTAATTTATTTTTCATAAGAAGGAGATGTCGAGGGATTTATTGGGTAGCCAAGCGAGCGAGGGGAAGTTTGTCTGGTTCTACATCAGTATTAATTCCCAGATCTTCTATGATTTCACAGGTGGCAACATCCGCTTGGGTGCTTACTACCTTGATGACACCAATCTTGGTGAAAGTGGTTCCTGTCATAACTTGTTTGGTAATGGGGTGGATGATTGGTTTGGCAATACCAACATTGTAAACTTGGTTCACTTCAATACCATTCTTGTATCCGGCGAGGATGGTGCATTGTGTGCCCGTTTTTTGGTAGACATAAATTTTTTGTTCGAAACTGGATACGAAACTGGATGCCATTTGTTCGGCGGAAGCCTTTGCGAAGTTCTCCACCTTTTGAATTCGGACTAAATCCCCGCCACTTCCTGATCCAAATTGATCTTCATCCCATGCATCAGAGAAATCAGGGACTTGGAATGTCTTTTGATCTGCGGGATTTTCCCGGTTTATCAGTTGCATGGTAACTGAAACGAAAATGTCGCGATTAATTCGGGTGGAGTCATCGAGTGGATTTTTGATATTTACCTGTTTTTCAACAAACGCGGTGACTGAACAGTTGAGAATATATTTTGGTTTTTTCAACAGTTTCTTATCTGCTGCCTCAAATACGGCAGAATTTTCAAGTTCTAGATCCAAATTTGATTCAGAAAACACACTTGAAAGATCTATGACTGCATATTTCCCGGTTTGATTGAGGTAATTTATGAAGTAGGTCGGGAGAGATTCCAGGTAGGAGCTAAGGGATTGAGGTCTTGTAGACTTTACCGTATTGGTGGCGTCAATTTTCCGCAGCAAGATCGTTTCTTTTTGAGCAGAAACAGAGAGTGTAAGTAGGGTTGCTAAAAATAAAAGGATTTTTTTTCTCATTGGAATAGACTTTTATTAAGGTTGATTTCTGGAACCTCGTATTTGGAATTTTTTAAGAATTCAAACATGCCTTCGGCGAGTCTTTTTTGGTTCTCGTTAAAAGTTTCCCCAGTTTTGATTTCCTGGAGGAACTTGAGTTGTTCGCGCCAAAGTTGGTATTCTTTATTTGTTGGCTCAAGATTAAAGGAGAGAGTGATTCCTTCATAAGCGTTAATTAATTTTTCCTCCATGACAAACCCCGGTCTCTTTATTTGTAACCTGCAGATCCCTTCTGGTATTTTGAGAGGATTTTTTTCAGAACAGCTACCCACGAGAATCCCGTTGATGTGGACCTCTGCATCGCCTGGTGAAACTTCGAGGTTATTTCCGGAAAGTGAAATGGTCCCATCCGCATCTTTAATAATTTCGGGAAGGTTGATTCCTTTGAGTCTAGCAATAATCGTAGCAGAGATGAGTTTTTGCTGAGGGTCCAACTTGGTGGCGGGGTTTTCGAGAGGCATATTGGAATTTCTGATAAATTTCGAAGTCACTTCCTTTTCGAGGATATCAGAAGCAAGAATCTTATCAGAAATGAGTGCAGCGGTTTCTTCCACAAGTTCTGACAAAATGGCATCTTCCGAGAAAGATAAACCCACTTGGGAGGTGATGGGAATTTTTTTCTCAACCTGAATCCGGTCACCCGCAAAAGCGGAAGCATTGTCGGTCGCAATAAATTTATAGTTCGCAGACAATCTGAGTGTTACCACGGTGCGGTCAAACTTCGGTATTTCTGCTCTTGTACTTGTGAAAGTGTTTAAATTTGCTGAGAGAATAGCATGGGCACCCAATTGTTTTGCCAGAGTAATCTTATTATTTTGGGTAAGTTGCCTGTAGGAGGAACCTGAACTTTCGTTACCTTTGGTTGGCGATATTTTTTGGGTTATCGAATCGGGGCTGATCACTCTCATCCTGACATCTGCCAGACTGGCTGATAATGCACTGGAAAACCTCTTAGTTATTTGAGTATCAGTCTGCTTCAGGTTACTGTCAGCGAAAAGGAGTACTTTGAATTGTGGACTCGATTCTTTCTGTGCGAGGGTCCAAAAAGAAAAGTTAGCCAGTAATATAGAAATGAATGGGAAAGTATATTTCTGCATAGGGATACTGAGTGGTAGATTAGAGAGTAAAATACCCAAACTATGCAATCAGGGGGATTGCAAGTTATTTCAGGTTCAGGTTATGAATTTTACAAATAGAGCGAAGAAAAAGCAAAAATCTGAGAATTTGGTGTTTCAGGAGGATAAAACTGCTTTTTGGGCAGAAACTAATTCAGCAATTCCTTTTCCCGCGAGATCCAGCATTTCATCTAATTGAGTTTTGCTGTAGGTGGCTTCTTCCCCGGTGGATTGTACTTCTACAAATTGACCGCTCCCTGTCATAACGATGTTTGCATCGACCGATGCATCCCTATCTTCTGGGTAATCAAGATCGAGCACGCATGTGTCTTTGTAAACGCCCACACTGATAGCTGCCAGATGATCAATAATTGGGTCCTCCTCCAGTTTGCCGCGTTGCAGGAGTTCATTGATAGCGATGCGAATGGCAACCCAGGCTCCGGTGATTGAAGCCGTGCGAGTGCCACCGTCTGCACGAAGTACATCACAATCAATCCATAGTGTTTTATCTGGGAATTTTTTTAAGTCGACCACTGCTCGCAGGGAACGACCGATAAGTCGCAGGATTTCAATATTTCTTCCATCCTGCTTGCCTTTACTGCTGGGGCGATCTTTTCGGGAAAGGGTGGAGTAGGGGAGCATATTGTACTCAGCAGTCAACCAACCACCTTCAACTTTTTGCTGTCTCATCCATCCGGGCACGCGGTCTTCGATCATGACTGCACAGATAACTTGTGTATTGCCAAAGGAGCAAAGCACCGACCCGTTCGCATGCGGTGCAATATCTTTCTTGAAGGTTACTTCCCTCATTTGATCAAATTCCCGTCCGGATGGACGGGTGAATGCTTCGTCGAGTTGATCGGCAAGGGAAGGATTTTGAAGGGATTCAGATTTCATAAGTTTCAAGAGGTTCAGGGTCGTAAACACTAAATGGCTCGTCATTTAAATTTTGCTTAAACCACTCCCGGGCTTCCGGGTCTCCATGGTGCAAAATAACTGACCGAGGTGAAATTTTTTTGGCGTAGGATAAAAGTTCGTCCCTATTCGCGTGGCCGCTGAGATCAAATTTACAAACTTTTGCCTCTGTTTTTTGAATTACATCCACGGCATCAAATTCAAAGGTCTCATCTTTCTGAGTGGCAAGAAGTTTACCTCCTGGTGTACTCGGGTCACAATAACCTACAAAGAGGATGGAGTTTTTAGGGTCGCCCAGAAGACCGGAAGCCAAAACATAAGAAGGCGTATTTTCAACCATCATGCCACTACTTAGCAGAAAAATGCCATCCATTGGCGGTCTTCTACCCGGTTCGATTTTCTTAGGCAATGGGCGGGCTCCGATAGATTTTAGGACTTTTCGGTTGAAGCGGACACGATTGGTGTTTTTTGAAATCTCATGGAAGTGATTAACCAAATCCATGCCCAAGCCTGAGCAAAACACCGGAACCTTGGGTATGGCTTTTTTTCGAAAAGCTTCATCCAATACGGCGAGCATTTCCTGCATCCGACCAAGGGCAAAAACCGGAATGAGAACCGATCCATGCTTGGCAAGTGTCGAGTTCATCTGTTTCAGCATGCGGACTATTTCTGACTCGCGAGATTGGTTTTGGGGAATTTCTGTTGCACCACGGGTGGTTTCCGTGACCAGGATATCCACTGGTTCTTTGGGCAAATTGGCTCCATCCAAAGTTCTCTGATCGTTGAAGAGAATGTCGCCCGTAAAAAAAACACTCTTCCGATTATATTTAACATTTACGGAAACTGCACCAGCCACATGTCCTGCATGATGAAGAGTAATCTCGATGAATTCACCGTTTTTTTCCAAACGATAAGGTGTGTGGAGCGGGGGTGTTTTGAAACGATCGTAGAGAGATGTAAGATCGCCCCTACCATAATAGGGCAGCTCAGGAATGTTTAATTCGGACCGCTGCCTTTTCATTACTGAGATTGAATTTGAAAGCATGCGGCGGGCAAGAACAGCACTGGCATAGCTTAAAATAACTGGAGCGTCTGGTTGTTCCCTGGATAGTAGTGGTAAACTACCGAGGTGGTCGAGATGACAATGGGTCAGGATGATGAAATCAAGGGAAAATCGTTCAATGATCTCATGTCTTGGTAGGGAGTCTGGGCCGGCATATTTCGGATGTAATCCGGAGTCGATCACAAATTTAAATGGACCCAATTCACAGAGACTGCAATTGGCACCAATGCCACCGTGAGCATTCAGATCAGTGAACTTCATGAATGAGCAGGATCGATGCTTGGTCCACCGGGAATATTCAATCGAAATGGTTTCATATTGATATGAATACGGTTTTGGAATTCATCCACTCCATGAAAAGAACCAAACGCTTCTGCTGAAAGATGGGTAACATGATAGCTATTATACGAGAAATTTTCGCCGGGCGGAATGATAGGAGATTCTCCAACAATTTTCTCACCTTCCACCACCGTTTTGGTACCATCATCGTTGGCCAATACCCATTTCCTTCCCAAAAGGGTCACACTACGGTCCGAAAGATTCGAAATACTGATGAAATAAATGAAGGCGTGTAAATCAATGCCTTCCACTTTCGATTTTTCTCGATGATGAACTAATTTATCAAGGGAGGCGTGTAAACCCTCCAACTCTATACTTTCCTCCTCCAAAATATTTGCAGTTGATCATATCACAGTTTGTTTAAAGACCAATGATTAATTGATTACAGTTAATTTTAAAATTGTGAATGAATTACGCTTGCTCCGGGAGTGAGAGAATACACAACGGAGTGGATGCAGAAATTTGCTCTCCTATCAGTAAGTGACAAAACCGGAATCGCTGAGTTTGCCCAGGCATTGGTCAGTCAATTCGGATACACTCTTTTATCCACGGGCGGTACAGCCAAGTTGCTTCGGGATCAAGGCATCGAAGTAACGGATGTGAGTGATCACACTAAGTTCCCGGAAATGATGGACGGACGGGTTAAAACCCTTCACCCAATGATACATGGAGGGTTGCTTTGCTTGCGCGATAATCCTGAGCATGTCGATGCAGCTTCGGGTCATGGAATAGAGATGATTGATCTTGTTGTCGTTAATTTGTATCCTTTCGAAGAAACCGTTGCACGTGCCAATGTCACCTTTGATGAAGCGATTGAGCAGATTGATATCGGTGGCCCGTCCATGCTAAGAAGTGCCGCCAAGAATCACAAAGATGTCACAGTTGTCTGCGATCCTACGGATTATTCCAGAGTCCTAAAATCGATGGAGGCAGGGGAACTGGATAGTAACTTTAGAAAGGAATTGGCATTGAAGGTTTTCACCAGGACATCCGCTTATGACGGTGCGATCCGGAGTTATCTTGCCACCCAGGGTAATCAGGATGAACTGGATATGGATTCCATTTCTGGTTTTCCCGCTACGCTCAACCTCGAGGAAAATAAAGTACAGAACTTGCGATATGGAGAGAATCCCCATCAACAAGCAGCTTTATACGGCGGTTTCCTCGACTATTTTGATCAATTGCAGGGAAAAGAATTAAGTTATAATAATATTATCGATATTTCAGCTGCGGCTTATCTGATCGGAGAATTTGAAAGACCCACTGTGGCTATCCTTAAGCATACAAATCCCTGTGGTGTGGCCAGTGCCGATAATCTATCAGAGGCTTGGGAATCCGCTTATGCTACTGACCGACAGGCTCCATTTGGTGGAATTATTGTAGTCAACAATACTTTGGACCTAGATTTAGCTCAAAAAATTGGCGAAATTTTCTGCGAAGTGATCATCGCTCCCGGTTTTACGGAAGAAGCAAAGCAATTCTTTGCCAAGAAGAAGAATCTGCGTCTACTTGTTTCCAAGGTTGGATTTGGTCCTGATACTTTGCAGGAAATTCGAACGATCCCGGGGGGACTTTTGGTGCAGGATCGTGATCAAAAAAGAATTAATCCCAAACACTTTGAGGTCGTGACCAAAAGACCACCCACTGACCTTGAGTTTCGATCGATGCTTTTTGGATGGAGAGTTGTGCGGCATGTGAAAAGTAATGCTATTGTCTATGCCGGTGACGAAAAGACTATCGGAGTGGGAGCCGGACAAATGTCACGAGTGGACAGTTCCAGGATTGCCGTATGGAAGGCCGGGGAAGCAGGTTTGTCCCTGGATGGTTCAACGATTGCTTCAGATGCTTTTTTCCCTTTTGCAGACGGCTTGCTGGCAGCAGCAGATGCCGGTGCGACTGCGGCTATCCAACCTGGTGGGAGTGTCAGAGATGAGGAGGTGATTGCAGCTGCCAACGAGCGTGATATGGCAATGCTTTTTACTAGAACCCGTCACTTTAAGCATTGATTGAATGCCTCTTTTTTAATTTGAGGTAAAACCGTGTGTAAATAACCTAACCTTATTAAATGACTAGGTTTTCGCATTTTTTTACACTACTTGTTTTTACTGTAGTTTCCTTATTTTCGGTCACAGGTTGTGGCGTTGCCATGATGTCCGATGAGAGGTTGGCCAGGCAGTCCAAATCCCAATTTTCGCAGATGAAAAAGAAGGACCCTGTTTCTAAGAATGCGAAATATCAAAGAATGGTCGAAAGGATCGGGAAAAGAATTACGGATGTA
>Ga0181577_10003504_pt1 | contig 12171 bp, 11 predicted proteins | sample 101ome_21_FD_132468 | JGI IMG/M metagenome (GOLD analysis project Ga0181577, IMG submission 132468) | Coastal salt marsh microbial communities from the Groves Creek Marsh, Skidaway Island, Georgia - 101413BT metaG (megahit assembly) | ecosystem: Environmental > Aquatic > Marine > Intertidal...
AAGCTCGCTTGCGAGTTTTTTAACAGAATGTGAAAAAATGGATCCACTTCTCACCTGGTGAAATGCATAGGGCTTCATGGCACCCAATTCGGAAATTTTTCCTCTAATCTACCTGAGAAAATAAATTTTCCGCCCCCTTTTTCCCACTATTTGATTATATATGCTCTTTCACCCCTATACGCGACACCCTTTTAACCCCCATACCCTACAAAAAAAAAAACCTGGAATTTCGACCATCGGCAAAGGACGAGCCCGCTATCCAACCCCTCACCCCTCCTCTGAAATTCGAACGACACCCGGGACCAAAAAGTGCGCATCAGAACCGGACTTTGGGCCAAGGCCTCCCTCCCGGCTACTACCTTCGACCACAACTCAACAAAAGGCTTCGAACTTCAAACCTCTTCTTCTTCTTCTTCTTCTTCTTCTTCTTCAAAACCTCCACCTCTGCACCAACCTCCTTCGACGGAAATGAAGGCACAAATCCTCCAGATGCTCGAAGATCACGGCATTGACCGAAAGAAGGTCGTCTTCCTCGAACCCAAGACAGAAAAGGTCAAGGTTAGCAAGGACAAGCGGCCCGACGCGGCCGCCGTCGAAAATATGGTCAATGGCCTACCCCGGCTGCTTCAATCCCTGTCGGACCGGCAACTGCCCTCGTGGAAGAAGAAGGCCCTGACCCTCTTGGAAGTATCGACCCGGGAGCTTAACCTTGTCAAAGAGGGACGTCCGGCCTTCGACTTCGACGACCCGGACCTCCCGCTTATGGATGCATTGATTGCGGAATTGGATGACCGAGGACAAACGGACCTTCACAGGCGCGACCTGGCCAACAACTGGAGCAAGTGGACCCGGTCCGAAAAGGAAAAACGGCTCCTCGACGCCTTCCAATTCGGCGTCGAGATGCGCAAGAAACAACACCGGGTGAACGATTTGTTCCACGCTTTGACGAAGAAACTTCATAGCTCTTCTGCCTAAGCCCCCAGATTGGACACGCCGCGAATACGGACAAACTGATCTAGTTAATCAAATTTTCAACCCATTTTCCTAATGACATTTTTCAACGACACCCGGGACCAAAAAGTGCGCACCAGGCCCCAAGGCCCAAGGCCTCGCTCCTCCCCACAGGCTCCCCTCACAACTACCACAAGGACCAAGAACTGTCGAACGACACCCGGGACCTTTAAAAAAAGTGCGCATCAGACCCTGCCTCGAAGCCAAGGCCATCGACCCGTCACAACTCCAAAGAAGAACGTTCGATTTTCTACACCTAAATGTCAGCAGCGGAGGAAATTGCGAAAATTTTCAGAGAGATCATCGCCTTTAAGGACGGGATGATCAAACGACAGAATCGTAGAATCGTTTCGCTCGAGAGGGAGGTGCAGGAGAAGGACGAGAGGATCGTTTCGCTCCTATATTACTGGAGATTATATATTACTGGAGAGCAGCCGCAGCCGATTGGAGAGGCACAGCCCGCGGAGGCACAGCCCGTGGAGGCACAGCCCGCGGAGGCACAGCCCGTGGAGGCACAGCCCGTGGAGGCACAGCCCGTGGAGGCCGAGGCCACTGTCGGACAGAAGCGTAAGCGCCAGCGCCCGGAGAGCGACACGGTCCCGACGTCCTGCAAGAATCTTCGCAAGGCCACGAAGATGAATACCAAAAAGGTGAAGCTTTTTAGGCTGATGGGCCTGAAGGACTGCAAGGTGCGGGATTTCCACGAGATGGCAGAATCGATCTTTGAGGGTCACCGGTCCCTGCTGGAGTGGACCCGCTCGCACCCAAGGTACCAGCAGACTTGCGCTAGAGAGCCGCCTTATTTTGTCCTGCAAGGCGAATGGCTCAAGTGGCATCCGGTGTGGACCGCCCACTTTCAGGCATGCACGTCGTGCAGCCAAATCTTCCAATAGCCCGCCTAACACGGCTCTGCCGCCCGCTGCGTCACAAAAAAGTCTTTCATTTCAATAAAAACTCAAAGCCCTATTTTTACAAAAAGTGCGCATCAGAGCTCTGCTCTGTGCCAAGGGTAGCGACCCCGGTACAGGGTGACGTCATAACTTGAAAACTCTGAGAGATTTTTGGAAAATCTTAAAGCCCTAATTTAAAACTGCGCTTCAGAGAACTGAGGGAACCCAAGGGGGTTGGACCTAGTACAGGGGCTCGTCACAACTCCTGAAACTTTTTGTGCTTTTTGTGTTTTTTTGTGTGCTTGTGCTTTTTGTGTTTTTTTTGTGTGCTTTTTGTGTTTTTTTGTGTGCTTGTGCTTTTTGTGTTTTTCGTGCTTTTTGAGTGTTTTTGTGTGTTTTGTCAATGTGTGTTTTTTCTGCCCTCTCTTCCAATCGTGCGTCCGTTCGTCCGATTCCGCGTCCGATTCCGCAGGATCCCATGTTTAGGATTTCAAACATCACGGAGGACTTTGAAGGTATTCGTTACGCCTGTGGATGCCACATTTTGAACCGGCCGATAAAGCAGCGAGTCTTCGCAGTCCACGCATCAGCGAAGGGAAGATTTACCACGGAAACTCATCCCTCGCGGGACGAATACATGGTTAATTCCTGGCCTCCCACGGACATGTACCAGTGGAAGAACAATGGAGACAGTGATTATTGGCCAATTGACGAGTACACCAGGGATAGCCCAGTTCCTCTGCTTTTGAACGTTGCGCCGGGTGAGTTTCAGGTGAGGCCGTATTACGAGGACCACTACAACCGTTGCTGCTTGTGTCGATTGTCTGCCTACGCGGGAACGTCATGGCAACCATATTTTAATCCGATGATGGAAAAATCGGACGACTTGCTGCGACGATTGAATGCAGATAACATTCCTCGCACACTGGATGATCTTCGCAGTGCCATTTCGGCAAATTGGGATTCCATGGACCTCCCGCTCAAACGTCAGTCCCTTGAGACACTTGAGGATGTGATTCGACACTTCGCGAGAATCAGCATGACCCGAGAAGTTCGCAATGGAAACCGTCGCGCCTATGACAGCTTCCGTTTGTTCGACAATAAGACGCTACCGGAATTCCTTAAGGCGAGCGTAATCGAAGCGAGAAGGCAGTTTGAGCTGAAATTCAACAAGGATGTCTTGCGAGATTCCAAGGCAATGGATGAAGCGATTGACTTTATTCGAAACAAAGGACCAGATGAGTTTAATGTCGAGTGCTTTGGTTCTTTTCATGACATTGTTGTGCACGCGTGTCTCGTTCCAAACAAGGGACGTCTCGTCTCCAATTATCCGATTCGAGCGAGGTCCGTGCATCAATTGGAACCGGTCGAGGTCGAGGTCGACTTACTCACTACTGAATTTCCGAGTTCTGAGGTCTCGGAGGTGTCTGAGACCTTGCAAGCAGCCTTGTCGGGCTTTTCGTTTTTCCAGCCTGAACTCGAGCACGAGGATAACATCGGAGGGTCCTTTGAGATCGTGAACTTGCGTAGTGACGTGCAAGGGGCGATTGTTTGCAAACTTGTACCGGGGTCAGGGGCCAGCGTGGGTATCGCGAGGGATTGCGACATGTTCGTGTGCTGTTATGTGAGGGACGAGGAACAACAGAAAAGGTCACGAAAGCGTAATCGTGAAATTAGGGAGTCACCGCATTTGCCCATTCAGTCCCTCTGTCTTTCGTCCTCTGAGACGGAGACGGACATGGACGTGGAAAACAATGTTAATGGATCGAGCAGTGACACGGAGAGCGAATTATCGGACGACGAGAGTGAAAGCGAGGATGATGTGGTTGAACTCGATAATGGGCTGGCGGAGAACTGGAAACTCCTGAGAGAAAACGCTCCACCTGCGTGGACGTGTGGGACGTCTACCGAGGAGATGTGGAACAACATTTTGAATCTTCTTATTGAAAGCCGTCCCACAGGCCAGAGCGATCACACTGAGGGAGGAGCAAACGGGGTGCGGAAGAGGGGAACACGGGGTTCACATCGCGCGTCGTGCTTTCTTCAGGTGTACATGTGGTGTCAGTCAGGCAAGGCCAGTCTTATTTCATTCATGGCGGCCGCTGCGTACGAACTTGGTTACCCGTCCATTGTAGTGATTCCGATGTCTGCAAATGCCCAGGAGATCAGGAATAAACTTGTCTTAACTTTGAGTGGTCAAAGTCAAGTCGATGTCAAACTCTTCACGGACCTCTATGACAGCAAAAAGAGTGTACAGACTCGGTTGATTCAACACTTGAAAAAAAATGGATGTGTCATTGTGAACATTTACTCGTCATCCAATCAGATCGTGGGAGTAGAGGAAGCGTGGCGACAATTGAACAAGCACAAGAATCCAGAGCAAAAAAGGTCTCCATTTGTGATCATGGACGAGGCCGATGCATTGATGCAGTCTCAGGGTGGCACCATTGTCGATGGGCGGCATGTTGGGCAGGTTCCACAATCACCTGAAGAATGCGAAGACTGTGGGGTCAAAGCTGTGGAGATGGATCTATACGATCGTGTGAGTGCAATGAACCCCGTGCTTAAGGTAGTTGTCAGTGCGACAATGAAGAAGCTTTGGGACGCTGCCAAGCACGGTCATTTCTTCTGGAAAGGGATGGCCGAGGATCCTACGTCCGTTGCATTCTTCGATCACAAATTATGGGCTTATGATCCAGAAAGAGATCGCGGGTGCAACGAAGATCGCTGGGTGCACAGAGGCGCCGACTTACTGCAGGAGGTTGAGATTGAACCCGGAACCGGGAAAATGCTCCGGTACAAGAAAGGCAGGTCCAGTAGGTGTAAAGACTACTGGACTAAGGAATGCGAAATCATGTACTCCAGGTACTGGAAAAGAGAGGTTGACGTTGAAGCGGGTAACATATTTTTTGTTAGGATATGCAACATGACTGGAAGGTCTGAAACTGCCAGAACCAGAACCATGAACAACTATTTGCTAGCGAAGCACATAAGTGTTCAAGAACGACCATCTTCACGGCCCACGTTATTCATGGTCATGGACGAGAAGCCTCACATTTTGTGCTCAACTTTGTCAGATTCGGTCAGGAACGACCTAATGGCGCAAGGGTGGAGATTGGGAAGAGGATTCAAAGAGGGGTACTTGGAGTGCCCACAGTTGTGTCAGATTAGCGATGTGTTTGAACTTGAATTGTTCCGAAACTTTTCAAAAGTTCTTTGCGGGTGGTCAGCTGTGTCTCGGAGCGTGAGCATCAACACAAAGTACAACCGCATTACTCACGCGATAATTCGCGTTTGTGGAGGGAGTGGAAAGAATGGCGGACTTCATTTGAACGAGATTCACCACATTCTTCTTCGAGGTGCAGGTTGGACGAATCTTTCAACGGTAGATTGGGAAAAATCTGATCTAATCACCGAGATCATGACCGATAGAAATGAAAGCCGTGGTGTCAGCCCAACCGAGAGGATCAAGAAGGACGTGGCATACGGAATCGAGATCAAGAAGTGCCTCGAGGAGTCCGTCGGGAACGCCAGCAAGGGAATCCTTAGCTCCGAGGCCTTCAAGACTGCATTTTTTGATGCAGAGTTCAACGACGAATTGAACATGGAGGCGACGCGCAATGCCAGGACTGCTGTGCACAGGGCTGCGAGTCACAGTCGTATGTCGCGTCTTCCATCTATCCACCAACGACGCTTCTCTTCCGACGCGCCAATCAGGGGCAGAGACCATGTCGAACGCGTGGAACGGGTCGCGGATGAAAATACCAGGCGCATTAGACGGATGTTGACAGATCAGCAGAGGGAAGAACTTGCCCAGATGAACGTCAGACCTACGACAGAAGAGATCAGACAGGTCAGGACTAGACGCCGGGCACACGGAGATTTCAAGAAGATGCATGACAACTGGCTCGACCACCAAAATGACGATCATGCTGCTTGGTTTGGACACGCGAATACGCTGTACACCACGAGCAACTTCAATGATCATATTTCTTGCATCATTGATAACTATTCCAGATCGTCAGGACTTGGGCTTCTGAGAGGTGTACTAGCAAACTTGAAAAGCGCGATGAAGAACATTCTCTGGGACATTTGGTCAGCGACTGCTTCTGTCGATCGGACGGACGCACGGTCCTTCTTCCAAAGCGTCAGGGTCGAATCGTGGCTGCGAGGCTGCGAATTGCTTCGTCGAGATACACCAACATACAGGGTAATCTCCGAAAGGCATTTCAATGCAATCTTTGGCGAGATGCACCAGTACAGTCAAACTTTGCCAATCACTACAACTGAGTGAATTCTTGAGAAAATAAAATAATTTTTTTTTTAAAATGAAAGTCTTGAGTCTTTTCTGTGGTTGCGGTGGGCTGGACTTTGGATTTCACGAACATCCGTCCTTCAGCGTATTGAAATCCTATGACAAAAATGCAAATGCAGTGCACGTGTACAATCTAAATTACCCCGGGACGGCCGAGGTCCTCAACGTACCCGACATTATCCTTCCCGAATTCTCTCTACATTTCAAGCCCAATATAATTATAGGAGGACCTCCATGCCAGGAGTTTAGTGCCGCGCGCGGTAAACATAAAACGCCTGGCGAGCGCGCAAACATGAGCACAGTATTTCGCAACGCCGTCCTCCGCTACATGCCTGAATTCTTTGTAATGGAGAATGTCCCGCAAATGCTGACGACACGTGGAGGAAAAGATATTCACGAAGCCAACGTGCAAGCGTTTCGCGAGGGGGGCTACGGTTTGACCGTGCTGAAAGTAAAAATGTCCGAGTACAACGTCCCTCAAACCCGCCAGCGCCTCATTATCATCGGGAGGCACGGCGGAAGTGATAACGAATTCGTCGAGGAAATGGAAAGGGAAAAAGCGCCTGTCATCAGTATGCAAGATTATATGCAAAAGAACGACAGAATAATTGACTTCAAGGGAAAAAAATATGCGTACATAAGACGCCCCTTTCATAAGGATTGCAACAATGTATTCTGCGCTGAAGATCTTTGTCCAACGGTGACCACAGTGCATTCGCCGCTTTCGCATCTGCACTCGAAAGACAAGTGTCAAGACAAAAATTTGATACTGGAAGATCCACAATCCGCCTTTTTCGCTGCGATTCAAACCTTCCCACCCTCGTTTGACTTCGGAGATCTTCATGAATTTTCAAAAATGAAACTCATCGGGAATGCCGTTCCGCCGGCCTTCAGCACCATCTTGGCCCGAGTCATTGCAGATTTTAAAAACTAAGTCCACTTTGCATATCCGCAATACGCTTCGTTCAGCCCCGCGAGCTCGAAGACAAAGTGGGCCAGGAAACCCACCAAAAACATCTTCAGGTGCACAAAGGCGACAAATTGGTCCAATATGAAGTGAAAGGCGATCGCCACCAAACCCACTGCACACGCCTCGCCCAAAACGATTGCGAAGGACCTCTCCATTTTTCTTTTTGATATACAAATATTTTTTTTTTGAATTTTGCCGCCTTTTTGAACGATTTTGCAAAGATTTTTCTTCGCTGCAAATGTCAGAACAATGCACGGCGTAAGCCTCCTCCACGCCCCGCCGCCGGCCGCCCCGGCCGCCCCCGCCGCTCAAGTCACCCAGAAGAACGCGGGCGCTTTCTTTCGGCAGCTTAAGTTGAAATCAAGGGACGTCAAGAAGGTGAGAATCCTCGACAACAAAGTTGAATTTGATATCAACGATGAACACTACGTCACTGCGGTCAATCCGCTCGCCGAGGCGCGAGTCATCGATGCCTTGGTCAAAGAGAGTCTAGACTTTGAGGTCGTTAATCCCAATGCGCCCATCGCCGTGGGCGACGTCGTGTCGATCGCGTGGATCGCCCTGATGGCCTTCCTGTTCTTTCGCATCAATCAGCCGCAAAGAAAGCAGCAGCGCGCTGAGGATGTCTCCACCGTCGACACGCGCTTCTCGGACGTGGAGGGCATTGACGCGGCGCGCGCCGAGCTCGAACAGATCGTTCGCTTCCTCAAGGACCCAGACCTATATGAAAAAGCCGGGGCAGAAATTCCTCGGGGTTGTCTCCTGTGCGGTCCACCGGGCTGCGGGAAGACCTTACTCGCCAAGGCCTTGGCCGGGGAAGCCGGGGTCCCGTTCATCCAAACTTCGGGTTCCTCGTTCGTGGAGGTGTACGTTGGGGCTGGGGCGGCGCGCGTGCGCGATCTTTTTGCACGTGCCAAGGCCATGGGTCCCTGCATCGTCTTCATCGACGAAATCGACGCCGTCGCAAGGAAGCGCGGCGGGGGCGGGCCTGCCGGAAACGACGAGCGGGACAACACTCTGAATGAGCTGTTAGTGCAGATGGACGGCTTTGCGACAGAACAGAACGTTATAGTCATTGGCGCCACCAATTTTCCAGAGGTATTGGACTCCGCAATCCTGCGTCCCGGCCGCTTCGATCGGCGCATCGACATCACTCTCCCGACGTCGGAAGGACGCCGGCGGATTCTCGAGACGCATTCGATGGGGAAAAATGTCTTGCGAAAGCCAAGGGTACTGAAACAGATCGCCGGCTACACAGACGGGTTCTCTGGCGCGGACCTACGCAATCTGATGAACGAGGCGGCTATCATCGCTGCGGAGAAAAACAAGGGCAAGATTACCGAGGAGATTGCCCTGGAGGCCTTCGAGCGACGAATGCTCGGCGTCCGGAGGGACGACACGGACACCCCTCAAACGGATATGCGGCGGATCGCCCTTCACGAGGCTGGCCATGCCATCATGGCCGTACTCCAAGGCATCGGTGTCAAGAAGCTCACCTGCGAAGCGCGGGGAACCGCAGGCGGCGTCACCTTCCTGAAACCGCGACAGGGTCTACCTACGCGGCAGTCATTAGAGAGCGACATCCGGATCTTACTTGGGGGCTATGCAGCAGAATCTATTTGCTTCGATGGCGACGTCTCCGTCGGCGCCAGCGAGGACCTTCGCCGTGTTCAAAGCATCGCGCGCGCCATGATCCTAAAATACGGCATGGGTCCTTTTAGTCGTGCCATGGCCTGGGACGATTTGGGTGCAGCCGGACAAGATAATGTAGACGCCGAGATAGATCGATTGACTGCACGTCTCCTCGAACAGACCAAGGTCGATCTTGCAAACGTGAGGCTCCTCGTCGAGGACGTCGGGCGACAACTTGAAGAGAAACGGTGTCTCGATGGCCAAGAGTTCTATGGACTGATTAACCACTCCATGCCGAGTTTATAGATCTCTAAAGCCCTACCCTAAAAAGTGCGCATTAGAAGCGTTGGGAAACCCATGGCGCCCCCGTGCCGTGAGAGGGTGCTTCACAATTACTTTTAGGATGGACGAGTATGTCGTTTTTGCCGATGGTACACAAAGAAAAATCTATCACAACATGAGTGGAAGGCGATGGTATAAGCATCCTGACACTGGAAAGCGCACGACGGTTCGAAGCAATATGCGCATCACGAGAAGAAGAAGAAGTCGTACGACACGAGTGCGAGTGATTCCGAGATATGAGAGGGAGAGCGAGGAGGAGAGCGAGGATAGCGAGGAAACGGTTGTCACAAGGAGAGATTGGAGATTGCAGTTTGAGCAGTTCTTGGCTTGGGAACGTACGCACGCGATAATTGGACTGGGTCCAATCACTCAAGGCATGGATGAAACGCCTTCAGATTCTGACGTCTTCCGCGACACGCCGTGTGCCGTATGCATGGAAGATTATGCGAAGATTGGACCCCATCGCATCGTCACTTTGGGATGTACGCATACCATTTGTGCACTGTGCTACAACCGATTGTATCAAACGCACAAACTAAAGTGCCCGACGTGCCGCGAAGAGATTCAAACGCGTACGTTGACAAGGATTTAAAACGCAATATACATCTTAGCCATTTCAGTCAACGTTGTCTCTTCGCCGCCGATGAGGTCGCCGGCCATGCGCGAGCGGTCGACGGGACCATCCGCCTCCAGGATGTCTAGGATCGTCGCAAAGTACCCGCGCAGGTATTCGATCTTCGAGTCCCAGTGGCGGGTCCCGAGCCCCCTGGGAGGTTCCGGCAGGTGAAACCGGATGGAGAAATCGAAGTAAGCGTCTCCGACTCGCAGCCAATAGCCGAATAAATAAGGAATAAATTGATTTGCAATGTTCTTCCACCTCTGACTTCGCGCCATATTTTGAAATTTCGGTTAAAAAAAAAAGAAATCAAATCCATTCACAATGGTGCTGGTGGGGATCGTGGGGTACGCTGGGAGCGGAAAGACGACTGTGGCGCGCACGCTGGTCAGCCGCGGCTTCACTGAGCTGTCCTTCGCTTCGCGACTCAAGGACGTCGTTTCCGTGCTTCACGGGCTTCCACGCGACAAGTTGGAGGGCGACACAGTTTCGTCGAGAGAATGGAGGGAGACCTTCGAAATACGTCCGGGCTACACGCCGCGTGCCGCGCTGCAGAAGGTGGGCGACGCGATGCGAGGGATCTACCCGGATATCTGGCTTGACATCGTGGAGAAGAGCATCACGGAGTCTCCGGGAGACGTGGTGGTCACGGACTGTCGCTACGCGCACGAGGTGGAAATGATCAAGAGAAACGGAGGACGCATCGTGCGCGTGGTGCGCAATCCACCGCCGGCGTGGGAGGCCCTCGCCCAGCAGGGGGTGAATCCGAATGATCACGGTTTCAAAGTTCACTCATCGGAGTATGCCCTCGCCTTGCTGGACGCGGACGTCACGCTCGTCAACGACGGAACCCTAAAGGACTTGGATACGCAAGTCTCTAATTTTTTTTTAGGTGGACATTGATAAGAAATGGTCCTCAAGACTCAAGACGGTAGAGCCTTCGGACCCATAATGAAAGGATCCGAGCCGTTCAAATGGGACCCTAGAAGACCGTTGGAGGAGCACGCTGAGTACGAAGAAGCATTGAACATCTTCCGGACCCGCAATAACTTAATATTCCAGCAACTCTTTAGCCGTAGACTCTACCCTAGAAACCCTGTAAACGATGACACCGAAGAGCAACGTGAACTACGCATCAACTACCATACTCTAATGAATTGCGTTTTTGTGCCCTTTTGGGCCGATCGAATGCCCAGACAGGGCATGAAGGGTCGTCAGGTCCCTAGGTCCGAGGACATCTACGCAGAGGCGTGGAACGATCAAAGGTCCACGGGAAAAAGTTGGTGCGTCATTTGTATTACGAGGGGCGACAATGGTGTTCTAAACCAGACAGTCTTGTCCAACGCGCATTGCGGATGGGGATGGTCTGGTAGCCGAGAGATCAAACCACTCCATTCTGCGCACTTTAGATTTAGCGACTTTAGGGACATGGAGAGAAGACGATCGCCACCCGACAAGGCGTGGATAAGGAAGATGATCATGGACTATTTCCTCGCGGGAACGTGGATCTACTCGGTCCCACGCATTACACAAGCAGATGTGAACAGAAAGCTGTGGCACGTAGTGGAAAATCTGACTTTTGGAGGACCCCAAGACCCCGCCGGAGGAATCGCCCCAAAGGCTAATGGGGAAAAGGCGCTTCTCTGGGCACTTAGCATGAACCTTTTCAACAATGTCGAGGGTCACCTGAAGATCGATATAAAAAACAGTAAGTGGGGAAATACTTGGACTTGGAATAATTTGTTTGACGTGCAAAACAACAACAACAATGACAATGACAATGACAATGACAATGACGAAGAGGATTCCGACGAAGAAAATGAAAACGAGGTTTCTGACGAAGAGGGAGAAATTGAAAACGGGGATTTAGAGGATTTGCGGCCACAAGCAACCCAAACCGTCCGTCAACGTCCGTCGCCTTCACCGTCATCGTCAGACGACGAAGGAGAAAATGTTGCAGTCCCCCTTAGTAGTGAGGAAGGCCCTCGTTCTCTCCCTCGCCCTCGCCCTAGCCCTCGGCGCCCTGAGATCACGCCACGTCCATCCAAATTCTTGAGGATCGCAGATTCAGGCAATGAGTCTCGCTCGTCTGAGTCTGAGTCCGATTCCGATTCCGATTCCGATTCCGATTCTGAGCCGATCCCAAAAAGAACATGGCGAAACTTCTGGGAAAAGGTAGAGCGGGGCGACTTTGATACATCAAGTGGCAGCGATAGTGATGAGAACCAATGATTGGTCAACATTATCTCAATGAAATTCCTAACGACCACTTTTGGGCGTTACATGCGTTTTTTACACCTTGCAAAAAATGCGACTTTAGGGCTTGGGTTTTCGAGGGCTTGGGCGTTACATGCGTTTTTTACACCTTGCAAAAAATGCGACTTTAGGGCTTGGG
>Ga0181577_10003508_pt1 | contig 12166 bp, 12 predicted proteins | sample 101ome_21_FD_132468 | JGI IMG/M metagenome (GOLD analysis project Ga0181577, IMG submission 132468) | Coastal salt marsh microbial communities from the Groves Creek Marsh, Skidaway Island, Georgia - 101413BT metaG (megahit assembly) | ecosystem: Environmental > Aquatic > Marine > Intertidal...
AAGTGGCAGATCACCACCGACGAACAGCACGACGTGGTCGCACAGCGGTACGAGCAGTATTGCGACGCCACCGCCGACGACAACGCCTTCCAGAAACGCTACATGCGTCTGCCTTTCGAGGTGCCGGACCAGAAGCTTCGCAAAACTGTCGCCACGATGACCGGCGACGAAGGCGTCTTCGAAACCACCCGCGAAGGCCTGGACAGCCTGAAGCCCGTGATGCCGGACGGAACCGTGACATTCGGCAGCCAGACCCATCCGGCCGACGGCAACACTTCGATGATCTTAACAACCCGCGAAAAGGCATCTGCCATGTCGGCGGACCCTAAGATCGAAATCCGCCTTGCCGGGTTCGGTCAGGCGCGGACCGACAAGGCCTTCATGCCCCATGCGCCCGTCCCGGCGTCGCAACGGGCGCTCGACAATGCGGGCATTTCGCTGGACGACGTAACGGCCGTTAAGACCCATAACCCCTTCGCCGTCAACGACATCGTGTTCTGCCGCGAAACCGGGTACGACATCACCAAGATGAACAATTACGGCTGCTCGCTGATATGGGGGCACCCGCAGGGACCGACGGGTCTGCGGGCTATCTGCGAACTGATAGAGGAACTGGTTATCCGCGGCGGCGGATACGGGCTGTTCAACGGCTGCGCTGCCGGCGACAGTTCGATGGCGGTAGTGATTGAGGTGAGGGACGTAACATGACAACAGACGTCGATACTTCCAACAGCGTTGAAGGCCGGGTCGTTATCGTCACCGGCGGAGGCACCGGTATCGGGCGAGCCTATGCAAAACATTTCGCCGATCATGGCGCAATCCCTGTGATCGCCGAAATCAACGGCCAGTCTGGAACGAATGTCGCAAAAGAAATAAAGGCGGATGGCGGGCGTGCGCTTGCCCTCCAGACGGACGTCACGGACGAGGCTTCGGTCGCGGAGATGATTGCCGCCGCCATGGAGGAATTCGGCCGGATCGACGTGCTGATCAACAATGCCGCCATCTTCTCGACCATCACCCGGTCGCGCTTCGAAGATATTTCAAGGGAAGACTGGACGAAGGTACTGGACGTCAACGTGATCGGGTCCTGGATATGCGCCAAGCTGGTGGTGCCCCACATGGAGGCCGGCGGTTACGGGCGCATCATCAACATTTCGTCCTCGACGGTTCCGGTTGGTTTGCCGCAGCTGATGCATTACGTCACGTCGAAGGCGGCAGTCGTGGGCATGACAAGGTGCATGGCGTCGGAGCTGGGAGAACGCGGCATTACCTGTAACGCGATCATGCCCGGCATGACGGACTCGGAAGTGGATTACGCGGGACGGACCGAGCAAAGCCTGACAGGCGTGCTCGGCATGCAGAAAATCAAACGGATAGAACAGACCGGCGATCTGGTGGGGATGGCGCTGTTTCTTGCGTCGCCGGCCTCCGGGTTCATGACCGGTCAATCTGTTCTGGTCGACGGGGGAATGGCGTACAGCTGATGAAAGCACTCGTTCTTAACGGCCCTGGCGAGCCGTTTTCACTGGAGACCGTTCCCGATCCGGTGCCGGGACCCGGCGAGGCTGTGGCCAGGGTCATTGCTTGTGGCGCCGGCCTGACCATCCAGCACGTGAAAGCGGGCCGCGCCAAAGTCGATTATCCCCGGATCATCGGACACGAGATCACAGGCGTGATCGAAGCAATAGGCGACGGTGTCACCAATGTTGCAGTGGGCGATCCGGTCACCGCCTATTTCTATCTAACCTGCGGCCATTGCAAATGGTGCCGCATCAACCGGGAAACGCTGTGCGAGAACTTCGGCGGCTATATCGGGCGCGCCTGCGACGGCGGTTACGCTGAACTGATGAAACTGCCTGCCCGGAATTTCCTGAAATTTCCGGAAAACCTCCACTGGCAGAATCACGCGGCCGAGATCGGCGTGATCACCGACGCGATAGCCACACCGGTCAAGGTCGTGCGTCACGCTGACATCAAGGCGGGTGAGACCGTCGCCGTTTTCGGCGCCGGTGGCGGACTCGGTATTCATATGCTGATGCTGGCCAAGTGGGCGCACGCGAAGGTGATCGCCGTCGATATCGCGGCCGACAAGTTCGAAGCCTGCCGCGCGGCCGGCGCGGACGAATGCGTCAACCCGCACGACGGATATGCGCTCGAGGCGCTCAGGGATCTGAGCGGGGGCGGGATCGATGTCGCCATCGATTTCGTATCGTCCCGGGAAACCCTGGAGACCGCAGTGCAATGCCTCGGCCGCGGCGGCCGCATGGTGACGCTCGGCGGGTCGGGCGAAAATTTCAGCGCGCACGCCCACACGATGCTTGAAAAAGAACTGATCCTGATGGGAAGCCGGTATGCCACTCGGCAGGAAGTGATCGAATCACTCGAGCTTTGCGCGCGTGGCGAGGTCTGGCCGCTGGTAACCGAAACCGCCGATATGGCCGGCGCCGAAGCCCTCCATGAACGTGTCGAACAGGGGCTGGTCACGGGGCGCGCCGCGATCCTGATCGCGACGCCCTGATTCGGATGGTTCAGCCGGACGATTTTCCCGTTATTCAAGAAACCGTCGTCCAAATGCTAGTGGATGCTGTCGGCCGAACCCCGGAGGCCGTTGCTATCAATTTCGATGCCCGCGACCTCACGTAATGCGCCGTCGCCGCAGGTGTCGGAGAGCTCTCCCGTCGTTTAATCGATCTCGACGCTACCAACGAACGGGTCCGGCTTTTGATGAACAATTCGGCCGACATGGCTACGGACATGTTCGCGGCGCACGCCGCGCGCGCGCAGACTGTGCCAATCAACCCGCTCCATACCGCGCGCGAGGCAAAGTTTATACTGGATGACGCCGCGCCGGTGGCAGCGATTAACGATACAGGATTTACGGATCTGATTGAAACGCTGGGGAATACCGGAGAGCTTTTCTCCGACGTCGGAACAAAATTCATACAACCAGTTCAGACCTCGAGCCCAGGTTATTGCGACTGCTTACCGGCGCAAACGTCTTCCCGCGCGAAATCGACGAAGTGCTCTATGCGCACCCGGACGTAGCCAAGGCTGTTCCACTGGGCGGACCCGAGGACCATTACGGCGAAGTCATCCATGCAAGTGTTACACTGAGGCCGAACATGAACTCTACGGCGGAAGATCTGATCACCTATGAGGAGCCGGTTTTGGCCCGCGACATGGTGCCAATTTCCGATTATCATCGGGTCTTAATCTCCAAAACCACCGTGGGCAAGATCGACAACAAAGCCCAGCCGCAAAACGGACAGAACATGGAACATTCCCATCACCCAGGAGAAATCCGCGCCCGCCTCGAGGAAGGGCCGAAAACATCGTATCTCAGCGACTGGGTCTATGGCGGCATTGACGGCGCGATTACGACGTTTGCGATCGTCGCCGGAGTGGTCGGCGCGGAAATGTCGACCAGGGTTATCCTCATCCTCGGCGCCGCCAACATCATCGCCGACGGATTTTCCATGGCCGCTAGCAATTACAGCGGCACCAAGGCGGAACTGGACGATTACCGCCGCCACCGCGCCTATGAAGAGCAGCAGGTCGAACGCATACCCGAAGCAGAGCGCAGGGAAATCCGCGAGATATATCGAAACAAGGGATTCGATGGTGCCGAGCTAGAGCGCGTGGTGGAGGTTATCACCGCCGACAAAGAACGCTGGGTCGATACCATGATGGTAGAAGAATACGGCATGCCGTCCTCCATCCGAGATCCAATCAGGGCGGGACTTTGCACCTTTGCTGCCTTTATCCTGTGCGGTCTAGCGCCGCTAGTTCCGTTTTTCCTGCCCATCTCAAACCCGTTCGAAACAGCGATTGCACTGACTGCAGTCGTTTTCTTCGTTATCGGATCAATCAAGGCCCAGTGGTCAACGCAGCCGTGGTGGCGGTCAGGCACAGAAACACTGGCGATCGGACTTGCTGCTGCGGGCATCGCTTGGCTGATCGGTCACCTGCTTAAAGAGGCGTTTCTATAGTATTATAAGGCTGTCAGTTCTTAACTGGCAGCATGGCTCTCGTGGTCGTGATTTTGCCGCGCAGGATAGTCAGTTTGTCGATTACCTCGACCCCGGTACATTTATTGGCGCCTCCGAACTCGGATGGTTATTTCTCACCATAATGTCGGCGCCTGTAAACTTACCACTGACCGGGCTCGGTTTTGCGAGACCGGGCTAGGACCACCTTGCCATCTCGCGGATAAGAGATGCGATAAGTCTTTCCGACCGCATCCTCGCCTGCGCAACCTTCCGCAAATCGCCCATCATTGGTGTGCCCAAGCATTATTACGATATAGTATAATGGCTAATCTAAGAAGAACATCAGCTTGGCCTAGTCTAATTTTCTGAAAACGGCGAGAAACCGTCTGCCAATTTTTCTGGCGCGAAGCCGTCACCGATTTTTTCCAGCCCGATGATTTCCAGCACGTTTCGGTCGGGATCATGAAAGTAGCACTGTTTCCCGTGGAACACGCCCTCGTGGCGCTCTTCCTCGAAGATTATGTTGACACCGTGATCCGCCAGGTGCTGCTTCGCTTCTTCGTATTTTTCGACATCGACGCGGAACGCGTGGTGGACGAAGAATTCATCGCCGGGATTGGGATCCACAGGCGTCTTACTTCTCGTCAGAATGACAAAATCGCCGCCTGACCGCATGAACACCATCCCGACCGGGGGAATGATTTGCACTGTCTCCAATCCCAGCACTTCGCGATAAAATTTCTCGCTCGCCTCCGGGTCGGTGACGGAGATTGTGAAATGGACAATGCCTTTTGTTTCGATCATGGGGTTTCCTCCCTAGCCGTCGGCCATTGTATGATATTTGCCGAAACAACCAAAAGGCGTTCGCATGCATCCGGTCAAGCTGTTCTGCTGGCATTTCATGGCCTACCCGTATCTGCCGGAAGACTTTGACGAGAAATACGATACCGGCTGGGTCACGGTCCCCAACTCCCTGTGGAACCGGGAAAAAGCTAAGGGACTTTACCAGGAATATATCGACCAGCTTGTCTACGCCGACGAGCTAGGCTTCGACGGGATGGTGCTGAACGAGCACCACCAGAACATTTATGGCCTGATGCCGTCCCCCAACATGATCGCCGCGGCGCTGAGCCAGCGGACGAAAAACGGCAAGATCGTCGTGCTCGGTAACATTCTGCCCATGCACCTGAATCCCCTGCGGATTGCGGAGGAATATGCGATGCTGGATTGCATGTCCGGTGGGCGGCTCATCGCCGGATTCGCGGTCGGTGGCGGCCCCGAAGCGTTCAATTACGATGTGCCCTCACCCCGTGCGCGACGTCAGTTTTGGGAAGCGATCGACCTTATCGTCAAGACCTGGACAGATGACGGACCGTTCGTCCACGAAGGACCGGAATATCCACTGCGGTACGTCAATGCCTGGCCGCGGCCAGAGCAGACGCCGCATCCACCGGTGTGGGTACCCGGCGCTCGGTCGCGCGAAACCATGGAAAATGCCGCACAGCGAGGTTACGCCTATTTTTTGTCGTCGCGCAGCCATGGCGACCAGACGCGGCAAGCGGCTGAGGCTTATGCCGCAACGATGGCTAAGTACGACCGCAGCTACACGCCGTTCGATTTCGGTATCTTGCTGTCGGTATACGTTTCCGAAACTGACGAACAGGCGAAAATCGAAAGCCGGGAAAGCATCTGGTATTTCTTGCGGAATTGCCTGAAAGGACATCTGCGGACCAAAGGCCGCACCCTGACCTGGGGGCCGGGTGTACCGTCAACAAGCCCCGAAAGCTGGCGCGGCTTTCTGGAAAACTGGCAATTCGGCGCCGATCAGCTGGGGGACACCAGGGACTGGGAAGACTTAGACCGCCGCGCCTCGATTATAGTTGGCAGCCCGGAGACGGTCCGCGAGAAGCTGATCGCGCTGGTCGAACTGGCACAAACCGGCAACCTGCTGATCCAGTTCCATTTCGGAAACATGAGCGACGAGCTGGCGCGTAAGAGTATGCGGTTGTTCGCGGAGCGGGTGGCGCCTGCGCTGCGAGCGGAATCAAAGGACGTCTTCGCCCGCGATTTTCCGGAAATGGAACGAATGGAGCCAGCGCAATGACCGGCGCACTGCTACACGCAGCAGGCTCTGACGTGTGGGTCGAAAGCCTGGGCGACGGCAAGCAGGTCGTCTATCTCCATGGTATCGCCGACCTGCACGGGATTGAAACCGAACCGATGGCGTTTCACCGGGCACTCGCCGAGACATGCAGCGTCATCGCGCCGGCGCATCCAGGATGCGCGCGAACGGAAGAAGACGAAACCCTAGAGTCAATGGACGACGTCGTCTTTCACTACCTCCGGGTTTTCGATGCGCTGGAGCTTGATACCTTCACACTTGCAGGCAGCAGCCTCGGCGGATGGATCGCTGCAGAGATCGCCGTCAGGCATCCCGAACGCATCGACAGGCTGGCCCTGATCGGCCCGACGTGCCTTCACGTCCCGGGCCATCCTATCGGGGATGTCTTCTGGTTTGCGCAGCCGGACGATGGTGTCCGCTTCGACGGTCTGCGCAATCTGCTTTTCGCGGGGCCGAGATCGGAAGCGGGCCTGGAAATGATTCCCGATGCCAAGGACAAGATCGAGCGGGAAATGGGAAAATACCGGGTATTCCGCTTCGCCAGCCTCATCGGCTTCAAACCGCCCTACCTCTACAACCCGCGCCTGCGCGAACGTCTGGACCGTTACGGCGGACCGGCGCTTATTTTATGGGGGGAGAACGACAGCATGGTGCCGCGTCAGCACGCCGACGCTTACTTCGATGGCCTCCGGCAGGCTCGGCTGGAGGTCATTTACGGCTGCGGCCACAGCCTGATCGTCGAGGCACCAACCGGAATTGCGGACATCGTGGGCGAGTTCATCAACGGCTGATATGCGGGCTACCAGCGCTCTACCGACGGGCGGATATCTATTTCGAACGTCCAAGCGTCCTTGGGTTGCGTGTGCATCGCCCAATAAGCCTCCGCAATATGGTCCGGATTCAGCATACCACCGTCCGGCAGCGCATCCGTTTCCTCCGGGAATTTCTCTCTGACGGCTTGGGAATCTATCATGCCGTCGACAATTATATGGCCGACATGAACCCCCATCGGCCCGAGTTCGCGTGCCATGGATTGGGCCAACGCCCGCAGCGCGTGTTTGGCGCTAGCGAACGACGCGAAATTGGCGCCGCCGCGCACACTGGCAGTCGCGCCGGTAAAGATGATCGTGCCTCTGCCCCGCGACGCCATCCTCCGCGCCGCCTCGCGCCCAGCAATGAAGCCTGCCAGGGCCGCGCTTTCCCAGACCTGACGGTATATGCGCGTGGTCATCTCCAGAATCGACGATCGGTGCTGCGCGCCGGTGTTGAATACCAAGGCCTCAACCGTCCCGATCTCCTCCTCGACACGCTCGAACAGTGCGATCACTGCGTCTTCGTCCCGTGCGTCGCAGGTAATGCCTTTGGCCTCTCCGCCTTGAGCTTCGATTTGCGCCACCAGTTCGCCGAGCGGCTTTATCTTGCGCCTCGACGGCACGGCCACCAGCCCGCCTTTGGCAAACCGCCTTGCGATCGCCCCGCCCAGCGCATCGCCGGCGCCGATTACGATGGCCGCCCCCCGATCCGTCATCAGAACGGGACTACGATACCGCCCATGGGGGCATCGCAGTTGAGCAGATTGACCCGCTTCTCCACGATCTCATAACTCTCGCCGCTGGGTCGCAGCGTGTGAACGTATTCGCCAAGAAAAATACGCTGTTCGTCCCCCTGGAAATCCGCCAGGGTGAAGTTGGACCGAACGACGACGGAAGCGTCGTCGGCGGAATCGATCATCACGTTGCCAAGAACGCGGCGGGTGCGGACCTGGGGCTGGTCTGCGTAATTCTCGGGATGCCTCAGCCGCCGCACCCGGACATCGATCAGCTGACGGTCCTCGTATGCGATCGACACCTCGCCCAGCGGGTCTTGTTGGCCGGGCGTGGCGGGAATCCAGTAGATACCGTCCTCGGCGAACAGTGCCATCCAGTCTTCGAAGCGACGCTCGTCCAGCAAACGGGCTTCATGGAAGAGAAAGACTTCCACCTGTCTTACAAATGAGGGATCGAGATGCATGGCCGTCAGTTCTCTCGGTTTCTGAGCACCGCGGTCACTTCGTCCACCGTCATTACATCACCGAACTGCTGAAGCACGTTCTCCAGCGCCGAGCGGTGCTCCTCGTCGGACAGCGCCGCGTTGCAGTCTTCGACCATTACGACGTTGTAATCCAGCATCATGGCATCGCGGGTGGTGCTTTCGCAGCAGATATTGGTCTTGGTGCCGCCGATCAATACGTTGCGGATACCATGGCTGGACAAAACGCTCTGCAGCATGGACGACCCCGGTGTCAGGCAAGAATATCTGTTCTTGCGAACGACAAGATCGCTCTCCGCGACCTCCAGGTCCCGCCAGATCTGCTCGCCGTGCCCGCCGGGTTTAAGTGCTTCGATGGTGCGTTCCTGGACGTCTTCGGCAACGAAATTGCGGATGAAGTGTTCCCAGTCGCTTTTGCCGTTGGCGGTCATCGTGGCGCTGGTTATCCAGACAACCAAACCGCCCAGTTCGCGGAGTTCCGCAGCCAACCGGTTGATCGGCTCGCAGATCCCCCGGGAAGCCGGAACTTCAGCGGGCGCACCCGGCTCGCAGAACATGTTCTGCATATCTATGACGACAAACGCCGTTGTCTCCGGATCGAGGGAGTCATACAGATGATGACGCCCGCGTCGCGCGAGCACGCGGTCGATAATTTCCTGCCGGACCGTGACCTGGTGAACCATGCGTCTTCGTTTCTCCGTCTGCCCGGATGGGCGGAGGGCAGAAGATAAACGCGGCGTTTATCTATAGCAACGCGAGGCTGAGTTCGGGCCAGGCAATAATGGCCAGCAGCACGATCAGCATGATCACTGCAAACGGGAACGCGCCCATGAAGATGTCCGCGAGTTTGATCGTGGGGTCGTTCAGGGTCGATTTGATGACGAAACAGGATATGCCAAGCGGTGGCGTCAGCAGCCCGATTTCGGCGCCGATGACAGTGACGATCCCGAACCATACGATATCGAGATCAAGCGCTTCGACGGCCGGCAGAAACAGCGGCGCGACGATCAGGATCATGGACGCGGTGTCGATCACGGTTCCGAGCACCAGAAGCATCGGGATATAGATCAGCATCAGCCCGAGGACCTGGAAGCCCTGTTCGTCCAGCCAGCCCTGGAACAGTGTTGGAAGTCCGGCAAAACCCAGCATGCGGCTGTACATCGAAGCGGCGACGATCAGGAACAAAATGGAGGCCGTGATATGACCGGTTTCAACCAGGCATTCCCAGAACCCCTCCCAGTCGATGCTGCGGCGGAGAACCGCGATCAGCAGCGCGACCAGAGATCCGGCGGCGCCGGCCTCGACCGGCGTGACGATGCCGCCGTAAATACCGCCGAGGACGACCACAACGAGGAAGACCACGGGCGCCATCAGTGTCGCGACATCGCCCCAGGACAGGTGCTGCCAGTCTTCACCCCCGTCCTTCGTTTCTACAATGCCGTGACCGCCGACGAAGCTCGGCCAGAATCGCGCCATGATGACGATGGCAAGGGCGAACGCAACGGCCAGCAGGATGCCGGGTATGATGCCTGCGATAAAAAGCTGACCCACCGATTGATCTGCGGTAATGGCGAAAATGATCAACATCGCGCTGGGCGGGATAATCATGCCCAAAACGGACGAACCCGCCACGACTCCGACCGAAAACCGCGTCGTGTAACCGAACTTGCGCATTTCCGGCACCGACACGCGGGCGAAGACCGACGCCGACGCGATGGAAGATCCGGTAATTGCGGCGAACACGGCATTGGCGGCGACCGTCGCAATGCCGAGACCGCCTTTGACCTTATAGAAAACGAAATTCGCTACCTTGTAGACATCGTTGCCGACGCCCGCTTTCGAGACGATGAGTCCCATCAGGGAGAATAGCGGCACGGTGGCGAAAACCTGGTGCGAGATCGTGTCCGCCGCCGCGAGCGCCAGCATGTCGATCGCAACCTGCACGTCGCCACGGATGAACCAGACGCCCAGGAACGATACCAGCCCCAGCGATACGGGCACGTACAGCCCAGCATAAATAAGGACGACGATCAGGATGACCGATACGATTCCGATCTCGAATGGCGTCACGGCGATTGCCTATGTTTCCGGAGCGCCCGGAACTGACCGAACGCGAGTTTGAGAAAGAGCAGCAGGGTGACGAGCGATCCCAGCAGCAGAATGAAGATCATCGGCCATTTCGGCGCCGTGAAAACGCCTTCGTTACCGACGTAATCGTTTAGCTCCCAGGCCTGGATCAGGCTGGGCCAGGTGCCGTACAGAATGAAAAACATCAACAACGCGCCGAGCAGGTCGAATATGCCGCCCATCACACGCCCGACATTGGGTTTCTTTGCCTGAATAAGTCCGAAGAAGCCGTCCGAGCGGGTCAGACGTCCGACCCGGGTCGCGTCTCCCAACTGCAGGAAAACGATCGCGATCATGGAGATTTCAACCATCTCGATCACGCCACTTATCGGGGCGAGGAACACGTTCCGCCCGATGACGTCCGCGTTGATCAGCAGCAGCAGGACGAGAATCCACAACGTCCCGATGCCGTTCAGCAGGCGTACGAATTTTTCGAATAAGGCACCGGCCCCACGTTCACGCGGGGCCGGGAGACTGTCTTCCGTCATGGAATTCAGCGGATGATGTTACAGTCGCCGTTCAGAATCTATTCCTTGTCCCAGTGGCGCATGATGGGCTGGTTGGCGGCCCGCATGCGATCCATGTAGGTAGCGAGAATCTTCTTGCCCGGAATGCCTTTTTTCTCGAGGCTTTCCGCCCATTCCTTGGCGACGTTGGGCATACCCTTGGCCCATGCCGCGCGCTCCGCCGCGGACAGCACCTTGACGGAACCGCCGGCCTTCTGGAACTTGTCGAGCGCGCCCTTGCCCTTGGCGACGGCCTGGGTGGACATCTGGTCGCGATAGCCGATCGCGTTGGTCGCCAGCGCCTGCTGGACCTCGGCCGGCAGCTTCTTCCAGGAATCGGCGTTCACGTTGATCGCCTTGGAGCATGCAGCACCGAGATCGGCTTTCAGCATGTTCGGTGCGACTTCGACGATCTTGAAACGTACGACTGCTTCCGGCCACAGCATGGCGCCGGAAACCACGCCGGTCTTCAGCTTGTTGTAGAACGACACCAGGCTGCCCGGCACACCAGCCGCGCCGAGCCCCTGCAGATAACGCAGGTTCACGCCGGCACCGGCGATCTTTTTGCCGTTGAAATCGCTCAGGCTGTTGATCGGCTCTTTCGTAAACATCTGATAGGAATCGAGTACGCAGCCGTTTGTGAGATAGATCTGGTTGAAAGGCTTCCAGCCCGCTTTGAACTCGGGAAACATCTCCACCATTTCGTCGATCGTCCGTGACGACAGCACCGGATCGGCCGACACGAACGGCGTCACGAATGACAGGTTCTGAAGCGGCACTTTGCCGGCGTGGAACACGGTCGTCACAATACCGATATCGCCGAGACCTTTCTGAAGGCCTTCCAGGACATGCCGCGTCTTGGCGATCTGGCCCGACCATGCCTGGTTCCACTGAATCTTGTAGTTGCCCTTGGCGGCGAGCGTTTTGTTTACGGCCGGGATGTAATACTGAATGAACTCCCGGACCCAGGACGCTTTCGGCGGATAGCCGTCGATCGCCGTCAGATTGATGGTTTTCTGCGCCATCGCCGGGGTTGCGAACAAGGCCGCAACGGCCGTCAGGGTGGCTGCTTTCGCGAGAACATGCATTTTTAGAATCCTCCCATTGATCTCGTTTATCGAAATATTGTCTTAGATTCGCATATTAATCGATATTTATGCAAGGCACCTGGCAGATCGAAAAACGGCCGCCCGGATCATCCGGACGGCCGCTTGGCTCTACAGAACTGAAACGCGCTGAATCAGGCGGAAATGTTCCAGTTTTCAATGATTTCCGTCCCGGATTCGCGAATGACCTTCGCGATCGGACAGAATTTCTGGAGATCTTCCTTCACCTTGTCGAATTCCGACGCATCGTTGGGCGATTTGATGTTGATGTTGAGCGTCATCGACGGA
>Ga0181577_10003514_pt1 | contig 12156 bp, 19 predicted proteins | sample 101ome_21_FD_132468 | JGI IMG/M metagenome (GOLD analysis project Ga0181577, IMG submission 132468) | Coastal salt marsh microbial communities from the Groves Creek Marsh, Skidaway Island, Georgia - 101413BT metaG (megahit assembly) | ecosystem: Environmental > Aquatic > Marine > Intertidal...
AACATGGCGCGTAGATTGTGCGCTTGGTCTCGTGCGAATTGATTGGTGTAGTGACGACTACCCCGTAATTTTTCTACGACCTGTAAGTCGTAATCTCGTTTCTTTTTCATAACATAACTCCGGCAATAAAGGTTAGTAAACTAAAGACTACCCCCAGAGCAAACACCTCGACCCAGTATTGGTCGACTACTCTCTTTAGTTCCATGACAATGTTATACGGGACTTCCCGCTCTCGTCGAAACTATCTATACTCACGCCACACTCTTCTATAATCGGCATGATCGCTTTGAAGTTCTCGACGCCTTCTTTACTCCCGTCAAAACAGAAGTAAGATGAAGTCAATTGTTCGGGATCGTAACACACAAAACCATCAACCGATGTGTCATACTGAGAGAGATCAAGACTTTCATCAATCTCACCCATGCCACCACACTCAGGACAATCAATGAACTCATCAAGATCATCGTCATGCTCTTCTGCGAGTTGGTCGGTATCGTAATCTGGATTCTCGACAATGCCTTCACCATGACACTCGTAACACTCTTCACCCTCGATGTAGACCTCACAGTCTTGCGAGTGATTGAAGAGAACCTTGGAGTAATCGACATCGATCTTTTTATCTTCATCTAGGTAGTCTGGAAGACAAGACCATGCACAACTCTGACAGCAGGGTTCGTTCCAACCGACATACCAACCTTCTTCTTTCAGACGCTCTTGCATCTTTCTAAAACCGTTCATTATTCAGCCTCAAATCGTAATTGGTGGATAACTCGACCACCACTCAAAAGATCAACAGCGGGATTGTTCGCGCTGTCATAGAAAAACATTTGTTTGCACTGTGGGAATTGTTCGTCCGCAGTTTGGACGATACGCCACTCCATCTCTTCGGGTGGGTAACCCTCTTCCTCGTGATAAGAATAACCAGAACTATCAGCCGACAAAGTAATCAGTTTCAATGGTAACACCTCTCAGTCAAGATACTCTCTAAATTATACGCTTCTTCTTCATCAAAGTCAAGCCCCTGCGCCAGTTGGCGTGCATGAACTAACTCGTGTGCAAGGGCAATCGCAGTCTCGCGTTCGGTAAGGTCGGGGTTGAGTTCGATCAGACACCCGTCCTCATCACCGGAACAGTACCCCTGAGCATCGATGTCTTCGTAGACGATGTCGATGTCGAACTCAGGATCAAAGTCAAGAACCTCGAAGACTGCAAGAGCAAAGTCTTGCAATTTCGGAGAAAGGTCATTCATAAAAATGTACATTATGCCTCCAGAACGTAGGGCTTGTTGAACTGACCAACGTTGATGTCAATGTAGTGACTTCGGTGGAAGTAGTCAGTCATGCTGTCATCGTGACAGAAGAAGTTCGGGCCTTCCATCGCCTCTTTCAGTTCACTCAGAAACGCAACAACTTCGGGGTTGTCATAGTTCTCTTCAATCCAGTAAGGGTTGACCTGAACATAGTCACGGGGGCCATACTCACTGACAGGCAGAGCACCAAGGATGTCCAACTTACCACTCTTGATGTTAACAACAAGACTCATGTGGTGTCGAACCGCAATAGAACCCTTCATACCATACTTCTTGAGAACCGCCTTGATCTGCGGTGCCAATTCCTTCTTCATTTCCTGAGAAACATACGCCATAACAAAAACTCCTATCAATCATCAAATTACGGAGTAATTATCTCATGAATAGGAGTCGGCGTCAAGTGTTTTCACATTTTATTTGTGAATAGTCGATATCACTCAGGGAAATAATGGTTGAGTGTTTCGAGTTTCTCGTGTGCCTCTGCGAGTTTAGCCAGTTCGGTGTCGATCGCCTCAACGATGTCGGGGTGTTCGCCAATACCGGCGGGGTTAGTCAGATAAACTTCGATGTTTGCCTGAGCGCGGTCAATGTCTCCTTGATAACCGGAGCACATTGCTTTAAGTAAAGTTTTTCTCATAACGTTCGTCCTTTGAACCATTGTCTAACATAGTATTTACGGATGATTGCAACGGTGAAAAACACACACGTCATTGCAATCGAGATTTGTCCTGCTGTCCACTGCCATGCAAGCATTGGTGTGAGACATATAAAGTTTAACAAAAGATTGATAGGCGTTGCAAGGGCCGTATCAAAAATCGCTTCTTTCAGTGCTGGTCTGTCCATGAATCCTATCGTGCTCATATAGTGCAAGGAAACCGTAGTGAATAATCTTCAACAGATCCTTGCGTTGATCGGGTGGAGTTCCTTTCTTGCCATACCGTGCGTTATACTTATCGACGTTGCCAAGAAAGAACCCCATGCCGTGTCCTCGATCTACTATCACCTCCGACGATTGCAGACCACCTTGTCCATAGTGTCCAGAGTAAGTTGATGCAATGTAGTCATAAAACTCCTTGATCAACTTGTCCTCGTTGAACTTAAAATTCACCTTATCCATTAATTAACCTTAGTTGTCTTTCCTTTCTTTGTGATGTGAAACTCGCCGTCCTCGTTGATCTCCATCGAGTCGGCCTCAAAAATAGTTAACAGGGTTTGAATCATATCCGAAATTCCACCACGATGACCCATGTATAATCCAACACGGTATGAGATGAACAACAAACCCGTTGCGATGATTGTGTGTAGTGTTGCGTCCATGATGCCTCCTATGAGAAGTTTATTCTTTTTAAATTGTCACCCGTGGGTGTTCTGTCGAACACGGGGATGTCATCCTCTTTTGTCAGCGTCTGTTGAGATTCGTCAACATCAAACAACCTCATCTTGGATCGATCGATACCCACAACAAACCGTTTGTTCGTGTTGGGGTCATTGTATCGATTCTTCAACTGTTTCACCATGATCTGACCAAGGTTCTCAAGTTCTTCATTGGACACCAGTGCAAACATCAAGTCGGCGGTGGCGGGCAATCCAAACGATTCGGATGTGTCTTCGAGGCCTGGATCTGAGTTTGCAAAACCGGATCGAGTCGTCTGTGTTGCGGATACGATCGGTAAGTCAAACTCGACTGCGAGACCACGCAGTTCCTCAGCGATTGCCTTAATATATGTGTATGAGTTTATCGAACCTCCCATTCCTTTCATTCGCGAAGATGCACATATATTTAGGTAATCGACGAAGATAATATCTGGACTGAATTTCTTTTTCAAACGAAGTTCTTCGAGTAACGCACGGAAGTGTCCAGTGTGTGCCTGTCCGGTTGGATACTCTTTGATGATCAACTGACCTTCTGTTTTGTCTCCAATCTCTCGCACTCGATCTCGAAACATTGCTTTCGATAGGTTTGGGATTTGGTCTATAGGACAGTTGAGCAGATTCGCGTCAATTCTCTCTGCGATGCGTTCTTCTGACATTTCCATTGTGATGTAGAGGACATTTCTACCTTGTGATAATGCACCTCCGGCCACGTGACACATGAAGAGAGACTTACCCACCCCAGTACCAGCAAGAGCAATATTAAGAGTTTTATTTGGAAGACCACCTTTAGTAATGGCATTAAAATATTCGAGATCAAAAGGAAGCCGATCTTCAGTGCGATGATAAAAATCATAACGATCATCAACGTTTCCAACATAGTCGTGTCCTACATTTGTATCAAAAGAAACTGACAATGCTTTTTGAAGAATGTCAGGTAGAGAATTCTTGGTGAGAGTCTGGTGTTTGCCATCAATGATCTGGATTGATTCCATGATTGCCAAATACACTGACCGGTCTTGACACCACTTCTCAGTAACATCATACAACCACTGTTGGTCTTGATCTTTCTTTTCAAAAAGAGTCGGTAAGACCTCCAGTGTCTCGTTGTAGTTTGATTCGTTGATGTTGTCTGACTCCGTGATTTGGAGTCGAAGTGCCTCTTGAGTTGGCAGTTTGTTATACTTATTGGCGTATGTCGCAATCTCATTAAAGATGAGTTTGTAGACGCCTTCGAAGTATGATTTTTTAAGGAAAGGGCCAACCTTACGCATATAGGCGTCGTTGGTTACAAAATTACTCAGTATCAGTTGTTCTTTCATTCTCTACCAGTTGTCCGTCGGTGTATGCGTTCTCAAGAACTGACTCCAAAATATCCGCAGCAAAGTTTTGCAGATCTTCCCTATCTTCAGTTAATGAATCATCAGGTGTAGATATTATCATAAAATTGAAGTTAAGACAACCCTCAGTTTCATTTAACGCAATATTACCAAATCGGATTACAGTCTCCGTGAAAGGGCCACGTAGGATGCGAACATCCCACGCTTGTTCATTTTCGACATCCTCAGCAGGTGTCAACTCATAATCAATACCTTCACTAGCACTCTGAAACATTAGTCCTCAGTCTCCACGTCTTCGAGCTCAGCAATCACACCACCGGTGATGGAGTACATACCGGTAACGAACTCTTGGAACTCAGGGTTCGCCAGTAGACCAGACCAGAACTCTTCGGTGAGTGTGTCTTTCTGTCTCACTTTCGATCCAATCTCTGCTCCAGTATTTGTGTCAACCAGTTGATACCAGCCATTAGAAGGTTTAGTGACAAACCCACCAGCAAGAGCAACATCCAACAAACCGCTGTAACGCTCAATACCACCATCCCAAGAAACTGAGATAGGTATCTTCGACTTCTCTTTAACCATACGTGATTTTTCAACGTTGATAATGAAATCATATCCGGTCACCTCCGTACCAGTTTTGTTCTGGCGGCGACCAAGAATCCAAATGTTGTCCGCAGAGTAGTAGATACCCGTACCACCACCGACAATATCTTTCGGAAACAAACCGATCTCTTTGTAGGTGTGGTTGATCGCCAGTAACGGAATGTTCTTCATTGTCAGATACGGCGTTGACATTCGGAACAGACCCTTCAGTGCTTTTGCACGAGACATGTCTGCGACAGATTTTTCGTTGATTGCATCTTCGAGTTCTTTCTTGGATGCAAGGTTACCGATAGAGTCGATCACGATGATGACCTTATCTTCGGGTGAGATCTCTTCAAGCTGGTTGATAAGATCAAACTTCAGTTCCTCGACATTGGTGATCGGAGTGTGCAAGACCCGACTCGTATCAATGCCAAAGTTTGTGAAGTATTGTTGGGGTGATCCAAACTCAGAATCATAGAACAACATGATTGCTTCGGGATCAGATTCTAAAAAGGCGGCGGCCATCTTCAAGGCAAAAGATGTCTTGAAATGTTTTGATGGCCCCGCAAGTACGGTCAGACCTGAAGCGAGACCGCCATCCAAACGTCCCGAAAGAGCAACATTCATCATAGGTACATCGATGCGTGTAATCTCTTTCTCTTGAAAGAACTCAGAGTCTTCGAGTATTGCAGTACCGACTACCTTCGAGTTCTTTTTAAGTTTCGCCATTAGCGACATATTATTTCTCCAAACAGGATTCAATCAAAGTAAGTTTATCGGTTGATCCAGAGAACACTCGACCGTCGTATTGGAAATTGTTTGTCCACGACGGTGTGACGCCATGACCTAGTGCACTGACAGTCAGTCGATTGACCACCATTGGATTTGCACCCTTCATGTCCATGACGGCACCATGTAATTGATCAAAGTAAGTTTGTTGCACCAAACGATATCCAGAAATCGCAAGATTTGCATAGACAACCTCAGCGATTGTCCCGTGCATTAGGTTTCCGGTAGCGAACCAAGATGCCGTTTCCATAATTCGAATCTGTGCTTGTATGGTCTCCGGAGACCCACCAAGTAGCTGAACATCACCACATACTTCAGGCATATATGCAACCTTTGCGTTTACACCTTCTCGTGTCAATGACATCATCAACCGATCATGCACATCTATATTGATTGTTGAACGAATACAGACACCAGCACCATTCGATCTAACGAACTTTTGTACAGCGGTAAGGAATTCACCATCGTCAATGGTATCGTTTTTCTTCACACTAAGTTCTTCACACCAGAAGACTAAGTTGGGTTTTAATTCAACCGCCTCGTCGAGATGTTCAGATCCAAGCAACGATACTTCGACACCCTTGGGTACGTCGAAAGCACGATACGTTGACATTGCAAGTGAATTAGATTCATCACCAATCACCACAATTTTTAAAGGCCCTTTGGTGGCGGGGGTTTCTTCGACAATCTCTGCGTCGACAATTTCTTCATCAGCCATAATGACTCCTAGTTGTTTCTATATGCATATTCAACTGCTCTATCCGCTTCTACTTCAAGTGGACGACCAGTATACCAGTTTCCGGTCTCAATGTCAAGTTGCCGACACATCTCGGCAATTTCACGTGCGGTAATGGGATAACCTTTCTTGATCGCACTACCGGCAGTTGCGACCATGATTCTATACATCTGGTGATACCATCCTGTTTCTGTTATTGATTTATACTCCATTGCCAGACGACGTGGGAAGAATGGACAGTCGTGGTAACTCGACCACGAATAAGTTGTGTTCTCCATCTGACCTTTACGGTGTTCGATGACCGCCTTCTGCAAATCGTCGGGCAGTCTATCTAGGAAGTTCTTACCTTCCTTTTCTTTGTAGGGATGTTTTACGACCAGATAATCAACATCGATAGGACGACCTGCATTACGGAAAATAAAATTGTGAGCATTATCGTATTTTGCAGGGACATAGTACATACGGCTAAGGTCTTTAGTTTGCCGGTCTCCAATCGAATCGAGCTCGGTATTGAGTGCCCACCAAAACTTGGAGATTTGATCTTTATGTACAGTCTCCATAAGATTGAATACAAGGCGGAACTTCGGTCTATCCACGGTACTAGACGCCGTACTATAACAAACGAAATCCCAATGACCAAAACGCTCAACAAGAACTTCCCTGAGCCTGCCTGCGTCGATATCAATGTCGTCCACATCGACAGCTGCCCACTTTCCCCACAACTCCACATTTTTATTACTCCGCGTTGTTCCTTCTTCGTAGGTTGCCGGACTGATCAACGGTGCGGTTGCCTTGGTGTCCGGTTTTTCTGATAACATAAACAACAGAGACACAAACTCATCCCAAGTCTCGAACGACATGGTTTTGTGTGTCTTGTTGTCATAACGATTTCTAAATAATGTTAGAGAGTACATAGTCCAATCTGGTTGACACGATACTTGCCTTTCCATGTCTGTTCGTAGTCAAATACTTTCAATTCTTCGTAGTCTGAGTATTTCAATACAGTCTCACGAACCTGTCGTTGATCCCAGTTGTCTACAAGAACAATAGGAATACCCATATCTTGACATAAAGTTGCGTCGATTTCAACCGAAGTTTTATCGTGAGCACCATCAATCAATCCATAATCAAAACGACGATGCATGGTATCAATTAAGGTATGTTGTAGAATATAAGTTCGACCTTGAAGGTGTTCAAACCGATCCCCATAAACTTCTTCCATTTTTGCGATAGCAGCAAGTCTCTCTTTGGGGTCGGGCGCCTCTTTGTTCATACGTTCTTCTATTGGGCCACACGTCGTCATCTTTGCTTGCGGCATGATCTCAAGTTGATAGGTAGTTGAGTGTCCCCAACAGAAACCAATCTCAAAGATTGACTTGGGTTTGTAGTGTTCTTGTACGTAACGAAATGCAGTGTACACATCGTCTTGGGGTGGCATATATCCCCAACCCTCTGTTGGCCATGTAAGATGATCTAAGTTCATACAAAAAAGTCCTCAAGTGTGTTCGGTCTATTTCCAGTGACATATTCAGCAAAATCAGTTTCATTTAGATTTTTTATAGGACAGTTTTGCCAGTTGGTTGTGCCATCACGATTCAACCTAAACCAATGTTTGATGTTTCGATCTTCTCTAAAAGTTTTAGAAGAACTGTTTTCTGTGTTATAAGAATTTTTCACAGACCAAAAGTGTCCGTCAATAATAAAGTCGACACCCCTTGGGCGTCTGCGATTTCTACCAACAAATGTCACGTTCTCATCAGAGTTTTCGTCCAAAAAATCTTCAAGCAATTTGCCGATTCGCATTGTCTCTCGTTTCACTTTAAGATGTGCCTCTAACTCTTTTCCGGAACAGAGTAATCTTAATACGGGATCGATCATACAAAAAAGTCCTCAAGGTTTACTTCGTCCTCGGCGCGCCAACCGACTGCATCCAGAATAGGCGTCAGTGGGTCAAGGAATGTTTTATCAAACATCTTACCATAATCTATCTTGGAATGCAAGTTCAGTTCTTTGGGTAGACCCATCGGGAACGAGACGATGTTCTCGCGAATCGCGTTTGGAACTTTGAGGTAGATGAACTTGACCTTCTCGCCATCCTGAATGATTTCATAACGATCCTGTAGGTCTGCCTTCTTGATGTGGTGATTGTAGAGTAACGCACCTCGAACATGGATCGGGGTCGACTTCTTATATATGGTCTCACGGTCTTTCCATTTGTTCAGATCAGAGATTCCACGAGGGAAAGCAATTGCTTCGGGTGGGAGTTTACTGAACTCTGATCGAAACTGTTCGATCGCCGCCTGTGTGTCTGACTCTGTCCCCTCGATGATCACACGGAAGATCTCTTGAAACTTGTCGCGCACGATCTGTGGAGTCGAACTCTTGATTGCCTCGATACCCATCATCTTCAACTTGGGTGTGGAATACTGGACACCCTCGTTATTGTGCACGTTGAGAATATATCGTTTCTTTGCCATCCAGATTCCACGATCCGCAATCGCTTCTCGTTTCATTACCATACGGTTCTCGTATGCGTTAGTCTCGCGAGCAAGGGTATCGTAAGCGTTTGCAATGACCTTCTCGAAGTGTTCTTCACAGATTTTGTCCAGAAACTTCACGGGGTCTTTCGGGTTAAACTTCTCGACCAGTGGTGCCATGTTGATGTAGACTGAGTCGGTGTCAATCGCGACCACGTAGTCATCGTTTGTTTTGAGAAGATTATTCATCTCATCGTTCACCGCAGTCTCGGCGGTCTTAATCGCACGTTGTCCGGACAGAGTCACACCCTCGGCGATGCGGTGGTCAAAGTATCGGAACCACTTGTTCGCGAGTGCACCATAGAGAGAGTTCATCAGAATCTTGATACCCATCTGTTAGTTGTCAAGGTTGGCGATCAGGTTCTCCAGTTTGCGAGAAGGGTTTTTCTCGTATTCCTGTTTCGCGTCAAGCATCTGTTTCTTGATCTGTGATCGATTGGCAGAAAATCGTTTAACCAGTTTGGGCATGATTCCTTCGATGTCTTTTCGATAACAAATTCCGTTTGCAGTCTTGGTGCCCTCGATGTCCAATGTCTCCGGAGACATATTATACTGAACAATGATGTTGGGATACAGAGAGTTGAGGTCAAACGACACCACCCAATCGTGTGCACCGACGTGCGGATCTTTTACAAAACCACCCACGATCTTACCGGCGTCGTGTTCTACCGGTGGTTTGGGGGGAATGACGATATTATCTTGTAGCAGTTCATTGTAGATAATAGTGTCCCAGATTGCGGTGGTTCCCAGTGCATCAATCAGATTGGTCTTCGCACCATACGACATGGTCATCACCAGTGAGATGATACCAATCTTCTCTTCGAGTCTCTCGACAAGAGCAACGTCTTTAATGTTGTAGTCGATGAACTTCTGATAATCTTCCTTGTAGAGATTGTGCAGTGAACCATACTCTTCGTATGACAGTTTGCGTTCCCCCAACACGACGTGTGCGATGTTGTCCAACTTGTAGGATTCTTGTTGACCATAGGTATTGTGTGTAAACTTCTTGAACAAATCAAGGTAATCGAGTTGTGTGATGCCTTCTAGTTCCCATGCGGTCTGTTCGCGTCCTCCCAGCGTAGGAATGGTTCTGGCACGCGCCAGTTTCCACGGAGAGAGACGTTTGTAACTTTCACTACCCATTAGACCCTGAATTCGGTGCACGAGATAGGTCATATCGAACAGGCGAGAGTTCCAACCGGTCACGATGTCCGGTGTGTTACCTTCCCACCAGCCGAGGAACGAGTTCAGTAGTGAGATCTCATCTTTGACTTTGAAATACACCACGTTCTCTGGTGCGTCATAGTCACCCATACCCCAGACGATATAGTTGGGAGATTTACTGGACTTGACACAGATTGAGATGACTGGATGCTTTGCCTCTTCGGGGTCGGGGAATCCTTGGTCGGACGCCACCTCGATATCCATATAGAGGATGTCCACCATGTCGGGATCGTACTTGACATCGTAGGGGAATCGGTTGGACAAGAACTGCGAGACATAGTTGGTGTTACCGTGCACCTTGAAGTTGGGTATGTCACGATACTGTTTGACGAAGTCTCCCGCATCACTCATTGAACCCATCTGAATCGGTTCGCAGGGCACACCATACAGAGTCTTATATTTACCGGACGCCTTGGACGACTCGACAAATAGGACGGGGTTGAAGGGAATACGTTCTTCGACACGGCGGCCGTTCTCATATCCACGGTATAAGATTTTGTTCCCGAATCGGGAAACTGAGGTATAAAAATTCATGTAGGTATTATATAAAAACTCGGGGGTTCAGTCAAGCGATATCCACAACATATCTGGATGTTCTTTTTTGGTATAATAAGAGTTTGGTTTCTTTTGTTTTGCACGGTCTGTTACGGTGCTTCCATAATTTTCATCGAGTATCTGGACAACGGGAGAGTCCCATAGTTTGACTGGTGAGTTGTAAGCACTGCTGACATCATCATTCAGACCCGTTTTATTTTTCCACTCTTTGTTCCTAAAACGATTCGCAGGCCAGTATGTGCACAGATGACCGTCACTGTTTTTTGCCCTCCACCGGTCGGTGACAGTATGTAACAATTGCATAGGGCCACGATCATAGTCGTTCTCTACCTTTTCACAATACATCTGCGCGATCTCTGGAATGGTAGTCCAGAACTCATTCGCTATCCCTAGTTGCATAGAGGATCGTTTTCCTCTCCACTTGGACATGATCATTCTAAAAAACTCTTCACCTTCGGGTCTCAAGTATGCGTCATGTTCCATATTCCAAAGACGTTCACCCTTTGATATTCGTTTTGCAGTTTTATAATGTGTGTGTAGCGCGGCAAGTTCTTGGGGAGAACGATGTCTAAGGTTGTCATTAACACCTTCAAGAAGAGTGTCTGGTGTGATACATTGAGTCACTTCAATCTCAAAAATGTCAGAAACTCTTTCCCATGACTTTAGTGCCACCTCAAAGTATCTGACCGCGAGTGGATTGTTCAAGTCCACATTCATTATGCCTTTAGCTTTCGCCATCTGGTACCGTAAATGCCTCTTGCATTCTTTCCCATTGTGCTGTGTATTTAGACAGGGTCACTTCATCACCGTCTGTATGACACCAGATTGGTGGGCGGAATCCAACTTTGAACTCCCAGTGATCGTCTTTGAGTAGAGACTCTGCGACAACATTACCTTTCTTGTCACGCATTGCTCCCACTCCACCGACCAGTTCGACTGTCTGACTCCCATAAGGGTTCCAGACCTCATTTACTAACATAATACATTCCACTAACATTTGTTGCGGTAGTCTTCTATTGCGGCTTTGATTGCGTCTTCTGCGAGAACACTGCAATGGATCTTGACGGGTGGTAGTGTGAGTTCTCGTGCGATGTCTGTATTACTGATTCGCCCGGCCTCTTCAAGACTTTTCCCTTTGACCCATTCGGTGAGTAGAGAACTAGAAGCAATAGCACTACCACACCCAAAGGTTTTAAACTTCGCATCAACTATCACTCCGTCTTCTACTTGGATTCCAAGTTGCATGACATCACCACAGGCGGGTGCGCCTACCAGTCCCGTACCAACATCGGGATCGTCTTTGTCTAACTTACCCACGTTGCGCGGGTTCTCATAGTGGTCTAATACTTTTTCTGAATATGCCATAATCTAAAAAAGAGGGCTATGCGCCCTCTTTTCCATCCCTCTTTTCTTCGGTCTGTTTCGTTTCAACGTAATACCATTGATTGGTGATTGCGTTGTATTTATGGGAAAGGGAAAGATGTTCTAACATGATCCTGAAGGGTCTTGCGACAACTTTCACCTCTTCCATTTTTTCACTAGCAGTTGCGATTGAAGAGAGAAAACACAGTACAACAAATGCGTATTTTCTCATCCGGTTCCTCCGAATTATTTCTTAATTTCAATAAGACGGGGACGCTTCTCCTTCGGTAGTTCGACTCTCAAATCAATGACCAGTAAACCATCCTTAAAGACAGCTCCATCGACAAC
>Ga0181577_10003516_pt1 | contig 12152 bp, 13 predicted proteins | sample 101ome_21_FD_132468 | JGI IMG/M metagenome (GOLD analysis project Ga0181577, IMG submission 132468) | Coastal salt marsh microbial communities from the Groves Creek Marsh, Skidaway Island, Georgia - 101413BT metaG (megahit assembly) | ecosystem: Environmental > Aquatic > Marine > Intertidal...
CAAACCGTAAGGGTTAAAGTTGAAAGGGGCGAAAAGGGTTAAGCCGAGTCGTACCAACACTTTCAAGAGAATAAAGATGCCCGCTGGCTCATAATGACAAAACCCCCAACGCTATCAAAACGATGAGGGCTTATTCGTGGTCCCAGCTGGGCTCGAACCAGCGACCTACTGATTATGAGTCAGTTGCTCTAACCAACTGAGCTATAGGACCGGGCGATGCGTAAAGAAATCATCCAGTGGATGATTTTAGCATCGAGCCAGCTTGTGCGCAGGCTCCCAGAATTCATACTCAAACACGAACAATAGGATTCACGGAACCCCAGGGAAGAATAGAATTCTGAATCGCCAAAAGTACAATTCCGAATAATACAGATTGAGCCAACGATACGAATAGAAAAAGGCTAGCTTTCGCTGTAAACCCTTTCGATCAAAGGTTCTATTCCGGCCGTTTCGCTCGATAATCCGCACCAATAAATTCAGCCATCAAACAACTTGTACCCATTATGGGTACTTTGTTTATCTTTGAAGGAATGAGAGTGTTTTCATGGAGCACATTAAGAGACTTCAGCGTGAAGCATGCAGATGCCGCATCGGAAACAAGGGTGTGGTACGGCATCATCAGGAGAGGTTCTTTTAAGTCACCCCATGAGATCAAAACTAAAGTGAGTAGTTCAGCTGATCCCATTGGGGACGGCGTAACGATCTTCAACATCAAAGGAAACGACTACCGACTGATCGCCGATATTCGCTACCAAGCTCAAATCGTCTACATACTTTGGATCGGCACCCATGCTGAATATGATCGCCTCTCGAAAGAAGATATCATCAAAATGAAAGCGTAAATCATGGAAGTCGAAATAATCAAGACCCCTGAACAATACGAGCAGACAGTAAAACGAATGATGCGCCTCGGTGATCCCGCACCAGGAACTCCGGAAGCGGACGAGCTCGAGATCCTCGCGCTACTGTGTGAAAAGTATGATAAGGAAAATGAAGAGCCCATTCCAGACGCTTCTCCTGAAGAGGTGATCCAATACCTGATGGATCACAAACTTGTATCCCAAGCCGACATTGGAAGAATCATTGGAAGTCGCCAACGCGTGAATGATGTATTGCACGGTCGACGTGTATTTACAACGAATCATGCCTTTCGTCTGAGCCATCACTTTGATATTCCCGTCAGTATGTTCTTGAATAAGCCGAAACTCGCCTAGCACTTCTCTCCATTTCGACCTATGATACACTGGCCAAACATTCACGCTGTCATCCTAGACCTGGGCGGTGTGATCCTCAATATCGACTACCACCGAACCATCGCGGCGTACCAAGCGCTGGGATTTAACGATTTTGATAAAGAGTATTCCCAGCTGCAACAGTCCGGACTGTTTGATGATCTAGAGACCGGGGAAATCTCTCCGGATGCATACATCCAACGCGTGCAGGCCATCATTCCCCATGCAAGCGAAGCCCAGATCATCGATGCATGGAACGCGCTGCTCCTAGACTTCCCCGAAGACCGAATAAGGACCGTTCAGCGCATCGCTGAGCGCTGGCCTACTTTCCTGCTTAGCAACACCAATGGGATCCACTACGAAGCCTTCAATGAAACCTTGAAGGCACAAACAGGATTGACGGACATCAAACCACTTTTCAAAAAGGCCTACCTCTCTCATGAGATCCATTTGAGGAAACCTGATGCTGCGTCCTTTCAATTGATCTTGGAGGAACAGGGATTGAATCCCGAAGAAGTCTTGTTTGTGGACGACTCCCCTCAACACATTGAGGCGGCTCATCGATTGGGTATTCAGGCCTACCACTTGGTTGCCCCTGAATCGTTGGAAGACCTATTCGGTTCTTTCTTGGCATAGTTCCACCAAGACGCCGTTGGCGCTCTTCGGGTGGAAAAAGCACACGAGTTTGTTATCTGCACCATGCTTGATCTCTCCAATCGGCTGGAAACCTTCATTGATCAAGCGCTCACGTTCCGAAACGATATCCTCTACGTCATAGGCGATGTGATGAATGCCTTCTCCTCGCTTTGCGATGTACTTGGCAATGGCGCTATCTTCTCTTGTAGCTTCCAACAACTCGATCTTGGATTCGCCAATCATGAAGAAGGACGTACTTACTCCTTCCGACTCGACCGTTTCCATCTTGTATGGCTCACGATTGAACAACTTACTATACGTCTCATTGGCCGTTTTGATATCGGCAACTGCAATTCCGATGTGCTCGATCTTTCTCATGTCCGGAAATAAAAAACCCCTCACGGTGGAGGGGAAAAAATTAACTCAGGTCAAAATCTTATTTCTTCTTCATGAACTCCGTCGTAGAGTTGTCGTAGTTCAAGTAGTAAAGTCCTTTCTTCAAGTTGGTACAATCGATGGTGCTTGAATAGCCCTTCTTCACAATGTTACCGTGGATGTCGAACACCTCGTACATGGTCTCCGCCGTGAACTTGATATCGCCTTCCACCTTGCGGCTAACAGGCTCGAAATCCACCAACGGAACAGAAGACTGAAAGGATGCTGTCGGTGAGTAGCGTGGAACGGCTGTGTAGTCGATCTGCTTCACGCGGAACTTGTTCTCTCCTGAATGAGGAGTCACCTTGAAATCGTAGTTGTTTACCGTTCCAGTGCGATCTGCACCTTCCACTTCGCCAACATAGACCCACTTGTTCCAGCGATACTGCTCAACGATGTAAGTAAGCACACCCGCCTCATTCATGGTAGACCACTTCAAAACGCCATCATTGGTGACAGCAATGCTTTGGGTCTCAAACGTACTCTGTGGATTCAGCACTTCAGGATTCAACACCTTAGGAGCGCAATCATCTTTGTGCTTGATCACCACTACCACACGGTCTCCAGGATCAAGGTTGTGGATAGAAAGATCGATCTCAAATGCGCTGGAGTTCCATTCGTCCGTAGTCACGCTTCCGTTCACTGTTACCTCATAGGTACAGAAACCGACACCCGAACCTGCAAACGGATTTCTCACGTACAAGTTCTTCCCTTGATAGTTACCCTCAAGCACGATATTCCCTGCAAATGAAAGGGCCGCACCTAAGACGAGGAAGATGGTCAACAACAGTCTCATCAAAGGTTTTCTTTGGTTTGATTGGTTTGCAAACGGGTTCATTACCTGCACGAATTTAGCATTCCATTTAATCTAACATCAAGATGCCTGCTGTTTTGGCGTCAGATGTTGTACACTTTCCAACATGAATCGGACGATGGACTCGGCAAATGGGCCTTCGTCCTTGTTGTCCTTGAACTCATATTCTATGCCATTTACATTCTTCACGGCGTAGAAATGGAATTCGGGATCCAACGGAGAACCCTCGATCACGGACTTGTAAATGAAATACCCGTCTCCTTCTTCTACGATGGTATTGGTGAACATAAGATCATCCATTAACTCTACTTTCTTCCCAGCGACATCACCGCCTTCCGCAATGAGCATATTGTACACCGTACCCACACGAACGATGGTCTCGCCATAGGGGGTGTCCTCCACTTCAACATAGCCTCGAGAACTATCAGGAACGATCAGCGTAAACGGAAAGAAATGATCATCTAGGTCCAATTCAGTGGTCCTAGTGGTCAATACCGCCGGCAAATCTTGAGTCAATGAATCCGCAGCCTCGGCATCGCCCTGTCCGCCAAAACCGCCGCAAGCCTGCATAAATAGGAACATGGTCGCCAGACCAAATAAGTAGAGAGTTCTCATAGGTTCGAAATTGCGCCGAAATTGCGCCAAAATTTAAGAGAAAATCCTCAGCTGCGGCTATCCTAAGGTCGAAGGAAGAAAGAAGAGTTCCATCAGCCCGATCAGCATCAGCAGCTTCAACCCATTGCTCACCCTTCGTGCTTTCATGTCAAACGATGGCATTTGCACCCACCGCATGAGGATTAACAATACCAGAAAAACCAGCATCGAAAAGCCGGAAAGCACCAGGGATCGAGGCAGCACCCAAACCAGTCCGAACTGGACCAGTGTTGTGAGGATCAACCCCACTACCACGAAGCCTTTTGTGCCTGAAACTCCGATGACGGCCGGAAGCGTTTTCGATCTGATTTGTTGATCTCCTTGAAGGTCCTCAACGTCCTTGACCATCTCTCTGACCAAGTTCGTCAGGAACATCAACCCGCCAAAGCCTAGCATCAACTCCAACAAATCTGCACCCTGCTGAGGGTATTGGTCGATCAACGTGACGAAAACGTCCGATTCGGCGATGATCCACAACGAAGGCAACGCTGCAATTAAAAAACTCACCAGTGCATTTCCAGCAAAGCCCCAATGCTTTCCTCGTTTGGCGTATTGATCCAGCAGGAAAAGTACCAAAGGATAGATCCAAATCCACGCCAGTCGATCCAATAAGTACGCGAGTAAAAGACTCAGCACAAAGCCCATCCCTGCTAAAAAGATGACCATTCCGCGGATCTTGGATTCCAAGTCCGGTCGCTTGACCAGCAGGCGATCAGGACGATTCACAGAGTCCGTAGTTCGATCTCGCAGATCATTGACAGCGTACCCAAACACGGTCACGATGAGCACATCCAGCACCAGTAAGACTCTGGTGAGATCATCCAATCGGGTCTCCAGACCCGTCATCCGAACCGCAAAACCCACGACCACATGGTCGAAGATCAGCAAGAAAAGGATGATCAATACAAGGTTTGGCCACCGAATGAACCTCATTAGATCCTTCCACGAAAGGTTATCGGTCGTCATCCTTTGATGTAATGATCAGGAAAGTGCGTGCTCCAGATCGGCCAATAGATCTTCGACATCTTCCACTCCTACGCTCAAGCGGATGAGGGAGTCGGTGATCCCGACCTTCAATCGCTCTGGCTTTGGTATGGCCGCATGGGTCATACTCGCCGGGTGACCCGACAAGGACTCGACTCCACCCAAAGATTCAGCGAGGGTGAATACCTCCATCTTGGAAACGACGTCAAAGGCTTGATCGAGGCTGTCTCCCTTGAGCGTAAAGCTGATCATTCCGCCAAAATCGCGCATCTGCGCTTTCGCCACTTCGTGATTTGGATGACTTTCAAACCCAGGCCAGAAGACCTTATCCACCTTTGGGTGCTCCTTGAGCCAATGCGCCACCTTAACACCGTTCTCACAGTGTCGCTGCATGCGTAGGTGTAGCGTTTTTATTCCTCGAAGTACTAAAAAGCTATCCATAGGTCCAGGAACCGCTCCAACAGAGTTTTGAATGAATGCCAGGTCCTCGCGCATCTTATCATCGTTCAAGGCGAGGAAGCCCATGACTACGTCGCTGTGTCCACCAATGTACTTGGTCACACTGTGCATGACGATGTCCGCACCGAGATCGATCGGATTCTGCAAATAAGGAGAAGCAAAGGTGTTATCCGCCACCAAGATCAGGTTGTGCTCCTTCGCTACTTTGGCAAATGCTGCGACATCGATGATGTTCATCGTCGGATTGGTGGGCGTCTCTACCCAAATCATCTTGGTCTTTTCGTTGATCAAGCCTTTGATATCATTTGGCGACTGCATTCCCGTGAAATGAAACTTCAGGCCATATCGCCCATGCACTTTGGTGAAGAGTCGATAGGTACCCCCGTAGAGGTCGTTGGTGCTGATCACTTCGTCTCCAGGGTCTAGCAGACGCATGCAAGCATCGATGGCCGCCAAGCCACTGCCGAAAGCCAATCCGTACTTAGCGTTTTCAAGCGCCGCGAGGTTCTTCTCGAGGGCATCGCGCGTCGGGTTCAAGGTTCTACTGTATTCATACCCTTTGTGCACGCCAGGTCGAGGCTGTGCGTAGGTAGAAGTTTGATAGATCGGGGTCATGATCGCCCCGGTTGCGGGATCTGGTTCCAGACCGGCATGGATCGCCTTGGTTCCGAATTTCATTGCTTTCTTCATGAACGCGAATGTATAGCCTTGCAACCCGAAAACCAACGTTTGGTACTGCGGAGAGGATTGTGCATTTTTCGACCATGGATGAATCGCATTGGAAACGACTAAAACAGATGTACCTCGGCGCCAAGGTCAACCAAGGCATCTTCGCCGGAACCCAACTCGAGATCGGCGACGGGAGGGCTGAGATCACCTTCACGGTGGATGATCGATTCCACCACGCGGCGGGTGGTATGCACGGTGCGATCTACTTCCGAATGATGGATGACACCGCCTACTTCGCAGCCGCCTCCCACATCACCGATGCTTTTCTCGTGACCAAAGAATTCAAAGTGGACCTAAGAAGGCCGTTCAGCGAAGGTCGACTCCGCTGCGAGGGAGAGATCTTGAAGGAGGACGAATCAGGCATCATCGCCAAGGCCACGCTCTACAATGAGGAGGGGAAAATGCTATCTAGGGGTGAAGGGCTATTTGTCAGGAGTAAGCGCTCCTTATCGGATATTCCCGGGTACGCAGATCAGTGATCACTCCTCAGGCGACTTGAATTTGATCAATTTCCTCCCCAAATAGACCCTTTGTATCCAGCGCGGAAGAATGATGGCTCCCATCAAGAGGTAGGGATAGTAGGAAATGATCCGCCAGATCACGCCGATCGAAATGGCCAAGCCGGTAGGCAGGATGAACTCTTGCAAGAAACCCGAGAATGCCACTTCCGCGACCCCACTTCCACCCGGCGTGGGAGAGATCAGCAGGATGACCCACATGACCAATTGTCTAGCGTAGATCATGAAGTGATCCAGGATCGAAAGATCAGCGAGGGTGAAAGAGAGGATCAAAAAGTTAACGACCCAGAAGCGTGCGGTCCAGGAAAGGAATGTTGCCACGAATGCCGAGATCCAGAATGAAAAGGGTTTAGATCGCAGCTCAACGCTGGTCGTGATTAGATCATTGCCAGTATCTACGGCGCCACGGCGCCACTTCTTCAAGTATGGAAGCGAGAACACGCTCACGATCAATCGCTTTGCGGCCTTGGGAAAACGGAAGATCCCGAGCCAGATCAAGGTGATTAACAACAGGATGAATACATAGCCAACGACAAAGATCTCTCGAGCTCCTAGAGTCACACCGAAGAATTCCTTCTGTAGCGCCACCGGGAAGAGATTGTCTAACCCGACTATTAACAGCACCAAAGGCACCATGAGCACGTAGAATAGCTCATCGAGGAAGGCCGTGATCATGACCACTGCCGTACTTCTACCCAGCGGTATCTTCTCTCGATTAACGATGAAGATCGCCACGCTTGAACCCCCAACGATACTCGGTGTGATGGAAGAAGCAAACTCCCACAGCATGATGACATCGAAGGCCTGTCGCCAACCCAACTGCTTGTCGGTCAGAATCCGGATACGGATCATGTAACCCACATCTCGTAGGGCGACCATGATCAAGGCAACGAGAAACCACAGGGTCGACGTCCACGTCCAGTCGATCGCCATGAGAGCGTCTTTTTGGGCATTATAGTCACGAATGAGAAAAAAGGCCACGATCGCCAATCCAATTCCGATCGGAATGAAGACCTTACTGGGAGAGAGCAATTGCCGTATGGGATTCCTACTTCGCGCCATGGCGTACTATGCAAAGAAAGCCCTTATGCGGAGGTATGAGAAGTGTGAACTCACAAAAAGCCTTCAATTCGTCCAATGCCATAACACTAACTTTGAGCCCTCAACGAATGACGATGAAGAAGATCTATTATCTCAGCACTTGCGATACGTGTAAACGGATCATGGGAGAAACGGGAACGGAAGGATTCGAAACCCAAGACATCAAGGCAGAGAACATCGATGGAGCAACTTTGGATCGCCTCATGGAGGAGCACGGGAGTTACGAAGCCCTATTCAATAAGAGAGCGATGAAGTTTCGCGCCCAAGGACTCCATGAAAAAGAGCTTTCTGACGCTGACTTTCGCAAACTCATTCTGGGAGAATACACCTTTCTGAAGCGTCCGGTCTACATCATCGGTGATCGATCGTTCGTCGGGAACAGCAAAAAGACCGTCGAAGCCATCCAACAAGCGCTGAATGACTAATTCCACGAAGGCGCACTTGGCCCTCATGGTCGTGGGCATCCTCTATGCGGTGAACTACATCGTAGCTAAAGGCATCATGCCCGAATTCATCGGCCCGTCTGGATTCATCTTCTACCGTGTTTTTGGTGCTACGATCCTTTTCTGGCTGGTGCATCGATTCACATCCAAGGAGAAGATCCTCCGGGAGGATTATCCGAAATTCATTCAAGCCGCCCTCTTTGGTGTAGCCATCAATCAGCTCTTCTTTTTCAACGGATTGAACATCACCTCCCCGCTCAACGCTAGCGTCATTATGACCTCCAACCCTATTCTGGTGCTCCTAGCTGCGGCAGTCATATTAAAGGAGCGAATCACCATTACCAAGGTTACCGGGATCACTTTAGGCCTAGTCGGCTCGTTGATGATCATAGTTCTACCCCTGCTGCTCGGATACAGTGACATTGAATGGCGCGCAGGAGACCCATTGGGAGACGGGATGATCTTGATCAACGCGATCAGCTACGGTATCTACTTGGTAACAGTGAAGCCTCTGATGGCAAAGTATGAACCCATGACGGTGATCAAATGGGTCTTCACCTTCGGATGCGTCATGGTCTTTCCATTTGGCTACTCACAGGCGCTAGAGGTTGATTGGCAGGATATGCCAACAGACATCTTTTGGGGAGTGGTATACGTGGTGGTTGGCGTAACCTTCATGGCTTACTTTCTCAACGTATACGCGATGAAAACAGTGAGTCCTTCCGTAGTCAGTGCCTACATCTATTTGCAGCCTGTTCTAGCCGGCGCATTGAGCCTAACCCTTGGCATGGAAGAGCTTCATTGGATCAAGGTAGTCGCGGCGATCTTGATCTTCACCGGGGTGTACCTCGTCAGCATACGAAAAACGAAGCCGAAGCCTACTGGATGACCACAGGCTTAACCACCTGGGTTCCTTCACTCGTCTCGATCACCGCGAAATAGGTTCCTGACTGCAGGTCTGAAACGTCGATCGTGCCCTGCTTGGCACTACCAAAGGCTTGAGTTCGAACCACACGACCGCTGACATCCAACACTTGAACAAGTTGGATCTGTGCGTTGCTCTTCACTGTAAAGGCATCCTTCGTGGGATTGGGATACAGAGAGATTGAACTCTCATCAACAATATCCTCAATACCCACACCATCTCCACTGATGCGGAAGTTTCGCGTCACACTCCATTCGGTATACACGCCATCTTTGCTGGCCCTCACTCGCCAATAGTACTTGGAATCGAGTTGGAGATCCTCGGCTAGGAATTCAGTGTCTTCATTCTCTGGTGACTCATCAATGTAGTCGATGGTTCCCGACATGAAGTATTCAGAGTCAAAACTGCTCAGTCTGTCGATCTGATACTCATAAAAATCTACCCCACCGACGGCCTTCCAATCTATGAGCACATCTTTTGGCATACCCAACTCACCATTAGCAGGAGAAACCAGGAACACCTGATTCTTGTATGTTCCGGTAACTTCTATGTCATCGATGTAAAGGTTGCTTCCACCGTCACCTACGAATTCGAACCGGACGATGGTTCCTTCCCGCTTGAATGAATTGCTGAAGTTGACCGAGAATGACTGCCATTCCGAAGAGGATTCAGGCGCCCAATTCGATGCCTTGTAATCGTTGACTGACCGCAGTCCCGTACCTCCACGCACCCAAACTAGATCCCAACTCTGACCGTAATCACGGGTCATCCAAAGTCTGAGGATGTCGTTGCTAGAGATCGAAGTTTGAGCGTACGCGACTCTAAAATCCAAGCTGACCTGCTGAAAGGCCTCCAGATCCAACGTGGCAGACGTAAGCATATCAGAAGTAGCCACGCACTCTGAAACATTCTCGATCATGATCGATTGATCACCAGAAAATCCAGCCGAATTGGTGATCGTCCAAGTGTTTCCATCCAAATCTGTATCGGTCGCGAACCAATCTGCCGTAGGAAGCGATGACGCTTCTTCGAAGCTGTGAACGAATGGCGTCGGGATCCCTCTCTCTGAAACCACCATTACATCGCGCTGAACCTCCAAGCTGTCTCCTTGGTAGTAGGCCGTAAAGCTTACCGGCATCAAGCCCGGATGGATGAAGGTAACCTCTGGATTCTCTTCATTAGAAGTCGGAGGAAATGAACTAGCGCCAAAATCCCATTTCCAGCCATCCGATTCATAGAGGGTGCGATCTTCCATGATAGTGGGTTGATCCGCTATGATGAATTCATTCTGTGATGCAAAATCCGCCTGTTGGAAACCTCCAACTCCTGTTGCGATCATGTTATCCTCGGCATACAGACCTTCGATGTAACTGTATTGATCCAGTGCCCATGTCCTCATACGATCGACCTGTCCATTGGTGAAAATATGGCGACAACTAGAGTAGCTCATGATGTTCTCCATCATGTCAGGCGTGCCGAAGCCAAACGGACTTCCGCTCCCGACATCGTTGGTGCAGGTATTCGTAGAGGAACTGCAGGACCAATCGGGATTAGCCGCTGGAGGGGTGTCACAAACGCGATCTCCAGTCGACGAACAGGATGAGCCGCAACCATCTTGGAAAGTGTGATAAAGGTTGAAGTTGTGTCCGACCTCATGGCTCAGCGTAGACCCGTCGGCATTCGAAGTTCCAATGGAACCGATCTTATCATTTCGAATCACCACCCCCCATTGATTCCAAGAAACGGTATTCGGGAAATAAGCGTATCCGTTGACCTGACCACTCATTCCTATATTGATATTCTCCACTACCCAAATCTGGAAATACCTTCGAGATGAATTATTCCCCCAGTTCTCCAAAGACTTTACATTGTCATTTGCATTGGTAGCCAAGGAAGACTGGCGACGATTGATGCCATCGGTTGGATTTCCCGCCGGGTCGATCTTAGCCAATCGAAACTCGATGTCAAGCGCACCCATGTGATCTTGAAACTCCTCTCGAACCACGGAAGAATCCTCCAAAATATTGTTCATCGCACGATTGAGGATGTCGATCCCATCTTCCACTTGCGCTCTCGAGATGTTTCCTTCGCAGCTGCTGTAGATCACATGAACCACGGTGGGGATCACATAGGTCGAACCGTCGCGAGAGACGGCACCCGATTCCACTAGCGCTTGAATACGCTCTTCTTCTGCTTCTCTTCGTTCAAGGACACTGGGATCCTTTTCTACCATTTGATTGAACAGAAAATCTGTCCCACATACTTCCTGGGCATTCACGTCCATACCTGCCAGCCCAAGCAGAGCTGCAACAAAATACTTTCTCATGTACTATTGATCTTCGATGCTTAACGGTTAATGATAAACCGTTGATTCCACTCCATGTTCATTCCTCTCGCCCGAAGCATGTACACTCCGTTGGCCAGATCCTTCACATTGAAGCTAAGTTCATTGCTAGGCTGATAGGATGAAATGTGTTCCGTTCTGATGTGGCGTCCTTCGATCGAGTAGACCTCGACATCCAATTGGCTCACCTCATCAGGAAGTCGTAGGTAAAGTCTTTCTTGAGCCGGGTTCGGATAGATGAACATGTCATTTCTATCCAGCTCGCTGATACCCACTCCATCGTTGGCAACGGTGAACGACCAGATCTCACTCCACTCGCTGTTCACCCCATTCAAATTAGCTCGAACCCGCCAGAAATATTGTTGTCCATTGGTAAGATCCACCGTCTTGAATTGGGTATCGTAATTTCCGGAGTCCTCATCATCTACAACCGTATTGGTTCCGCTAGCTACGACCGACGAGAATCCCAAGTTGGTACTCAGTTGGTACTCGTAAGAGCTCGCTCCGGGAACAGCTCGCCAATCCAAGGCAACACCGTTACTCATCTGATCGGCTCCATTGATCGGATAAACCAAGAATGGGATCACGGAGAAATCTCCATCGATATTGATGTTATCGAGGAACAATTGGTTTCCACCACCTGGCTCGAACGTGAACTTGATCAGGGCATTTGGTCCCAACCATCCCAGCGGCACATTGGTCACCGTGAAAGATTCCCAGTCGGATTGAGAAGAAGGTTTGTAGACGCTTGCACCTGCGATCTTGCCACCGCTCAACTGAACGGACGAGCCTTGCCAGACATTGATCCAACTCTCACCGCAATCCTTGCTCACTGAGAAACGCATTCGGTCATCGCTAGTAGAGGTGAGACGAGCATG
>Ga0181577_10003518_pt1 | contig 12149 bp, 9 predicted proteins | sample 101ome_21_FD_132468 | JGI IMG/M metagenome (GOLD analysis project Ga0181577, IMG submission 132468) | Coastal salt marsh microbial communities from the Groves Creek Marsh, Skidaway Island, Georgia - 101413BT metaG (megahit assembly) | ecosystem: Environmental > Aquatic > Marine > Intertidal zone...
ATAAGAAGTAAACTATAATCCGAGATTCATTAATAACGACTTTTAGCAACTTCATCCAAACATTATGAGTTGCAACTAGACCAAGAACTACTCATTCTACCTATGTTTGTCCCGCATGAAAACGTCTGAAATCATTTCCATTATCAAAGAAGCGAAGTCGCGATTTTTCGATGGACAAAAGCACAGTTTTAACGAGCTAGATAGCAAGGGGCTAAACCAACTGGTAACGAACATCGACATTGCCACAGAAAAATTTTTGGTTGATGAGTTCTCGAAACTTATTCCAAACTCATCTTTCATCGCTGAGGAAAGTCATGGTAATACTTCAGATGCCGAATTTCAATGGATTATCGACCCTCTGGACGGAACCACAAATTTCATTCACCAGATTCCGGCATACAGTATTAGTGTGGCACTGCAACAGAACGGCCAAACAATCGCGGGTTTTGTTTATGAACTGAATCGAAATGAAATGTTTGTCGCCACCGAGCGGGGTGCATTCTTGAATGACGAATCAATATCGGTAACCAAAACCGACAACATGGAAGACACGCTTATTGCCACCGGATTCCCTTACTACGATTTTAAGGATATGGATTCATACCTCCACGTGTTGGAACATTGTATGCGGAACACACGTGGAGTAAGACGACTTGGAAGTGCGGCTGTAGACCTTGCGTATGTAGCCATGGGGCGCTTTGATGGTTTCTTTGAGGTTGGTCTGAGCCCTTGGGACGTGGCCGCAGGAGCATACATTGTGCAGCAAGCAGGTGGAAAGGTTACCGACTTCAGCGGAGGTGATTCATTTATCTTTGGAGGAGAAATCGTTGCAGGTAATCCGGTTATTACCGATAAACTACAACGGCTCATTCAAACACATTTTGAGAAGAACGCTTAACAAACACTTCTGGATAATACTGATTGGACTGAGTCTTATTTCAGCTTCGTATGTTCCTTATCAATCTCATGAAAGAGAAAGTATTTCATTTTCGGAAGATGAATTTATTGGGAATCAGCGGGTAGTCAAAGTTCTCGACTTACATATAAAACCAAACACGCTATACAGTGAACTGGATTTTGGCTTTACCTACACAAGTTTTGTCATGGAAGTTCCCTGTAATACTGAGTTTAACAACGTAGCCTACAAAAGTTCTACAAACACATATCGTCTCGACTCCCTTCCAGTGGTGGATCAACCGACAACTGCCAGGAGAAGTCCATTCATTATCACGAACCAACCCGAAAACCGATTTACCTTCTATTCAGGTGATATCGATGGGACGGTCCGTTTGTATTTACTCTGCGCTCCCCCGATTGATTTAGCTCATCCAAAACGTTTGAAAAAATCAAACCAATGGTGTGATATGCCTAATTTAATTCCAGGTTCTACATGGCGTGAGGGACTACCAGATCCCATTGGTCCAAGGTCGTCACACACTGTAAATCATTGCATTATCCACCATTCTGCCGGATCCAATACAAGAACAGACTACACCAATGTAGTGCGCAATATTTACCTTCTGCACACTCAAACCAATGGTTGGGAAGACATTGGTTACAATTTTGTGATTGCACAGGATGGAAGCATCTACGAAGGAAGGGATCCGCAAGGTGCCGGTGACATTGACGATATTAAAGGGGCTCATTTCTGCGGGAAAAACACCGGAACAATGGGGATTTGCTTACTCGGCAATTACGAGGAGACCTCACCGAAGGATACCGTACTCACCTCATTAAAACACTTGTTGGTGTGGAAGTGCGACAAGGACAACATAGATCCTTTGGGATCTTCAAGACATCCAGAGGCCAACTCTAACTACCTGGAGCATATTTCAGGTCATCAAGATGGATGCGCAACTAAATGCCCCGGAGACTCGGTATACCTTAGAATGTCAGATCTACGGAAAGAAGTTGATTCGCTGTTGAACACATGTTCATCTGCAGGTATGTATACCGCCACGTCAAGTAACACGTATTGGTTCGAAAGTAGAGATGGAACGATTACCATTAAGTCCGACCAAGTATTCGAGTCGGTTCTTGTTTACGATGTGCGCGGTCAATTGGTACACCGAAATGGTCTCGACTTCACTGGCCAAACTCTTGATTTAAAAGATCTTAAGCCCGGATACTACATTGCTCAAGTGCAATTTAAATCGGGGAAACACCTCTCCATGCGACTACTCGTTTCGGACAGATAAATCGGGACGTGATTAGGTCAATATTTCTGAAGTAAAATGGCTACTTTTGCAGCCCTTTTACTATGTGGGAGAGAATATCCGTATTTGTACTTAGAAATCGCTTGCTGCTGATTACCATTCTCACTGTGCTTACAGCGTTCATGGCGTACAAAGCAAGCTTTGTTCAACTCACCTACGACAATCCGAAATTTATTCCGGACGACGACCCAGAGTACGTCGCTTATCAAGATTTCAAAAAGACGTTTGGAGATGATGGAAGTGTCCTGGTAATTGGGATTAATACGGAAAAGATTCAGACACCGGAATTCTTCAACGCATGGTGTGCCCTTTCATATTCGATAGAAAAAAAGGACGGGATTGAACAAATCCTTTCGTTAAGCAATGTTCCAAAAATGGTCATTGGTGAGGAACCGATGGTTTTTGATGGCGATACCATGATGCGTGAGGTACTTGTGCAACAAGCCGTTGTGCAGAAGCCGGCCGCGTCTAAAGCAGAAGTAGATTCCTTGCTGGAAGAAATCAATCGTTTGTACTTCTATCAAGGCATACTGTTCGACTCATCGTCGAACTTTACCTTAATGGCGGTGACATTGGAGAAAAAGCTTCTTGATTCAAAACAGCGAATTCCATTTGTCCGAGGTATTGTTGATGAGGTAGATGCCATTTGTGATAAACATGAGGTGAAAGCTCATTACTCTGGATTACCGTACATTCGTACTCGGTTCTCAAGCATGGTTCAGAGCGAATTGGAGATGTTTACCGCATTGTCCATGCTCATCACAGCCTTAATTCTTTTGTTTTTCTTCCGATCGTTTTACACCCTCATTTTCTCCATGCTCGTGGTGACGGTAGGTGTTATCTGGAGTTTCGGGATATTGGTGTTGTTGGGATACAAGATAACCATGTTCATTGGTCTCTTACCGCCTCTGATCGTGGTAATTGGTATAGCCAATTGCATCTATCTGCTGAATAAATATCACGACGAATACAAAACCCATAACAATCAGATCAAAGCACTTCAGCGTGTAATTAGTCGAGTTGGGATAGCCGTGTTCTTTACAAACCTCACCACAGGAATTGGTTTTGGTGTCTTTGTTCTTACTGGTAGTTCAGTACTCAAAGAATTTGGTTTAACAGCATTCCTAAGTGTGATGTCGGTATTTGCGATATCCATTGTTCTGATACCACTTATATTTAGTTATCTACCTGCACCTACCTTGAAACAAACCAAGCACTTAGATAATAAGTGGTTGAATAAAGGAATTGAGAAGCTTACTCATATTGTAACTAACAAGCGGAAGACCGTTTACATCAGTACAATCGCTGTAGTGGTCATTATGATTATCGGTTTGTTGCGCATGGAAGCCGTTGGTTACATGGTAGACGACATATCAAGCAGTAATCAGATATACAAAGACCTTCGGTTCTTCGAGAAGAACGTACGAGGTGTGATGCCGTTTGAGATTGTAGTAGATAGCCGAAAAGAAGGCGGAATTCAAGATCCGAGTGTATTGCGTAAAATCAACTTGTTTGAAACGGAGAAGCTTGCTCAGTATCCGGAATTCTCAAAGTCAATTTCCATCGCACAGGTAATCAATTTTGCGCGACAAGGATACCACGGAGGCAATCCGGAATTCTACCGCCCACCTGGCCGTTTGGAATTTAGCACGCTGGTAGGCTACCTACCTTCCTCAAACAGTTCGAAAGATCGGAAGATGATGGGTTCTATGGTTGATAGCACCCGAAGAAAAGCTAGAATCTCTGTGCAAATGGCTGATGTAGGCTCACGACGCATCGAAGAAATTAAGCAAGAAATCTATGCTATTGCCGATACGGTTTTCAACTATCGACGTGAAGTAATCAGCAGTACCAAAACCGATTCAATTATCGACATCTCTGTTTCGATGGAAGACACCACTCAGATGGACACGACCTATTTCACTGAGTTGGAATATGGGTTCACCGAAGTTGATTCGGCCGACAAAATCGACGTAGCACTCACCGGTACTTCAGTAATTTTTATGAAGGGTAACAATTACTTGAACAAAAATCTAATTGTTTCTCTTTTGGTGGCGTTTATTGTGATAGGGTTGATTATGGCTACCATCTTCACTTCAGTGCGAATGATTGCCATCTCCATGATACCGAACTTTATTCCTTTGTTGATTACAGCCGGGTTAATGGGTTACTTTGGGGTTAATCTTAAACCAAGTACTGTTCTGGTGTTTAGTGTGGCATTTGGTATAGCCGTTGATTTTACCATCCACTTCTTGAGCAAATACCGAATGGAACTCAAGCGCAATCGATACAACATTCAGAAAGCAGTGATCAAGGCCCTAAACGAAACCGCTGTAAGTATGGTCTACACGTCTGTTATCTTGTTCTTCGGTTTCATCATATTCGCTGCTTCTTCATTCGGAGGCACAATTGCTCTAGGAATTTTCACCTCGCTCACATTGGTTGTGGCGCTACTTTCCAATCTTTTGGTTCTGCCAAGTTTGCTGATGTCTTACGACTTGGCAAAAGAAAGAGCCCGTAAAAAGAAAGCTCCTTTGATCGAGTATCCGGACGAGGAGGCATAGACTCACCTATCATAATCCAATTGCTTCAGCTACAAAATTGACGAATGGAGATTTATCCAAGCGGTCTATTGTGCGGTAAGAGTTTTTTGGCGAGGGAATAGCATCACCCCTTCCCCATCGAAATCTACTTCCATTTATCCATAGCGGCAAGGACATCTCTCCCAATCAATCCTTCAAGTCTCGCTCCGACGCTAAACGGTTGCTCAAAAAATTATAACTTGTCCATCAAAACTATGCTGGGAATAATATTATGGTACTTCATTGGCAAATACTTCGCAGATCTTGCCGATGATTATGGAAAAAGTAGATGGGGATACGGAATATTAGGTGTCGTAGTCTACAACGTTGGTCAAATGATCGTTGGGATTGGATTGTTCATCGAAATGGACATGAGCGATTCGTTTGAGTTCGACTTCACCGATCAACTTTCAACCGCTCTGGTTGGACTACCCTCTGGATTGCTTAGTTGTTAAATTGTGTATCAGCTTCTCAAACGAAATTGGTCGAAAAAGGAAGTAGCCAGCGAGGAAATCCTCGATCAACTTTAGGTTTCGCTATGGACGACCCAATACTGGATGAAGAACTGAATCTAACTAACCAACTTGGACAGTCGGTTAAATTTTGGGAGAAACGACGAATTACATACAACGTCCTAGTTGGTGTCTGCGGTTTTATCATTCTCATTATTTATTGGAAATACACACGATGGTACGACGTAGTCTTTGCAAGTATCTATGCTATCATTATGAATTTGGCGTACATGACCGGCTTTTACTTGGAAACGCTCGACCTGCACTTCCTTAATAGTCGATTTAGTATTCACAAACGACGTCCAACTCTGTTTATCTTAGGAACGATACTCGCTTGTATATTTACACTTTTGGCAGGCCTCATTGCATTTGAAATAACCACATAAATCAAGTTCGCCTGTAGGAATAATCGCCGATAAGAAGAATAATCATCGTTTATGCTGATTGTAAAACCACTCAATGATTTAGCCGTCTACCTGACAGACCTAGTCCAGAAGCGACTTTGGCTCAAGGTTATCATTGGACTGGTTTTAGGAATCGGAGTTGGGTTACTGCTAAATCCATCCACTGGTATTTTTGATGAGTCGGTTGCACATACACTGAGTAACTGGTTAAATCTTCCGGGTGAAATCTTCATGAAACTCGCTCAAATGGTGATGATTCCTCTGATATTTGCTTCAATCATATCCGGACTTGTAAGTAGTGTAAGCGACAGGCTTAAGACGTTTGGACTGTGGTTGTTTCTATACTTTATAGGAACTACAACTATTGCCATTGGGATTGGAATCGCCGTAGCATTTATTTTTAATCCCGGCGACTTTGTTCGAGTACGAGGAGGACTTACAAACGTTGATGTCAGCACCCCGGAAGTTACCTCATCGGGAGGCATCGACATACCGGATACCATATCAAACCTTATTCCGGTAAATCCATTACAAGCCATTCTATCCGGAGATATGCTGCCAATTATTGTTTTTACCATCATTATTGGTATTGCGATCACTCAGCTCGACACCAATCACTCAAGGCCTCTAATCCGATTTATAGAGGCGATTCAAAAGATTTGCATGATTGTGGTTGGTTGGGCAATGCGACTCGTCCCGTATGCCGTTTTCGGGCTCATTGCGGCACTGGTCTCGGCTACTGGAATCGATGTCTTTGTAGGCCTCGGATATTACATGATGGTTGTGATTCTGGGTCTATTAATCCTTTTCTGCGTTTACCTCATCATTTATTCAATTGTGATGAAGCAAAGTCCAATTGAATATCTCAAGTCCATAAAAGATGCACAACTACTTGCGTTTTCTACCGCGAGCTCGGCAGCGGTGATGCCACTAACCATGAAAACAGCGGATGAAAATCTAGGTGTATCGTCGAAAGTAAGTGACTTTGTAATACCCATTGGAGCCACAATAAACATGGACGGAACTGCACTTTTCCAGTGTGTAACTGTGTTGTTTATGGCGCAGTCTTACGGAGTAGAATTAAACTTAATTACCGTACTGCTGCTCACCGTTACTGTTGTATCTGCATCAATCGGAACTCCTGCAATTCCGGGTGGTGGAGTGATTGTTCTGGCAACTGTACTTCAGAGCACAGGCATTCCTTCCGAAGGCCTCATCGTAATTATAGGAATTGATCGCATCTTGGGAATGTTCCGAACGGCAGTTAATGTAACCGGAGACCTTACCGCCACTGTGGTGTTTAACAAGTGTTTTGGGAGCTCCGACAAACCTTCACAACTAAATTCAGATTATGAAACAAATGATGTGTAACGAATTAGGCGGTGCGTGTGACTGCACATTCGAAGCCGACAGATTTGAAGAAATCGCACAGTTAAGCCGAAATCACGGCATAGAAATGCTCAAAAATGGGGATGCTCCACATAGAGATGCCATGAACAAAATGCAAGAATTGATGCAAGATCCGAAAGCCATGCAAGACTGGATGGATGAAAAGCGAGCACTATTTGCTGCACGATGACAATCATAGCACATAATCAGTGAGCTAGAAGCGAATGAATTGATAAATTTGCAGCTTCTTAAACAACACCTATGTCTGAGAACTCAACGCCCCAAAAGCGGTATACTGAATATAAGTCGTTCAACCTTCCTCTAATCGAGGCTGAAGTAGCCCAGCAATGGGAAGAAAACAAGGTATTCGAACGAAGTGTGGAGCAACGCGATGCATCCAATCCGTATGTCTTCTTTGAAGGACCTCCTTCAGCCAACGGAATGCCGGGTATTCACCACGTGATGGCTCGAACCATTAAGGACATATTTTGTCGATACAAAACGCAACAAGGATATCGTGTAGAGCGCAAAGCTGGGTGGGATACTCATGGTCTACCAGTAGAATTAGGTGTTGAAAAAGAGCTAGGTATTACCAAAGAGGATATCGGTAAGAAGATATCTGTTGAAGATTACAACAAAGCGTGTCGCGAGGCTGTAATGCGCTACACGGATGTTTGGAACAACCTCACCAAACAAATGGGTTACTGGGTGAATATGGATGATCCATACATTACCTACGATTCGAAATACATGGAATCCGTTTGGTGGCTACTCAAACAAGTATACAACAAAGGTCTTCTATATAAAGGCTACACCATACAACCGTATTCACCTAAAGCGGGTACCGGCCTCAGCTCACATGAGTTGAATCAACCAGGAACTTATCAAGATGTTACAGATACAACTGTTGTAGCTCAGTTCAGGTTTACACCAAACGCAGAGGCAACTGCTCCTTGGTCGTCAAACAAAGATGTTTTCTTCCTCGCTTGGACAACAACTCCGTGGACGCTTCCGTCAAATACGGCATTGACCGTAGGACCGAAAATCGACTATGTATTGGTTGAAACCTTCAATCAGTATACACACGAACCTATTCAGGTTGTTTTAGCTGAAGCCTTGATAAGCAAACAATTTTCCGGCAAGTACGAGGCTTCAGACGAACTTAACTACAGCGAAGGAGACAAGAAGATCCCGTATAAAATCATCGATCGTTTCAAAGGAAGCGATCTGATTGGTTTACGCTACGAGCAACTTTTCACATTCGCTCAGCCGTATGAAGGCACTGAAAATGCCTTCCGTGTAATCGGAGGTGACTTTGTTACTACGGAAGACGGAACCGGTATTGTGCACACTGCCCCAACTTTTGGTGCCGATGATGCGAAGGTTGCCAAAGAGGCGACCCCACCTGTACCACCTATGCTGGTATTAGACGACAATGGTAATCCGGTACCCTTGGTCGATCTCCAGGGTAAGTTTACCAAGCACATGGGTGAGTATGCAGGTAAGTATGTAAAAAACGAATACTACGACCAAGATGCTCCGGATAAGTCGGTTGACGTAGAATTGGCAATCGACCTAAAGACGCGCAACAGAGCATTTAAGGTTGAAAAATACGTCCACAGTTATCCAAATTGTTGGCGCACAGATAAACCGATTCTGTACTATCCTCTTGATTCTTGGTTCATAAAAGTTACGGATGTCCGAGATCGGATGTACGAACTCAACCAAACCATAAACTGGAAACCAAAATCAACGGGTGAGGGTCGTTTTGGAAATTGGCTACAAAACGCAAACGATTGGAATTTAAGTAGGTCTCGATTCTGGGGAATCCCGCTGCCAATCTGGCGAACCGAAGACGGTAAAGAAGAAAAAGCAATAGGTTCTGTGGAGGAACTTGTCACGGAAATCGATAAATCGATTGCAGCCGGTATGATGGACTCCAATCCATTTGCAAGTTTCAATCTAGGCGACATGTCGAAAGACAACTACGCCAAGGTTGATTTACATAAAAACGTTGTAGATAAAATCGTTTTGGTTAGTGACTCCGGCCAAGCCATGAAGCGCGAAGCAGACTTGATTGATGTTTGGTTCGACTCCGGGTCGATGCCTTATGCACAATGGCACTACCCGTTCGAGAACAAGGAAAAAATTGATCAGAATCAATCCTTCCCTGCAGATTACATCGCAGAAGGTGTGGATCAAACTCGAGGATGGTTCTATACCCTTCACGCCATTGCCACAACAGTATTCGATTCGGTTGCCTACAAAAACGTCATCTCCAATGGACTTGTTCTAGACAAGAACGGGAATAAGATGTCTAAACGTTTAGGAAATACCGTTGACCCATTTGAGACCATGGATACATTCGGTGCAGATATTGTGCGTTGGTACATGCTCACCAATGCGTCGCCTTGGGATAACTTAAAGTTTAGCACCGACGGACTTGAAGAAACGAAGCGCAAGTTTTATGGAACGCTTTACAACACCTATTCGTTCTTTGCGCTATATGCCAATATTGATGGGTTTGAATACGACGGAACCAACTATTCGTCGCATTACCAAGAAATAGATCGTTGGGTTATCTCTAAGCTAAATAGCTTAAAACAAGTAGTTACCGATGCTATGAATGACTACGAGCCTACAAAGGCCACGAGAGCCATTCAGGAATTTACCATCGAGCATTTGAGTAACTGGTATATCCGATTGTGTCGAAGACGTTTCTGGAAAAATGACGACCCAGCGGATAAGAATACAGCTTATTCGGTTCTTTACACGTGCTTGCATGATTTAAGTATCTTGATCGCTCCGTTCGCACCATTCTATTCGGATCGACTCTATAATGATTTAACCGGTGGGGAAGAATCAAACTCCGTGCATTTGGCTGACTTTGTGAAAGCTGATACCAACCTGATCGATACAAAACTGGAGGAACGAATGGATATGGCTCAGCGAATCACATCGATGGTTCTCTCAATCCGCAAAAAAGAACGTATTCGCGTTCGTCAGCCTCTTGGTAGGTTGTTAATTCCGGTACAAAACGACAATCAACGAGAGCAAATCTCTGCCGTAGCGGATGTTATCTGTCGCGAGGTAAATATCAAAACCATAGAGTTGTTGGATAAATCCAGTGAAATCCAAATTGTCCAAACACTAAAGCCGAACTTCAAAATGATTGGCCCAAAGGCCGGAAAAAACATGAAGTTTGTTGCGAAAGCTTGTGGTGCATTGGATCAAGACGACATCAACTCCATTCAGAGGCAAGGCAAAATTGATTTACAGCTCGACAACGGTGAGACTTTTGAATTACTCCTTGAAGAAGTTGTGATACAATCTACAGACATGCCAGGGTGGCAAGTGGTTAGCGAACAAGGTTTAACGGTAGCCTTAGACATGACCATTACCGAGGAATTAGAGCAAGAAGGACTGGCACGAGAATTTGTAAATAGAATTCAGAATTTACGGAAGGCAAAAGACTTCCAAGTGACTGATTTTATTGAGGTTACCGTGAGTCACGATGACAAAATAAAACTTGCGATTGAGGCGTTTAATGATTACATTCGCGGCGAAATATTGGCGAGTAAAATTACCTTTACTCAAGGGTTTTCAAGCGACGACAACATTGAATTGGACGACGTTGAATTAAGTGTTGGACTAACAAAATCATAACAAGATGGGTGAACAAGTTAAAACTCGATACTCAGACGCTGAACTTCAAGAGTTCAAAGCGATTATCGAAAAGAAGATGAATCAAGCTCAAGAAGAGCTGAACAACTTGCTTAAGTCGTTACAATCAGATAACGAAAACGGAACAGACGACACCGGTAGTGTGTATAAAACTTTGGAGGATGGGTCTTCTACCTTGCAGAAAGAAAGCATCTCACAGATGGCAGCTCGTCTTAAAAAATTCATTCAAAACTTACAAGCCGCTTTAGTGCGTATCGAAAACCGAACGTATGGCATTTGTCGTGTTACAGGCAACTTGATCTCTAAAGAGCGTTTGAGAGCCGTACCACATACTACTCAAAGTATGGCTGCAAAGGTGAACCAATACAAGTAATTGGAAACCACCAACGCAAACTTGTATAAACGCAGAATGGTACTCGCCATTTCTGTAGTAGCCCTTGTGCTCCTCGCGGATCAATTACTCAAATTTTGGGTTAAAACCAGCATGACGGTTGGCACATTAGGGGAAATCAAAGTCATGGGCGATTGGTTTCGCCTTCATTTCACTGAGAACCCGGGAATGGCCTTTGGTATGGAATTACCCGGTCAGTGGGGCAAATTGGCCTTAACTAGTTTTCGGATGGTTGCGGTACTCGGGATTGTTTACTACCTGGTTTACCAAGCTAAAAAGTCTGCGAGTGCAAGCACCATGGTCTTACTTGCACTAATTCTAGGCGGTGCTTTAGGAAATATTATAGACAGTGTATTCTACGGTCAGTGGTTCACAGAGAGCATTCCCGGAATGCTGGCGGATTGGAATCCCGGTGATAAAGGCTATGCACCCTACTTCCAGGGGAAAGTTGTCGACATGTTCTATTTCCCATTGTTTAGTGGAACTTACCCAAGTTGGTTACCAGTGGTGGGAGGTAAATCGTTCACTTTCTTCAGTGCTATATTCAATATTGCCGATGCTGCTATCTCGGTAGGACTGGTTTCACTCCTTCTATTTAAACGGAATTTGTTCCAAGCCTCAGAGTAATGCCAACGTGGTTTCGCCTCGTTTCAATTTTATTATTCGGGTTGATGTTCAATACGTCTTCCGGTCAAATTGCCTTTTCTGATTTAAACGTTCCGCAAGCCACAAACGAAGCTCGTGATAGCAATAAACTGGTGTTTGTAGATGTCATGGCTGATTGGTGTGCACCATGCAAACAAATGGAACAAACCACATTTCAAGACTCAAGTTTATCTAACTTGGTCAAAACGCATTTTGTCGCTGTTCGGCTCAACATAGATAACGACTCTTTAGGCATTCGCAGACACTACACTGTATCTGAGTACCCAACCATTCTGATTATCAATCCGAAGAATCAGGAAGTACTG
>Ga0181577_10003521_pt1 | contig 12142 bp, 15 predicted proteins | sample 101ome_21_FD_132468 | JGI IMG/M metagenome (GOLD analysis project Ga0181577, IMG submission 132468) | Coastal salt marsh microbial communities from the Groves Creek Marsh, Skidaway Island, Georgia - 101413BT metaG (megahit assembly) | ecosystem: Environmental > Aquatic > Marine > Intertidal...
TAATCATATCTTTTATTATTCATTATCAAGTCCATTGCCTCGTCTAATGATTCTTGGTCTAAAAATATATCTGTATATTCAAGTTTTGCATCTGTGCCTTTCAATAGGTTTTTGGCAACCTTTGGTATAATAACATCATAATATTGCTTTAATTCTGGTTGGTTCCATCTCTTATCGTGTATTTTACCAGAAGAAAAGGCGATACCATCATAATCATTGTCTTTGGCATGTTGCATTAATCTTTTTATTGCCAGTTCTGTAAATCTTTCAGTAGAACCAATAAATGGTGCTGAAGGTATATTACCAATAGGTCTTAGTTTTACATCGTATTGTACAGCTTTTCCAAGATTTGATTGGAGGTCTTTTATACCATCATACACCTCATCAAGGGAATTATCTGAATAATCAAATCCCTCTGCAAGTGCTTTTTCAGTATCACCATACGTTGTTCGTATATCTAGTTGGTTTTTAATCTTTCTGTCTAAATCTTTTTGTATATAAAATTCATTAATCTCTGCTTTGGTTAATTCAGATTTTCCTGTACCACCAAGTCTATCTCTCGCTGTTTCACTACTATGAGGATAATTAAATTCACTATCTGGGATAACTTTTATAATATCATCATCTCCAAGAGAATTATAAAATTCTAGGGCAGTCATATTATCTGGTTTTTCTGGGTATTTTGTATAGTCAAGATAAAAAGGTAAGACTTCATTTATGGTATCGTTAGTTTCATCTTTGATAAACTTATTAAATTCTTTTTCGCCCATAAATCTTTTTAACATATCTCTATTAAATGCTTGTAACTTATCAAATTCTGCTTTTCCTGCAATAGACTGAATATCTGGTCTTTTTCTAAACTCTTTTGTAAGTATTTTATTTGCCAATACAGCTTCAATAGCATCAATCTTTTCTTTAAATTTACTCATATCAACATAATCTGTTACATCGGTATAAAGATTTTCTGGTATTTTTATGCCGTCTCGTAATAATGCCTCAGAGTTTAATTTTTGAGCACTTTTTTTATCTATGCCTCTATTAGAAAATTGCCTAACTTGATTGTCTTTAAGTTCATTAAATTTATATTTAGTCATTTGTTTTTTAACGATATCTTCAAAACTATGTGCCTTATCGTAATCCATATCTGGCATAATACCAAAAGTATCTTTGAAACCAACGTTTTGAAAAGATGGTTGCAAACTTCTTACTGAAGAGTCTTTATATGTTGTTGTTGATGTTCTTGCACCTTTCAAATCAGCAATGTTTGTTGTATCTTTTAATTTTTCTATTGAATCTAATACATCGCCAAAAACTGCCTTATTATTCCTGTTTATAAAAGATTTTTTCTCATTTTGTCCCATAACAAGACCTTTTTTTCTACCTTGTTGCGACATATCTGATTGCATTTCTTCTACATACAATATCTTTCTACCATCTTCATCTACTCTGTCTTTGGTTCTTGTGAATACTACAACATTTTGTTCATCGCCTGTGTGTGAATAATTTTTATAATCTGTTTTTAATAATTCAACTTGGTCTTTTTCTTTGTTGTATTGTATTTCTCTTAAACCTTTGTTGGTATCTAGCTCTGCTATTTTTCCTAGTTTAAGATTTTCAATTTGGTATTTAGATATAAATACATCTGAGGGACTGCCTGTTATTTTGCCAAGATTTATAGTACCACCTCTACGAATATCATCACTAACATCAATAACATCTTCAAATTTACCTAATGTACTAGCAACATTATCTATAGGCTTTGGCATTTTTAATAAGATTTCTTGATAGTTTTCACCACCCGGCAAGGTATAAACCTCGTGCATTGGCTTTAATTTATCTTCATCTACATTATTTCTTCTTCTACGAAAGCCATCTAATTGCAGTTTTGCCTCATTAAAACTATCTGCTCTTCCTATATTGATTACCTCATCAGAGTCTTGCTTTGCTCCAAGTATCTCATAACCAATATTATTATTGCCTTGTATTTTATACATAATATCTGAGTCTGCATCGTTTCTTGGTCTAAATTCTATTTTGGCAATATTTTGTGTATTTCGTTCTATTTCTTCTAATGCTGTTTTAGCTGGGTCTGAAACACGAGCACCTCTTGCAGCTTCAAAGAAGTCTGTATTTAAATCTGTTTTGAATGTCATACTTAAATCGTCAAAATCTATTTTATTTATGAGTGGCTGTTGAATAGTACCAAGTCTATTTGCATCTGCATCTACCTCTGCAAACAATTCTAATGCTCTTGGGTTCTCATCATTAATATCGTAAAGAAAACTCTGTATTCCATATCTATCATTATCTGTTTCTATAACATCAATATTAAAAGGTTCGTATTCGGCTTCTATACCTTTTTGACTTTTAACAGTTTCTTCAATTCTTGTTTTATTTTTTGCTAAATAGTCTTTTAATTCTTGTGATGTAATACTGCCACCATCTGGTACATTCAATATAGCATCCTCAAGACCTGTAAACATCATTTCGTCTTGTACTGGTCTACCAAACTTTGATAGAAGACCAGCAGGTTTACCATCTTCAAGTCTGTATAGGTCTTTTGCAGGGAATTTATCTTGCCCTAAAGCATCTATTGCCTTTTCTGTAGGAGAGAAAAAGCCTAAATCATCTAATGCACCATAACCAAATTTGAATATCTTACCAATGTTAGACATTTACCAAGCCTTACATGACCAATATCTTGCTGTTGTCTTATCTGTGGCAGTATCGCAGTTATGTCTTGCTCTGAATGATTTTCTTCTAGCAGGTGATGTAACCTTAATCCTCATATTTGGGTCGCCAAATGTAACCTTTTTTACTTTGCCTTTATCCATAACGTAAACCATAGATTTCTTTTTACCATAAGATGGTTCACCTTTTCTAATTCGTCTAGGTTTATTAAGAGTTACCTTTCTGCCTTTATACTCAGCCATTAATCATCTCCGTAAAAGATATCTTCTAAAACACTATCAATAAAGTTATCTGCCTCAGAATCTGCAAATCCTTGATTTTCAAATTGCATTTGTGCATCTTGCATAAATATTCTAGCATCTTCATAGTCATCTTTTTCTAAGGCTTCTTTTAATGCTTCTCCCATTTTCTTATTTGCAAACTCAAAACCTTCTTCATCTTCAAATGCTTCAAAAGGGTTTTTTTCTTTCTTCATAATATCATCAATTACCTTTTGATAAATCTTCACTCTATTTGGGTCTACAATTCTTGGTTCTGCTTTTGTTACACCCATCATTTTGAGTTTTTGTTCTTCATTGGTATTAACAGGGTCTGCCTTTTCTCTTTTCATTTGCATAAGGTCTGTTAATGCACCTCTTTCTGGTGCCATCCTATTGGTGATTATTTCACCTAATGCCCCTGTTATAAATTTACCTAACTTGGCCATTACTTGCCTTTATGAACTTTTTGTATCTCAAAAGATGCTTTCTTACTTGCACCCTTATGTGGTTTGTAACCTCCTGCAGGGTCTTTCATTAATTTAAATGATTTACCATTCTGCATCCAATGAAAGCCTTTTGGTGCTTCAACTGCTTTTTTCGCCATCGTCTTTATCTCCATTTACTTTACCTAAAGCCTCAAAATCTTCTGGGTGAACTGCCACATAACTAAGTCCTTCAGCAACTCCCTCAACTGTATCTAAACCAAACTCAGCAATATCATCACCTATGCTATGCTTTTCATCTTTCCATACTTGTCTGTCTGCTTTCTTTATAGCATGTTTATCTTTTCTAGCATCTTTTCTGCTTTCGCCATTAGCAATATCTTCTTTCTTTTGTTCTCTTGCCTCTTTTCTATCTTCTCGTCTTTCTTTACCATTAAAATCGTTCATTTCTTGCTCCTTACTATGATTTTTTCTTTTTCTTACCAGCTAGTAAATCTGCATCTGCCTTTCTAGCTCCACCTTTGCCAGAAACAAAGCTTTTAACACGACCCATAGCCCATTGATGTGCAGATGTCTTTGGTCTACTGCCAGAACTATAATAAGCACCTAGACCTCTCTTATAAACTTTATCTAGTTTTTCTTTAGAGAACCTACCTGCTCCCTTGATAGATGAATATTTACCAGATTTCTTTTTTGTGGTGGTTTTCTTTTTGGTTTCTGCCATTAGGATTTGCTCCTTTGTTTACTTATCTTATCCATTTGTGCTTTGGTAAGTTTACCTTCTTTATAAAGTTTGGCAGTTCTTCTTATTTCTCTTTCTCTTGCCTTAGGGTTTTTAGCACCTGCGACATATTTCTTAGGGGTTCCCTTTTTTGTCTTTGGTACCTTATTAAACCTTCTTTTTGTTGGTTTTTTTGCCATTCTTTTTCTTCTTTCTTAACTTTGCAAAGTCTGCACTAGTTATTTTTGTTCTAGGCTTTGCTACTCTTGCCAATGCTTTTTGTTTCTTAGAATATTTACTAAATGGCATTACAATCCTTCTCCAAGACTTTGTAGTTCTTTCATCAACATCAAACCTTGTATTTGTATTTCTTTGACATCTGATGCCATCATACTTCTAATTGTTGGCTCTAGGTCGGCAGGTCCTACACTTTCAAGCAAATCTTCAAGTTTCATCAAAGGTAATTCAGCTTTTTGCATACCTTCTTTTGGTAGATTTGCTAATGCTCCCATTTTTGCAGATGTTCCGGGCATTACATCACCTTTGGTCCCATAGGTCCTAGAATGTCATTCATCATTTCATGTGCATTGCCAGAATCCATCTTAATGATTTTAACCTTCATATCTCCATGATGGTCTTCTTCTTCCATTTCTTCTTCTTCATCTGGAAGCATCATTGTTTGATGGCAGAGTAATAAAAAGTTAACTAATTGCTCGTCTGTTAATTCTAGGCCTTCCGCGTCTCTTGGGAAGCCCATTTTCTCCTCGAACAACTCTTCGTTCTTCTCCATGTTGCCTACTTCTATTTCTTCCATTTATGTCTCCTTTAAGGTTAATAAATAAACCTATTGAATAACAAATTGCTTCTCCAATAACCTTACCTATCTTGATTGAAAGTCTATTTTTGCCTACCTTACCATTAGATAGGTCAAATGCCATTTGTTCTGCCCAAGCACAAACTATTGGTTTCATAATTTTATATGCTAGTTTCTTATTTTTAACTCTTTCTGCCATTGGTTTACCCCAAATAGCATAACCATCATATATACGTCTGTTTACTTGTTCGCCATATAACTTATCATATTTATATATATTTCTAGGTAAATCTTTCATTTCAAAAAAAGCTGTACAAAGAAATGTTGAATCTGCCGAAGTATCACTACCTGCTTCTCTTTGATTTTCTAATGTTACTGCCCTTGCGAATGCAGGGTCATATAAACTTTTACCAGTTCTTTCATCGACAAGGTTAGTTATATTTGATTGTGTAATCTTATCTTCTGCAAAATCACTTACTGATTTGAGTTCATTATCATAATAACCACCTCTGAGTGCACCTTGCACATCTTGAAAGCCTGCCATTCCCAACTCTTCTTGTATTTGTGACTTAACAGTTGGGTCAATATCTTTCCTAAAATCTGTTCCAGTTATATTTTGTGCAGTTCTACCACTTGAAAAAGGTTGTGTATAATATTGTTGTTGTGCCTTGTAAAAGTCATTACTTTTAGAATCTAATTCATCTTTGGTAAATCTAGGTCTTTGTATAGGTGCCAAATCTAAGTCTGGTCTTTTCGACATCAAATATCTTTGTATATCATCACGACTTATGTTTTCTGTTGTAGAATAAGGGTCTCTATCTTTGAATTGCCTAATTTCATCTATTACTGCACTTGTTGCACTTTTACCTGTTCCTGCTCTTTTCATGGTAGCACCAAGCCCTGTATCTAATTGATTAGGACTTGTTGAATTAAGTAAATTGGTTGCAGAACTTTCTAATTGTGTTTTACCAATGGCTTGTCCAAGAATAGCTAAATCACCTATACCCGGCAAGGCACCAAATACTGTTGATGGTCTTAAAGTGAAATCAACACCAAAACGAGAAAGAGGCTTTATACCAGCCTCTTCTGCTAAAATACCTTCTTTTAATGTAGTTACGTCTTTAAGTGAAAAAGGTTCTTTTGCCATTTATTCGCCTATGTACCCATATTGAATTTTTGCATATTCATATCTTGAGTTCTATCTGCACCCATTCTATCTGCATCCATCTCACCTTCACGGGTAACAGAACGAGTTGTAGGTCTAGGCATTGGTAGAGCACCTAAAGCAGGTCCCATTATTTCACCTTCACGAACAACAGATTGTGGGTCTAGAACTGCCTGCATGGCATCTTCTAATGATATACCCATAGATGTTAATGCTTCTATTGCCTCTTTATCTGACATTGTTAAATCTGCCATTTGCTTTTCTAACATTGACAGATTTTTACCCATCTCTCCTGCACGAACAACACTTCTAGGGTCTAATTGTTCTTGCATTATCATCTGTTGTATTTCTGATGGTTTCATCATCATTGTTTGGCCGTCTATTTCAATAGACATAGGTATTTCTTCATCTCTTACAACACTTCTTGAGTCTTCTTGTTGTTTCATCATTTCCATTAATTTAGAAACCGGCATTGGTGGGTTCATCATACCTTTCAAATTTGGGTCATTCATTAAATCTGATGTTGTTTCTTCAATATTATCTGGTCGCATCATTTCAGATGCTCTTGTAACAGAACTTGGGTCCATCTGTTCCATTCTTTTCATCATTGAGCGATATTTATCCATACCTGTATTCATTGCCATAATTAGCCTCCTTGTTTTGCTATGTTTTTCTGTCTAATAATCATGAGTTCTTGCTCTAACTTCATCATTTTCGCTTGTAACTCTTGGTTCAATTTGGCTTGTTCTATAGCTAAATCTTGTTTTGTTTCTGCATCTTTAATAGCCATATCTTGTTTTGCTTTCGCCGCTTCAATTTGTAGCTCTTGCTGTGTCTTCATCTGCAACATTTGCTGTTCTAATTGTGCCAGTTGTTGTGCAAACTGTAAAGGATTAGCTTGTTGCTGACCTTGACCCATATTTGTTATCGCAGATATTTGTGTCATTTGTGGTGACTGTTGCACAACCTCTGAGGCTCTTTGTGATATCTGCATATCAAGTTCTGGTGGTAAATCATCAAACTTAAATTTAGCATCTCTTATATCTGGTAATGGTGCTAGTTCCATACCTATCGCTGTCTGCATTCTTTGTCTGTATAGAAGTGCAATATGTTCTGCAATATGAGCAATCAATATTGGTTGTAGATTTCTTGCACCCGGATTACCACCAAGTGATGGGTCTTGTAAGAATTGCATATGTACATTTATGTGAGCATCATGGTCTTGTTCTGGGAATGCCCTTATAGGTTTACCATACATAACAGACATATTCTCGTCTACTGGGTCTATACGACTAGCTTCTTCTGGCTCTTTTAATACCTCACCAATGTTTGGTATTCTTAATGCCTCTAACATTCTCTTATGTGTATCGTACATATCATAGAGTTGAGGTGCTGATTGTGCTAATTGCAGTACAGATTGTGCTTGTGCAATTCTCTGTGCAGTACTGAATACGTTAGGGTCTGATACAGGTACAATATCTATCGTGCTATCAAAATCTGTTGAATATATACGTTGTGTTACACCTGATATTGCAAAGTCAAATTGGTCTGGTAAAAATTTTGAATTTAATTTGGCAATAAGTTTAAACTCTTGACCTTGAGAATAATGTAATCTTTTATGAATAGCACTAAATGCTTTACTGCCTTGTTCTATAAGAGCGACTGTTGAACCAACTGGAGCATTAGGGTTTACATCTCCAACATTTAAATCTGCTGTACTTGCAAATCTTTGACCTGCCTGTACGATTGCATTCATTAATTGAAATAATGTACCAGATGGCTCTTTAAATGGTAATGGCATAATCGCCTTATTAACATCATCTACTGTGGCATCTAAATCAGCAAACTCACCGGGATTTACCTGTAATTCTCCACCTGTAACCCTACCTTTAAGCTTAAATCCACCTTGCATATTACTGAAAGCAGCCGAATCTAATAATGCTCTCAGCGAACCTGTCGCCGCTTTTCCAAGACCACCTATTAAATGATATAAACCAAACCCGTAGAAACCCGTTCCGGGTAAGAACCTATAAGATACGAAATAATTAAGTCTTAATTTCTTTTCGTCGTTTTCTTCCCAGTTTCTTCTTATAGATACAATCTTTTGTGAGTCATAATCGATTGTTACGACATATGGAAATGCCACCATATCTTCGTTATCTTCATCATCTACGACTCCATCAATACCATCAAAGGTTTCGTAAACGTGCATTTCAATCAATGTAACTGTTTCGTTGTGTTCTTCATCACCCATAGAAGAAACACCCTCAATCTGTTCACCGATGTCTCCTGCAGGGTCATAATCACTCCCTACATATTTGATTGGTAGATAATAACCACCTTGAACATAACGATTATAATCGTTTCTAGGCATTCTAATAATATGCGAATATCTGATAGATGTTAATAAATCTTTACTGTCTGGTGCGACAACAAAGTCTTCTGCTTTAACGAATTGTGAGCATTGTCTACCTAGATTTGTATCATAATAAATCTTTTTAAAAGCATGACCAATCAAAGGTAATTGAAATAACATAGTATCTAAATCTGGGAAATACTCTGGCATTTCTTGAGTTATTTGATAGTTCATGTAATCACGAACTCGTCTTGCTTGGTCTTCTAATTCTTCTGTAGGTTCACCAATAATGGTTGTCTTGACAGGTCCACCAGATGGATATAATTCAGCAATCGCTCTAGCATTGAATTGAGTTGCCGCTTCTGCAATCATAGGGTGTACGACAGTACTTAATCCTCTCGTCGCTCTTTGTTCTTCTTCGTCTGTTAAACCACCATCTGGTTCTAGGGTTTCAAGACCTTGTTTGTATCTCTCTTCCCATTCAGACCTTGCCTCTTTATCACTCTCAAAGGCTTCTAATAAATCTTGTGCTTTTCTAGCAGAGTCATTTTCATCTAATTGTTCTGCTATGTTTTGGTCATGTTCACTTGTTATTTCAACTATATCGTCTAATGATGCATCGCCTATAAGTACATCATCACCAATCTGTTCAACTTCTAAATCGTCTGCAGGAGCACCTTCTTGGAAAGGTATTATGTTTGGTTCTCTAGCCATATAAAGTTAACCTCTTCTGTTCAACTATGTCGTCTTCGTCTGCATCACTTGAATGTGTTATAAACCAACCTTTTCTCAATCTTAACCATGCTTGGGTACATGTATCTACTATATCATCATTATCGCCTGTTGGAAAGGCAGAACATATATCTATTAAATCCCTAGCCCATCTCTTACCTTTAGGGTACCATATTCTACCATCTTCAAGCAAGGCAGAACTTGCATGTGCCCTAGCCTGTTTGTCTCTGTCTGGTGAATATTCTAAAACTGGTATACCTGCCATTCTCAAATCTTGTATAAGACTTTGACCACTAGCCTTTTTCTCAATCAGGACAACATCAGGCTCATAATCTTCGTAAGCTTCTTGTGCAATTCTTCTTAAGTCTGGGTAATTAACTCTGTCGTACCACATATCTACAACTATGGCATTGTACATTCCGTTATGTTTGAATACACCCCATGTTGTTCTGGCAGAATAACTTGATGCCTCTTTTGTAGAATATGCTGTATCGTATGATTGAATTAAATATTCTATATTTGGTAATTCGTCATCTTCCCATTCTGACCACCATTCTGCTTTTAATATTCCACCACCTCTAGGCATAGGTCGTTGTTGTAATTGACCTGCAGAACCATAAGAACCAAGACTTTTTTCAAGATTGGTTAATGTCTTATCGTCAATTCTATCTGGCCATAGTAATTCGCCTTCTTCTTGTCTAGGGTCTACAAATCCCAAACGTGAACGACTTATCGTAGGGTGTGATGGTTCGTATCTTGCAGGTAAACATAAATGGTCCCAATCTTCAAATTCGTTTGCCAATATATGTCCAGTTAAATCATTTTCGTGAACCCTCTGCATGATTATGATAAATGCACCATTCTTTGGGTCATTTAATCTTGTTTGCATTGCTTGGTCCCACCAATCTAATACACCTTGCCTGACAAGACCTGATTCTGCTTCTCTTACATTGTGTGGGTCATCTATAACAATTATATCACCACCCTCACCAGTTAATGCTCCGTCTACTGATGTAGCAATTCGCATACCTGTTTTATCATTCTCAAATCTTTGTTTCTGATTTTGGTCTGTAGTAAGCGAGAAACCATCGCCAAAGGTTGTCTTATACCAATTACTATCTATCAGCCTTCTACATTTTACACTATCTCTAATAGATAATGAACCAGCATAACTAGCATATAAGAATTTTTTGGTAGGGTCGTTTGTCCATGTCCATGCAGGTAATGCAACGGATACAGATATAGACTTCATATGTCTTGGTGGTACGTTTATAATTAATCTTTTGATATCTCCATTGGCAACTGCCTGTAAATGGTCTGATATCGCATCTATATGCCAATTATCGTTATATTCACGATTAGGCTCTATTGTCCCCCATGCTTCTTTTATGAATAATTTGAGGGACCTTCTCATCTTCTCCGCCCGTATCTGGGTCAACGAGTGCATGTTTAAGTGTTCTTTCAAGATAGTCGAGGTCATCATTGCTTAATCTGCTAATGTCTAGCACCTTTCTTTCTTCAATGTTAATGTCTTGCACTATTTCTTGTTTATCTGTTTGCCCAAGTATCTGTTTACCTAGCCATATCGCCATTGTTGAATTATTGGTTTCTTCCATTATCTGTATTTGTTTTCTTCGTAATGATAACTTACCAGTCGCCCTACCTTTCTCTATCGCCCATCTAACTTCTGGTTCATTTGTAAATTTATCTTCTAAGGTTCGTAAAGGTATATCAAAATATGCTGATATCTCTGGCATAGTACAATTTAACCTTGAAAGTCTTTCTAACTCATCAAGATTTAAATCAATCTTAGGTCTTCCAACCTTATTCTTGGTTGTTTTTGCCTTTTTTGTTGTTTTTATTGGTTTAATTTCATTCATCTTTTTTTAAATACCACGAAAATTATTTATTATTCAACTTTTTTTAGCTTCATTCCATAATTATTAACACCTTTTTTAGGTTTATAATCATCACGAAATATTAATTTATTTTCTCTTTTGAACTTATTGTAATTAACATAATGATGGTGTCTGCCATATCTCCATACAAGCTTTGTAACGTCTGGGTGTAATCGCATTTGCATATTAGATTTAGGGATTGTGCCTTCTTCTGCATAGAACTCATCTGTATTACCACCCTTGAGTGTTTGTGTATTGGCTTTCTCTTGTAAGAAAACATTAAATTGTATTGTACACCAACCTTTCTTCAGTATTCTCAAAGACAAATCTGTATCTTCGTTATATCTTCCTCTCCATCTATCTGGTAAAGGTAAATCATTTCTAATTAGATTACATGAATATATCCTAGTGTTTACTGTGAATGGTCCATATTGATGTGCCCACTTATCTATGACAAAGAATGTATAATTAGGTCCTGCCATTCCCACATTTTTATATCTAAGTACAAAATCTTCCATGACTTTGAATGGTGTGCCATCTATACATTTTATCTCTAGGTTATTTTGCCATCTTCTAAAGCATTTGATGTTATCGTCCATAACCCAATGCCATTTGTAACCTCTGACTATTGAATGTTGCCATATAAAGTTACGAGCAGGTCCGGGTCCCTTAGATTTTTTATCGCCTAAATCGTCACAAGTATCGTAATCCCTTTGATATGTCTTATCTAACACGAGTATATTCTTCTTCGGCACCACCTTCGCATACTCTGAGTACTCTTGTTCTTCTACAACTACTGTGTAGGGAACACCCATTTCTTCTAATGCCTTGATAGTTAATCTACTATCTGCTCTGCCTTTAGATGGGATATATATTGGAAATTGGTTTTTAACTGCCAAATGCCTTATCCTTAATTACATTCTTTTCTATCTTTGGATACCAAATAAACTTTGTTTTATCTGTATAATCTTGTTTGATTAACTGAAAGAACTTATCCATAGATTCTTTATTTACAAAATTTACTGTTAATGATTTATATGGCGATTGGTCTTCGTGGTCAAA